>JAESFZ010000125.1_pt1 | contig 159347 bp, 166 predicted proteins | sample 9269561 | NCBI WGS metagenome assembly JAESFZ01 (sample SAMN14515552, study PRJNA621657) | algae metagenome | isolation source: Tildeniella nuda ZEHNDER 1965/U140 and co-occurring heterotrophs from wet... | place: Switzerland: Stansstaad, Zurih | collected 1965-01-01 | reverse complement strand
TGACCCAGCGTCAGGATGTCACCAAGCTTGTCGTCGTCCAGCCCGGTCACCGACAGCGGATCGGTCGAGGCGCCGGTATTGGTCAGCTCATAGGTATAGGTGATGTCGGTCGGCGTGCCCTCGGCGATCTCCGTGACGCTCGCCGTCTTCACCACATGGATCGACGGATCGACATCGGTGCCGGTCACCGTCTCGGTGTCGGTATCGCTGTCCTCGTTACCCTCGTCGTCCACCCCGGTCGCGGTGACTTCGTTGACCAGCGTCTCGTCGGCATCGAGCACCACGTCCTCGGCGGTGATCTGGTAGGTCCAGGTCTCACCGGTGTCGAGCAGGTCGTTGCCGTTGCTGTCGCCGCCGAGGAAGCTGCCATTGGCGAGGATATCGCCCAACTTGTCGTCGTCCAGCCCGGTGACCGACAGCGGATCGGTCGAAGCACCGGTATTGGTCAGCTCGTAGGTGTAGGTGATGTCAGTCGCCGTGCCCTCGGCGATCTCGGTGACGCTCGCCGTCTTCACCACATGGATCGACGGATCGACATCGGTGCCGGTGACCGTCTCGGTGTCGGTATCGCTGTCCTCGTTACCCTCGTCGTCCACCCCAGTCGCGGTGACTTCGTTGACCAGCGTCTCGTCGGCATCGAGCACCACGTCATCGGCGGTGATCTCGTAGGTCCAGGTCTCACCAACATCGAGCAGGTCGTTGGCGTTGGTATCGCCCCCGAGGAAGCTGCCATTGGCGAGGATATCGCCAAGCTTGTCGTCGTCCAGCCCAGTCACCGACAGCGGATCCGTCGAGGCGCCGGTATTGGTCAGCTCGTAGGTATAGGTGATATCGGTGGGTGTGCCCTCGGCGATCTCGGTGACGCTCGCCGTCTTCACCACATGGATCGACGGGTCCACATCCGTCACCGTTACGGTCTCGGTGTCCGTATCGCTGACTTCCACCTGCTCGTCGTCGGTGGCCTTCACCGTAACGACGTTGACGATGTCTTCCCCGACGTTGGCCACGACATCTTCGACCGTCACCTGGTAGGTCCAGGTCTCGCCCTTGTCGAGCAGGCCATTGCCGTTGCTGTCGCCGCTGACTGTCGGGTCGAGTGTCAGGATGTTGCCCAAGACGTCGTCGTTGAGCGAGGTGACGGTCAGTGGGTCAGTGTTGGATGAGCTGATATTGGTCAGCTGGTAGGTGTAGGTGATGTCGGTCGGCGTGCCCTCGGCGATCTCGGTGACGCTCGCCGTCTTCACCACCTGGATTGCCGGATCGCCATCGCTGGTCGTGCCTGAGTTGGTGAGCGCCGCCCATTCGTCGAAACCGCCATCCTCGGCGTTCGGGGAAACGGTGTTGCCGACCTTGGGCGCACCGAAATTGGTGTAGAGCGTCACGTAGCCCGACGTGCCGCTGAACGCGTCGACCGGGATGAGCAGCTGGTAATCGTCCGTGCCGCTGCCGCTCGCATGGTCGGTCAACAGCAGCGTGTCGTTGAGATCGAAGACCGTGGTGTAGGTCTGCGTGCCGTTGGTGAACGTGTCGGTGGTATTATTGAAATCGGCGGTTGCTGCCGGGTTTGCCGAGGTAAAGATCTTGAGGTCGTTGAGCTGGACGGCGTCCGGCGACTCGTTGAGATCCAGCCGGAACACGTAATAGTTCACCCCGCCCTGGGTGATCTGCTGCAGGCTGCTGAGCGCGATACTCTCGGTCTTGGCCGAGTTGGTGTCGAGGATGTTGCCGGTGGCGTCGTTGTTGAAGCCCTCCGCCGTGCCGTCGGTCGACTGCGTCGCGAGGAAGCTGTGGTAGACGCCGGTGCCCGAACCTGCGGGAACGCCATACGAAAAGATTGCATTGCCCCCACTCACGGTCGCAAGCGACACGGAGGAGCCCGGGCTGGTCAGGTCGGTCATTCGCACACTCCCTGGTGTTCAATAACGTCGGATGGCACAGCGCCCCCGCGCACCGCCGGCCGTTTGAACATTGTTGTGCCGAAGACCCTTCCGCCACCGCCGCACGACAGGGCGGGCCCACTCGGTCCGTCATGAGTGGCGCATTGACAAAGCGTTATCCATATAACCGTGGATATAGGAAACCGTTAACCATCAACGGTTTGCCAGCACTGATGTACCCTTGCAACACAATAGCCGAAGTCATTCCATGCGCCGTCGCCCGCAGGTGCTGTCTAAACCGCGATCACATTTACTATTCCGGCGGTTCTGCCGTTCCGATTTTCGCGCCGCTGCGCTAGGCTTCAATCAACGGAGATGGTCGCTGCGGCAACGCGGCAGCAATACGTGTAACAACGGGTGATCAATATTGCGTGGTCTTGACCCTCAGGGGGGAGGCGGCCAGCAAAGCGATGCGGATCTGGGGGGCGATCCGGCCGGCGCCGCGGGCGATCCGAGCCGGGCCGAGCGTATCCGCATTGCGGCCGAACTGCATGGCGGCATCCTGCAGGAATTCACCGCCGCCGGCTTCGAGCTGAAGCGTTTGCTCGATGCCGCCGGGGCGGAAGCGAGGCCGGCGATCGAGCAGGCGCGCGACGTCCTTTCCGAGCAGCAGCGCCAGCTGCGCGATTATGTCACCCAGCTGCGCGCCGAGCCGGCCGACCAGCACGGGCTGTCGCTGGCCGACACCCTGCAGACTGCCGTCAGCGCGTTGCAGCGCCAGTCCGGTGGCCGTCTCGACTGGGCGGCCAGGCCCTCCGGTGCGCGCATCCCCCGCCACGAGATGCTGCAACTGCGGCTGCTGCTGGCCGAAGCAGTGGGAGAAGTCATCCGGCAGCACGGCGCCGCCGAGATCATGGTGAGCGTCGAGCTCGACCGCACGCTGCGCCTCACGCTGACCCATGATGGAGCCGGGCCGATCGCATCGGCCGCCGCTGCGCTCGATGCCCGGTTGCAGCGATTGGGTGGAACCTGCCGTCGGCTTGCCCTCGCCGCGGGCGGCGCTCTCCACATCGAGTTGCCGCGGACCTGAATGATGCCGACCACCGTCGCTATCGCTGACGACCATCCCATCGTCCTCAGGGGGCTGTCGGCGCTGATCGATGCGGATCCGGCTTTTCGAGTGGTGGCAACTGCCGCCGATGGCGGAACAGCGCTGGAGGCGATCCGCGCCGCCACGCCCGACATCGCGGTGCTCGATCTCAACATGCCGCAGCGCTCCGGCCTGAGCGTGCTGCGCGAGTTGCGGCGGCTGGACCTGCCGACCCGCACGGTGGTGCTGGCCGCGGCGGCGACCGACGCCGAAATCTACGACATCCTCGATGCCGGCGCCGCCGGGTTGATGTTCAAGGAGGCGGCAACCGACCAGTTGCTCGATTGCCTGCATGCAGTGGCCGCCGGCGGCCAATGGCTGCCCGCCGAGCGTACTGAAGGGGCGGCCACGCGCGAGGCGGCGCGCCGCGGCAAGTGGCGGAGGCTCTCGTCGCGTCTCACCAGCCGCGAAGTCCAGATCGTCCAACTGGTGATCGACGGGGTGACCAACAAGGCGCTGGCTTTCCGGCTGCAGGTTTCGGAAGGAACGGCCAAGGTCCACCTCAACAACATCTTCCGCAAGCTCGAGGTCGGCTCCCGCTCCGAACTGGTCGAACTCGCCGGCGGCCAGGCCGGTGAACCGCAGGATGCGCGCTAGGCCAGGTGCACCCTGCCCGCCGCCAGCTTGCCGAGGAAGCGCGCGAGGTCGCGCTCGAACACCACCTGGGCGGCATCCGCCGCCGCGAACCATCGGCGGGTGCGCTGCTGCTTCTCGTTCCAGTCGGCCAGTTCCTGTGTGACCGCGAGCGAGTAGACCACTGCCTGCGATGGCCGGGTGGTGCCGTCGTCTTCCTGCCGGACATAGAAGTAGGAACCGATCGGCACCGGCGAAGCCATGCCGGTGACGCCGGCCTCCTCCTCTGCCTCGATCAGCGCGGATTCGGCGTCGGTCTTGCCGGGGATCACCCAGCCCTTGGGCAGCATCCACTTGGCGTTGGTGCGCGAGGTGATGAGCAGCACGGCGATGCTGCCATCCGGCTCGCGGCGCCAGGGCAGCGCTGCGACCTGCCGGACGCGCCGCCCCGGATCGCCGCGGTTGCGCTTGCCGGCCATCAGCTGACCCAGCTGGCGACATAGTAGGTGGCCGCCGCCATCGCCGCCGCCGCCGGCAGCGTGACCACCCAGGCCACCACGATATTGCTGGCGATGCCCCAGCGCACCGCCGAAACCCGCCGCGCCGCCCCCACCCCGACAATGGCGCCGGTGATGGTATGGGTGGTGGACACCGGGATGCCGAGCCAGGTGGCGCCGAACAGGGTGATGGCGCCGCCGGTTTCGGCGCAGAACCCCTGCATCGGCGTCAGCCGGGTGATCTTGGAGCCCATGGTGTGGACGATGCGCCAGCCGCCCAGCAGCGTGCCCAGGGCCATGGCGAACTGGCAGCTCAGCACCACCCAGAACGGCACATGGAAACTGCCGCCCAGCATGCCCTGCGAATAGAGCAGCACGGCGATGATCCCCATGGTCTTTTGCGCATCGTTGCCGCCATGGCCGAGCGAGTAGAGCGAGGCCGAGACGAACTGCAGGATGCGGAAGGTGCTGTCGGCGCGAAACGGCGTCGAACGGACGAACAGCCAGGCGACGATGAGGATCAGCACCAGCGCGAGGAAGAACCCCACCGCCGGCGACAGGAAGATGGCGCTCACTGTCTTCAGCAGCCCGCCCCACACCACCGCATAGAACCCCGCCTTGGCGACGCCCGCGCCGACGAGGCCGCCGATCAGTGCATGCGAACTGCTCGATGGGATGCCCAGGAGCCAGGTAATGACGTTCCAGCCGATCGCGCCGACCAGCGCGGCAAGGATCACCAGCGGATCGACCACTGCCGCCGAGACGATGCCGGTGCCGACCGTCTCGGCCACATGCAGGCCGAAAAAGAAGAACGCGATGAAGTTGAAGAATGCCGCCCATAGCACGGCAAACTGCGGCCGCAGCACGCGCGTCGACACGATCGTGGCGATCGAATTGGCGGCGTCGTGCAGGCCGTTGAGAAAGTCGAACAGCAGTGCGATGCCGATCAGACCGACAAGCGCCGGCAGGGCGAGTGCAGTATCCATCGCCTAGACGTGCTCGATCATGATGGAGGTGATCTCGTGCGCGACGTCGTCGAGACTGTCGACCACGCCTTCGAGATCGACGAACAGCGCCCGGCCGATGAAGAAGCGCATCGGATCGGCTGCGCCATGCTGCCGGTAGAGCACGCGCAACCCATCGTCATGCAGGTCGTCCGCATCGGATTCGAGCTTGCCGATCTCGTCGGCGATCGCCGCGATGCGCGCCTGGTTGGCATTGAGCCGGGGCAGCAGTTCGATTGCCTCTGCCATCAGCCGCGACGCCCTCACGGCAATACCGGCCATCGCCCCCATGCCGGGCTCGAACGCCGTCACCTCATAGAGTTGCGCCGTCTTCACCACCCGCCGCATCTTGTCGACGGCATCGTCCATCGACTGGATGAGGTCGGTGATGTCGCTGCGATCGAACGGCGTGATGAAGCTCTTGCGCACCGCCTGCATGACGTCGCGCGCAATGTCGTCGGCCGCATGTTCGAGATCGGTGATCCGCTGCCAGTGCGCCCCGATATCGGCCTCGGCCCCGAACATCCGGTCGAGTTCGTCGGCCGCTTCGACCACCAGCGCGGCATGGCGCGTATACAGGGTGAAGAACTTCTCTTCCTTCGGCATCAGCGCCCGAAACCAGCCCAGCATGCCCGCTACCTCTCACTTTGCTCACTCACCTCCTTGGAAAGGTGAAGATCGCCAAGTGCAACCTCTGGCTGAGCAAATGAACCGAAACTTTCTCTGTCGAGCCGGGCGGAGCACCGGGATCTCATACCTGCGTCCTGATCTCCCCGCCCTCAGTGGCCACGGTTTCGATCTGGATGGTGCTGTGGTCGATGCCGAACCTCTCGTGCAGCACCGTCCGCGCCGCGACCAGCAGCGCCTGGTGGTCGGCGCCATCGGCGATCACCAGATGGCCGCTCATCGCATCGATGCCCGAGGTGATGGTCCACACATGCAGGTCATGCGTGTCGATGACGCCGGGCAGCGCCCGCAGCGCCGCATCCAGCTTTGTGAGCTCGAAGCCTGCCGGCGTACCCTCGAGCAGGATGTTCACCGCGTGCTTCAGCAAGGCCCAGGTGCGCGGCACGATGAACAGCCCGATCGCCGCCCCGATGATCGGGTCGGCCAGCGTCCAGCCGGTGAACATGATGATCAGCGCCGAGGCGATGACGCCGAGCGAACCCAGCATATCGGCCAGCACCTCGAAATAGGCGCCCTTGAGGTTGAGGCTCTCCTCCGAACCCGCCGCCAGCAGCCGCATGCTGATCAGGTTCACCACCAGCCCGACCACCGCGACGATCAGCATCGGCGTCGACAGCACCTCGGGCGGCGCAAAGAAACGTTGGTAGGCCTCGTAGAGGATGTAGACGGCGAGCAGCAGCAGCACCACCGCATTGACCAGCGCCGCCAGCACCTCGGCCCTCAGATAGCCATAGGTCTTGGCTGCCGATGGCGGCCGGGCCGCGAACCAGATGGCGAACAGCGCCAGCGCCAGCCCGCCCGCATCGGTCAGCATGTGCGCGGCATCCGCCAGCAGCGCCAGGCTGCCCGAAATCCAGGCGCCGATCACCTCGACGACGAGAAAGGTCGTGGTCAGCGCCAGCGCCCAGATCAGGCTCCTGCGATGGCGCGCCCCGGCCGAGCCGGCGGCCGGCCGCTCGAGCCCATGGCTATGCCCGGCGCCCATCTAGGCCACCGCCGACGGGATGGCAGGAGGCGTGAGGGCAGGCGAGAGGCTGGGACTGGCCATTGCGGGCTCCGTGCTGGATGGATAGGTCGGGTACAACCTCGAGCGACTAGAGATTCAAGACGTAATCTTATCACCCTAGCCGGCATCCGCCGTTCGCCCGGCATGAATGTTTCGCGCGGGGTGGATGGAGTAGCGGACGGCGAGGGTTTTCCGCTATGTGCGCACACGACGGCAGCCCCCCTGCCCGATGCTCAACAGCTGGAGTAGCCCAGTGGTGCCGACCTCCCCCTCCGTGAATGCCCCGACCGAGGCGATTGTCGTCGGCATCGATGGCGGCGGCAGCAAGACGCTGGTTGCCAGCGCCGATCGCAGCGGGCGGGCAATCCGGCTGCAACGCGGCCGCGGCACCAGCCCGCTGGAAAGCCCAAGCTGGCGCGAGGCACTGGCCGAGCAGGTCGGCCCGCTCGCCTCGGCGTCGGGCCTCGCCGGGGTGGCGGCGGCGCTGCCGGCCTATGGCGAGGTCGAAACGGCCTCGACGGCACAGCAGCAGGCGATCGGAGACCTGTTCGGCGCCGTGCCGCAGCGCCTGCTCAACGATGTCGATGCCGCGCATCTGGGCGCCTTTGCCGGCGGGCCAGGCATCCTGATCCTTGCCGGCACCGGTTCGATGGCCTGGGCGCGCGACGCGGCGGGCGGCTCGCACCGCACCGGTGGCTGGGGCGAGGTCATCGGCGACGAGGGCAGCGGCTACTGGATCGGCAGCCGGGTGCTGGGCGCGGTCAGCAAGGCGATCGATGGACGCGCCGCTTCCACCGGCCTGGTCGAGGGCGTGTTCGAACGGCTCGGCCTCACGTCCGACGACCGGATGGACCAGTTCCTCGGCTGGGCCTCCCGGCTCGACGAGCCGCGCAAGCAGATTGCCGCGCTGGCGCCGGTCGCCCTGGCCCTCGCCGAAGCCGGCGATCCCGCGGCCAACGCCATTGTCGATGCCGCAGCCGATGAACTCGCCCTCCACATCCTGACGCTCGAGCGCCAGCTCGGCGCGCCGACGCTGCCCTGGAGCTTTGCCGGCGGGCTGTTTGCCAGCCCGGCGCTGCGGCGAGCCGTCACCCAGCGGGTCGGCCGGCCACCCGCCCTGCCCCGCCTGCCGCCGGTCGGCGGCGCGCTGCTGGCCGCCGCCCAGCACCTGGGCTGGCCGACCGACGCGGCCTGGGTCGAAACCCTCGCCGGCTCGCTCAACAGACTGTCCGCCGCGACAGGGCAGCAATAGCAGGATCCGCTGCGTCGGTCGGGGCATTGCGCCAACCGGCGCCAGTGGTTCTCGCGCGTGGACGGCAGCCAGGTCGTCATGTGGTGGATTCCGGCGGGTACGATCCCGACGCTCGACGAAGCCAAGCGGAAGCTCGAGCAGCTGGAAACCAGCGGATCCCGGCCGGACGCCTTCACCCTGCAGCAGGCCTTTGACGCGCACGGCGCTCCGATGACGGTGCCGCGGCTGTTTCGTCACGATGCGGCAGCCGACCAGCCCACGCCGCCATCGCAGCAATAGCGGCTGACGGCCGGCTGCTCCTCAAAGCGGCATGGCGAGCGTGTTGGCCAGCCGCACCAGGTCGGCCTGCCGGTTGGTGCCGGTCTTGGCGAACACCCGCAGCAGGTGCGTTTTCACCGTTCCCGGCGCGATACCGAGCGCGGCGGAGATCTGCTGCTGGGTGCGCCCGGCGGCCAGCAGCGCGAAGACCCGTGCCTCGGCGGCGGTGAGCTCGAACAGCGCGGCCAGCGCCTCGGCCGCAGGCAGCTGGCCATCCGACATCCGCGCCACGAACACCGCCGCGGTCGCCCTCGGGCTCAGCCCGTCGCGCAGTCCGCCCCGCGTCAGCGGCAGCACATGGATCAGCGCCGCCGGCGCTCCGTTGCGCACCGGAATACCGAGCCCGTGCCGGCTGGGTTTTGCCGCATCGCCGGGCCGCACGGCGGCGCGCAGCGCGCTGTCGGTTGCTTCGGTCCCAGAGGTCAGCATCCCCTCGACCAGCCGGATCCCCTGCGATGCCGCCAGCAAGGTTTCGGCCGCGCGATTGGCGCTCAGCACCACCAGGTCCGGATCGACCAGCACCACTGGCGTTGCCAGCCCATTCAGCGTCTCACCGAACGCGTGGATCTCGAGCGCCTTGAGGTCGAACAGCTTGCCTATGGCGAGGGCGCGCTGGAAATGCGGCGACAGCAGCCGCAGCGCGTCGAGCTCGCGGCCCCCGACCGGCCCCGCCGCCTGGCCGCGGCCCATGGCAATGTTGCCGATCGTGCTCGGGGTGCGCACCAGCGGCAGCGCCACCAGGTCGATCAGCCCCTGCGGCCTGCCCCACTCGCGATAATAGGCCGACCGCTCGATGGCCGGCCGCCCGGCAACGCTCGACATCACCTGCGGCTCGCCCAGGGGATAGCGCTGCAGCGCCTCGAAACTGCCCCACAGCGCCAGCGCTTCGGCATCGTAATCATGCTGGGTGCGGCGCCACGAATCCTCGATCCCCACCGAGACGTCGAGCAGCGTATGGGCGGCAACGAAATCGACCCAGCTCAGTCCGGCATTCTGGAAATCGAGGGCCCGGCTCAACGCCGACAGCGTCACCGACCAGCGCGAGGCATCCACGCTGCAGTCGTAGATGAGACCGATCAGGTCCGACAGCGCTTCGCGGTCCAGCACATCGACCATCGTCCCGCCCCCTGGGGCCGACACTGCCCAAGCCTAGCAAAGTCCCGCTCCGTTGGGGAGTCGCGGCCTCTACCGTTCGGTAGACGACGGCCCGTCCGCGGCAGGCTAGGTTGTTTGCGCGGCGATAAGAAACGGGCGCATCGCGATGCCAATTGCCTCCTGGGCCGAGTCTGCCACCACACTGGTCGATGTCGCGATGGGCAGGCGCCCCGCCGATATGGTGGTGCGCAACGGCCGCTGGGTGAACGTCCATTCGGGCGAAGTGATTGCCGGCACCGACTTGGCCATTGCCGCCGGACGCTTCGCCGCCATCGCTCCCGACCTCGGTTACGCCATCGGCCCCGACACCGAGGTCATCGATGCCGCGGGCCGTTACCTCGTGCCGGGCCTCTGCGACGGGCACATGCATGTCGAAAGCGGCATGGTGACAGTCACCGAGTTCTGCCGCGCGGTGATCCCGCACGGCACCACCACGATGTTCATCGATCCGCACGAGATCGCCAACGTGCTCGGGCTCCCCGGCGTTCGCCTGATGCATGACGAGGCGGCCGCCATGCCCACCAATGTGTTCGTCCAGATGCCCAGTTGCGTGCCCGCGGCGCCCGGGCTCGAAACCACCGGCGCCAGCCTCGACGAACACGATGTCGCCGAAGCGCTGACCTGGCCCAACATCATCGGGCTGGGTGAAATGATGAACTTTCCCGGCGTCGCCGCGAACGATGCCAAGATGATGGCCGAGATCGCCGCCACCCAGCGATCGGGCAAGAATGTCGGCGGCCACTACGCCGCGCTCGATCTCGGCCGGCCCTTCCTCGCCTACCTCGCCGCCGGCCCCGCCGATGACCATGAAGGCACCAGACTCGAGGACGGCATCGCGCGCGTCCGCCAGGGCATGCGCGCCATGCTGCGCTTCGGCTCGGCCTGGTACGATGTCGCCCCGCAGATCAAGGCCATCACCGAACAGGGCCTCGACTCCCGCAACTTCATCCTGTGCACCGACGATCGCTTTGCCCTCACCCTCGTCACCGATGGGCATATCGATCACGTGGTCCGCTACGCCATCATGCACGGCGTCCCGCCGGTCACCGCCATCCAGATGGCGAGCCTCAACACGGCAACGCATTTCGGCCTCGAGCGCGAGCTCGGTTCGATCACTCCGGGCCGCCGCGCCGACCTGATCATCACCTCCGATCTCGTCACCCTGCCGATGGAGATGGTCATGGCGCACGGCACGGTGCTGGCCGAACACGGCAAGCTGACCCACGCGCTGCCGCGCTACGACTATCCCGGCTTTGCCCGCGGCACGGTGAAGGTCGGCCGGCACCTGGTCGCCGAGGATTTCGCCATCAGCGCCCCCGAGGGCCGCAACTCGGTGACGGCACGGGTCATCGGCATCATCGAGAACAAGACCAATACCCGCGCCCTCGAGCGCACGCTGGCGGTGGAGGATGGGATCGTGCCCGCCGATCCCGCGCAGGATGCGGCGCAGCTCGCGGTAGTCGAGCGGCATCGCGGCACCGGCCGGGTGGTCAACGGGTTCGTGTCGGGCTTCGGCTACACCGCGCCCTGCGCCGTCGCCGCGACCGTCGCCCATGACAGCCACCACATGATCGTCGTCGGCACCAGCCGCGAGGACATGGCACTCGCCGCCAACCGGCTGCAGCAGGTGGGCGGCGGCTTCATCGTGGTCAGTCGCGGCGAGGAACTGGCGCTGGTCGAGCTGCCGATCGCCGGCATGATGTCGGATGAACCGGCCGAGATCGTCGCCGCCAAATCGCAGCGCGTGCTCGCTGCCATGGTGCAGTGCGGCTGCACCGTGCACAACGCCATGATCCAGCACATGTTCGCCGCGCTGCCGACGATCCCCGAGCTCCGGCTCACCGACCTGGGACTCGTCGACGTGCGCAGCTACGCCTTCACCGAGCTGTTCGTCTAGCGCCGATCCAATTGTTGGGCGCCGCACCCGGCGCCGAGGAAGAAGAAAATGTTGAAGATCGCACTGCTCGTCGTCACCGCCACGCTGTGGACCGGCACGGCCATGGCCGCCTGCGGCACCGGCGACTGCGCCGTCGCCGCCTTCGGCCAGGGCGGAATCGCCTCCGACGGCAAAGCCCAGGGCGCCCATCTCGAGCGGCCATCGACGCTTTACCCCGGCGAGACCTATTTCAACACCGGCAACAACTATGCCGGCCGCATCGCCGTCTCCAACGAGGGCACCATTCAGGGCACGGAGCGCGACGGCGTGATGCGCGGCCACACCTCGGGTGTCTTCGGCGACGCCTCCGGGCACCTCTAGCCGACGGCGCCACGGGCCCTCCCCCGGCACCCACGGTTCCGCCACAACCGGCGCAACTGTGCTATCAGCGCTGCCGACGCCCGGCGCGGCGAGCTGACAGGAGGGGTTGGGGCCAATGACATCTCGTCCGGCGTTCGGTCAGCTGCTCAGGCATCCGGGCTTCGTCCGGCTCTGGCTTGCCGACGGGCTGTCGAATTTCGGCACCTTCGTCTTCGGCCTGTCGCTGCAGCTGCTGCTGGTCCAGAGCCTCGACGCCAACCAGCTCGAGATCGGCTGGGTGCGCTCGGCGCAGTGGCTCCCGTCGCTGCTATTCGGCCTGATCGCCGGGGTAATCGTCGATCGGGTGCGCCGCCGCGCGCTGCTGATCGCCACCGACCTCGCAAGCTGCCTGCTGCTGCTGGCAATCGCCGGGCTCGGCGTGCTCGGGCTGCTCTCGCCGCCGCTGGTCGCCGCGCTGGTCTTCCTCCTCGGCACCGCGGCGGTGTTGCAGGGTGGCGCCCATCAATCCTTCACTGCCGACCTGCTGCCGCCGAGCCTCCTGGCGTCCGGCAATGTGGCGCTGGTCCAGACCTATACGGCCGCCCAGACGCTGGGCCCCCTGCTTGCCGGGCTGCTGGTGCGCCTCGTCGGCGCGCCGCTGACCATGTTGCTCAATGCCGCCACCTACGCGATCTCCGCCATCCTGCTGCTGGGCGTGCCCGACACCCAGCCGCACCGGACCGCCGCGGCAAGGTCGATCACCGCCGACCTCAAGGAAGGGTTGCGCTGGGTCTATCGACATCGGTTCCTCACCCCCTATGCGATCTGCCTCCACTTGTGGTTCATCGCCAACGCCATCGGCGGCACGCTCTATGTCTTCCACGCCACCCGCCTCGGTCTCGACAGCGCCGCGATCGGCCTGACGCTCGCCTGCGCCGGGCTCGCCGGCCTCTTCGGCGCGGCCGTCGCGCAATGGAGCGCCCACCGCTTCGGCATGGGCATCGCGATCCTCGGGGCTGACTTCATCACCGGCGCGGCCTGGCTCGTGGTGGCGCTCGCCCCGATGGACGGCAGCAGCTTCTGGGTGCTGTGCGCCGCCCAGTTGCTCTACGGCATCGGTCTCGGCCTCCGCGGCCCGCTCGAAATGAGCTACCGCAACGCCGTCACCCCGTCGCGACTGCGCGGCCGCATGAACACCACCATCCGGTCGGTGAACTGGGGCCTGATCGCCGTGGCGGCGCCCTTCGGCGGCTGGCTCGCCCTCGTCGTCGGCGATCGCGCCGCGTTGGCGCTGGCCGGCGCTTTGATGCTGGCCACCGGCACCGCCCTACTGCTCTCCCCCTTCCGCTCGGCAGCGATGCCGGCGGACGAGCCCGAACCGGCCGAGCAGCCGCAGCCCACCGAACCCGCCGATTGAGATGCGCCCCGCAGCCGCCGGTTGGCCGGCGTCTGCGGGTCGTCGTCAGTTCTGCTTCTTCCTCCGCCACGGCGCATTGGCTTCCCAATCGCCGGCCATGATGCAGCCGAACGGGATCACCTCGTCGACCACTTCGGCGAGGCCGAAGCTCTCGATCTGCCGGCGCACCGCGGCGGCATTCTTGTAGGCGCTGGGCAGTTCCGAAATATCGGTCATGCCCATGAAGAAGCGCGCGTCGATCCCCGCCGTTTCGGCGGCGAAGATTTCGGCATCGGTGCGGCCAACCTGCATGCGCTTGTGCTGGGTGCGCGAGAAGTTGCGCCCGGCGCCATGCGGGGAGAAGCCGAGCCCGTGCGGAGCGTTCTTCCCCCGCACGATCAGCACCGGCTCCGCCATGTTGAGCGGGATCAGCGTCAGCTCGGTGGCGTCGTCGGCCCAGTTGTCGAAGGCCGGCGTCGCCCCCTTGCCGTGGTAGAACAGCCCGTCGGACTTGCGGAACACGAAGTTGTGCTCGTTCCAGAACCGGTCCGCCACCTTGGCCGACAGCGCCGCCGCCGCCGCATCGTGGATGGCGAGGTGGTTGGCCTTGGTCCAGGCGCGGATCAGCTGCAGCGCTTCCCAATAGGTATCGCCGTCCGGGCTGTCGGCCGGGATCCAGGCGTTCTGCTGCAGCGTCTCGGGCGACAGTTCCCGCCGGTGCTGTTCGGCCAGCTTCATCCCCTTCGAGTAGAGCCGGGCCCCCGGCGCACGCGAGCCGTGATGGGTCACCAGCGCCGTCTCGCCGGTCGATTTCAGCGTTCCGACATAGGCGAAGTGATTGCCGTCGCCCTGGGTTCCGAAATGCTCGATCGCCGGGCTGATGATGTCCTTGAGCAGCCGGTTGTTGTCGAAACGCGCCAGCAGCTCCGGCGCCGGCTTCCACTGCTGGCCGCGCGGCCGCCCACCCGGGCCGAAATGCGTCGCCGCCTGCACGGTGTCGAGCAGGTCGAGCGGCTTCACCCCCGGAAAGATCGAGATCGCCATCGAGCAGCAGATATCGGCCGAGTGCATGCCGGGGTGGATGGCCTCCGACGCCACCACGCCACCCACGGGAATCGTCCCCAGCGGGCCGGCCGGGCAGGCATCGGGCATGATGGCGCCGGCCTTGATCACCGGAGTGCGCATCAGCGCGTTCATGCTTGCGGTCACCGCCGCGACATTGGCGGCCTCATCGGCATTGTCGGCCTCGATATTGGCAAAGAACGGCACCGCGCCGGGGGCGTGCAGCGGTACGCTGGGCGCCGGCTCGAAGCTGCGCGCCACCGCCAGGGCATCGGCCGCGGTTCCGCCCTGTTCCAGCACGGCATTGGCTGCGGCCAGCGCCTGGCCGAACCACTTGCCCTGCCGGAGCCCGGCATCGATCAAATCCTGTCCGCTCAAAATCTCGGTCATTATTGTTCTTCCTTGTAAGGGGTGGCCGGATTGCCACCCGCATGCTGCCCACCGGACGACGAGCTGGTGTCGAGACGTCTATTCCGCCACCTCCCGAGGGAGGGAAGGACTTGAACCTTCAGCCCCTTCACGGGGGCCCACCCCCAGAGGGGCGGGTGCGTCTACCTGTAGTCCCGAACGGCATTCGTCCGGCGTACGAGCGGGCGACCAGTCGGTGCGAGACGTTACTGCCCATGGGGAGCAGGGCGGATTCGAACCGCCTTTCACCAGATGTAGTCCCGCAGGCATTCGCCCGTAGTTTGTCCCCGACGACGAGGGTGATGAGACCGTTGCTGCTGAGCTACATGCTTGCCTCGCGGGTTGCATGGGGTGGATTGAACACCCGACCTTCCGGCGCCGAAGCGCCGGGCGCTCTCCCTGTAGTCCCACCTGCATTCGTCAGGTGTATTCAGTCTGCCGCGGCGACGAGAGTGGTGAAACCCAGGGAGTCCCGCCCGTGCCAGAGGGCGCATGCCAGTCGAGGAGTCGAACCTCGAAGATCATCCCCACTTTGGTGCTGTAGTTCCAGCCGGCATTCGCCGCGGCTTGTTGCTTTGTCCTGTGTGCAGTCATGACGACGAGGTTTTGGTGAAACGTCCTGCTCTGTCCGCTGAGCTACGGGTCCTCATTTGACCCGACGGGATTCGAACCCGTGACCTGGAGGGTTACAGCCTGTAGTTCCACCGGCATTCGTCATGTCTGGTTCCGTCCTCCCCGGCAGCCCATTCCGCCGGGGAGCATTTCGCCTAAAGTTCGGTCGCCTCGATCAAGTCGACCCAGTGGTCCTTCCCGCCCGCCTTCGCGAACGAACCGACCAGCTCGAACACCCGGTCGGAGAACCCTCCGACATTGAGGATGTCATCGCGCCCCACCACCTGCGCGGTGGTGTTGGGCTGGATGTCGATGCACACCAGCCTGGCGTCCGGGTTCCAGCTTTTCAGCCGTTCCCAGTCGATCAGCATCGAAGTGCCTCGCCGCTGCGCCGGGCCGGCATCCACCCAGGACTCGTTGTCCGAGATGAACACCAGCAGGTCGACCTTCGCCTGCTCGTCGATCAGCTGCCGCAGCGGGGCCGAGCAGTTGGTCCCGCCACCACCGATCGCCGCCAGTTTCGTGGCGTTGGTCATCACCGAGTCCCGCGCGTTGAGGCGGATATCCACCACCCGCTGCTCGAACGGCAGCACGCGCGTTGCCGGGTTACGGCGCAGGAACGCCGCCGCCACCAGGGCGGCCACATCGATGCAGCGCACCGCCGAGGTCGCCCCCGGCCGGTAACCGGTCACCGGCGAGGCCATCGAACCCGAAACGTCGGGGCAGACGACCACGCGGCCATCAACCTCAGGTACGTTCTCGAGCGCGATTTCCATCGCGTCCTGCAGGGCGTTGCGCACCAGTTCGGGCACCCGCGCCTCTGCTGCCGCGAACGACACCATCAGCTGGTACGGGAACACCTTGGCGCGACGCACCGCCGAAGGGTCGGCAAGGCGCTTGGCCAGCTTCTCGGTGAACCCCTCCACCTCGAACACGCCGTGGCGCGCAAAGGTGTTGAGGTTCTGCCGCAGCATCTGCCAGCCGGCATGCTCGGCGATCTCCACCCAGTGCGCCGCGGTCAGCTCCAGTGCAGTCAGCATCTGGAACGGCACCGCCGGCACCGGCCGGGACGGATCACGTTTGAAGGCCTCGAACGCCACCACCAGTTCGGGCAGCGCCAGCACGTCGTGCGGCTTGCCGATCAGGTAGCCATAGAGCGCCCGCCGCGCCGCCGAAGCTGGCTTGGGGTGCACCATCCTGATCACATCGGCCAGCGAGGGGTCGTTCCCCACCGCAGCCCGCATGATCTCGACGTCGCTTGCCGTCTCAAGCCATTCCTGCACGTAGCGCTTTGGCCGCGAGCCGAGCGACTTCCGCCCGGTCACGCCCGATCGCATCACCTGCACGAAGTTGCGCAGCAGCTTGCCGTTCTTGGCGATCCGCGGGAAGGCGCGGTTGAACGCGTAGCCCGGCAGCATCGACAGCACCGCCAGCAGCAGTGCCGGCATGTCCTTCATGTAGCCGGCTTCGGCCGCATGCACCGCCACCTTGGCGAGGAATTCGGGCTCGACCTGGAAGGCCAGGTCCAGCACCTCGGCAAGCTGTTCCTCCGCCTCGGCGTAGAAGGTCCGGTTGAACGTCCCCGTCGCCGCCAGCTGAGCCAGCGCCTGCCGCGGCGTCAGCCGATAGGCCGGCGCCCCTGCATGGTTGGTCGCATCCGGACGTGGGAGCAGCTTGCCTTTGGTCGCTGCAAACACGGATTTGTTTGCCATCGGTCTCATCCTTCATCGTTCACGCCAGCTACATTGCAGGGGGCATGCCAGACTGAGGATGTCGGCCGGCAGTTCGGCCAGAAATCTGATAAGATATTGAACTTGCAGACGAAAAATTTCGATCTGAATGGCTGGCTACTCACGCTGCGAATTGCGGCGCTACTGTACTTCTGATATCAGCGTATCCGGAATTATACGGCGGGATAACATGCGACGTCGCGTAGCCATTGGAGTGATCGGCACCACTCTCGATACCGGCAAGACCGAGGAGCGCTGGCAGAAATGGCGTCCGACGGTGGCGCTGTGCCAGCAGCCCGGGTTGTTCATCGATCGGCTCGAACTCTTGGTCGATAACCACGCCACCGTGCTGGCCGACCGCGTTACCCGCGACATCGAGGAAGTGTCGCCGGCCACCGAGGTGCGCCGGCACAGCCTGAACCTCAGGGATCCGTGGGATTTTTCCGAGGTCTATACGGCGCTCAGGGATTTCGCCGATGGCTACACCTTCGACCCCGAGCGCGAAGATTACCTCGTCAACATCACCACCGGCACGCATGTGGTGCAGATCTGCTGGTTCCTGCTCACCGAAGCACGCTTCATTCCCGGCCGGCTGCTGCAGCTGTCACCGCCGCGCCGCAAGGATGCCGAGGAGCCGCCGAGCTATGCCGGCAGCCACGCCATCATCGACCTCGATCTCTCCCGCTACGATGTGATCGCCACTCGCTTCGCCGCCGATCGGCACGAGGCGACCTCGTTCCTCAAGTCCGGCATCGCCACCCGCAATATGGCCTTCAACGGCATGATCGACGAAATCGAGAAGGTGGCGATCCGCTCGCGCGCCCCGGTGCTGCTGACCGGGCCGACTGGCGCGGGCAAGTCCCAACTGGCGCGACGCATCTTCGAACTGAAGCAGGTGCAACGCCAGGTCAGCGGCGCATTTGTCGAGGTCAACTGCGCCACCCTGCGCGGCGATCACGCGATGTCGAGCCTGTTCGGCCACGTGCGCGGTGCTTTCACGGGGGCCCAGTCGGAGCGCGCCGGGCTGATGAAGAGCGCCGACAACGGCGTGCTGTTTCTCGATGAGATCGGCGAACTCGGCCTTGATGAGCAGGCCATGTGCCTGCGCGCCATAGAAGAGAAGCGCTTCCTGCCGCTCGGCTCGGATCGCGACGTCGCTTCCGATTTCCAGCTTATCGCCGGCACCAACCGCGACCTGTCGATCCGTGTACGCGAAGGACGCTTCCGCGAGGATCTCTATGCGCGGCTCAACCTGTGGACCTTCGGCCTGCCGCCTTTGCGCGAGCGCAAGGAGGATATCGAGCCCAACCTCGATTTCGAGCTCCGCCGCTTCACCGAGCGCGAGGGCCGCAACGCCACGTTCAACCGCGAAGCCCGCGAGCGCTACCTGGCGTTCGCCACCGGCCCGGCGGCGCAGTGGAGCGCCAATTTCCGCGATCTCTCCGCCTCGGTCACCCGCATGGCGACGCTCGCCCCCGATGGCCGGATCAACGAAGCGACGGTGGCCGCCGAGATCGCTCGGCTGGAACGGCTGTGGAATGCCGCCGAGCCACAGCACGCCGATACCCTCGTGACCGAAGTGCTCGGCGCTTCCGCCGCCGAACTGGACCCGTTCGACCGGGTACAACTGGCCGAGGTGCTGCGTATCTGCCGCTCCAGCCGTTCCGCCAGCGAGGCCGGCCGTCGTCTGTTCGCCGTCTCTCGTCTCAGTAAAGCCAGCAGCAACGACGCCGACCGCCTCAGGAAATACCTGGCTCGCTTTGGTACCGACTTCGCAGCTGCCCAGGGCGCGAGGACAGCCCCCTGATGCCCAACGCACTGGCCGTGCCGGCGGCAAATTGCAGGGTCGACTATCGCGGGATGGGGGCGTATCAGGCGATATGACTTCGCCGCAGCCCGGCCCCGAGGCCCAGTCCTTGTCCGAACTCGCCATCAGCGTCGATGGGCTGAGTGCCGCTTATTCGGGCAAGACCGTGCTCGACCATGTCAGCCTCGAAATCCGGCGCGGCTCGAGTTTTGCGCTGCTCGGCCCCAATGGCGCCGGCAAGACCACGCTGCTCAACATCCTCTCGACGCTGCGCCGGCCCGACGGCGGCAGCGCGCGGGTGGCCGGCGCGGACGTGGTGCGCCAGCAGACCGAGGCGCGGCGCTCGCTCGGCGTGGTGTTCCAGGATTCGAGTCTCGATGATCGGCTGACCGCCTGGGAGAACCTCGAGTTCCACGGCCTCGTTTACGGCATGGCGCCCAGGCGCCGGCGCGAGCGCAGCGCCGCGGTGCTGGCGCTGGTCGAACTGGAAGACTGGCGCGACGAGATCGTGCGGAGCTTTTCGGGCGGCATGCGGCGCCGGCTGGAGATCGCCCGCGCCCTGTTGCACGAGCCGAAGATCCTGTTCCTCGACGAGCCCACGGCCGGCCTCGACGCCCAGACCCGCGTGCGCATCTGGCGCTATCTCGATGAGCTGCGCCGCGAGCGCGACCTGACCGTGCTGACCACCACGCACTACATCGAGGAAGTCGAAGGCGCCGATACGATCTGCATCATCGACCACGGCAGGATCATCGCCCAAGGCACGCCCGAGGCATTGAAAGCCGAGCACGGCAGCCGCTGGCTGCATCTCACTCCGCGCGACGCAGCGGCGCTCGAGGCCATCCGCGCGGCGCGCCCCGATGCGCAACTGCTCGGCACGCATGGCCTCGCCCTCCCCGCTGACGATGGCGCCGCCACCGATGCCTTTCTCGCTGCGTTCCGCGACCGGCTCACCGAAGTGCGCTTCCAGGATCCGACGCTCGAAAGCGTGTTCCTGTCGCTGACCGGCCGGCAGTTGCGCGATCGCGCCGACGACCAACACAATGCCGACAAGGCCGCCGGCCGGCGCGGAGGGCGGCGATGAACGCGATCGTCATGGCGCTGCGCGGCCTCTACGGCGTCTGGCTGCGCGAGATCACCCGCGCCACCCGCGATCGGGCGCAGCTCATCGGCGGCATCAGCCGGCCGCTGATCTGGCTGCTGATCCTGGGGGTCGGGCTCAACCCCTATTTCCGCGGCGAGGTCTATGGCGAAGTTCGCTTCGTCATCCCCTACACCTACCTGCAGTTCCTGTTCCCGGCGGTGATCGTCCTCAACATCATGTACACCTCGATCCAGTTCGCGGTGTCGGTGATCTGGGATCGCGAATTCGGGTTCCTGCGCGAAGTGCTGGTGTCGCCGATGCCGCGCTGGCTGATTCTCTTGGGCAAGGTGCTGGGCGGCGCCACCGTGGCGACGCTGCATGGTGCGCTGGTGCTGATCCTCGCGCGCTTTGCCGACGTCACGCTCAGCCTCGAGCAGGTGGCACTGGCGCTCACGCTGATGTTCGTCCTCGCCTTCGGGCTCACCAGCTTCGGGGTGATCCTCGCCGCCCGGGTCCGCAGCTTCGAGGGTTTTGGGGTGTTTTCCAACACGGTGATCCTGCCGCTCTATTTCACCTCCTCGTCGATCTTTCCGCTCGATCCGGCGCTCACCCGGGCCCAGCAGGCGGTGACCTATCCCGAGTGGCTGGTGTTCCTCGTGCAGATCAACCCGATCACCTACGCCGTCGATACGCTGCGCGGCGTGCTGATCAACTTCAACCAGTTCGCCCCCTCCTGGGGCGTCGGGATCATCGTCGCCATGGCGGTGCTCTTCTTCGCCATCGCCATCATCGATTTCGCGCGGCAATGAAAGGTGCTCGAAATCGCTGGATCCAGCCGGCGATCAACCTCGCGATCGCCGTGGCGCTGCTGGGGGCGCTGAGCTTCCTGCCACCCGATACCTCGCTCGCCGACCGGCAGAAATCCGGCGTGCTGAAGCTCTGCGTGCCGCCGAGCTATCCGCCGCTGGTCACCGGCGATCCGCAGCGGCCCGGCTTCGATATCGAGCTCGGCGCCAGGGTCGCCGAGAAGCTGGGGCTGCGGCTGGCGATCAATACGCTGAGTTCGATCGGCACCGACTTCAATCCGCGCAACTGGTCGCTGACCCGCGGCCAATGCGACATCATCGCCGGAGGTGTCGCCGACACCGTGCAGAGCCGCAGCTTCCTGCAGACCATCCCGACGCCGATCGAAACCGGATGGGTGGGCCTCTCCGGCACCGGACAGCTCCCCGCCGCCGGCGGCGCGGTGGTGGTGCTGCCCGGCACCAGCGGCCTCGACCGGCTGCAGCTGTCGGGATGGCTGAGGCAGCAGGCGCTTCAGGTGATTCCCGCCCGCTCACCGCAGCAATTCGTCGAAACTCTCGCCAGTGGGCGCGCCCAGGCGGGCATTACCGAGCGCTTTCTCACGGCGGCAATGGCCCTGCCCGACGGCATCCGGCCATTCTGGCTCGAGGATGCCCGGTTTCCGCGCTTCCATATGGCGTTCGGGCTGTGGAAGGGCGATCAGACGCTCAAGCGGGCGGTGGCCGAGGCGCTGGCGGCGATCGCGGCATCGGGCGACATGGCGGCGCTCGAGGCCAGCTATCACATTGAAAGCATTGAAGAAGCGCCGTAAACGCGCGACGCGGCTTTTGGTTCCATCACTAAGTTTTGCTTCACTATGACGAAAGTCGCATGGGCGGCCGAACCGATTACGCATTTTGTGAGATTGAGTGATGGCCGCTGAAATGTCAGTTCCAATAGACGGTATGCGGAATGGAACGCTCGTTCCGGTCGGTATGCCCGCCCATTCTCGGGAGTCGAAAATGTCCCTCAAGCTTAAACATCTTGCGGTCGCCGCGTTGGCTGCCGCGTTGTCCAGTGGTGGTGCTCATGCTGCCGGCTTTACCGCCGAGCAGGCTGCCGCTGGCCAGACCGCCTACAACTCAAACTGCGCCCAGTGTCATGGCAAGCAGCTCGAAGGCCCGGATGCTCCCGGCCTCGCGGGCTCGGACGTGATGCAGAACTGGGCCACGGCCGGCGGTCTGTTTGATTTCATCCACGTTGCCATGCCTCCATCGGCGCCGGGCCAACTCGGCGATGAGACTTATCTCAACATCATTGCCTACATCATGCAGTTCAACGGCGCCCAGCCGGGGGATGAGCCGCTGACGGCCGACGCCGACAAGCTCGCCGCCATTTCGCTGCCGGCCGAGACCCAGGCCGGCGCTGCCGCAGCCGCGCCCGCCGCGGCGGCCGCGCCCGAACCCACCACTGCCGCTGCCGCGACTGCCGTTCCGCAGGCTTTCACCTGGGGCAAGCAGCTGCCGGGCGGCCCGGCTCCCGGCGAGGCGGCTGCCCCTGCCGCCGCAACCACTCCCGCAGTTCCGCAGGCCTTCACCTGGGGCAGGACGCTCCCCACGGTCACTGCGCCCGCTGCCAACTGAATTATCTGGCGCACTTGTGATGTGTGCCGCTTTTAGGAGGTCTCGATGAAAATCGAACTTTTGAAGTCCGTGTTGGTCGCGACGACCGCATTGGCATTGTTTGCCGGCCCTGCCCTTGCACAGGATGCGGCGGCAACGCCCGCTCCCGAGGCGACCAAGAACTATGTTCCGGTCACCGCCGACATGCTGGCCAACCCGCCCAAGGAAGAGTGGTTGATGTTCCGCGGGAACTACAACAACCAGGGCTACAGCCAGCTCGACCTGATCAACAAGGATACCGTGGGCAAGCTGCAGCTCGCCTGGGCCTGGCCGATGGCCGAAGCCGGCATCCAGGAAACCGCGCCGCTCGTGCATGACGGCGTCATGTTCCTGCAGACCAACAACAACATCGTCGAGGCGCTGAACGCCAAGACCGGCGACCTGATCTGGCAGTATCGCCCGACCCTCGCCGAGCTGCCTGCGTCCTGGAGCTACCAGATCAACCAGGCGCGCCGGCAGAAGAACTCGATCGCGCTCTACGAGGACAAGGTCATCCTCACCACCGTCGATGCGCGCATCGTCGTGCTCAATGCCAAGGACGGCAAGCCGGTGTGGGAGAAGCAGGTTCTCGATACCCAGAAGGGCTACAGCTACACCGTTGGCCCCCTGATCGCCGATGGCAAGATCATCTCGGCCATTTCCGGCTGTTCGATCGCCGGCACCGCCGGTGGCTGCTTCATCATGGCGCACGACGTCAACACCGGTGAGGAGCTGTGGCGCTTCAACACCATCGACGATCCCGATAACCCGAAGCAGGGTGAGAGCTGGGGCGATGTGCCGCCGGAAAACCGCTGGGGCGGCACGCCCTGGACGACCGGCGCCTACGATCCGGCGACCAAGACGACGTTCTGGGGCATCGGCATGCCTGGCCCCTATTCCGAGCTGATCCGCGGCTCGGGTGAAGGGAGCGTCCTCTACACCAACTCGACGCTCGCCCTCGACGTCGAGACCGGCAAGCTCAAGTGGTACTACCAGCACCTGCCGCGCGATAACTGGGACCTCGACAGCCCGTTCGAGCGCATCCTGGTCGACCAGGAAGTCGACGGCAAGACGCAGCACCTCTTGATCACCGCCGCCGGCAAGAACGGCATCGTCTTCGCGCTCGATCGCGATACCGGCAAGTACCTGTGGCACAAGGATACGGTGAAGCAGAACGTGGTCACCGGCGTCGATGCCGACGGCACCGTGCAGATCAACACCGACCTGATCTCCAAGGCGGTCGGCGAAGAGCACCTGATCTGCGCCTCGGTGTCGGGTGGCAAGCTCTGGATGACCGGCTCCTACAGCCCGCTCACCAAGGCCTATTACGTGCCGCTGACCGAAGCCTGCAACACCGTGGCTCCGACCCAGGTCGAGTTCACCGCCGGCAACGCGGTGGGCGCCGTCAAGTTCGGCCCGCGCGTGCTGCCTGAAGGCGTCACCGATGCCGGCCTGCTCGATGCGGTCGACATCAACCCCACCCAGGGCGACCACAAGTGGCAGTATCGCAGCCGTCCGTCGATGACCTCGTCGGTGCTGGCGACCGCTGGTGGCCTGGTGTTCGGCGGCGACGCCGCCCGCAACATCAACGCCTGGGATCAGGAGACCGGCGACGTCGTCTGGTCGCAGCGCCTCAACGCCCCGGTGGGCGGCTATCCGTCGACCTACGAGATCGACGGCGAGCAGTACCTCGTGGTGCCCACGGGCTATTCCAATGCGGCCAGCTCGATCTCCTCGGCCTTCCCGGAGATCCCGCTGCCGACCGGTTCGGGCAACTCGATCTTCGTGTTCAAGCTGCCCAAGTCTGCCAGCTGAGAGCCAGCGACCTGAGTGTTTGATTGCAACGAATGGGAAAGGGGCCGTCGGCCCCTTTCCTTATTAGGAGACTATGATGCTGCTGAAATTGCTCGCCCCGGCGCTGCTGCTGTTCGCGACCGGCGCCGCCCTGGCCCAGACCTCGAGCGTGCCGCCCGAAGAGTTCAACAATACCCGCCGGCAGGCCGGCGACACCATCCAGGTCTGCTTCGACCGCACCAGCCTCGGCCGCGCGTTCGACGAGGCCGTGGCCAAGGCGCTGGGCGATGCGCTGTTTCTCGAAGTAAAGGTGATGGAGGGCTTTGGCGGCTTTCCGCTCACCGGCGACGGCTTCATGGATGAGCTCAACCTCGCCATGAACAATGACTGCGATATGTTCATGGGCGTCTCGGTATCGCCCAATACGCCGGTATCGGAGAGCTTTTCGATCACCCGCCCCTACGCCACCATCCCGTTCGTGCTGGCCGTGAAGGACCCCGACTGGCAGCGCCTCGGCGATATCCCGAAAGACCTGCGGCTGGGCACGGCGATCGCCAGCATGGGCGAGATGAACTACATCACCTGGGCACAGCAGCGCAGCAAGCCCGAGCGCTGGGTGCGGCTGCCCTATGCCGACCCCGAGCTGATGGCGACGCGGGTGCTCGACGGCACCATTGCCGGGATGATCCTGTGGCAGCCGGTGCTGGCGCGCCTCAAGGCGGAACGGCCCGACGCCGCCGCGCTGCGGGTGATCGCCAACGACCCGATCCCGGCATCCGAAATCCGTGTCGGCGCGCTGGTCTCGAGCCGCAATGGCTTCCTCAGAAGCCAGATCGACCAGGCCATCGACGCCCTCGTCGCCGATGGCACGATCGACGGCCTGCTGAAGCAGTTCGGCTATGAAGGCCGCGCCGGGGAGTAGGAGCGGGACGCGGCGAGTGGTTTCGTACGGCCCCTCACCCTGACCCTCTCCCCAGAGGGGAGAGGGACGACAGGCGAACCGGCTGTGCCACAACGCCCCCTCTCCCCTCCGGGGAGAGGGTTCGGGAGAGGGGCAGCCTGCGTTTCAGTGCGGCCCCTACCCCCTCCCAACCAGCGTCAGATACGGCAGCGCCATCGCACCCAGGTTCGGCACCACCCCCGCCACCACCGCGGCGGTGACGGCGGCCAGCCCCAGCGCCTGGTAGCGCTCGAGCCGCCTGCCCTGCTCGGGACGAACCGCCTGCCAGATGGCTCCGGCGGCAAGCCCCGGGATCGGCAACAGGTTCAGCAGCAGCGATCCGGCTGCCACCAGTTGAAACTGGTTGAGCACATAGAGCACCACATAGGCCCCGCTCTGCGGCAGCAGCAGCGCCAGCGGCCGCAGCAGGTCGACCGCCGCCACCAGCAGCGCCATGCCGGCAAGTCCGCCCAGCACCACCACGACGATGCCCCAGCCGCCCAGCCGGTTGCTCCCGGGCTCATAGCGCAGCGGGCGCACCCAGCTCATCGCGAACAGCACTCCGACCGCGAGGCCCCAGACCGAAAGCTGGGCAAACGGGTTGGCGGTCAGCCGCCCATCGAACTCAGGCCGCCTGTCCCCCAGGAGCCGCGCCAGCCCCGCCAGCAGCAAGCCCAGCAGCCACGCGAACAACAGCACCGCGCCGATCCGCGATACGATCTCACTCAGGCTCAGGTCGCGCAGCAGCGTCATGGTTCTCTCGGGTTCAGGTTTGCACGGCTACGCCGTCGGCCGAACCGTTCGCTCATCGCTTGTAGCAGAGAGACGAACTCACGCGCTTGATTTGGCCAGCAGGCGACGCCAGATGCGCTCTGCCACCGCCCCCACCGCGATGCCGAACCCGCCGCCGGCGAGCTTGACCGCGAGGTCGAACACCCGCCCGTGCCGGGAGGCTGAGACCAACTGCAACGCTTCGAACGCGATCGCGGCCCCCATGACAATTACCACGATCAGCCAGAGCTGGCGCGGATAGGCGAGCGCGAAGCAGAGGCCCACTGCCGCGAAAGCCGCGAAGCGCTCGATGGTGGGCGAGTAGCCGGAATTGGGCCTGAGCCCGATCGGCGCCAGGGTGACGAAGGCGATGGCGGCAAGCAGCAGCCAGGCAAGCAGTTTCACGAGGCGTATCGGCACGGCGGGCTCCGGATCAGACGGCGTTGCGCCGGGTCTTGGACGAGAAAACCGTCAAGACGATGATCCAGCAATCGAGGAAAATCGACCAATTGTCGATGTAGTAAAGATCGTGCCGAGTGCGGCCTTCGATCTGCTCGAACGTCGTGGTCTCGCCGCGATAGCCGTTGACCTGGGCCCAGCCTGAAATTCCCGGCTTGATGCGCTGGCGGTGCGCGTAGCTGGCGAGCTGTTCGCCCAGTTCGTCATCGTGCACCAGCGCGTGCGGGCGGGGCCCGACGAGGCTCATCTCGCCGCTCAGCACATTGATCAGCTGCGGCAGCTCGTCGATCGAGGTGCGCCGGATGAAGGCGCCGACCTTGGTGATGCGCTTGTCGCCGACCTTGACCTGAGTCATGCGGCGACCGGATTCGGTGACGCTCATCGAGCGGAACTTCCAGATGTGGAAGGTGCGGCCGTTGAAGCCGCGCCGCTCCTGCCGGAAGAACACCGGACCGGGGCTGTCGAGCTTGATCAGCAGCGCCACCACGGCAAACAGGGGGCTCAGGAACAGCAGGCCCAGCCCTGCCCCGGCAATATCGAGCAGGCGCTTGGTCAGCACCGCGCCATCGCTCATGGGCTTGCGCAGCGAGCGCAGCGCATTGTTGGGGCCGAGCGGCACCACGTCGAGGAACTTGAAGCTGACATTGTCGGTGGCCGGTACGCAGACCACGTTGATGGCGAAGCGCTTGAGCTCGTTGGTGAGCCGCTCCAGCCCGTCGATATCGCCGATCTCGCCGACGAACACGATGAACTCGGCGCCATGCGACACCCAGTGCCGGGCGAACTCCACCACGGCGCTTTCGCGATAGGCGCCCTCGGCATCCACGGCGTCCTCGAGGTAAAGCGTGCCGGCCAGCCGATAGCCGGTCTTCCACAGGTTGCCGTTGACGAGGAAGCGCACCGTATCGGCGCGGCTGCCCACCACCGCCACTTTCTGGAACTGCAGCTGCCCCGCCTTGATGCGCGTGGTGACCGCGGCATAGGCAACGGTGCGGGCCAGCAGCAGCACCGGCACGCCGAGGACGAACGCGGCGATCAGCGAGACGCGCGACAGATCGTCGGCGATGCCGAAAAAGAAGGCGCCGAACAGTGCGATGGCAAAGGCGCCGGTCCAGCTCAGCACGCTCTGCACCAGCGTGGTGTGCGGCGGCTGCGCCCGATCGAGGAACTGATTGGCCGAGACCGCCGAGAACGCGCCGTAGAGCACGCCGACCACCGCCGAATAGGCGCCATAGAGCCCGAACGGGATATCGGCCGCCGCCACGTGCAGGACGAGACCGTGATACAGCAGCGCCGGCAGCAGCATCACCATCGCGGCGAGCGCGCCTTCGCACAGCGCGAACGCCGTGCACAAGGCCGCCTGGTTGGCCACCACACGACGCGCCTTGCGCCGTTCTACACCCTGATAGGCAGCTTCCGTCTGAGCCACAGCAAATCGCCTCAAATTGCTGGCATTGCTGGGCTTTGTTCCGCCCGCCGCCACGCCTTTCAATTAGCAGATCGTCGGATTCGCCCCAAGGATTGGGTTAAGCTGGGGTTAACGGCAGGATCAGGCGAGTGCAGTTAAGGATACCGCCAGTTCGCCGCTCGACGGCTCCCGTCTCCGTGTTAGGGAAACATTAACCCAAGCCGGAGCCGGACCCCGTGACGACGTCCAACAGCAAAGCAGTGGCGATCCTGGCGGCGAACCCGGCGTTCGCGGCCATCCTCAGCCGCGCGCTCGAACAGGATGGCGGCTATCGCGTGGCCAGCTTTTCGAGCGTCGAGATGCTGACGACGTTCCTGCGCATTTCGCCGGTCGATGTGGTGGTGCTCGATACCGACCTGCCCGGCGCTCCGGCGATCGATATCGCCCGCGGGCTGCGCAACCATGTGAAGCTCGCCAGCAGCGCCTTCGAGATCGTCGCGCTGACCCGCGCCGCCGCCGCCTTCCACAAGCCGCTGCTCGCCGCCGGTATCGACGCGGTGCTGGAAAAACCGGTGACGCCGCAGCAATTGCTCGCCTCCATTGACGGTCTGGTCGAAGTCGAGCGCGTTGCCGCCGTGCAGCATCAGGCCATGACCATGGTCCGCGCCTTCGAGCCGCGCCCGCAACCGGCCGAACGCGTCGGCAACGTCATCCCGCTGTTCGGCGAGGGCCGGGTCCGGCGGTAGCTGCGGCCGCTCCGAGTTCTCCCTACCCCCTGACCCGCAGCGCCTCCACGATCACCGCGAAAGCTGGCGAGGTCTGACGGCGGCTGGGGTAGTATAGGTGGTAGCCGGCAAAGCGCGGCGACCAAGCGTCGAGCACCTGGATCAGCTGGCCCGATGCGATATGCGACGCCACGATGCTTTCGGGCAGGTAGGCGATGCCATAGCCGCCGATCGCCGCATCGACCTGGGCGTATGACGTATTGAAGATGAACTGGCCATCGACCCGCACGGTGAGCTCGCGGCCATCGCGCGCAAACTCCCAGGCATAGAGCCCGCCCGAGCGGATCTGCCGCTGGTTGATGCAGCGATGCTCGACCAGCTCCTGCGGATGGTGGGGCACCGGATGCCGCGCGAAGTAGTCGGGCGAGCCGACTGCTACCAGCCGCCAGTCCGGCCCGATGCGCACCGCGATCATATCCTTGTCGAGGCTTTCGCCCAGCCGCACGCCGGCATCGAACCGCTCCTCGACGATATCGCGAAAGCCATTATCGCTGCTGAGCTCGAGCCTGATGTCGGGATAGTCGCGCATCACCCCGCGCAGCTTGGGCCAGACCACGCTTTCGAGCGCATGGTCGGAGAGTGTGATCCGGATCGTGCCGGAGGGCTTGTCGCGGATTTCCATCAGCGCATCGATATCGGCCTCCAGGCCCTCGATCCGCGGCGCCAGGGCCTTGAGCAGCCGCTCGCCGGCTTCGGTGGGGGCAACGCTGCGGGTGGTGCGCGCCAGTAGCCGCAGGCCCAGCCGCGCCTCGAGCTGCCGGATCGCCTGGCTGAGCGTCGGCTGCGAGGTGCCGAGCCGGGCAGCAGCCCTGGTGAAGCTGCGCTCTTCGGCGACGGCGAGGAACCACAGCATGTCGGTCAGGTCGCGTCGTTCCATCGCCTCGTCTCCGCTGGATTAAGATCAAGGATCAATAAGTCCATGTGAATTGCAACGACTAATCGGCGCAGTCCAGGGCGCCTATGTTCCACCGCATGGCGAAACTCCTTGCCCACCATGCCCCCGATCGGCAGCCACTGACGCGTCAGCGGGCCTGGGAGCGCGCCCTCGGCGGTGGCCTCAGCGCCCAGTTCGACTGGCTGGCCGCGGTGGCCATCAGCCCCTCGCCCCTCGCCCCAATGCGGACCCCGACGATGCCCGACCAGCCCGACGCGACCACCCCTACCCGCCTCCGCACTGCCTGGGGCGCTGTCGTCTGTATGTCGCTGCTGACTTTCGTGCTCATCGCCTCGGAGTTCATGCCGGTGAGCCTGCTCACCCCGATCGCAACCGAGCTCAGGATTTCCGAGGGGCAGGCCGGCCAGGCCATCGCCATTTCCGGCCTGTTCGCCGTGCTGACGAGCCTGTTCGGCAACGTGGCGCTGGCGCGGCTCGATCGCCGCACCGTGGTGCTGCTCTACACCGCCATCCTGATCGCCTCCGGGCTGGCCGTGACCTTTGCCCCGAACGAAGCGGTCTTCATGTTCGGGCGCGCCCTGGTCGGCGTTGCCATCGGCGGCTTCTGGTCACTCTCTACCGCGATCCTCGCCCGGCTCTCGACCCCGGCCGACCTGCCTAGGGCGCTGGCCATGCTGCAGGGCGGCACGGCCCTCGCCGCGGTGATCGCGGCGCCGCTCGGCAGCTTTCTCGGCGGGCTGGTGGGTTGGCGCGGCGCCTTCGCCATCGTGGTGCCGATCGGGCTCGTCGGCCTCGTCTGGCAGTGGCTGGCGCTGCCGCGGCTGGCCGCGGGCCGGCAGGTGACACCCGGCCAGATGCTGGGGCTCCTCGCCAACCCGCTGGTCGCCATTGGCATGGCGGCGACGGCGCTCGCCTTCATGGGGCAGTTCGCGCTCTCCACCTATCTGCGACCGTTTCTCGAGGGGGTCACCGGCCTCGATGTCAACGCCTTGTCGCTGGTCTTGCTGGGGCTTGGCCTTGGCGGCCTCGCCGGCACCGCAATCGCCGGCGCGTTGATGCATGCGCACCTCAGGCTGGTGCTTGTCGCCGTGCCGGCGCTGCTCGCAACCATCGCCGTGCTGCTCATTCCGCTCGGTCACTTCGCCATCGCCACCGCAGCCATGCTGGTGCTGTGGGGCATTCTCACCACCCCGATCCCCGTCGCCTGGGGCACCTGGATGACCCGCGTCATCCCGCTACAACTCGAAGCCGGCGGCGGCCTGCAGGTGGCGCTGATCCAGGTGGCCATCACGCTGGGCGCATTCGGCGGCGGCATGCTGTTCGACAGCGCCGGCTGGTGGGCGCCGTTCCTTTTCGCCGCCGTGCTGCTCGCTGCAGCAACGGCGCTGGCAGCCAAGGTGGCTTCCAATCCCGGGATCGGTGGAGCTACGTCATGATCAGGCGACACGCCTTGCAGGGCGGGCTCGCGGCTCTGCTGCTGCCTGCCACCAGCCTCGGCCAGCAAGCGCAACCAGGAGTTCGAGCCATGAGAATTCGCATCGCCTTTGGCAATGAGAGCTTTACCGCAACCCTCGAGGACCACGCCTCTGCCCGTGAGTTCTCAGCCATGCTGCCGCTCGAGCTGACCATCACGGATTTTGCCCACAACGAGAAGATCGCCTATCTGCCGGAAAAGCTCGACGCCTTGGCGCGCGGCCCCCTGCCGGACGCAGCGCCCGGCGACCTCTGCTACTACGTGCCCTGGGGAAATCTCGCCTTCTTCCACGGCGGCTATGAAAGCACCCGCGACCTGGTGCGCCTGGGCCGCCTCGACGACGGCACGGCCCCGCTGCTGGTGCGCGGCGAATTTCCGTTGCGGATCGAACGCATGGCGTGAGCGACGGCGGGGGCCGACGCTTGGCCCGCTGCGCCAGGCGGCGCTTACATCAGGCTCAGCGCAGCGGCAATAACGCCCAGCCAGACGGCAGCTCCGAAGCCGAAGCACGCCACCCACATCCACCCCTTGATATTAAGCCGAAGGAGAGGTCGGGGCGCTTCGCGATCTGTCGAAAGATCGACCATTTGCAGTCCAGTACTTACTATTCAGCTTGGCACCATAAACAGTGGTGCGTTTTGTCCGCGTTATTCAACTAAGCTTGAACCGCGCGGCTTCCCGCCGGCCGTGGAAGGCGACCGCCTGCCCCCGATGTCAGCTGCCGTCTTCCCGTCGATCGGGATGATCTCACGGCATGCAACCTTTTGCGTGCTCGCGAATTATGCTGGCAATCCGCCGCGTGCGGATGATGAGACCTCCCCCGTCTCATCTCGCGAGACGGTGTCGCCCCCATCGCTCGCCACCAAGGCCTCGGCTGTTGCCGGGGCCTTGTTCGTTCAGGCTCACAACCGGCACGGAACAATTGCGTCATAGCCAGGTTGTCTCGCATCGGGCGACGCGGTTCTGAAGAGCCGGCAGAGGCGCTCCCTACCCCGCCAGACTCGCCACGAACTGCTTGGTGCGCTCGCGTTTCGGCGCCCCGAACAGGCTTTGCGAGGGGCCGGCTTCCACCACTTCGCCGCGATCCAGAAACACCACGTTGGAGGCGATGCTCGAGGCGAGCCGCAGGTCATGCGTCGCCATCAGCATGGTGGTGCCCTCGCGCGCCAGCTGCGCCAGCACTTCCACCACTTCGCCGGCGAGTTCGGGATCGAGCGCTGAGGTCGGCTCGTCGCAAAGCAGCACCTGCGGCGAGGGCGCCAGCGCCCGGGCGATGGCGGCACGCTGCTGCTGGCCGCCGGAGAGATTGGCCGGCCAGGCCGTCGCCTTGCTGGCCATGCCCACCTTGTCGAGCAGCGCCCGGGCATGGGCGCGCGCCTCATCGCGCGGCCAGCGCAGCACCGTGACCAGCCCTTCCATGACGTTTTCCTCAACCGTCAGGTGAGGAAACAGCTGGAAGTTCTGGAACACCATGCCGGTCAGCCGTCGCAGGGCGAGAACCTCCGCCTTTGGGTGGCGCGCCCCGGGCCCGAACCCGAGGCTGGTCGTTCCGATGGTGACGCGCCCCGAGTTTGGCAGCTCCAGCAGATTGACGCAGCGTAAGAGCGTGCTCTTGCCGCTGCCCGAGGGGCCGATCAGCGCCGTGACGCTCCGCTCCGGCACGCTGACCGAGACGCCGCGCAGCACTTCGACATCGGCAAAGCGCTTGTAGATGGCCTCGAGCGCGATCATGAGGCGGCTCCCATGAAGCCGCCATAGCGCGACAGCCGCTTTTCGAGCCGGCTCTGCAGCGCCGAGAGCAGCGAGCTTACCGCCAGGTAGATCAGTGCCACCTCGACATAGAGGATCAGCGGCTCATAGGTGGTGGCGACGATGCGCTGGCCGGCGCGGAACAGCTCGGGCACAGTGATGGCGGCAGCGAGCGACGTATCCTTGATCAGCGAGATGAAGGTGTTGGAGAGCGGCGGCACCGCGACGCGGCCGGCCTGCGGCACGATGATCCGGCGCATCGCCTCGGACCAGGTCATGCCGATGGAGAACGAGGCCTCCCACTGCCCCTTGGGCACCGAGATCAGCGTGGCCCGGATGATCTCGGAGGTGTAGGCGCCGACATTGAGGGTGAAGCCGATCAGCGCGGCGGGAAACGCATCGAGCGTGATGCCGACGCTGGGCAGCCCGTAAAAGATCAGGAACAGCTGCACCAGGAGCGGCGTGCCGCGGATGATCCACACATAGAAGCGGATCACCGCGGCGAACGGCCAGGGCGCAAACAGCCTGACCAAAGCTGCGCCGAACCCGACGGCGAGCCCGAAGGCGAAGCTCAACAGCGTCAGCGGCACGGTGAACAGCAGGCACGCCCACACCAGCGAGGGAAGCGACTCGAGCATCAGGTTGAGCCAGGGCGGCATGAGAGCTCCCAAAACAAACGGATCGGCCACTTTGCAGGGCCGATCCTAACAGTAAGCGAGGGGTGGTCGACTACTGCGAGACGTCTTCGCCGAAATACTTCTCAGAGATGGCGGCGTAGGTGCCGTCGGCCTTGATGGCGCTGAGCGCCTCGTTGATCGCCGCCAGCAGCTCGGGCTTGCCCTTGGCGATCAGCACGCCGGAATAATCGGCATTGGGCTGCGTCGCGGCGATCTTCACCGGCGCATCGGGCTGCTGCTTCTTGAAATCGAAGAACGACAGGCTGTCATTGATGGTGGCGTCGGCGCGGCCCTGGATCACCAGCGCGATCGACTGGTCGAACCCGTCGGTGGGGACGATCTCGGCCCCGCTCGCCTCGGCCAGCTTGCCGAAATTCGAGGTGGTGGTCTGCGCCGCCTTCTTGCCTTTCAGGCTCTCGAACGAGGTGATGTCGGCATTGTCGGCCTTGACGATCAGCGCAGCCTTCGAGGCGATGTAGGGCTCGGAGAAATCGTACTTCTCCTTGCGCGCATCGGTGATGCCCACCTGGTTGATCACCACGTCGTAGCGGTTGGCGTCGATGCCGGCGATCAGCCCATCCCACGGCCCTTCGACGAACTCGGCTTTCACCCCGATCCGCTTGGCGATCTCCTCGGCGATCTCGACGTCGAAGCCGACCAGCGCGCCCGAGGCATCGTGGAAGGTGAAGGGGGCATAGGTGCCCTCGGTGCCGACGCGCAGCGCGCCTGCCGTCTTCACCTGCTCGAGCGCCGTCTGGGCCAGCGCCGGGCTCGACAGAGCAAGCCCGGCAAGGCCGATCGCCAGCACGGATTTGAGGATGTTCATGGCTTCTTCTCCAATGGCCGGCGGGTCTCTTGCCCCCGGCTTTGGCGGGAAACTTGGCCCTCGCACCATGGTTGCCGCAATAGGCTGGAAGGGCTTTTTACTCCGACCGAGCCCCGTTGGTGGGCGTTGCTCGCGGGAGCCGGCTCCTCCGCTACTGCTTGCCAGAAAAGCTGGAGAAGCGGCACTTCCAGTTCCGGCCGCGCCGGTGAACCCAAAGCCCGCCGCCGGCGTTTTGTCGGTCAGATCGCAGCAGCGGAGCCCGAGATGAGCAGCCCCCACTTCATCGTCTATCACCGCGATGCCGCCTGGCAGTACACCTACCGCGGCAGCATCCGCGCCCCGTTCAGCACGCGCGAACAAGCCGTTTCGGCCGCCATCGAGGCGGCCCGCGAGACCGGCGACCCGGGCGTCGAAGTCATCGTGCAGAACCCCGAGACCGTGGAAGAAACCGTGTGGTCGGGCCGCGAGACGTAAGCTCGCCCGGCGCGCCAGGGCTGGACGATCCACCGCGCTGACTGGCAAGCTGCGCTCCAAGCTGCAACCGAGGCCCAAAGCGTCCCCCCAATGTTTGTCGTCCAGATCTACCTGCCGCTCGAAATGCCCGATGGCGCTCCGATTCCTGCCGGGCTGTTCGAGCGCACCAAGGCCGAGCTGACCGACCGCTTCGGCGGGGTAACGGCCTTCCTGCAATCGCCGGCCGAGGGCGCCTGGAAGCCGTCGGGCGGCGAGCCGATCCACGATCGCATCGCGATTTTCGAAGTGATGGTCGCCGATGTCGACACCGCCTGGTGGCGGCACTACCGCGAGGCGCTGGAGGCCGAACTCAGGCAGCAGCGGATCCTGGTGCGGTTGTTTCAGGTGACGGTGCTCTGACGGCTCGGGTGCGGCGGGATCGCTGCGAGTTGTGGACGCGCGCGCGACCCCGCCGGCAACCGGCGGCGGCCCGGCTGCGGCAGTAGCTACGCGGCGCACCCGGCAGGAGTTTCGCCAGACCTCCAGGCGAGGGCCGGCAAGCAGTGGCGACATCGTGACCCCCATGGTCATTGACGCCGGCCGCCGGACCCTTATCTGAGCTCCATGACGCACCCGAAGCCGAAAGCCGAGCCCGCCGACGGCATCACCGCAAACTGGGCCCTGCCCTACGCCGCAACCCTTGGTTCCTCGGTGCGGTCCAAGGGGATCTTCCTCGAGGTTCGGGCCCGGCTGCCGGTAGCGGCGCGAAAGCTGCTGTCGGTCAAGGCACGTGAGCTGACCCTGCGTCTCCCCGAGGGGGAGGCGGCGGAACTCACCAGATTGTCGGCGAAGGTGGAGGCCGCGCTCGCCGGCATCGAAAGCCTGCCGGTGCTGCCGCGCGAGATCGAAGATATTCTTGCCATCAAGACCTCCGAACGGCACCGCTGGCTCAAGGATGGCCGGCTGCCGAGCGCCGGCACCCGCACGGTGCGGCTGCGCGGCCGGGCGCGGAAGATCACCTTCCACGTGTTCGATCCGCGCGTTGTCGAAGAGCTGCTCGAGGGCGAGACCATCGAAGCCTGGCGCGAAGCCGATGCGATCACCACCGCCGAGAACCGACGCCGCGCCGCCTGGAAGGCCAAGCTGACCCGCGCCAGGCGCGGCGCGCCGGTCGAGAGCGAGGGCGAGGTATCGAGCCCCGAGCAGTTGCTTGGCTGGGCCGAGTTCGAGCGCGGCCTCTGACCGCGCAGGCGGTTCCTCGCGGCGGCCACCGCCGCCCTGCAATTTCGCTGAGATGGGTCTCAGGCTCCTTTCAAGCGATCTCGACTAGCGTCGACGGCGCCCTGTGTTTGCCCTGGTCGGCCGGAACCCATGCTCAAGGCTATGACTTTTCCCCCCGAGCTCGCCGAGCAAGCCCTCGGATCGATGCACCGCCTCGTCGAGCTTTCCAGCGAGCAGTTGCAGATCTGCCGCCAGGTGACCGACGAGCTGGAGTTCGCCGGCGAGTTGCAGACGGATTTCATGAAGCGCCTGGTCCGGCTGCAGTCGGAAATCCGCAAGGAGCGCGCAGCCTTGAAGGAACTCGCGACGCCCAAATCTGCCATCAACCCCGACGACGTGTGATCTCCACCGCGAACTGAGGTGATCCCCGCGCCCGGGCTCGCAGCGACGCCGGCCGGATGTTCGGCCTCGAGGCCCGGGAGGCCGGAGGCGTCAGCGGCCCCGGAACCAGAGCTCGCCGATTCCGTTGAACCGACCGGGACGAAGCGTCCCGGAAAGGGTTTCGGGGTGCTGCAGACAAAGTTCCACATCGTGCTCAATCCCAACTCGGGCACGGCCCTGCGCATGGGCGTCACGGCCGAGCGGTTGCACGGGCTGTTCGCCGAGCGCGGCATCTCGATCAGTGTCGATGCCGATGCCGGGCGGCCCTTTGCCGAGCGACTGCAGACGGCGCGGCAAAGTCCAGCCGAAATGCTGCTGTCGGCCGGCGGCGACGGCACGGTGACGGCCCTGGCGCAGGTGGCGATCGAGACCGGACGGACCCTTGCCGTCTTGCCATTGGGGACGGCCAACCTCCTCGCCCGCGACCTCGCCATTCCGATCCCGCTCGAAGCCTGGTTCGAGGCGCTGGACCAGATGGCTCCACGGCGGATCGACGTGGGCGAGGTCAACGGCCAGGCCTTTCTGCACAAGGTGGTGATCGGCGCGGTGCCCGGCATCGCCGCGGCGCGCGAAAAGCTGCGGGGCCGGGCCGAGCTCGCCGCCCGCATCGGCTTTCTGGGGCATTTCATTCGTCGGCTGTCACGGCTCCGTCGCTTTGCCGTCGAGATCACGCCACGCGCCGGCGAGCCGCGGATCGAACGCGTGCAGTCGATCGCCATCGCCAATAACGACTATGCCGAAGGCTTCGGTCAGGTGTTTCACCGGCCGCGGCTCGATGAGGGCAGCCTCAGCCTCTACCTGCTGCGCAAGCTGCGCTTCGGCGATGCGCTGCGGCTTGCTGTCGAGATGGTGCTGGGCGCCTGGCGCAACGATGACGTGCTGGAGGTGGAGCACATCCGCGCCCTGACGGTGCGGACCCGGCGCCGGCTGATCCGCGCCATGGTCGACGGCGAGATCGTCAGCCTCGAGAGCCCGCTGCGTTTCCGCATCCTGCCGCTCGCCCTGTCGGTGCTGGCGCCGCCCGTGGCCGTGGACATGGACGCAAACCTCGAGGCCAACTGACCGATGCGCATCTGCCACCTCTCCGACCTGCATTTCGGCCACCATGACGAGCGGCTCGCGGCCGGTCTCGCCGCCGACCTCGCCGCCCAGCGCCCCGACCTCGTGGTAGTCAGCGGTGATTTCACTCAGGTCGGCTCGGAGCGCGAGTTTCGCGCCGCGCGAACCTTTCTCGATACGCTCGACGCCCCGCTGTTTGCCGTGCCGGGCAACCACGACGTGCCGGCGATGAACCTGATGCGCCGCTTCCTCGACCCCTATGGGCTCTATCGGCGCTACATCAACCACGAGCTCGAGCCCTTTCTCGAAACCAGCGGCGTCGCCATTGCCGGGCTCAAGACGTCGCGGCGACTGCGGCCCGGGCTCAACTGGGCGCATGGCGCGATCAACCGCCGGCAGCTGCGCGGGTTGAAGCAACGCTTCGAAGCCGCGTCGCCCGATGCGCTGAGGATCGTCGTGGCGCACCATCCGCTGATGCAACCCGAGACCGCCGCGCAAAAGCCGATGCGGCTGGTGAAGCGGGCGGACCTGGCGCTTGCCACCTTCGCCGAGCTGGGCGTGCGCCTCGTGCTGTCCGGTCACTTCCACCTTTCCTACGTGCGCAAGCACGAGCATCCGGGCAGCATCCGGCATGGCGCACCGCAAGGCCTGCGCCGCGCCGCGCATGTACCGATCCTCGTGGCGCAGGCTTCCTCGACCATCTCGACGCGGCTGCGCGGCGAGCCCAACGGCTACAACCTGATCGACATCGACGACGGCCGGATCTCGGTGACGGTGCGCGACTGGAGCAGCGACCGCTGGGTGACGCGCGAAACCGCATCCGGGCTCACCTGACGACCGACTACCCGGTGACGGTCAGCGCCACGCGGATGGCGATGCTCAGGCCGAACAGCAGCAGGCCCAGATAACCAAGCAACGGATCGGCGTCGGCGCGCCCGATCACCGGCACCTCCTTGGGCAGGCCATATTTCACCATGATCGCAACGCCGGTGATGTTCAGCACCACCAGCAGCCAAGGCACCAACTGCACGGCCATTCCCCCCAAAGCACCGGCCGATACTAGCAATAGCGGCAGCGGCCTTTGCAATATCCAGTGTCAATCGGACAGGTGTCCCGGCGCCTCCCCTGCCCCACGCCTCCGGCCAGCGCCAGACTGATCTGATATGGTCTGCCCGAAAAAAGCCGCCGCTCGACCGCGCAGTGCCAGCGCGGATAAATCCATTGGCGCATCGAACAAGCTAACGTCATCGATCTCGATAAATTCTGCCTCGAGGCAAAATTACCTTGTTATTGCTACCGGATGGGCGCAGGGTGTGTAGCGCTTCGCTGACATCTCGCGACACCATCGGGTTTACACCCTGGCCTCCTTGATATTGTGAACGTTTAGGCCCGATTGGCATGTCGCCCCTCGGGGACGAGCGATCGCGTGCACTCTGCATCGCTGCAATTCAGGAAAGGCCCGAGATGACTCAGGGCACCGTGAAATTCTTTAACACCACCAAGGGCTTCGGCTTCATCCAGCCGGACGACGGCAGCAAGGACGCCTTCGTGCATATCAGCGCCGTCGAGCGCGCCGGGCTCACCAGCCTGCGTGAAGGCCAGAAGGTCAGCTACGACCTCGAGAGCGGCCGCGACGGCAAGGTATCGGCGACCAATCTCTCGGCACTTTAGTCGCGTGCGTCGACTGCCACGCCATTGACGGCGTGCGTTCGGTCGAACCTCCAACAGCCTGCCTGGCAGATCGCGGGATCGGTACTCGGCCCGCGGTCAGCCCGCAAAGGAAGCGCGACATGCCACATCGCTACGCCGTGGGCCAGGTGCTCGACATGCGCTCGTCCCCCCATACCAACACCCGCCCCGCCGGTCCGTGTGAGGTGGTGTTCCGCCTGCCGCATGACCACGGACCGGTGCTCTATCGGGTCCGACCGCTGAACGAGAAGATCGAACGTGTAGTTGCCGAGGCGGATCTCTTCCCCAGCGAAGAGACCAAGCCGCAAGATGAGGACAGTGCTCCCGCGTTCACGGTGGCGATCAACCGCCGATGACCGAGGCGGTCGACTACCTGACGAGCGCCGAGCTCTATGCTGCCGGAACCGCACGCCTGAGCGGGGCCAGCCGCTACATGCGGTTCGCTTCGGTTGCCGAGGCGTTGCGCTATGCGGTGGAACAGGTTCCGGTCGACCGGTTGCTCGCCCTCACCATTGAAACGGGCGAGGCGCGTTACGACGGCAAGGCGATCCGAGCCCTCTACGATGCCCCGGACTACCCGCTCCGGCGCGCCCTCCCTTGATCGGGCGACAAGCCCGTCCCCAACTGCCGCCTCTCGAGGCGTGCACCACAACGTTAGGAAGCTCATGCAAGTCATGGTTCGCGACAACAATGTCGACCAAGCCCTTCGCGTTCTCAAAAAGCGCCTGCAACGCGAGGGCGTATTCCGCGAGATGAAGCTGCGGAAATATTACGAAAAGCCGTCCGAAGCGCGGGTCCGCGAAAAGGCCGAGGCAGTGCGCCGCAGCCGCAAGGCCGCACGAAAGCAGGCCATTCGCGAAGGGCTGATCGCGGCACCGAAGCCACGACCAGGAGCCCCGACTCGGGGGCGGTAAGTGCAGGCCGGCAAGTCCACCCTGGAGCGAGCCTTCGAGCTGGCACGCTCCGGCCAGTACACCACGCTGTCGCAGTTGAAGCAGGCCGTGGTAGCCGAAGGCTATGACCGCAAGCAACTCGAAGGCGGCGCCCTCGGCCGTCAGCTGTCGGCGCTCATCAAGTCGGCGACTGCGCCGGCGGGATGATCTCCTGACAGCGGCAAACCCTGAGCCCGCCGATCCCCGCCGCCCAAGGTGAGATCGCCTCGGCGACACCGGCCATGCGCTAGTCGTTGGCCGGCTTTAGCGCCAAAGGCTCGGCGCCCACGTTTGCCTTGTCACGCGCCGCCAGTTGCGCCTCGAGCGCTTTGAACCAGTATTGCTTCTCGCTGCCGAACGGCCGGCCATCCTTCTCCCACAGCAGATAGGCCGCTTGCCGCACCTCCTGCTCGAAGTTGAGATCAACGAATTTGTCGGTGTCCTGATACATGTCGCGCTCCTTTGGAGAGGAACGTATCTGGGCCGGGAGCGATCCATCGGCTGCGGGGAAACGGCAAGCGCGACGCCAGACGCGCCAGTTCCCGCTACCGCAACAGCGCCTCGTAGGCGTCCCCGATCCGCTCGACCGCGAAATCGGCCGCCCTGCCCTCGAGCAGTGCAGCAGCGGTGGGCGCATCGAGCATCGCCGCCATCGCCGCCGCCAGCGCCTCCGCATCGCCCACCGGCACCAGCGCGCCGTATTTGCCGTCGGCAAGGATTTCGCGCGGGCCGTGCGGGGCATCGGTCGAAACCACCGGCACGCCGGCGGCCATGGCCTCGATCAGCACGTTGCCGAACCCCTCGCTGGTCGAGCTGAGGACGAACAGGTCGGCGGCGGCGTAGCAGGCGGCCGGATCGTTCACGTAGCCCGCGAACAATACCCGCGAACCGATTCCAAGGATTCGGCTTTCCGCCTCGAGCTCGCCACGCAGCGGGCCATCGCCGAACAGCACCAGGCGGGCCGGACGCTGCTTCAGCAACGCCGCAAAGGCGCGCAGCAAGGTCTTGTGGTCCTTTACCCCGACCAGCCGTCCGGCAGTGGCGAGCACCGGGCCATCGCCGAGCCCGGCAAGTTCGGCCTGCCAGGGATAGGTGGCGCTCGCCCGTCCCATGGCCGGGGGCAGCGGATTGTTGATCACCGCCACCTTGTCGGCCGGCACGCCGCGCGCCGCGATGTCCCGGCCCACACCGGCCGAAACCGCGATGGCCGTGCTGGCGCGCCCGGCGACCAGCCCCGAGAGCAGCACCGCGACCTTCGAGCCGAAATCGTCCGACGGGATCGAGGCGGCGGCGTGAAAGCTCGGGAAGAACTGCGCCTTGCTGAAGCCGAGGGTTAGCGCCAGCGCAGTGATCAGGTTGGCGAATTCCGGCGCGCTGAACACTGCGTCGGGCTTGAGCCGGCGGTAGAAGCCGGCGCTGCGCCACAGCCCGCCAATGGTGGCGGGCTTGCCGAAACCATCGCCGCGGATCGGAATGCCGAGGTCGACGAGGTGCACCGCATCGGAGCGCAGCGCCGCGTTCGGCCCCTCGCCGTTCCAGGTGAACAGCGTCACCTCGTGGCCGCGCCGCGCCAGCTCGTTGGCCATCAGCACGAAGACGCGCTCGGCGCCGCCGCCCCGAAGGCTCGGGACGTGGAAGACGATGCGTTTGCGCATCGGCTCAGGCGGTGACCGAAGCGATGCGCCGGCGCGGCGGCTGCCGCATGTCGCGGATCATGCCCACCAGCACGGCGAGCAGCATGCCGGCGACGAACCCGCCCACCGCCCCTGCCCCCAGCATCACCACGGTGCGCGGCGGCCACGACCGGGCGGCCGGCGGCACGGCGGTGGAGATGACGCGCACATTGGTGGTGTCGAGCTGTTCGCGCTCGGTCACCTGGCGGGCCCGGCTGAGGAAGGCCTCGTAGATGGTGGATTTCGAGGTGGCGTCGCGCTCGAGTTCGCGCAGCGTCACCAGCGCCTCGTTGTCGGAAAACACGCTCGTCTTGAGTTCATCGGCCTTGGCGGTGAGCGCCGCAGCGGCCGTCTTGGCTTCCTCGAGCGATACCTTGGCGGCGGCGACGATACGGCCGATCTCGGCCTCGAGCTGGGCGTTGACGGCGGCAAGCTCGGTATTGAGCCGGACGATCGTGGGGTGGCGCGGACCATAGACCATCGACTGCGCATCGAGCTGCTGGCGCAGCGCGCCGGCCGAGGCACGCAACGTCGTCAGCGCCGCCGAAGCCTGCGTGTCGGCAGTGGTGGCGTTGCGCCCGGCCGCCACCAGCTCGTCGTAGCTCGACTGGGCGGCGATGACGCGCGACTGCGCCTCGACCACCTGCTGGTTGAGCTGCGCCATGGTCTGGGTGTTGACCAGTTCGCCCGAGGTGGTGGCGAGGTTGTTGTCGCGCTTATAGGCCTCGACCTTCTCCTCGGCGACCTTCACGGCGGTCTTGAGTTCATCGAGCCGGTCGTTGAGCGCCGCGGCGGTGCGGCCGGCGCCGTCGGCTTCCGCCGTCGCCAGCTCCGCCTTGAACGCATCGACGATGGCCGACGAGATGACGATCGCCTTGTCGGCGCTTTCCGACGAGACGTTGAGCCGCGCCACGAACGACTTTTCGTCGGCCGAGGTGCTGACCCGCCGATCGAGCGCCGAGAGTGCCGCCAGTTTCGGATCGCCCTTGTCTTCCTCCTTGGCGCTGCTGCCCAGCAGCGAGGCCACGAGGCCCGGGGTCGGATCGTAGAATTCCTTGTCGGCGACGAGGTTCAGCTTGTCGACCACGCGCGACAGCACATTGCCCGAGGTCAGCACGCGCAGCTTGCTGCCGGCATTGAGCAGCGCGTTATCCACCTGCCCCGGCTGCTGGAACAGATCGTCGCTGACCACCTGCAGGTTCGCCGGATCGATCAGGATATCGGTCGAGACGGTGTATTTGGGCGGGCTGAGCACGGCGTAGGCGCCGCCGGCCATGGCCCCCAGCCCGGCCAGCGCCACCGAGGCGAGCAGCCCCTTGCGCAGCCACACGAACAGCCGGCCGAAATCGAGCTCGAGGAAATCGCCGATCTTGCCCAGCGTCACGGTTTCCACCGGCTGTGGCTCGGGCGCCGGCATGGCGGCCGGCGGAGCCAGGACCTCGTCATTGGCGGGCCGCCCGCCGAGCCGCGCGAAAGCGCGAGCCCCCGAAGTGGGGCTCTGGGGATGCGGCCTGTCGGTCAGCAGGGACATGGCGTTAACATCTCGTTTTCGAAACTGGCCTATCGTTAGGGCTTTATATACCAGTGCCCGTCCGGCGCTTGCTGAATGGGCTTTCTTGGTAAATCGCTACCGCAAACCCCTCGAGAGGCAGCCGCGTTGAGCTATTCCGCCACCGGACCGGAGGCTCACGAGACCGGCGAAGCGCGCCGCCAGAACGCCGTTTCGATCCTGTTCCTGCTGCTCACCATCCTCGCTTTCGCGATCCGCTTCTGCGTGTCGCCCGAGATGATGAACCAGGTGATGGAGTACACCACCAAATATGGCAGCTTCTACGAGAAGCTCCACCTGGGCACCTACGCCATCTTCCTGCTGCTGCCGGTGATGCTGCTGAGCCGGCCGATCTATCTCGTCGGCGACGACATCCGGCGTTTCAAGGATCTGCTGCGCTACACCATCCTGCTGGCGCCGATGATCGTGCTGATGCTGGCAGTGGGCCGCTCGAGCGCCGCCGGCCTGCTGCTCGATACCTACCTGATCGCCGGCGCCGCCGGGCTGATCGTGCTCAGCATGCCGCCGCAGCTGCGCCGCATCGTCGGCGATGCGGTGCTGTGGATGAGCCTCATCAGCGCAGTGATGGGGATCATCGAGTTCGCTACCCGCACCCGCCTCTCGCCCTATGTCCTCAACGAGGAGACGTTCCGCCCCACCGGCCTCACCGACCATCCGCTGACGCTGGGGCTGATGTGCGCCGCCTCCATCGCCTTCGTGCTGCTGACCAGCTGGAAGCCGTGGCTGAAGATCGTCGCCATCGGCATATTGTTCATCGGCACCGCCACGGCCGGAGCGCGCTTCGCCCTGCTGCTCGCCAGCGCCGAGATCGTCGCCGCCGTGCTGCTGGTGCCATGGACCAAGCTGTCGCCCCGGCATGAGCGGCAGGCCAAGCTGGCCGTGCTGCTGATCGTTGCGGTGCTCGGCGTGGCGCTGTTCGCCGTGCTGGCCGCCGGTGGCGCGCTCACCCGCTTTTCGGGTGGCATCGTCGACCAGAACTTCTTCGCCCGCACCGACATCTACAAGATCTTCGGCATGGTCAGCTGGCGCGACATCGTGTTCGGCGCCGATCTCGACGCCATCCTCAAGATCGTCAACGAGAAGCTGAACCTGCCCTATATCGAGAGCGCCCCGGTGTTTCTCACCTTCCTGTTCGGCGCCCCGCTCGCCATCGGCCTCGCCATCCTGGTGTTCTGGCTCTACCTGCGCATGCTGCGGCACGTCGGCATGCCCGCCTGGATCGGCACGGCGGTGTTCTTCACCGCAGCGCTCTCCAACAACACGCTCTCCTCGCGCACCCCGGTGCTGGCGATCTTCCTGGTGCTGATCGTGGCTTACGCAGCGCCGAAACGGGCCGAAAAGCTCACTCCGCGCGCCTCAGCACCCCCCTGATCCGGGCAATCGTGCCGGCGTGACGCTGCCGGAACAGGCGGGCCGCGGTGCGGGCCCGGATGCCGAGCGCCGGCAGCAGGCCGAGCAGCGAGCGGGCTTCGATGCGTTCGAACAGCTCCACCTTGCGGGCGGCAAAGCGGGTCTTGTAGAACAGCTCGCCGACGCTGAAATCGAACACCCGATCGCCGGCAGCGATGGCGGCCTCGATGGCATAATAGAGCGACACCAGCCCGGGCGAGCCGGCCTGGAAGCGCTCCTCGGCGCTCATGGTCGGAACGAGCAGGGTGAAGACGCCGCGGTGGGCGAGGCCATAGACCACCGCCACCACCTCGCCGCCGACGCTGAGCCCATAGACCCGGGCCTGCCGCTCGCTGGCGAGCCGCCGGTAGAACGCGGCAACACCGGGATCCTCGAGCCGGTCGCGGCGGCCCATCTGGGCGAAGCGATCGCGGCGGAAGCGGACCAGCGCCGCCATCAGCTCCTCGACCTCGTCCTCCGAGCTCGCCTCGAAGAAACGCACCTCGCCAAGCGCCGCGAGCTTCTTGTGCTTGCGGCGCACGTCGCGGCTGACCGACAGCTCGCCCAGCGCCAGCCCCTCGAGCGGCAGCACGGTGGCGGCATGCCCCATCGGGGCGAGGAAGCCGGCGTTCGACAGCGCATGGCGCTCGCCATAAAGCTCGGGCGGCACATTGATCAGCCGCAGCAGGTCGGACGGCGGCAGCGCAGCGCGGACCGCCCGCCACAGCGCGGCAGTCGCCGCGGCATCGAGTTCCACGCCATCGGCAAGCGCCGGGGTGTAGTAATCGCTCACCCCCAGCCCCATGCCCTCGAGCCGCCGCAGCCCCCCTGCCCGCGTGAGCGAGAACGGGAACAGCGCCACCGGGCGCCCGTCGCCGTCTGCCACCCCGATCAGCACCGGCTCGGCCCCCGCCGCGACGCCGATGCTGCCGAACAGCGCAGCCAGGAACGCGCGGGTCGAGAAGGCGGTACCGGCCGCGCCGGCAAAGCTGCGAACGAACGGATCGTCGAGCCCGCTCAGCCGCTGGGCGTGAAAGCCCGCGGGAGTGGCGGCAAGCTCGGCAGTGTCGGCAACCAGGGTCATGGTGCGGGCCTCGGGGGTTTTGCCACAAGTGCCACGCCGCGGCCGGCGGCGGGGCGTTAATCAGCTGTTAGGGTAAATCTCAGCCGCAGCTGTCGATCACCTCCAGCCGGCCGGAGCGCGACAGGGTGTGGATGCCCTGGCGTGCCCAGGCAGCGCCTGGGGCGAGCGGCCGCACCGGACCGAACTGCACGTCGTCGTCGCTCAGCACCAGCAGTTCGGCGAGGCCGAGCCCGCCGCCATAGGTTTCGGTGCCATCCTGCAGCGGCAGGAAGGTCCGGCCGTCGGCGGTGACGATGAACGGGCCGCCCGGACGGGCCGCCCGGCGATCGACCAGGATCGGGTTCAGAGGATGCGGCGACCAGGGGCCTGCCAGTGCCTTGGCCGAATAGATCACCATGGTGTCCGAGGCGCTGCCCTCGCCTCGCTGCTCGGTGCCGACCAGCCAGAAGCGATCGTCGCGGATCAGCAGCGTCATATCGTTGAGCTTCCTGTCCTTGACCAGCACCGCCTCGCGCCCCCAGGCATGCGGGAAGTGCTCGGCCCGATACAGCACCAACTCATCGGCACTGCTCGACTCGGGGATCATGTAGACCTCGCCGTCATGGGCGAAGACCTGCGGGTAGCTCAGGTGATGCGGCGCTTCGAGCACGGCGCGCGGCGTCTCGATGCTGCCGTCGGCGCGGCACTCGGCCACCGAGATGATGCCGCGGCCCAGGGCATAGGGGTATTCCTCGACGAACAGGTGGAGCCGATCCTGCCACTCGAAGACGAACGGATCGGCATAAAAGCGCTGGCCGTCATCGGCGAGCTCGGTAAACGGCCGGGCCGGTGGCGGGGCAATGGCCTCGATCCCCGGCCCTTCGATCAGCCGATACGCCGTTCGCCAATAGAATGGCCGCTCGCCACGGAGCCGGTGCAGTGCCCGCTGGCCGAGCCCGGCCAGGAGGTGCGGCAGGTAGCGCCACAGCAGCTCCCGTCCATCGCGCTGCGCCACCGGCGGCACCGGTTCGGCCAGCGGCAGCAGCCGGCCGGCAGCAAAGCGCGTGACGCAGCTTTCGATCAATGTCACTGCCCCGGCGAGCAGGTCCGAGGCGGCCCGGCTGAGCCAGACGCGGTCGCCGAGCATCGGTCGCCCCTCGGCCACGGCGACGCCGTTGAGCCGCGTCGTGAGGGTTGGGCGCAAGCCGCCTGCCAGCATTGCGGCAAGGCCGGCGGCCAGATCGCGCTGGCCGTCGAAATCCACCGTCAGCACCGGGGCATGGCCCTGGGCGTGGCGGCCGGTGAGGTCGATGGTGAGATCGTGCTTGCCCACCGCCGGCGTCTCGACCACGGGCGCGGCCGGTCGCGCCAGAGAACGCGGCGCACGCGCCTGCTCGAGCCGCAGCAACAGATCCAGCGCCGCCGCTCGCGAACCGCTGCTCGCCACCGGCCGCACGGCAATGCGATGCCCGGCAGCAGCAAGCCGGGAAAGTAATTCCACCTGCCAGAGTCGCACGTTGGAAGCTTCGACAATGATTAAAATTGTAATCAAATTGCTACTTCCGCGATCCTGCCTCGGCCGCGGCCTGTAGCGCACAGCATCGCGGTGTACAAACGACGAAGCGCATCTGGGTAAACGCCATTTCGGTATTAATCATAGCTTAAGAGTTAAGGCGACCATGAGGCAGAGTCGGGAGTATGTGCTGCAGCATCAACGCGTAGGTGACGCGTGACATTTCGTAGTGCGGTGCGACATGAATTTCCACTCCCCTCCTGAACGTCCCCGGCGGCAGCGGCTGCTGATCGTTTTCGGCACCCGTCCCGAAGCGCTCAAGTGCTTCCCGGTGGCGCAGGCGGCGCTCCAGAGCCCGCATTTCGACACCCAGATCTGCGTCACCGCCCAGCATCGCGAGATGGTCGACCAGGTGATCGCCCTCACCGGCATGCCGGTCGATTACGACCTCAACGTCATGTCGGCGGGCCAGACACTGTTCGATGTGACATCGAAAGTGCTGCTCGGCATGGCCGAGGTGCTCGACCAGGCCAAACCCGACATCGTCATGGTGCAGGGCGACACCACCACCGCCATGACCGCGGCGCTCGCCGCCTTCTACAAGCGCATACCGGTGGCCCATATCGAGGCGGGCCTGCGCAGCCACAATATCGACAGTCCGTTCCCCGAGGAGCTGAACCGGCTGATCGCCGGCAACATCGCTACCTGGCATTTCGCCCCCACGGCCGAAGCGCGCGAGAACCTGATTGCCGAGGGCAAGGACCCCTCGCGCATCTTCGTCACCGGCAACACGGTGATCGATACGCTGCTGCACTTTTCCAGCGCACTCGACGATGACCGGTCGCTCAGCGCCGAGCTCGCCGCGCGCTTCCCGTTTCTTGATTCAACGAGGAAGCTGATCCTCGTAACCGGCCACCGGCGCGAGAATTTCGACGGCGGCATCGAGCGCATCTGCACGGCGCTGAAGGTACTGGCGACGCGCGGCGACGTGCAGATCGTCTACCCGGTGCACCCGAACCCCAACGTGCGCGGCGTCGTCGGCGCGACGCTCGAGGGAGTACCCAACATCCACCTGATCGACCCGCAGGATTACCTGCCGTTCCTCTACCTGCAGAAGCAGAGCTACCTGGTGCTGACCGATAGCGGCGGCGTGCAGGAAGAGGCCCCCTCGCTCGGCAAGCCCGTACTTGTCATGCGCGAGAATACCGAACGTCCCGAGGGGGTGGCCGCCGGGACGGCCCGCCTCGTCGGCACCGATATCGACCAAATCCTTTCTAACGCCAATCGCCTGCTGGACGACCCGGCCGCGTATCGCGGCATGGCCGAAACGCACAACCCCTATGGCGACGGCCGGGCCAGTGCCCGGATCGTCGAGGAGCTATCGCGGCATGTCTGAGAAGATGATCAAGACCGTTTCCGTCATCGGCATGGGCTATATCGGCCTGCCCACCTGCGCGGTGTTTGCGAGCCGCGGGCTCGAGGTGATCGGCATCGACGTCAACCCATCGGTGGTCGAGAAGGTCAACCGCGGCGAAATCCACATCGTCGAGCCCGATCTCGATGGGCTGATCCAGAAGGTGGTGGCGAACGGCAAGCTGCGTGCGGCAATCACGCCCGAGCCGGCCGATGCTTTCGTCATCGCCGTGCCCACCCCGATCACCGAGGACCACAAGCCCGACATCACCTACGTGCTGTCGGCGGCCCAGTCGATCGCGCCGGTGCTGAAGGCCGGCGACCTGGTGGTGCTGGAATCGACCTCGCCGGTCGGCACCACCCGCCAGATGACGGCTTTGCTCGCCGAACTCCGTCCCGACCTGAGCTTCCCGCTCGAACACGGCGAGGATGCCGACGTGCTGGTGGCCTACAGCCCCGAGCGCGTGCTGCCGGGCAAGGTGTTGACCGAACTCACCAACAACGACCGCTCGATCGGCGGGCTGTCGCAGCGCTCCTCGGCCCGTGCCGTCGAACTCTATGCAAGCTTCGTTGCCGGCGACCTGTTCATCACCTCGGCCGAAAGCGCCGAGTTGGTGAAGCTGACCGAGAACGCCTTCCGCGACGTCAACATCGCCTTTGCCAATGAGCTGGCGGCGGTGTGCCAGGATCTGGGCCTCAACGTCTGGGAAGTGATCGAGCTCGCCAATCGGCACCCGCGCGTCAACATCCTGCAGCCGGGCCCCGGCGTCGGCGGCCACTGCATCGCGGTCGATCCCTATTTCATCATCGATGCCGCGCCCAACAGCACCCGGCTGATGAGTTCGGCCCGCCGCATCAATTCCGACCGGCCGTTCGCCGTGGTGCGCGATATCGAGGCGGTGCTCGATCCCACGAGGCAGCAGACCGTTGCCTGCCTCGGCCTGAGCTTCAAGCCTAATATCGACGACGTCCGCGAGAGCCCGGCGGTCGAGGTGGTCAAGCTCCTCGCCGATGTGCCCAACATCAGGCTGGTGGCGGCCGAGCCGCATATCCAGGCGCTGCCGCGCGAGCTCGAAGGCAAGGGCATCGTCTTCACCGATGCGCTCAGCGCCATCGACAAGGCCGACATCGTGGTGCTGCTGGTCGACCACCGGCAGTTCGCCCTGATCGATCCCGAGGCGCTCGCCGACAAGAAGCTGATCGATACCCGCGGCTTGTGGACCTGGCGCAAGGCCAAGAAGCCGGATGCCCGCATCGAGGGCAAGACCGCCCGCGAGGATCGCCAGCGCGGCTTCCCGCTCCGCCGCATCACGGACCGCGCCGCATGAGCGAGCAACCCCATAGCTGGCACGCGCACCCGCTGCTCGCCGACCGGCGCCGCGAGTTCCTCGGCTCGCCCATGCATGCCCTGACCATGCCCGAGACGCTGGCCCTCGCCAACGAGGCGATGGCGCTGCGCCGGCCGCTGCACCACACCGTGGTCAATGTGTCCAAACTCGTGAACATGAAGCAGAACGCCGAGCTGCGCGAAGACGTCGCCAGCGCCGACCTGATCAATGTCGATGGCGCCGGCGTCGTCTGGGGCGCCCGGCTCTGCGGCGTCGAGGTGCCCGAGCGGGTGGCCGGCGTCGACATCATGACCAACCTGTTCGCGCTTTGCGCCCGCAACGGCTATCGTCCGTATCTGCTGGGCGCCGAAAAGCATGTGCTGCAGGCCGTGGACCTGCAGCTCGCGAGGGAGCATCCCGACCTGGTGGTCGCCGGCATGCAGGACGGCTACTTCAAGCCCGAGGACGAAGCGGCGGTGGTCGAAGCGATCAATGCCAGCAAGGCCGACTGCCTGTTCGTCGCCATGCCGACCCCGCGCAAGGAGCGGTTTCTCAAGCAATATCGCGACGTGCTGAGCCCCAGCTTCGTCATGGGCGTCGGCGGCAGCTTCGATGTCTATGGCGGCAAGGTCGCCCGCGCCCCGCTCGCGGTGCAGAAGCTCGGGCTCGAGTGGTTGTTCCGCGTGGCGCAGGAACCGCGTCGGCTCTGGCGCCGCTATTACGAGACCAACACCGCCTATGTCGGGCTGCTCTGGCGCGAACTGCGCGAACGGCGTCGCTCGGCGTAATTCACGGTGTTTTGGGGGAGCGAAGGGCCTTCCGCAGAAAGCGGGAGGCCCTTCTGCTGTCTTGGGAACCGCGAGCCCGATGGCCCCCAAACCCAGGAGGGCACCTAGCCCCCCGCCCTAGGCCATCCCCAGCTTCGCCCGAACCTTGCCCGCCAGCACCCGCGTCTCCTCGGGGTGCAGCAGCGACTGCAGCCCCAGGAACACCAGGCCGCCGGCGACCCCGCCCGCTGCCAGCTTGAACAGCGGCCAGCCCTCGCCCAGCAAGGCGCTGGCGGTCCAGGCGGCAAGGCCGGTGGCGGTGGCGACGCCGAGCGAGACGGCAAGATCCGCCCAGGGGATCGGCACCGGGGTCAGCCGATGGCTGACCATCCAGGCGGCGCCCATCCCCACCAGGGTGCCGCCGCATAGCGCCAGCGCCGCGCCGATTTCGGCATAGGCCGGGATCAGCAGCAGCGACAGCGCGATGGTCGCGGCCGAGCCCGGAGCCAGCGCCACCATCTGCAACCACGGCTTCTTGTGGGCGTGAAAGACGTTCTCGAACACGAAGGCACTGAAATTGGCGAACAGCACGCTGAGCGCGATGATCGGGAACAGCAGCCCAAGGTTCTGATGGTAGCCTGCCGGCAGCAGCAGCCCGCCGATTTCGGTGGAAAGCGCCACCAGCAGCGCCACGATCGGGAAGGTGAGCCGGCCCATCAGCGCCATCTGGTGGCCGAGAAAGCGCCCGGCAGCCGCCGGTCCCTCGGTGTCGAACCGGCTGACCAGTTCCGGAAAGGCGCCCATATTGATGGCATTGGAAATGGTGTCGATCGGCTGGCGGGCCAGCGCATAGACCGCGGCGAACACTGCCACGGCGCCGGCATCGTAATAGACCTTCAGCAGCACCCGCTCGGCGCTGTTGAGCCCGAAGCTGACGATGGCGGCGGCGATCAACGGGATGCCCAGGGCAAACAGCTCGCGATGGGTGAAGCGCGACGGCCCGATGACGATACGCCGGCCGGCAAGCCCCAGCGCGATGCCGCCGGCGATCAGCACGCCCAGGCTCGAGGCCAGCGATACCGCGAGGAACGAGTGGTGGACGAGCAGGATCGCCGCGATCGGCAGCACCAGTTGCAGCGCCGCACGCAGGAATTCGAGCAGCGAATAGGCCGAGTGGCGCTGCTGCATCTGCAGCAGCGTCAGCGCGAAGCGGCTGAGCGCGCCAACGCTGAGATAGGTGCCCACCGCGATGGCAAACTCCACCCAGCGCTCCGGTGCGATCAGCAGCGAGGCGGCCGCCGAGACCACGAGCCCCAGCAGCGTCGTCACCACCAGCACGCGAGCCGCGAGCCTGACGCTGCCATTGCTGATCTCGCCCTTGCCGCCCAGCCGGAGCAGCGCAATGCGCAGCCAGTTGGTCACGGCGGAATCGGTGAGCTCGCCCACCGTCACCACCAGCGTCAGCAAGCCATACTCGGTCTGGTCGATCAGCCGCGTGGCGATGATCAGCAGCAGCAGCGCCGAAAGGCGCGTCAACAGGATCGCCGGGGCGTAGAACAGGGTCGAGCGCAGCAGCACGGGCAGTTACCTTCCCCGGGGGAGGCGTTGCCTCCGGGATGTCGTTCACCCCTGGGATGCTCTTGCATCCGGAGGGTGTCTTCACCTTCGCTTAACCCTTTGTGCCCTGCCCCGACAGCGCTTTGACTGCTGGTGGTGAATCCGGGCAATTGTATCGAACTGTCGGCCTGGCTGCCGCGCTGCGCCCCCCGCCTGTAAACCTTCCGGCGAGCCTTTCCTTCCCACCGATTTCGCGAGGCGCTATGGCTCGCCCATGCTCAAGCGGATCACCCCCTCCAAAACCCTCGACGTGCTGGTCGCCACCCCCTCGGGCGGCACCGGTCAGGGCGGCATCGACCGGGTCATGGGCGGGCTCAGGGACGAACTGATCCGGCAGGAGCGAGCCGGGCTGAACGTGCGCTTCGGCGCCACGCGCGGCCCCGGCCATATCGCGCTGTCACCCTTCTATCTGGGCGGCTTCCTGCTGCGGATGCTCGGACTGAAGGCGGCCGGCAGGCTCGACGTGGTGCATATCAACCTCGCCAGCCAGGGCAGCACCTTTCGCAAGCTGCAGGTCGCGCGCGTCGCCCGCTGGCTGCGCCTGCCCTATGTGCTGCACCTGCACGGCGGGGACTACCCCAACTTCTGGAAAGACGACGACAGCTCGCTGAGCCGCAACATCCGCCAGATGTTCGCCGGCGCGGCGCGGATTATCGTACTGGGCGAGACCTGGCGCCGCTTCGTCATCAGCCGCGCTCCGGAAGTGGCTGGTTCCATCGTGGTTCTGCCCAACGCCGCGGCCCGACCGAGCCTGCCGCATGTCGGCGGTGGCGAACAGGTGCACATCCTGTTCCTGGGCCGCATCGGCGACATGAAAGGCGTGCCGCAACTGGGCGAGGCGCTCAACCGCATGCAGCACCTGGGCAACTGGCGGGCGACCATTGCCGGCGATGGCCATGTCGAGGCCGCCCGCGCCAAGGCGGCCGAGTACGGCCTCGCCGATCGCGTCAACCTGCCCGGCTGGGTCGATGGCCAGGGGGTGGCCGAACTGATCGCCTCGGCCGATATCCTGGTGCTGCCCTCGTTCACCGAGAACCTGCCGCTGTCGATCATCGAAGCCATGGCCTCGGGGCTTGCGGTGGTGGCGACGCCGGTCGGCGCGGTGCCCGATATCGTCAGGGACGGCGAGACCGGGCTGCTCGTCCCGGTGGGCGATGTCGAGGCCCTCACCCTGGCGCTGACGCGCCTCGTCGAAGATCAGCCGCTGCGCCGGCGGCTGGGCGCCGCGGCCCTGCAGCTGCACCGCGAGCGGCTCGACCTGGCTCCCTATGCCGAAGCCGTGGGCAGCGTGTGGATAGCGGCCGCGCGTTAACACTAAGGTAACCTTTTGGTTCCCAGTTCCGGTGCCCGGGACTACCACGTTCCAACGCGCCGCGAACGGTAGGTCGACGCGTTTGGGAATGCGGCAATGACCTACGACGTCGCCAGCACCGTAACCACAGTTGCCCCGGCCAGAACCGGGGACGCGATGCAGCCGATCGCCGTCGAGCTGGTGGCCGACCAGGCCCACTGGGACAGCCTGGTCGCTGCATGCCCCACCCCGCATCTGCCGCAAGGCTTCGCCTATGGCCAAGGCAAGGCCGCCAAGGGGTGGACCATCCGGCGCGCGCTGCTGCTCGCCGCCGGCCGCCCGGTGGCCATCGCCACGGTGCTCGAACTCCGCCGCTTCGGCCTGCGCCTCCTCAGCCGCATCAATCGCGGCCCGTTGTTCCTCGAGCCGGTGCCGAGCGACGAGACCGTCGTCGCCGTCTACGCGGCGCTGCGCCGGCGCTGGGGCCGGATCATCCCGCTGCTGATCGCCCCGGCCCTGCCGTTCGGCGCGCCCAGCGACACCCTGCTCCGCCGCGCCGGCTATCGCCTGCGGCACCGCCGCTCCTGGCAATCGGGCCGTATCGACCTGACCGTCGGCGAGGACGCGCTGTGGGCCGGGCTCGCCTCCAGTTTCCGCAACCGCGTGCGCAACGCTGAGAAAGCCGGCGCCAGGTTGCGCGTTTCGGGCGATGCCGAGACCTATGAGTGGATGCTCGCCCGCCATGCCGAGAACATGGCCGAGCGCGGCTTTTCCGCCGCCGACGCGCCGCTGCTGCGGGCCCTGCGCCTCGCCGCGCCCGAAGACGTTTCGGTGTTCCAGCTGCTCGCCGAGGGCAAGCCGGTAGCCGGCATGTCGGTCGTGCGCTTCGGCACCCATGCCGAATATCACGTCGGCTGGTTCGGCCCCGAAGGCCGCAAGCTCAATGCCGGCAATTTCCTGATGTGGCAGGTGCTGGTCGAGCTCAGCCGGCGCGGCGTCAGGACCTTCGATGTCGGCGGGCTGAAGCCCGGCGATGGCTATACCCGTTTCAAGCAGACGATGAAGCCGGTCGAGTATCAGCTCGCCGGCGAGTGGATGAGCTGGTGAGGGGCCGTGGTTCTGCGATGAGCTGGATGAATACGGCGCTGCGCGCCGGTTGGGACATCACCACGAGTTGGATGAATACGGCGCTGCGCGCCGGTTGGGGCATCACCTCGAGTTGGATGGATACGGCGCTGCGCGCCGGTTGGGGCATCACTACGAGTTGGAAGAATGCGGCGCTGCGCGCCGAGGGGGGAGCGGAATGAGCCTGATGGATGTGGCGCGCGGCGCCTATGTGCGGAGTCCCGAAGTGGTGCGGCGTTCGCTCGCCCCGCTGGTCTCGCTGGTGCCGACCAGGCTGAAGTTCGGCGGCAGCTATCGCAGGTGGCGCGAGCGCATTGCGCTGGCCAGCGCCGACCCGGCCTATGCCAGCGCGCAGCATCTTGCTGCCCTCCGCGCCATTGTCGGCCGGGCCCACGCGCTGAGCCCGTTCTATCGCGAACTGATCGAGCGCGCCCTGGGCAGCAGCTTCGACGCCACGCGCTTCGAGCTCGACGACCTCGGGCGCCTGCCGATCCTCCGCAAGGAAGAGCTGCGCACCGCGGGCGAAGCGGCGCTGACCGTGCCGCGCAGCGAGGCCGACCGCGGCGACACCAGCGGCTCGAACGGCGAGCGCCCGTTCACCTTCTACCTCGACAAGGATCGCAGCGCCCGCGAGATGGCCTTCGTCTACGACAACTGGAGCCGCATCGGCTTCGGCGAGAAGACCGGCAAGATCGTGCTGCGCGGTTTCGGGCTCCACCCCAAGGGCACCAGCATTTCGCAGTGGGAGCCGGCCTTGCGCGAGTTGCGCCTGTCGGTCTTCCCGATGACGCATGACGATGTGCGCACCTATCTCGACCTGATCGACAAGCACGAGCTCGAATATCTCTACGGCTATCCCTCGGCGATCGAGCTGATGTGCCGGCACATGTGCCGCATCGGCCGCCTGCCCAGGCGTCCGCTCAAGGGCATCTTGCCGATCTCCGAGCCGCTCTACCCGCACCAGCGCCGCATCATCGCCGAGGTGTTCGGCAATGTGCCGATAGCCAATTTCTACGGGCTGAGCGAAAAAGTGCTGTTCGCCCGGGAAATCAGCAGCGACGGCTTCTACCAGTTCGACCCGCTCTATGGCCTCGCCGAGCTGGTGGACGAAGCGGGCCGACCGATCACCGAGATCGGCCGCGAGGGCCGGCTGATCGGCACCGGTTTCACCGGCAGGAGCATGCCGTTCCTGCGCTACGACACCGAGGACCGCGCGACGCTCGTCGAGCTGCCCACGCCGGGCAACGGGCAGCGCCTCACCGTCGAGCGGCTGACGCCGCGCCGCAAGCCCGATTTCCTGATCTCGTCGGATGGCAACCGCGTCGTCACCATCGACTTCACCCCGGAAAACCCGCGCTATTTCGAGGGCATCGAGGAATACCAGTTCTTCCAGGAACAGCCCGGCGCCTGCACCATCCGCTATATCCCCACCGCCGACGGCAACGAAACCGACGCCCTGCGCGTGGCCAATGGCCTCACCCAGCGCACCCACGGCAAGATCGTGTTCTCGGTACAAGAGGTGGAGCGCCTGGCCGGCGGCCGCGCCGGCAAGCGCGCCTTCATCGACCAGCGGCTGGATATCTCGAAATACTGAGGGCGGGCGCCGGACCCAGCAGTCGGCGCCCAACCGCTACAGCCCCAGCGCTCGCAGCAAGCCCCTGTCCGGCTCCGCCGGCCCGACGGGCACGATGACGCTCATGCCGTGCGGGTTGGAGTATTCCCAGATCGCCCACGGGATGGCATGGCTTTCCGCCGCCTCGCGCACCGCCGTGAGGTAGCGCAGCCGATCGGCATCGAAGGCGCCCATGCGGCCATCCGGGCTCATCAGGATCACCCCGAATTCGCCCATGAACAGCCGCTCGGGCGCAATGCCGTTCGCCTTGGCCCAGTCCACCGCCTCGCCGAGGCGCGCCGTGACCTGCGCCTCGCCCCAGTCCTCGGCGAAATACTCCTCGATCGCCCCGCCGACCGCGTCGAGGTTGCGCGCCTGTTCCGCCTCGCTGAGCCCCGCCGCCATCATGTGCGCCTTCAGCATTTCGACCGTCAGCTCGGCCGAGCCTGATGTCGCCGGCCATGGCAGCCCCGAGGCGAAATCCCCCGCAACGTCGGAGCGCTGATGGGTGAAGCTGTGCGGCTCGTACATATGGAAGCTGTAGAGGATGTCGGGGTCGTCGAAGTCCGGGCGGAGATCGGTGAGCCCGGTGACGCTGCCGCCGCAGGCGCCGGTGGCGACGATGGTGAGCTCGGCACTGACGGCGCGGATCGCCGCGACCGTTCGCGTCATGATCTCCTGCCAGTCCTCGCTGCCGCTGGCATCGCACGGGTAATGCGCCGGCTCGTTATAGGGTTCGATCGCCACCTGATCGGCCCCCAGCGGCGCAAGCATGCCGGCCACGTCGGCGACCATCGCAATATAGCCGGCGACCGAGGCGGCGCCGGCCGGGGCATTGACCACGTCGGGACCATATTGCGGCACCTGCGACACCGAATGCAGGTTGAACACCACCCTGAGGTCGGCGGCGAGCAGCTTGCGCACCGCGTCCGACAGCACCGCCAGTGCTTCGGCGCGCCGCGCCCCCTGGCTCGCCAGCAGCGGGCCCGGATCGACCGTCAGCCGCACATAGTCGAAGCCTAAGGCTCTCACGTCGGCGAGCGGATCGCTGGTCGGCCAGTCACTGGCCGGTCGGCTCTGCGCCAGCCAGGCCTCGACCGATTGATAGGGCGGCCAGCGATAGCTGCCATCGGCGGCGAGCGGCGACCAGTTGAGCCACTCGTGGATGTTGACCCCGCGTTGCAGCGGCAGGGGCGCTGCCTGCGCCGCCCCGGCCAAGAGCCCCAGCAGCAACACCGTCGCCCGCCACATCGTCGCCATCGCCCCCTCCGTTCCGTCGGCGGCGATGTTAACCGCGCGATGCGATAGCGAGGTTTCACCAGCGCCGAAATCGCCGCCTATGGTGTATCAGACGTCAAACGCTGGGAGCGCCGATGAAGCTCGGCTGGTACATCAACCGACTGCGCAGCATGGAGCCGGCCGAGGTGCTGCACCGCCTCGGCGAAGCCGTGAAGAAGCACGCCTCGAGGGGCCGGCACGAGGGCTGGGCCCGCTATCCCGCATCCGCGCGGCTCCCTGCCCTGCCCGGCCTCGATGAACGCATCCTCGCCGTCGATGCGGCGCCCCGCGCCGCCATCGCCGCGGCTGCCGCCGGCACGCTCGCCGGCCAGTTCAGCGCCCTGGGGCGCGCCTGGCCCCGGCGCGACGCCGCCGATCTGTTCCCCGAAACGCTGTGGCAGTTCGATCCGGTGACCGGCGGCAACTGGCCGGGCCCCGAGACCTACGCTCTCGATATCGATTTCCGGCACGACGGCCGCCGCGGCGACATCAAGTATGTCTGGGAAATCAACCGGCTGCAGTTCCTCGTGCCGCTCGCCGCGGAGCTCCTGCTGACCAGGGCCCCCGCCGCCGGCGCCGCCATCGAGGCGGCCCTCGCCAGCTGGCACGCCGCCAATCCGCCGTTCCGCGGGCCCGGCTGGGCCTCGGGCATCGAGGTGGCGCTGCGCGCCATCAGCCTCATCATCGTGGCGAGCCTCGTCGGCCACGAGCTCGGCCCCGCGGCACAGCGGCAGCTCGGCGAGATCCTCGCCGCCAGCCGCTTCTGGCTGCCGCGCTTCCCCTCGAAATTCTCCTCGGCCAACAACCACCTGGTGGCCGAACTCACCGGCGAATACCTGCTCGGCCTCGCCTATGGCGCCGAACCGCCCGCCGCGCGCGCCGCGCTGCTGGCCGAGATCGAGCGGCAGATCCTCTCCGATGGCAGCGGCGCCGAGCAGACCCCGACCTATGCCGCCTTCACCGTGGAAATGGCCCTCCTCGCTGGCTTCGCAGCACGCGCTGCCGGCCGCCCTTTCCCCGATGATTTCAATAATCGGATCAGCGCCTTCGCCGGCTTTGTTGAATCACTTGGCGACCCGACCCCGGCGCTCGGCGACGACGATGAGGGCCGGGTGCTGACGCTGGGCGGCGACGAGCCGGGCTATGTCAGCTCCATCGCCTCGGCCATTGCCGGCTTTCTCGGCCAGCCGGGCATCGCCGCCGCACCGGGCGACCTGCGCGCCGCGCTCTTCGGCCGGCCCTCAGCAATCAGCCGCCCGCCGGAGGGTCTCACCACCTTTTCCGAAGGCGGCCTCACGGTGTGGCGCGGCCGGCTCTCCGGGCGCGAGGCCAGCCTCACCTTCGACCATGGCCCGCTCGGTTATCTCTCGATATCAGCGCATGGCCATGCCGATGCGCTGAGCCTGACGCTGACCCTCGACGGCCAGCCGGTACTGGTAGACCCGGGCACCTATCTCTACGGTTCGGGCGGCGCGTGGCGCGACTGGTTCCGCGGCACCCCGGCGCACAACACGCTGACCCTCTACGGCCACAACCAGAGCCGCATCGCCGGCGCCTTCAACTGGTCGGAGAAGGCCAGAACCCTCTGGCTCGGCCCGCTGCACGCCAGCCATGACGGCTACCAGAAACTCTTCGGCGTCACGCATGAGCGACGTATCGCGCTCACCGCCGACGGCTTCGACCTGATCGACCGGCTGGAGGGCGGCACCGAGGAGGCCGAGCTGGTGTTCCAGCTGGCGCCGGAGCTCGAGGCCCGGATCGACGGCGACACCGTCACGGTGCAACGCGCCGGCGCCCCCGTGCTGACCCTCCGCTTCCCCTCGCCCGCCATCGCCGCCGCCCGCGGCGGCGACACCCCGGGCTCCGGCGGCTGGGTCTCCCCCCGCTTCGGCGTAAAGCTGCCGGCCGACCGCATCGTCTGGCGCGGAAATGTCGGGCCGGATGGAGTGGTGACGCGGGTAGAGGTGGCCTAGTGCGGCGATTGTTGGCGCGTAGCTGAGCCAGGGAGTCCGCGCCGGCAGTGCCCCCATCGTCCCCTCGCCCCTCTGGGGCGAGGGGACGCGAGACCACGGCCGGTGGCATGCTGCTGGGACGAGCTCTGCTCCGTCCATCCCCAGCATCCGCATCGCGCCACCGAGCAGTGCTTGACACCCACCCCCGCCAAACCTAAGAAGGCGCCGCGCATAGCGCCCCGCCGGCGGTTCGAACCGCCCGCACCTCGGGGCGGAGTAGCTCAGTTGGTTAGAGCAGCGGAATCATAATCCGTGTGTCGGGGGTTCAAATCCCTCCTCCGCTACCATTAATCCCCCAACACCCATCGCCGGGAACTGCCCGCCACTTATCCGGGCATCCAGCTTACCTTCCACGGTGCCCGGCGCCCTCGGGCGTCACGACTAACCCGTCCGCAGATCACTGGAAGCCAACGCCGCGGCGGTGACCGCCATCCAGGCGCGCGGCCCCCGTGGCAGGCGTGCTGGGCGCAACTTCGGATGGCACCACCGTCACCGCTTACGTGGTGGCCAGCGCTTCCAAGGGCCGAAGATGGGCGAACTGCTCGATCAGCTCGCGTTCTCAGCAGGCGGTTCATTGGAAGGGGTGGCGGCACCGCTGCAGGGGGCGGAGTGGAGGTCGGTGCGGTGCCGCCGGGGTCGGTTGAGGGTTGATCAGCCGAGTGCTGATTTTGTATCGCAGGCTCGCTTACGGATGCCTGACCCTGCTTCTCAGTGAAATTGCAGGATTCGAGATCATGCTGGTCGCCCCAACTCGGCGGCAATCTGTTCCACAAGACGCTCGAGCGCTCGCGAGACATCCTCGACTGCCCCGGCCATGGGTTCGCCGGCTGCCTTGGCCTGGAATTGTTCCCGAGCCTGTTGCACCGTGGCAAGCAGGTCGCCGAGGCCGGCTCCAACCGTGAGCGTATCCTCGTTTGTCGCTTTTGCTGAACTTTTGCGATGGCGGTGAAAGGCGAGTTCCGATTGCCATTTCATGATGTCCTTGGCGTAGGGGCGAGCAATTGCCCGCAGGCGCCGCCGTTCAGCGATTTCCTGAGGCATGGAGCGTTTGGTTCGCGTTTCCATTTCATGTTCGGGAGTATGGGTGGACAGTTCTCAGCCCCGTAATGCAGCAGCAGGTAGCTGGTTGCATCACCCGCACGCTCAACCGGAGCGGCGAAGAACGGCTCCGCCGACCGGGCGGAGCCGTCCAGATCAGACCTGTCGATTGTGGGTCGACGTTCCGCTCCGAATGGCAGCGGGGTCAATCTCGTTGTCGACAGCCGCCATTGCCTTGCCGACATCGTCCACTGTTGCGGTCACGCCTCGCACGCACCTGAGCGCCGGGGCGCCTGCCACCGCATGGATATCGGAGCCCCAGAAGGCCAGCATCTGCTTCTTCCGACTGGGCGCCAGCGCCGGATCCCTGACGATCTCGCGCGGATGGTTGTAGCCGATCAGATCCACGTCGGTGACGTGGTCATCGTCATCATCCCGCGATGATATCGGCCTGGTGGCGATGAACACGGTATTGCTTCGTACCCCGTCGACCTCCCAGCCGGTCGCCAGCAGGCCTGCCCGCTGGGCCGCATCGGCAAGCGCACGGCGCGCCAGTTCGCTGTCAACGTGGCCGTCCACCGCGGACTGGCAGAGTGCGCGAGCGCGCCGGAAATGCGCCGTGCGCGCCTGCGGCCAGTGCAGGTCCAGATACTCCAGCGCTTCCCAGGCGCTGCGGGCCTGGAAATTGCCGATGTGGTTCATCTTCAGGAATACAGGTTTGGAAAAGGGCCGGTGTCCCATCACTTCCTCCGATCGTCTGAAACAAGCAATGCGGTTGCGCCGCAGGGGCGATCTAGGAAGCCGTTCCGGCGTGTTCAAGGGCAGCGTGAACGACACCGTCCTGATGTTGTTTTGGGCCCCTTGACAGCTCGCCAAGGCTACCTAAATCGATCCTGCCAGTCGCCGAACGGGGCTGGCGCAGCGGGGTAGCCCGCCACCCGTGGGCCGTCCCTCGTACCTATGTTGCTCTAAGGAGAATGTGGCTATGAGAACCTTCGACTTCACACCGCTCTATCGTTCCACCGTCGGTTTCGACCGGCTGTTCGACATGCTCGACAGCTCCATTCGTCCCGACTGGCCGCCCTACGACATCGAGAAGGTCGGCGACGATAAATACCGCATCAGCATGGCCGTCGCCGGTTTCGCGCCCGAAGAGATCGAGCTGACGCAGGAAGGTAACAGCCTGCTGGTTTCCGGCGCCAAGAAGCAGCCGGAAAACCAGCAGCAGGAGGTCCTGCATCGCGGCATTGCCAATCGGAGCTTCAAGCAGACCTTCAGCCTTGCCGACCACGTCAAGGTCGCCGGCGCGGCATTGGAAAACGGCCTGCTGGCCATCGAGCTGGTCCGTGAGGTGCCCGAGCAGCTGAAGCCGCGGCGTATCGCCATCGGTACCTCGGTCGAGACCAGATCCGGGGAGCACAAGCAGATCGGCCAGGACCTCAGGTCCGCCGCCTGACGCGTCAATCACCGTAGGAAGCCTCCCGGCCGCTGCCGGGGGGCGCTTTTGCGGAGCATGTAGATGAGCAGAACCTACTATCCATCTGACGAATACGACAGTTTCGACCTCGAGCAGGAGCGGGCGAAGCGCCGCCGCCGCTGGTTCAAGACGTTGCGCCGCGACGACGACGATGATGATCCGCCGACCGCCCCGGTAGCCGGTGGGTTCCCTAAATCCCCGCCACTGGGCGCAGCCCAGGCCGCCTAGGAGGAGTGGTCGAAATGCATGGCATGGACCAACCTTACGCGGCGGCAGCTTCCGAGCGTCTCTTTGACTGGCAGCTTGACGTTCAAAGGCTCGAGCGCGAGGCCAAGATGGCACTGGCTGCCGGCCGAAGCGACCCCTGGACCACGGTTGAAGCCGAGTGTTCATTGGACTTGATCGAGGCCGAACTGGTGGCCATGAAGGGGCGTGACCCCCGTCAGGTATCGAACAGTATCGTGGAACTCAGAAGCTGGAAGGCGCGCGTCGAGCGCGTCATTCGATCGCTGCGTTCACTCGACGAGATCAACTGAACGTGTCCCGGTCCCAAGGGACCGGGACACGGGTTTTCGGCGCCAGACGCTCGACTACGCCGTTGGTCTGACAGAACGCTGACGGCAGCGCATCGAGGACCCTGTCGTCGGCTTCAGGTATCGCTTGGCGCGGTATTCGAGCCAGGTTCCGCAGCCGAAATGGATGGACCCCGGCGGAGGGGCACCGGGGTCCTGGGGAAACGTCCTGGGGTGTTTGGTGTGTGGGGACAAACCCCTGGAGCTTTCTAGGAACTACCGTCGCCCCCCTTTGGTTCCCTGACCGGAACAGCGCTCATGAGCCGTTCCGCCCGCAGGCGAGCCATCGCCCTATTTCGGGAGCAACACCTTGTTGACGACCTGGATGACGCCGTTGGACTGGGCGACGTCGGCAACGGTGATGCGAGCGACCCCGCCACCCTCATCTACAATGTAGACCCGATCGCCCTTTGCAACGGCCGTAAGCGTGTCGCCGCTCAGCGTCTTGAACGCCCAGCTGCCGCCAGCCTCTTTGGCCTTTGCGAGCAGGTCGTCGTAAGTCCAGGAGCCGGCGGCGACATGGGCGGTCAGGATCTTGACCAGCGTCGCCTTGTTCTCCGGCTTCAGCAGGGTATCCACTGTGCCGGCCGGCAGGGCGGCGAATGCCGCGTTCACCGGAGCGAAGACGGTGAAAGGACCTGGCCCGGATAGGGCATCGACCAGCCCTGCGGCCTTCACGGCTGCGACAAGGGTCGTGTGATCGCGAGAATTGACTGCATTCTCCACGATGGTCTTGCTGTCATACATCGGGGCGCCGCCGACATATTTCGGCGCGGCAATCGCTGCGAAGCTGAGGCAGGATACCGAGAGTGCGAGGAGCGTTGCTACTGCGAGGCGTTTCACGTTCAATTTCCTTCCCTGAAGATCGGCGTTGTCCGCCGACCGAGAAGTACGGCCAGCACCTCCCTGAAGTTTCAGTGGAAGTGCTTTCGTGATCGCAGTCCCCTCGTCGCTGTGACCTGCAGTCTTGCCAGATGTGGAGGGCACCCACGGGCGCCCTCCACGGTAGCCGTTGCCTGCCGACGCTTACGAGGCGCGCGCCTTGAGGTAGGCGTCGCCCTGCTTGGCCAGCTCGGTCATGATCACGTCGAGGCCGGCCGCATCGGCGGCTTTCTTCAGCTTGTCGAGCCCGGCATCGACGTCGCCGACGCCGTAGAACAGCGGGTTGGCGTATTGCGTCATGACGTTGTTCATCTGCGCCGCTGCTTCCTTGACCGGGGTCACGTCGGCGATGAACGAGGCGAAGGTGTCGAGGGTGAAGTTGTCGTAGTCCTGGGCCCAGCCGAACGCCTTCTTTTCGGACTCGGTCATCGACGAGGTCAGCCGCTCGAGCCCGGCGCGCCAGAGGATCGCGTAGCTGGGGAAGCTGTAGGTGCTGAGCTGCTCGAAGCCACGCTCGCCCACCGCCTTCCAGTCGGTGCCCTCGATGCCGAGGCCGACCAGATCGTGGTTCTCCTGCACCGAGAACCAATCCTGCAGCGCCATGGCGCGGTCGACGTCACCGCCATTGGCATTGACCACGATCATGTTGTCGGCCTGGAAGGTCTGCACCGGCTTGACGCTGCCCAGCGGGCCGCCGAACGGCAGGACCTGCCCGAGGGCCGCCGTCGGCACCGCCTTCTTGAGGCCGGCGAGACGGTTGGATTGGAGGCCATCCGTTATCGACCACAGACCGGCGAAGCGGCCGGCGCCGAACTGGCTCTCGATCGTCGCCTGGTCGACGTTGAGCCCGTCGGCGTTGATGATGCCATCCTGGTAGTACTGGCGGATCTTGCGCAGCGCCTCGACGGTGCCGGCATCTTCCCACCAGGGGATCGGCCGCGACGAGCCGGTGGTGGCGGCATCCTTGTCGAAGTAGAAGCGCAGCCCCGACCCGGCCAGCGAGTACTGCATGGTGTAGGGATTTTCCCACGAGTACTGGTTGAACAGGCCGGTAGGGGTCGCCACCGCGGTCTGCCAGCCGGTCTGCGACGCCAGGGCAAACGGCGTCACCCCCGCTTCCTTCTCCTTTACCGCATAGAAGAAGCGCTCCAGCGTCTCGAAGTCATTGATCTCGGGGAAGCCGAGCTTTTCGGCCAGATCCTGCCGGATGCCGAAGTGCTGGATACGGCCGGCGCTGTTGACCTGCGGGATACCCCAGAGCTTGCCGCCCCAGGAGTTGGCCTCGATCAGCTTGGGCGCGATCTGCTTTTTGAGGTTCGGCCATTTGTCGATCTGCCCGGTCAGATCGGCGAGCGCGCCGCTCTGCTGCAGCTGCGCCATGTTGAGCCACAGCGCCTGCAGCGCCGTGTCGAACTGGGCGCCGGCGGTGAACTTCAGCAGCGATTGCTGGGCGTAGTTGCTCCAGTTGATGAACTGCGCATCGAAGGTGAAGCCATGCTCCTCCATCAGCCTGGCATTGGCCTTGTCGAGCACGGTCTTCCAGTTGGTCGGCGCCTGCGACGGCAGGAGCGCCACCGAGGTGCCCGAACTGGCGCCGAATGCCGGCGACAGCCCCGAAAAGGCCGTGGCCATGCCGGCGGCCCCGCTGAGGGCCATGAAGTGTCTGCGCGAGAGTCTCATGTTGGTAGTCTCCTCCTCATTTGTGCGACGGGCTCAGGTGCCGTCGTCACCCCTTGGTGGCGCCAAGGGTGATGCCCTTGACGAAGAAGCGTTGTGCGAATGGGTAGGCGAGCAGAATGGGCGCGACGGTGAGCACCGTCATGGCGAAGCGCAGCTGGTAGACCGGCGCCATCGCCGCCCCGGCCGAACTCGGCAGGCTGGCCGCATTGGTGACGTTGGAGATGAGGTTCTGCAGGATCAGCTGCAGCGGGAACTTGTCCGGATCGGTGAGGAACAGGAGCCCGGTGAACCACTCGTTCCAGTAGGTGACCGCATAGAACAGCCCGAGCACCGCGAGGATCGGCTTCGACAGCGGCAGGACGATCTGGAAGAAGATGCGCAGCTCCCCGGCCCCGTCGATGCGCGCGGCATCGAGGATTTCCTCGGGCATCTGGCGGAAGAAGCTCACCGTCACGAAGATCAGGAACGGCGCCAGCATCAGCGGCAGGATCATCGCGAACCAGCTGTTGGTGAGGCCCAGCACCTGCGTCACCAGCAAGTAGAACGGCACGAGGCCGCCGTTGAACAGCATCGGCACATAGGCAAAAATCGTCAGCGGCCGGCTGATGCCCGGCAGCCGCCGGGCAATCACCCAGGCGATCGCGGCGGTGCACGAGATCGACAGGATCGTGCCGACCACGGTGATGAACAGCGACGCGATATAGCCGTTGAGCAGCGATTGCCCGGTGAACAGCAGCTCGTAGGCGCGAAGCGAGAACGGCTGCGGGAACAGGCTATAGCCGTTGAGGCCCAGCACCGACTCGTCGGTGAGCGAACCGGCGACGATCATCCACAATGGCACCAGGCAGAACAGCCCGAACAGCGTGACGGTGACATAGCTCGCGGCCGCAAACGGCTCGAGCCGGCGCCGCGCCGCCTTGCGGGCCGGCGGCGCCCCTGCCCTCTCCGCAGCCCGCGGGGCCGCGCTATCCTGCTCGAAGGCGCTCACAGGATGCTGCTTTCTTTCTGGAAGCGGCGCTGCACCAGCACCGCCGCGGCGACGAAGACGAAGCCGACGACCGACTGGAACAGCCCGATGGCGGCGGTGGTGCCGAAATCGCCGATCATCCTGAGCGAGCGGAACACATAGGTGTCGATGACGTCGGTGGTCGGGAACAGCACGCCATTGTCCTGGACGATGGCGTAGATGGTGGCGAAATCGCCGAAGAACATGCGGCCCACGCCCAGCACCACCAGCACCGCGAAGGTCGGCAGCAGCAGCGGCACGGTGATCGACAGCGCCATGCGCCAGCGGGAAGCCCCATCGAGCGCCGCCGCCTCGTACACCTCCTCGGAAATCGAGGTGATGGCGGCGAGGAAGATCACCGAGGTGTAGCCGCCCAATTGCCAGACCTTGACGATGGTGAGGATCCACGGCCAGGCGCCCGGCTCGGTGTACCAGGCGACCTGCGGCAGATCGACGATGCTGAGCAGGTTGTTGACCAGCCCGCCGCGCCCACCCACCCCCGAAAGGATCACCTGCAGCATGATGGAAATGACGATGGGCGAGACGAAATAGGGGAAAAAGATCGCCGACTGCATGAAGCGCCGGTACGGGCCGCCGCGGATCTCGTTGAGCATCAGCGCCAGGACGAGCCCGGCGAACAGCGAGGCGCCGAGGAACAGCGCGTTGAGGAACACCGTGTTGAAGACGATGGTCGCGGCGTCGCCGCTCATCAGGAAGTAGCGGAAATTGGCGAGCCCGTTCCACGGGCTGCCGAAAATGCCGTCGCGGATGTTGAACGCCTTGAACGCCACCACCAGCCCGGCCATCGGGCCATAGGCGAACACCACGAACCAGGCGATCCCCGGCACGGCCAGGAGCAGCAGCAGCAGGTTTTCGCGCGACGACAGCTGCCGCCGGCGCGAGCCGGGGCGGGCCGCCTTCTGTTTGGTGACGCTCATGACGCGACAGCCAAGGCAGCACGCGCGCCGCCTGTGGCGGGCAACTTGCGATAGGTCACCAGGCTCCTCCCCGACGAACTGCAGTCAGCAAAGTTTCTTATTTGAAACTCTTAGTATCAGATGATAACCGTGACGACCAAACGGACAGGATGTCAAGCCATGCGTGAGGCGGAGATCGAGGCGCAGAACCGCAATCCGGCGATCGAACGGATGATGGCCATTCTCCAGCAGTTGGAGCGGGCCCCCAACGGGCTTGGCCTGAAGCGCCTGGTCGAGCAGTCCGGCGTGACGCGCTCGACCGTCTATCGCATCCTCAACTCGCTGACCGCGCATGGGCTGGTGCGGCAGCTGGAAAATACCGACTACGTGCTGGGGAGCCGCCTCTTGTCGCTGGCCGACGCCGTCGGCATGCCCTCCGGCGGGCAGGTCGCCAAGGCAGCGCAGCCGCATCTCGATTTCGTGGCGCGCTCGCTGGGCGAGACGGCAAAAATCTCGATCTATGATCGCGGCCACGTGCTGGTGGTTGCCGTCGCGCCTGGCACCAAGCAGCACGCGCTGCATGCGCGGGTCGGCGAGCAGTTGCCGATCCATGCCGGCGGCAGCAGCAAGGCGCTGTTCGCCTTCCTGCCCGAGGCGGAACGCCAGCGCATCTACGCGCGGCCGCTGACGCTCTACAACGAGCGCACCCTGATCGAGCCCGACGCGCTCGAGGAAGAACTGTCGCAGGTGCGCGAGCAGGGCTGGGCGCGCGACCACGGCGAGTTCAGCGCCTCGGTCAATTCCTACGCCGCCCCGATCCGCGATCGCTCGGGCGACGTGGTCGCCGCCGTCAGCATCCCGTTCCTCGCCGGCCGCGACGCCGAATACGAGCAGCTGGTCCGCGCCACCGCGCTGGCCACCGCCGACCGCATCGGCGCTGGCCTCAACTAGGGCGCCGGGGCCTCGGCAGAGCCGGCGTCCGCCGCTCAGGGCCAGAGCCGCGAGCGGCTCCAGCCATCGGGCGTGCGCCGATAGACGAGGCGGATGTGGCGGCGGCTGGCCTGCCCTTGCCAGAACTCCACCTCGGTGGGGGCAACCGCATAGAGCGTCCACGATGCGGGCGCGAGGTCCGGGTCGTGCGCCAGCCGGGCACTGCTGACTTCCAGCGCTTCGGCCAGCTCGGACGGGGCCGCGAGGGGTTGGCTTTGCCGCCCGAGCAGCGCCACGGCGCGGGCCGAGCCGGAGCGGCCGCGAAAATCGGCGGCGCTCGCCGCCGCCGGCATGGCGCGCGCCGCACCTCGAACCCGTACCTGGCGGCCGAGGCGCGCCCAGTAGAAGGTCAGTGCAACATGCGGTGCGCTGGCGATCTGCCGGCCCTTCGGGCTCAGCGCGTCGCTGGCGAAATGCCAGTCCTCATCGAGATCCTTGAGGATCAGCATTCGTGCATCGGGATGGCCGTCGGGGCCGACGCTCGACAGCGTCATGGCATGCGGCTCGCGAATGCCGACTTCGGCCGCGAACCGCAGCCAATCGGCGAACAACGGCTGCGGGGCTTCAGGCGCATTGTCGGCGTCAAAGCTCCAGAGCGGCCCAGCGAGGCTTGGCAGCTGGCGCAGCAGGGTGCGGACATCGCCGGGTTCAGCGTCGCTCATCATCGGATCCTCGGAAACAACAAAGCTCTCACCGCGCCACGATGAGGCGCAACGAGCCCTCGAAATGGGGTTGCGTTCGCAGTTGGCCATAGCGGCGATCCCAGCTGCCATCGGTGAGGTCGCGGCCGAGTTCGGCGACGAAGCGCTGGCCCACCGCGGGGGCAACGAAGCTCCAGGCCGAATTGGCGAGCCGCGCGCCGGGATCGAGCAGCCGCTCCGGGCGGCCGTAATAGGCCTCGCCGAAGCCGTCGATGCAGCCGAGCGGAATGGGAATCGGGATGATGTCGGTGTCGCCGCCGAGCCCGGCGGTGATCGCCGCCAGTGGCGGGTAGCGGCGCGCCTCGACGGCAATGGCTTCGGGCGCATAGTCGTTGAGCCAGAACCGCTCGAGCGCCATGGGGTCGCAACTGAGGATGACCACCGGGCCACGGCTGACCCGGCGCAGCTCGGCGAGCCCGCGCCCAAGGTCCTGCCACTGGTGCACGGTGAAGGTCGCCATCGCGGCATCGAAGCTCTGATCGGCGAACGGCAGGCGTTCGGCGACGGCGTCGATCGCCGGCGGCAGGTGGGCCGGGCGCTGGGCCCGCATCGCCGCCGAGGGCTCGACTGCCGTGACGGCGCGATCGACGGGCTCGTAGGAGCCGGCGCCGGCCCCGACATTCAACACCGTTCGCGCCGGGCCGAGCGCCGCGACGATGCGGGCCGCGATCTCGGGCTCCGCCTGGCGGTAGCCGGTATAGTTGCGGCCGATCACCCCGTAATTGGCGTCGCCGGCGCTGCCATCGATATGCCGTGCGGACATCGCCGCCTCCTTGTGCGAAAAACCTACAGCTCACCGCTGCATCGCGACAGAAACAGCATTCCCCAGCAGATGGAAAACGATATGATCGAACACAAACTGTTCGGAAAACTCACATGGCGAGACGCCTGCCGCCACTGAATGCGCTGCGCGCCTTCGAGGCGGCGGGGCGGCTCGGCCGCATGACGCTGGCGGCCGAGGAGCTCAACGTCACCCACAGCGCCATCAGCCGGCAGGTGCGCCACCTCGAGGCGGTGCTGGGGGTGCCGCTGTTCGAGGGGCCGAGGCACCGGTTGCAATTGACCGAGGCCGGCGCGCAGCTGCTGCCGAGCCTCGTCGCCTCGTTCGATCAGCTCGATCTGGCGGTGCGGGCGATCGCCGATACCGATAGCGGGCCGCTGGATGTCTCCTGTCCGGGCACCTTCACCATGCGCTGGCTGATCCCCCGGCTTTATCGCTTCCGCGAGGTGCATCCGGAGATCGAGCTCAGGCTCAGCGCCTCGAGCCGCGAGGTGGATTTCGCCCGCGACGGCTTCGACGTGGCGATCCGCGCCGGAGCCGGACCATGGCCGGACAACGCCGAAAGGCACGAACTGTTCGCCGAACAGACCGGCCCGGTAATGTCGCCCGGGCTGGCCGGACGATCGGGCGGCCAGCTCGCCGGCCTGACGCTGCTGCACTCGCGCACCCGCCGCCATGCCTGGCGGCACTGGAGCGCGCGCTCCGGCCTCGCCTTCGACGAGCGCGCCGGCAACGAATACGAGCACTTCTACTTCATGCTGGAAGCGGCCTCGTCGGGGCTCGGCGTCTGCATCGCGCCCTGGCCGCTGGTGGCCGACGACATCCGCTCCGGCCGCCTCGTTGCCCCGATGGGCTTCATCGACAGCGGCCAACACTATGTGGCGCTGCGCCGCCCCCGGCGTAACCGCAAATCGACGGCGTTCTGCGACTGGCTGGAACAGGAAGCTGCCGCTTTCGCGGCGCCCGGCCGCTAGGCCGTATCGCGGGGGCCGAACGCCGCCGGCCTCTGATTGTCGGATTCTTCCAATCCTCGCGCCGCCCCTCCCCGTAGCCTCATCCCATCGAACACCGCTCGTTGGAGATGAGAAATGAACCGCCGCCAGTTTTCCAAAACCCTCGCCGCTTCAGCCCTGCTCGGGGCGCTCGCCATCAAGTCCGCTCATGCCGAGGAGACATCTGCCATGACCAGCCCTGCCCCGTTCCAGATCGCCATTCCGGAAACCCAGCTTGCCGACCTCAAATACCGGCTCCAGCACACCCGCTGGCCCGATCAGCCTGCTGATGCGGGCTGGGCCATCGGCACCAATCTCGACTATCTCAAGGGGCTGACCGACTACTGGCTCAACCAGTATGATTGGCGGGCCCAGGAGGCCCGGCTCAACGCGCTCGGCAATTTCAAGCTCACCCTCGATGGCGTCGAGCTGCACTTCGTCCACCGCCCCTCGAGCAACCCGGACGCCGTTCCGCTGCTGCTGCTGCACGGCTGGCCGGACTCGTTCTACCGCTACCACCGGGTGATCGACGCCCTGTCCGAGGATTTCCACGTGGTGGTCCCCTCCATTCCCGGCACCGGCTTTTCCGGCCGGACCGCCCTGCCGATGGACCAGGTGGCGGATCTGTTCGCCAGGCTGATGACCGAGACGCTCGGCTACGACAAGTTCATCGCCGCCGGCGGCGACGGTGGCTCGATCATCTCCATGTCGCTGTCGCAGCGTCACCCCGAGCTGCTGCTCGGCTATCACGTGACCGATGTCGGCTATCCCGACCAGAGCACGGATTTCGCCGCCCTCAGCCCGCCGGAACAGGCTTATGCCGGCGCCATCCAGCAGTGGTTCTTCAGCCACGGCGCCTTCAACCTGGTGCACGCCACCAAGCCGCAGAGCCTGGGCTTCGCCATGAACGACTCGCCTGTGGGGCTCGCGGCCTGGATCATGAGCTTCATGGCCGGCATGGGCGTCGGCGACGAGGCCGATACGCGGTTCGGCCGCGACGAGCTGCTCACCAACATCATGATCTACTGGCTGACCGAAACGGCGACCTCGTCGTTCCGCATCTACAGCGAGAACGCCCAGCATCCGCCGACCATCAAGGGCACCAATACCGGCGTGCCGGTGGCAGTGGCCACCGAGGTGCCGATCCCCGGCGGGGTGCGCCTGCCGCGCGAATGGGCCGATCGCCAGACCGCCGGCAACGTGGTGCAGTTCCATGACATGGAGCGGGCCGGGCACTTCGCCGCCTGGGAAGATCCGGAGTTCTTCGTCGGCGACCTCCGCGCCTTCGCGGGCCTGCTCAAGCGCTGATCGCCACGCTGAAACGGCTCAGGGAGCGCCGGGTGAAAGCCCGGCGTTCTCGCCGTCGGGCCCGGCGGTCGCATATGGCTTAATGCACCGGCCTCTCAATGCTCCTCCACCGCGGAGCGGGGGAGGGGGACCGCCGAAGGCGGTGGAGGGGGCGGCAGGAAGCGCCGGTGTGTGTGGCCGCCCCCTCCACCAGCTGGTCCCCCTCCCCCGTTTCACGGTGGAGGAGCATGGAGAGGCCGGCGGCTCTCCACAGGCAGGACGCGCCGCCTAGGCCTTCAGCACCACCACCTTGGTGTTGACCGGCGTCTTGTCGTAGAGGTCGAGCATATCCTGGGTGAGCAGCCCGATGCAGCCGCTCGATACCCCGGTGCCGATCGATTCCGGCACGCTGGTGCTGTAGAGCGTGTAGAGGGTGTAGACGCCGTTCTGGTAGAGGTAGAGCGCCCGCGCGCCGAGCGGATTGTCGAGGCCGGGCTTCATGCCGCCGGCATATTTGGCGGCCTCGGGCTGGCGCGCGATCATCTCCTTGGGCGGCGTCCAGATCGGCCATTCGGCCTTGCGGCCGATATAGGCATCGCCGCTCCACAGGAACCCGGCGCGCCCGACGCTGACGCCATAGCGGGTGGCGTAGCCATCGCCTTCGACGCGATAGACATAGTGATTGCGCGGGTCGACGATGATCGTTCCCACCGCTTCCCTGCTGTCGTAGCGCACCGTGCGCCGGAGGTATTTGGGGTTGACCTTGCTGAGCTTGACCGCCGGGATCGGGAACCGCTCGTTGGGCCGCGGCCCATAGACCCGCTCGGCTTCGGCGGCGCTCATCCCGGCCGGCGCACAACCGGCCAGCGCCAGCGCGCCAAGGCCGGCGCCCGCCCCCAGCAGAAAGGCCCGTCGACCCAAGCGCCCTGCCCGGTCACCCCCGCGAGCAGAAATCCCATCGTCCTCGATCACGATATAAGCCCTCCCCCTTTGCTGGCCAGCAAATGCGAACCAGAACTTTGTCGGCATTGCGGCCGCTGACGCGGGGGCTGGGTACGAGACGGAACGGATCGCAGCGCCGCTTCGGGGCCGCCACAGCGTAGCCACAGACATGCGGCGAGTTGTGTGACCGCCGCCTTCTGCTAGGCTGGCGCTGCTCGAGGGCGACAGAAATGGCAAATGCGTTTGTCACACGTGGCTTTGTCGGGAAGCGCCAGGCCAGCAGCGCGACCAGGGCCCAACGCATCCCGCCCGGCCAGCACGAGGTCGAGGACTTCCCGGTGCTGAGCGCGGGACCCACGCCGCGCGTCGCCCTCGACCGATGGAGCTTCACCATCGAGGGCTTCGTCCGCGAAAAGGTGAGCTGGAACTGGGAGGAGTTCCTCAAGCTGCCGGCGCAGCAGTTCACGGTCGATATCCACTGCGTGACGACGTGGAGCAAGCTCGATACGCGCTGGACGGGCGTGAGCGTCGATACCTTGCTGGAACATGTCGAGCTGGACCCACGAGCCGCCTTCGTTACCGCCTATACGATCGAGGGCTACACCACCAACATGCCGTTGCCCGACATCCTCAATGGGCGCGCCTTCGTTGCCTATGAGTATGACGGGCTGCCGCTGCCGGCAGCCCATGGCGGACCGGTGCGACTGGTCGTTCCGCACCTCTATTTCTGGAAAAGTGCCAAGTGGGTGACGGGTCTCAGGCTCATGGACAGGGACCGCTCGGGCTTCTGGGAGTCGGCCGGCTACAACAACCATGGCGACCCGTGGAAAGAAGAGCGTTACACGGGCGATTGATCAGATGAACCTTCCCCTGCAGTGGCAACTGGCAACGATTGCGGCGGTTCAGCTGGAGACGCCGGAGGTCAAGACGTTCAGCCTGGCCTTGCCGGACTGGATGCGGCACCGGGCAGGCCAGCACTACGACCTGCGGCTCAGGGCCGCCGACGGCTACGAGGCACAGCGCAGCTATTCGATCGCTTCGGCGCCGGAGACCGAAGGGCAGGTGCAGCTCACCATCGAGAAGATCGACGATGGCGAGGTGTCGAGCTTTCTGCATGAGGTGGCCGTGGTCGGTGACAGGATCGAAGTGCGCGGTCCGATCGGCGGCTACTTCGTCTGGGAGGCCGCACTCGGCGGGCCGCTGCTGTTGATCGCCGGCGGCTCCGGCATTGTGCCCCTCATGGCGATGCTGCGCCATCGGGCGGCGGCGGGCTCGCGGGTTCCGACGCGCCTGCTGTTCAGTGCGCGCAGCTACGACGCCCTGATCTATCGCGAGGAACTCGACCGGCTTGCCGCTGACGGATCCGGGCTCGAGGTGTTCTATACCCTGACGCGCAGCCAGCCCGCGGGCTGGCGCGGCTACAGCCGACGCATCGACGCAGCGATGCTGGCGACGGTTGCCGCGCCGCTGGGCCGAACGCCGCTCTGCTACATCTGCGGGCCAACACTCCTCGTTGAAGCGACGGCAAATGGGCTGGCCCAGATCGGCGTTCCTGCCAACCGGATCCGCACCGAGCGGTTCGGGCCATCGGGAAGCTAGGAGGCGACATGCAAACCGAAGCCGACGACGTCAACCGTGCCATGATGCTCGACGGCAACGCGGTTGCCGGCCGATTTGCCGCCTTGTTCGGCGCGGAGATGACGACAAACCTGACCGAGTGCGCCAGTTGCGGCCAGGATCACATGATGGGCGCACTGCTCGCCTTCACCCATGCGCCGGGCATCGTGCTGCGCTGCCCAAGCTGCGAGGCGGTGATGATCAAACTCGTCGAGACACCGCGCGGTGTCTATCTCGACGCACGCGGCGCCGCCTTCATCAGGATCACGCGGTAACCGCCCCGCTTCGCCATGCGGGGGGTGCGCGAAGTCGCGTTCCATTGGGGGGCGTGAGAGCTGGCCGATGACGCCGACGCCTGAGGCGGAATCTGTTGCGCCTGGGGCGAAAGACGCTTCTTGTATGCCGCACCAATGCTGCCGCGGGGCATCCCATGGAATTGCACCAGGTCCGCTACTTCCTCAAGGCTGGAGAGACCCTGAATTTCACGCGCGCGGCCGAGCAGTGCGGGGTCAGCGTTCCATCGCTCAGTCGCGCCATCCACCAGCTTGAAGAAGAGCTTGGCGGACAACTGTTTCGCCGCGAGCGTCACCTCACGCACCTGACCGACCTCGGCCGCCTGATGCTGGAGCATTTCACTCGGCTCAATGACGCAGCCGAAGCCGCTGCCCACGATGCAAGCGAGTACGCCAAGCTCAACGCGGCGCGGCTGAAGCTCGGCATTTTCTCTTCGATGGGCGCCGACGTGCTCACCGGCTATCTGACGGCGCTCAAGGCAGAAGCGCCCGGTCTCGAGCTGTTCATCTGGGAGGCCAATTGCGAGGAGATCGAGCAGGCCCTGCTGCGCGGCGAGATCGACATCGCGCTGTCGAGCGTCGAGCACAAGGATGAGCGTATCCGGACGACGCCGCTCTATCGCGAGTATTTCTATGTGATTTTTCCGCCCGACCACCGCTTCGCCAAGATGAATGCCGTGCCGCTGCATGAACTCGAGGGCGAAGACTATGTGCAGCGGGTCCACTGCGAATTTCCGCAGAACCTGAGCCGCCTGGGGCACAAGCGACCGTTCGACTTCGTCAACCTCACCTACATCGGCGAGCGCGAAGAGTGGATCCAGTCATTGGTGCGGGCGGGCATGGGCTGCGCCATCATGCCCCAGCATGTCTACCTGATGCCCGGCATCGAGATGCGCCGGCTGGTCGAGCCCGAAGTCCACCGGCAGATCAGCCTCGCGACGGTAGCCGGCCGACCCCATAGTGCGCCGGTCGCGGCAGCCATCGCTGCCACCCGGAAGAACCATTGGCCCAATGGGGTCGCAACGCTGCAGGCCCTGCCCGCGAAAACCGGCGCAGGTGGCTGATCTTACCCGGCGGCTAACGACTCGTTAGCTCATCAGCGACTGTTCCAGACGCCGGTTCGACGGGATCCTCCTTCCATCCAAGAGGAGGATGTCATGACCAACGTCTATACCCAGACCAACGAGACGCTGAACCAGATCATCAACTTCAAGCGCGGCGGCGATGGCCAGCTTGTCGAAGTGCAGCGCGTTCCGACCGGCGGCGCAGGCACCAACGGCTTCACGCCGCTCACCGGCGAGAAGTCGAGCCCTGACTCGCTCATCAGCTCCAATTCGATCGTGGTCAGCAAAGACCGCAAGTCCCTGTTCGCGGTCAATGCCGGCGACAACACGGTTTCGGCGTTCGCCATCGGCATGGATGGCATGCTGACCCTCACCGACACCAGGGGCACCGGCAACGCAGTGACCGGCATGTCGGGCACCGCCAACAGCCTAGCCTTCAACGACGCCGACGGGACGCTTTACGTGTCGCACTCGTTCGGGCCCGACCACATTCGCATCTTCACCGCCATGGGCGGGAAGCTGACGCTGCGGCCGCAATCGCGCTCGGTCAACCTGCCGATGACGACGATGGATCGTGTCCCGACCCAGATCGTCCTCACCCCGGACAACAAGTACCTGATCGCCGCGGTGCTGTTTGACGCCCGGCCCAGCGAGGCCGGACTGACGCTGGCCAAGGAAAAGACCCTCGTGACCTTCCCGGTGATGATGGGTGGGGCGCTGGGCGAACCGATCTTCAACGATGCCGGCGGCATCACTCCGTTCGCCAACGTGTTCCTCAACGGCAATCCCAACACTTTCGTCACCGTGCTCGCTGCCGAAAGCGCTGCGGTGCTTTCGACCATCGCCGCCAACGGCAACGTGGTGAGCGGCAAGCCGTCAAAGATCGATACGGTCGTGGCAGGCATGCCGACCGAGCCGAGCGAGATCTGCTGGATCAGCGTCAGCGAAGACAACCGCTACGCGTTCGGCGCCAATTTCGGCTACGGCACGGTGAGCACGTTCCGTATCGACGGCAGCGGGTTGATGGTGCGCCAGAGCACCGCCGCCCAGGAGTCGGGCGACGGCACCTTCAAAGGCCTGGCGGGCGTGGTCTCGAGCGGAGCCGGTGACAACGCCGTCTCCGGCCCGTTCCTCTATCAGCTCTATGCCAATGCCAAAAAACTGGTCGGCTACCGGATCGGCGATGACGGGCGATTGACCAAGGTCAGCGAAGCGCCGATCCCGTACAACTCGACGCAGGGGCTGGCGGTCGCCTGAGCCGGGAACATCCGGCTTGCCCCATCGACCTGGGTGCGCTCTTGGGCTCAGCGCACCCTCAGCATTCAAACCATGCCGCCCCAGCATTCCGGTTGCGGCCGAGTTCTCCTCACCCCAGCTCCAGCGTGGTGGTCCCATACACCTGGTGCAGCGGCAGCGTCGGGGCGGCGCCGAGGTACATGCGGGCCGTCTCGAAGGCCGGCGTGAAACCCAGGCGCTTTGCCAGCTCCACCGCCGCGCCATTGGGACCCGGCACATCGATGAACACCGGATCGGCGCCGGCAGTTGCGCCCAGCGTCAGCAGCAGCGCCTCGGCGATCTCGGGGGTTTCGGCAAACAGCGGGCCGATCTTGCTGCCGATGCCGCAGCGGCGGATGGTGCCATAGCCGCGCAGCCGTCCAGCCTCGAAATAGCCCGCGCTGCGGCGGCTCGGCGATGGCGCGAGCCAGGCGGCGAGGAAGCTCTCCCGCGGCGCCGGCACATGGCGCCGGTCGAACGCGGCGACAGCGCCGAAATCATCCGCGCTCAGCGGCCGCACCGGCGGATGGCGGGCCGCCGGCCCGTTGAGGGTGCCGCCCCAGCGGGCGCTGCCATGGGCGAATTCGAAGCCGGATTTGCGGTAGTTCGCCTGCTGGGCGGGCACCCCGTCGAGCCCGATGCTGCGGCTCCCGGCCGACGCGATGCCGGCATCCCAGATGGCCTTGCCATAGCCCCTGCCCCGATATTCGGGACGGACGATGTAGAGGCCGAGAAAGGCGTAGTCGGCGCCGTACTTGACCACCGAGATGCAGCCGATGGGCTCCGCCCCCAGCCACCCCAGCAGCAGGCCTTCGGGATCTGCCGCGCGGAACGGCCCGGCATCGTCGAGCCCCGGGTTCCAGCCCTCCTCGCGGGCCCAGCCGAGCGCTGTGTCGAGATCGGCTGCGGTCGCGGGGCGAATGTCGAGTTGCATGCGCGCGAGCCTACGCCGAACCGCCGCGGCTGCGAAGTACCGGGCCGCGCCGAAACTTTCCGGTCGATCGTGAACCGGTGGTCACGGAACGGACCGGACAGCACCCTTCCGCCGGCCTGCACTCGTGTGCAGTACGACCAATTGACTGGCGCGGTTTTTCCGGGCGATATGCCATGATGAAGAAGAAGCCGGCCGGATCGCAGGACGTAGCAAAACTGGCCGGCGTCTCGCGCTCGGCAGTCTCGCGCACCTATACCCCCGGCGCCTATGTGTCGGAGGAAACGCGGGCCAAGGTGCTGGCCGCGGCGGCGATGCTCGACTATAGCCCCAACGCCATCGCCCGCAGCCTCTCCAAAAGTCGCAGCGGGCTGATCGGCATCATCGCCAGCACCCTCGACAACCCGTTCTATGCCCGCCTGCTCGAACTCCTCGCGAGCACCTTGCAGGCGCGCGGCTATGCGGCGCTGCTGATGGTCGGCGACGCCCGCAACATGGACGAGCTGCTCGCCAAGCTCCTCTCCTACCAGGTCGATGGCGTGCTGCTGCCGGCCTCCAAGCTCACCTCGCGCATGGCCGTGTCGCTGCACCGCTCCGGGCGGCCGGTGGTGCTGGTGAACCATACGCTCGACAGCCGCGAGGTCAGTTCGGTCTCCGGCGACAACTATGGCGGCGGCCGCATGGTGGCGGATCTGCTGTGGGAAACCGGGCATCGGCGCATCGCCTATGTCTCGGGGCCGATCGACACCTCGAGCGCCGTGGATCGCGGTCGCGGCCTGCAGGATCGGCTGCGCGAGCACGGCATCGGCGTCCATGCCCAGGCCTCGGGCGAGGATACCCGCGAACAGACCGCCGTGGTGGTGCGCCAGATGCTGAACATGACGCCGCCGCCCGACGCCATCTTCTGCGCCAACGACACCATGGCCGTCGCCGCGCTCGAGGTGGTGACGCTGGAATACGGCCTCCGGGTCCCCGACGACATCGCCATTGTCGGCTACGACAACACGATCCTGTCCACCGAGCGGCTGCACGCGCTGACCTCGGTCGACCAGAATCTCGAGCAGATGGCCCAGAGCGCCGTCGACATGCTGATCCGCAAGATGGCCTCCGACGCGCCGGACCTGGCCGACCTGAGCGTGCCGGCGACGCTCATCCGCCGCTCCACCACCCGCCCCCGCGACTGATTTGCCGACCCGCTTGACAGCGCAAATCGCGTGACGCTAGCTTCTGCACGCGGTTGCAGAACATGATGTCCGGCAGCCGCGCCATCTGCTCAGGGAGGATTTATTGTCCAGCAAGTTCAAGGGCGCGATGCTCATCGCGCTCGCCGGTTTTCTGTTGTCTGCGAGTGTCTCGGCCGTCATGGCGCAGAGCACCACGCTCACCCTGCTCTCGGCCGAGCGTGACGAGGTCATGGCGCCCGTCATCGCCGCGTTCGAGAAGCTCCACCCCGACGTGAAGGTCGAGCATCAGTCGGTGCCGTTCGAGAACATGAACGCCACCATCGAAGCGCGCATCGGCGCCCAGGATTCGGGCATCGACGTCATGCTGGTCGACAGCCCGCGCGTGCCTGCCATGGTCAGCCGAGGCTACCTGCTCAAGCTCGAAGACCTGCGCGGCGAGATCAAGCCGCTGGTCACCGAGCTCGCGCTCAAGGGCATGGAAGTGAACGGCGAGATCTACACCCTGCCGTTCTGGACCTCGACGCAGCTGATGTTCTTCAACAAGGACCTGCTGGACAAGGCCGGCGTCGCCTATCCGGGCGCCGCCGAGGCCGACCGGCTGACTTATGACCAGGTGATCGAGGCCGGCAAGCAGGCCCAGGCTGCCGGCGCCAAGAACGGCTTCGCCTTCGAGCAGATCGACCGCTACTACCAGCTGCAGCCGATCTTCGAGTCCAATGGGGCCGGCTCGGGCCTCACCGGCGAAGGCAACCTCACCCCCGATATCACCAACGACAAGTGGATCGAGGGCGCGAGCTTCTACAGCAAGCTGTTCGCCGACGGGGTGTCGCCACGCGGCATTCCGGCCAACCAGATGTCGGCCACCTTCACTGCCGGCGAGACCGCCTTCTTCGTCGGCGGCCCCTGGCTGTTCAAGGGCTTTACCGAGACCGAAGGGCTGAACTTCGGCGTGGCGCCGGTGCCGTATTTTGCCGGCGGCAAGCCGGTGACCCCCACCGACTCCTGGGCCATCGGGCTCAACCCCTACTCGGCCAAGCCCGAACTCGCCATGCAGCTGGCCAAGTTCATGACCCTCGACCCCGAGGGGGCGCTGGCCTCGGTCGCCAACAACCCGATCCCGCCGGTGAACCTCACGGCCTTCCAGACCTATATCGACGGCATCGCCACCGCCTACCCGGCGATCGGCGCCGACGCCAAGGCGATCATGACCTACGAGCTGGCGACCAGCGCGGTCAGCCGCCCGCGCTCGGTCGGCTATGTCGCCTTCGAGGAAGTGATGAACCGCACCTTCAGCGACCTGCGCAACGGTTCGGACGTCAAGGCGACGCTCGAGCAGGGGCAGTCCGAACTGACCTCGGCGCTGTCGCGCATCCAGTAGCACCCAGCCACGGCAGGGGCCTTACGGGGCCCCTGCCCCATTTTTCCTGTCGGTGGAGGCGCGGTTGACTCGATCCCGCAACCTGCTGGTCGCGCTGCTGTTTCTCGCGCCGGCCATCCTTGCGATCCTTGGCCTGAGGCTGTGGCCGGCCCTCGTCGCAGTGCATGAATCGCTGCTGGCGCCGCGCGCCACGAGCTACAGCTTCGAAAACTATCTCTACATCTTCGGCGATCCGATCTTCCGGCAGTCGGTGGTGACGACGCTGGTCTTTGCCATCGTGGTCAACCCGCTGCAGATCGCCATCGCGCTCGGGCTGGCGGTGCTGATGAACAATCGCCTGCCGATGACCGGCTTCTGGCGCACCCTGGTGCTGCTGCCGGTCGCCATCCCGGCGAGCGTTTCGGCCGTGGTCTGGAGCACGGCGCTCCGCCCCGATGGCCTCGCCAACGCCCTGCTCGGGCTCGTCGGCATCGGCCCGCAGCCGTTCCTCACCTCGCCCGAACAGGCGCTCGCCTGCATCATCCTGATCACCAGCTGGATCGGGGTGGGCTACTGGATGACCATCCTGATCGCCGGCCTGCAGGATATTCCGGCCTCGCTCTACGAAGCCGCGCGGATCGACGGCGCCAATGGCTGGCAGCGCTTCCGGCACGTGACGCTGCCGCAGCTGCGCCGACCGCTGACCTTCGTGCTGGTCGCCGACACGGTCGCCAATTTCCTCGTCTTCGCGCCGGTGCAGATCCTGACCCGCGGCGGGCCGCAACGCTCGACCAACCTGATCATGAACGAGATCTACACCCGGGCTTTCGTATCGGGCGATCGGGCCAGCGCCTCGGCGGCAACCGTCGTCCTGGTGCTGCTGATGCTGCTCATCGTCAGCCTGCAGTTCCGCATGATGGGCGGCAAGGGAGAACGCTGATGCAGACCCAGAGCCGTGACGACGCGCCAAAGATCTCCGGCCGCGCCGCCTTCCGCATGGTGCTGATCGCCGTGGTCGGGCTCGCGTTCGTCCTGCCGCTGTGGTGGATAACCATCAGCGCCTTCCGCCCCGAGGAAGATATCTTCCGCTATCTTTCGCCGCTGAGCTGGCAGACCTTCCTGCCCGACCGCTTCTCGTTCGAGCACCTGGTGGCCCTGTGGCAGAGCCCGTTCACCCGCGCCATCTTCAACTCGCTGTTCGTCTCGGCGGCGACGGTGCTGGGTGGACTGGTGGTGTGCACGCTCGCCGCCTTCGCGCTGGCGGTGATCGAGTTCCCGGGGCGGAGCCTGGTGTTCACCATCATGATCGTCAGCTTCCTGATCCCGTTCGATGCCATTGCGCTGCCGCTCTACTACGTGATGCGCGGCCTGCAGTTGCAGAACACCTATCTGGGGCTGATCCTGCCCGGCGTCGGCAACGGGCTGGCGGTCTTCATGCTGCGCCAGTTCTTCATGGCCATGCCCAAGGAACTGCGCGAGGCCGCCATGGTCGACGGCATGGGCTGGTTCCAGATCTTCTGGCGCATCTATCTGCCTTTGACCACGCCCGCACTGATCAGCGCCGGCCTCATCATGTTCATCTTCCAGTGGCAGGCCTATCTGTGGCCGCTGCTGATTGCGCCGGCCACCGAGTTCAAGGTCGCCGGCGTCGCCATCGCGCAATTCTCCAGCACCTTCGGCACTGCCTATGGGCCGATCATGGCTGGCGCGATGTTCATTTCGCTGATCCCGATGGTCATCCTGGTGGCCTTCCAGCGCTATTTCACCAGCTCGGTTGCCGCCACCGGCAGCAAGGAATGAGCCGAGCCCAGGCCATGACCAAATGAGGAGATTAGACGTGCCCCTGTCCGATGCCGACCGGCTGAAGCTGTTGACCCCGCGCCCCGGCCGGCTGCGCGCCGTGCTCGATACCGACACCTATAACGAGATCGACGATCAGTATGCGCTGGTCCAGGCGGTGCTGTCGCCCGAGCGGATCAAGCTCGAGGCGATCTATGCCGCGCCGTTCCACAACTCGCGCTCCGACAATGCCGGCCATGGCATGGAACTGAGCTATGGCGAAATCCTCGAGCTGCTGCAGCGGCTCGACATTTCCCCCGCGGGCTTCGTCCATCGCGGCGTCAGCGACTATGTCGGGCCAGGCAAGCTCGCCCGCCCCGCCGCCGCCGTCGACGACCTGATCGCCCGCGCCCGCGCCGGCTCGATCGACGATCCGCTCTATGTCATCGCCATCGGCGCCATCAGCAATGTCGCCTCGGCCCTGCTCAAGGCCCCCGACATCATCGACCGGACGGTGGTCGTCTGGCTCGGCGGACATGCGCTCGAATGGCCGCACCAGGTGGAGTTCAACCTGAAGCAGGATGTCGGCGGCGCCCAGGTGCTGTTCGACAGCGGCGTGCCGTTGGTGCTGGTGCCCTGCATGGGCGTCACCTCGCACCTGCACAGCACGGTTCCGGAGATCGAGCGCTACATCGAGCCCTGCGGCGAAATCGGCAAGTTCCTCGCCATGCGCTTCAAGGAATATGCCGACGATCACCTCGGCTGGTCCAAGGAGATCTGGGACATGGCGGCGGTGGCCTGGCTGCTCGACGATCGCTGGACCCCGAGCGTCCTGGTGCCCACCCCGATCCTCACCAGCGAGATCACCTACAGCACCGATCGGGCCCGCCACCCGATGCGCTACGTCACCTATGTCGATCGCAACCCGATCCTCAGGGATTTCATCGTCAAGCTGCAGGCCGCCACCGCAGCCGGCAAACTCTAGTCGAGGCACCATGAGTGAACAGATGCACGGCAAGGTCGCGGCGATCACCGGCGCGGCCTCGGGGATCGGGCTCGAATGCGCCCGCATCCTCGTCGAGCACGGCGCGCGCGTCGTGCTGATCGATCGCGACGAGGCGGGGCTGCGCCAGGCAGCGGGCGAGATGGGTCCCGCCGCCCTGCCCCTGGTGCTCGACCTGACGGCGCCGGCCGAGGTGGATGGCCTGCTGCCGAGAGTGCTGGAGCTTGCCGGCCGGCTCGACATCTTCCACGCCAATGCCGGCGCCTATGTCGGCGGCCAGGTGGTCGAGGGGGATCCGGACGCCTGGGATCGGATGCTCGACCTCAACGTCAAGGCCGCCTTTCGCTCGGCGCGGGCAGTGCTGCCGCACATGGTGGCGCAGCAGAGCGGCGACATCATCCTCACCAGTTCGATTGCCGGCCTCGTGCCGGTGGTGTGGGAGCCGATCTACACTGCCTCCAAGCACGCCGTGCAGGCCTTCACCCACACGCTGCGCCGCCAGGTGGCCAAACACGGCATCCGCGTCGGCGCCGTGGCGCCCGGCCCGGTGGTGACGGCGCTGATCAGCGACTGGCCCAAGGACAAGCTCGATGCGGCGCTGGCCGCCGGCGACCTGATGCAGCCGCGCGACGTCGCCGAAGCGGTGCTGTTCATGCTGTCGCGGCCGCGCCACGTCACCATCCGCGATCTCGTCATCCTGCCGCAGAGCAACGATCTCTAGCCATGACCGTCAGCTATTTTCTCGGCGTCGATGTCGGCACCGGCAGCGTCCGGGCCGGCCTGTTCGACGCAGCCGGCGCCCTCTGCGGCACCGGCCGGCACCCGATCCTGATGTGGCGCGAGGCCGGCGACATCGCCGAGCAATCGAGCGAGGACATCTGGCAGGCGGTGTGCCGCAGCGTGCGTGAGGCCTGCGCGACAGCCGGCGTCGATGGCGGCGCCATCGCCGGCATCGGCTTCGACGCAACCTGTTCGCTGGTGGTGGTCGGCCCGGGCGGAGCGCCGCTCCCCGTCGGCGACGGGCCGGCCGAGCGCAACGTCATCGTCTGGATGGATCATCGCGCCACCGCCGAGGCGCGAGCCATCAACGCCACCCGGCACCCGGTGCTCGACTATGTCGGCGGCGCCGTTTCGCCGGAAATGCAGACGCCCAAGCTGCTGTGGCTCAAGCAGCACCGGCCCGCCAGTTTCGCCGGCGCCTGGCAGTTTTTCGACCTGGCCGATTACCTCGGCTGGCGCGCCACCGGCAGCCTCGCCCGCTCGACCTGCACGGTGACCTGCAAATGGACCTATCTGGCGCACGAGCAGCGCTGGGATGAGAGCTATTTCCGCACCATCGGCCTCGGTGCGCTGGCCGACGAGCATTTTGCCCGCATCGGCACCGAGATCGTCGAGCCCGGCATCTCGCTTGGCGGCCTCGGCGCTGCAGCCGCGGCAGAGCTGGGCCTCGCCCCGGGCACCCCGGTCGGCGCCGGGCTGATCGATGCCCATGCCGGCGGCATCGGCACCGTCGGCAGCGGCGGCGGCTCGGGCAGCATCGCCTCCCGGCTCGCCTATGTGATGGGCACCTCCGCCTGCACGATGGCCTCCACCGACCGGCCGGCCTTCGTGCCGGGCGTCTGGGGCCCCTATTATTCCGCCATGGTCCCCGGGCTGTGGCTCAACGAAGGCGGCCAGTCGGCCGCCGGCGCCGCGATCGACCGGCTGGTGCGCTGCCACCCGGCCTTCGGCGAGGCCGCGGCCCTGGCCAAGGCCGGCGGCGTCGATACCGTCGCCTGGCTGGCGGCCGAGGCCGGGGCGCAGAGCGAGACGCCGTCGGCGGCGGCCCGCCTCGCCGGCCGGCTGCACGTCGTCCCCGATTTCCTCGGCAACCGCTCGCCCCTCGCCGACCCCGCCGCCCGTGCGGTGATCGCCGGCCTCGACATGGACGAAAGCCTCGCCTCGCTGCTCGGGCTCTATGTCGCCGGCATCTGCGCGCTCGGCTATGGCCTCAGGCAGATCGTCCAAGCGCAGCAGCCGCATGGCGTGGTGACGCAGGCCATCGTCATCAGCGGCGGGGCGGGACAAAGCGACCTGGTGCGCCAGCTGCTGGCCGATGCGACCGGCCTGCCGGTCGCCATTCCCGCGACCGATGAGCCGGTGCTGCTCGGTTCGGCCATGCTGGGCGCCGTCGCCGGCGGAGTGCACGCCACCCTCGGCGCGGCCATGACCGCAATGTCACATATCGCCCATACGGTGCGCCCCGCGGCCGGATTCGGCCGCCTGCACGAGGGCCGCTATCGGAGCTTCCTCCGCCTGCAACAGGCGGCGGCGGAGCTCGGGCGCAACGACGAGGATTTGACTTGAACACCATGATCATCGGTCATCGCGGCGCCCGCGACCTGTGGCCAGAGAACAGCTTTGGCGGCTTCCGCAAGCTGCTCGACCTGCCGGTCGAGGGCGTCGAGTTCGACGTGCACCTCAGCGATGCCGGCGAGCTGCTGGTGATCCACGACCCCATGCTTGAGCGCACCACCGACGGCACGGGGCCGGTTCGGGCCCTGACACCGTCCGAGCGCGCCGAGGTGAGGCTCGCCGGCAGCGCCGGTGAAGCGATCCCGACGCTGGACGAAGTGCTGGCGCTTTACGCCGCCGGCGATATCGAGCTGCATCTCGAGCTGAAGCGCGATGCCGAGGCCCGCATCTATCCCGGCATGGCGGCCGCGGTGATCGAACGGATCGCGGCGCATGGCGTCGCGGCGCGCACCATCCTCACGTCCTTCGATGTGGCGGAACTCGAGACGGTGCGCACGCTGGCGCCGCAGCTTCGCACCCTGCTCTCGCTCAACCACCGCTCGGCCGAGCCGCTCGGCCCTGAGGCCGCGCTCGAACGCGCCGGCGCGGCGGCAGACATCGTCGCCATCCAGCTGGCCTATCTCGAGGAGCACTGGGGGCTCGCCACCCGCCTGCTGCCGCTCGACAGGCTAGGAGCCTGGGTGCCCAACACCGAGGCAGAACTCCAGCACTGGCTGCATCGCGGCCTCCGGCAGATCACCACCGACCGCCCCGATCTCGCCCTCAAGGTGCGGCAGCGCTGATGCCGGTCGAACTCTTCATCTTCGATTGCGATGGCGTGCTGATCGACAGCGAGCCGCTGGCCAGCCGCACCTTCGCCGAGCAGCTGCAGCGCCGCGGTATCCCGATCTCGGCCGCCGAGGCGCATCGGCGCTTCACCGGCCACTCGGTCGGCGAGATCATCGCCATCTGCGTCGACCAGCACGGCCTGAGCGATACCGAAGGCTTCCTCGCCGAGTGGAACGACGCGCTGTTCGCCGAGTTCGGCCGCAGCCTCACCCCGATGCCCGGCATGCCGGCGGTGATTGCGGCGCTGCAGCAGCCCAAATGCGTGGCCTCCAACAGCACCGCCACACGGCTGCGCGCCAGCCTCGGCGTCACTGAGCTGTGGGACGCGTTCGCGCCCGCCGTCTACGGCGCCGACAGCGTCGCCCGCCCCAAGCCGGCGCCCGACCTGCCGCTGTTCTGCGCCGCCCAGTTCGACGTCGCGCCAGAGCGCTGCCTGATGGTCGACGACAGCCCGCAAGGCATCATCGCCGCCAAGGCAGCCGGCATGATCGCCATCGGTTTCATCGACCCGGGCGATCCTCGTCCCGGCCGCAACGATGTGCTCGCAACCGCCGGCGCCGACTACGTGGCGACCGGCAGCCGCGAACTGGGAGACGTGCTGGCGCGGTGGCAGCGAGCGGGTTGCGGCCCCCCCTGTGCACTGCACTCTCGATGCTCCCCCACCGTGAAGCGGGAGCCCCCCTCACCAGCTGCGCCGCTCCCATAAGTCCAGCGCATCCGGCCCGGCCGGAAAGCGCAGCTGCCCGGTAGAATCGTGCACGGCGCGCCACACCGCCTCGGCCACGTCGCTTTCGCTGGTCGTCGCCGCCGGGCGAGCGCTGAACACTTCGCTGGCGTGGGCGGCATAGGCCGGCGGGATCTGGGCAGCGAAGTCGAAGGCCGAATTCTGGGCGAAGCGGGTGGTGACGCCGAGGCCGGGTTCCACCAGCCTGACCCGCACCCCGAACGGGGCGAGCTCGGGCACCAGCGCCTCCGACAGGCCCTCGATCGCCGTCTTGCTGGCGGTATAGGGCGCCGAGAACGGGAAGGCGGCGAGGACGGCCGAGGAAGTGACGTTCACCACCACGCCGCTGCCCCGCTCGCGCATGGCCGGCAGCACCGCCTGGATCATCGCCATCACCCCAAAGGTGTTGGTGTCGAAGATGCGGCGGATCTCGCCCAGCGGCGCCGCCTCGAAGGCGCCGCCCATGCCGACCCCGGCATTGTTGACCAGCACGTCGATGGGGCCGGCCGCGGCAATGCATGCGTCGATGCTCTGCGCATCGGTGACTTCGAGCGGCAACAGCCGCAGCCGGTCCGAGGCCGGCAGGAGGTCGGGCCTGGGGGTGCGCATGGTGGCGATGACATTCCAGCCCTGGGCATGAAAGTGGCGCGCCGTCTCGCGGCCATAGCCCGAGGAGGCGCCGGTGATGAGGATGGTGCTCATGATGGTTCCGTTCAGTTGCAGGGGTTGAGGATGCGGCCGAGCCAGTCGCTGCGCGTCCGGCGGGCGATGATCGACAGGCGCGCCGCGGGGAACAGCGCATCGAAGCCGTGAAAACCGCCCGGCCAGACATGCAGCTCGGCCTCGCCGCCCGCCGCCCAGATGCCGGCGGCATAGGCGGCATCCTCGTCGCGGAACACTTCGGCCGAACCGGCGTCGATGAAGGTGGGTGGCAGGCGGGAGAGGTCGGCCGCCAGCGCCGGCGAGACGCGGGCCGGATCCGTCGCGCCGTCGCCGAGCAGCGCCTGCCAGCCGAAGCCGTTGGCGCCCTGCGTCCAGGTGGCGGGCCCTTCGCGGTATTGCCGGCTCGACAGGCTGTCGTTGCGGTGGTCGAGCATCGGGCAGATCAGCACCTGCGCTGCAAGCGCCGGGCCGCCGCGATCGCGGGCGAGCAGCACCATCCCGGCAGTGAGGCCGCCGCCGGCGCTGGCGCCGGCCGCGATGATGCGTTTGGGGTCGATCCCCAGTTCGGCGGCGTGCCCCGCGATCCAGCTGAGGCCGGCATAGCAATCCTCGAGCGGCGTGGTGCCGGTAGCCTCGGGCGCCAGGCGATAATCGAGCGTCACCACCACGGCGCCGAAGCGCTCGAGCCACTCGAGCGGAATGTCGAGATTGGCGAAACGATCGCCCAGCACCATGCCGCCGCCATGCAGCCAGTAGATGCAGGGGGCCGCGATTGCCGGATCGTGCCCGGCCGGCCGGAACACCGAAAGCGCCAGCTCGGCGCCGTCGGCGGCGCTGATGGTCAGCTCCTGCCGCTCGAGCGAACGGCCGGCGAGATAGGTTTCGGCCGGCACCTTGTATTGCCGGAGCAATGGCAGGCTCTGGGCATCGAGGGCCGGCGCTGTCGGCAACTGCGCCAGCAGTGCCGCCAGTTCGGGGTCGAGGGCGGGGCGGGGCGGGGAAGCGTCATGGGAGGTTCCTTTGGGCAAGGCGCCGCCGTCACGCGGGGGCAAGGCCGCATGCAAGGCATGGCGCGGGTTTGAGGGAGGGGTTAGAGAACGGCTTTGCCGCCCAGGGGGATTTCGTCGGCATAGGCGCTGTCGACGACCAGCGGGCCGAACTCGGCGGTGTAGGCCTTGGCCACCGGGCTGGCGAAGAAGCGGCCATGCGCCTCGGCGCTGGTCCACCCCTCGGTGACGAACACCAGGTCCGGGTTGCTGGCCGAGCGGCCGATCAGGAAGACGAGGCAGTCGGCGTGATCGAAGGCCGGCGAGCGCTGGAGCAGCGCCACCAGCGCATCGCCCTCGCCGGGCTGGGCGGTCATGGTGGCATGAAAGCCGTGGCGGATGGTCATCTGAGGTGTCCTTTCAGGCCGCCGAGCCCTTGCTCGCCGGCATCGACACCAAACCACCTGCCGCCGCCCCAGCGGTATCACAGGGCTGCCGACAACTTGCACAATCCTACCACGCCCGCGAGAATCGTTTGGATCGGCTCGCCGATCCCTGCTACTTTTCCGGTCATGCAGACCGACGAACTCAACGCGCTGATTGCCCGGCACGCCCGCCCCGACGGCTCCACCCCGATCGAGGGTGTGATGCTCGCCGAGCAGCACTCCGCGGCCGAGGAGGTTTCGACCACCGGCACGGTGATGGCGTTGATCGCCCAGGGCGAAAAGCGCATCGCGCTGGGCGACCGGCTCTATCGCTATGGCGTGGGCCAGTATCTCGTCGCCTCGATCGACCTGCCGATCACCGGCCAGTTCGTCGGCGCCAGCCCCGAGCGGCCGGCGCGCGGCTTCGGCATGCTGCTGCACCCGCCCGCCATTGCCGAGCTGCTGCTGCAGGCCGGCTCCGACGGCTTGGGACGGCCGGGTGGCGCCCCCTCTTCCATGATCGTCAGCAATGCCCCGGCCGAACTGCTCGATGTGGTGCTGCGCCTGTTGCGGCTGCTCGATCGGCCGCGCGATCTCCAGGTGCTGGCGCCGCTGCTGAAGCGCGAAATCCTGTGGTGGCTGATCGTCGGCGAACAGGGGGCGACGGTGCGCCAGCTCGGCCTCGCCGACAGCAGCCTCAGCCACATCGCCCGCGCCGTGCGCTGGATCCGCGCCCACTATGCCAGCGCTTTCCGGGTCGAGGATGTGGCCGAGATCTCGGGGATGAGCGCCTCGGCCTTCTACCGCAATTTTCAGGCGGTGACGGCGATGAGCCCGATCCAGTTCCAGAAGCAGATCCGCCTGCAGGAAGCGCGCCTGCAGCTCGCCGCCTATCCCGACGATGTCGCCGGCGTCGGCTTCCGCGTCGGCTACGAAAGCCCCTCGCAGTTCAGCCGTGAGTACCGCCGCCAGTTCGGCATCCCACCCAGCCAGGACGCGCAGCGGCTGCGCGGCGCGACGGCCATGCTCGCCTAGGCGAGGCCGGCGCACGCGTATCGAGGCAGGTCCTCCTCGATAGTTTGGCAACCAGCACCGGCGGGGCCGGGCGCCCCGGGCTCGCCCCCCGCCCGCCGCGATTGCAGCCCGCCGCCACCATGCAGCTTGCGCATCTTGTCAGCCGCATCCTTGACCGCCTGTCCCACGGTCACGGTCCCGGTCAGCGCGTTCTGCGTCATGTCGGGGACGACACGGCTTGGGTCGATGTCCGATTGAGGCGGCAGGCGGTCCCTGCCCCTTGTACCGCTGATCATGGCGAAGGTGGCGAAGCGGTGCCTTCCGGCTCGCCGGCAGGCGTTTCCACGCCGACCCGCCTGCCGATCTCCTTGAGGCGGGCGATCTGATCGACCAGGGCCGGCGCCTCGTCGAGGCTGGTGACGAAGGTCCACAGATACGTCATCACCGCGTAGATATGCCCGGCCTGGACGTTCGGTGCGCCAGCCAGCAGCGCTATCGTCAAGCCGAAGAGGCCTGCGGCGACGAGGCCGATGGCGAGGTAAGCCATCGCCTCCCGGTTCGACAGCCGGATCCGCAGCCGCGACAGCAGCAGATAGTGGCGCTGCAGGGAACTCTGGCCGACTTTCGCCACCAGATCGATCTCGCGTTCGAGGCGGTTGTTGACCCGGGTGTGCAGCGTTTCGTTGCGCGCCGCGAAGCCGGGAACCCAGAACACGGCCAACAGCAGGGCCGCGCCAGTTGCAACCCCGACCCATGGCTCGATGAGCAGCAGCATGCCGACCGCTCCGAACACCGAGACGATCGATGTCGCGAGGATGGGCACGTGCTTTTCGAAGAAATCGACGAACTCCCGGGCCAGCACCACCCGCGCTGCCGCCGTGGACACACTCTCGCCCTGCGAGCGCTGGGTCATGGCGACGGCGACCGCGAGGTCGGCATAGATGCGCGTGAACACCTGCGTATCGACCGCCCGCCGGGCGGCGCCGATCAGCCAGAACATCAGCACCACCACGGCGTAACTCAACCCCAGCATCAGGTTGCCTTCGACGATGGCATTGATCGCGAAGCCGCCGAACAGCGGATAGATCAGCAGCAGCACGTTCTCGAGCCCGATCAGCGAGAAGGTGAATGCGAGCTTGCCCGGATGCGCCTTGACGAGGCTCGCGAGAGAGCCGGCGGCGGAAGGTTTTGCCTTGGATGCGGAGGTGTCGATGGTGGTCATTTTCAAAGCTGCGCTTGATTTGAGCGAGTGCTCAAGTAGATAGTTGAGCAGACGCTCAAATTCAAGCTGGAGACGCCGATTGGCCGTGAAGGACCGCCGGGAGCAGATCGTGCAGGTGACGCTGGACCTGCTGATCGAGAAGGGTTTTGCCAATGTCTCGACGCGCGATCTGGCGGAGCGTGCCGGCCTGTCGCGCAGCCATATCTACCATTACTTCCAGGATTGGCCGACGCTGCGCCAGGAGGCGTTCACCCGCTTCGCCGACGCGCAGCTGGCAGAGACCAGGGCCGCGGTGGCCGGCCTTGCACCGCCCGCGGCCGTGGAGGCCTTCATCCGGGATTGCCTGTCGGCAGAGCCTGGCACCGGCATGGAGTTGTGGCTCGATGCCTGGGATGAGGCGCTGCACGATCCCGAACTGGCCGCGGCCTATGCGGCGACCGACCTCAGGTGGCACAGACTGCTGGAGACGATCATCGTCGACGGCGTCACGAGGGGCGACTTCCGTTGTGCCTCACCCGAACGGGCGGCCCGCCAGATCTTCGCCATGACCATGGGTTATGCCGACGATGTGCTGATGAGTTCAGACGCCATGTCGGCCGAGCAGGCTGCCACCGAAGTCATCGAGGCCGCCACGCTCATTCTCGGCAGCGCCTAGGGACCGGGCGTTTCCGCCCGGCCCCTGCCCGCCTCGTTACAGCCCGCCGCCGCCATGGAGCTTGCGCACCTCGTCGGCCGCGTCCTTGGCGGCCTGTTCCACCGTCATGTTGCCGATGAGCGCATTCTGCATCATGTCGGAGACGATGATGTTCATGATCTCGGGCGCCCCCGGCAAAGCCGGGAACTGGATGCCGTTGGGCAGCATCGAGGACACCGCCCTTCGATGTCGGCAACCGCTTTCAAGCCCCGGCCAACCGTGACCTGATTGCGGCGCGAAGCGCAGGAAGCAGCTCGGTGTCGAACCACGGATTGCGGTTTCGCCAGCCGACGCTCCGCCATGAAGGGTGCGGGGTCGGGAACGTCGCGGGGGCGAAGCGGGCAAAGCCGCGCACCCGTTCGGTGAGGGTGGCGCCGGCATCGCCCGGCAGGTACCGGGCCTGGGCATAGGAGCCGACCAGCAGCGTCAGTCGATCGGCAGGGAGCAGCTCAAGGATCGGGGCGTGCCAGAGCGGCGCGCATTCGGGCCGGGGTGGCGCATCTCCGGCTGCCCCCTTCCCCGGATAGCAGAAGCCCATCGGCACCAGCGCGACCTTGGCCGGATCGTAGAACACGTCGGGATCGAGCCCGGTCCACTCGCGCAGGCGTTCCCCGCTATCGTCCTGCCATGGCACCCCGCTGGCATGCACCCTCGAGCCCGGCGCCTGACCGATGATCAGGATGCGAGACGTGGCGCTGAACTGGGTGATCGGCCGCGGGCCGAGCGGCAGGTAGGGGGCGCAGACCGTGCACACCGCGATTTCCCGGTGCAGCACCATGGCTTGCAGGTGCCGATCGGGCATCCCCGCCGGCGTCGGATGATTGCGTTCCAACGTCACTCTCCGCCCTGTTGCCTCACCCGCGCACGCGGATGACCGTCTTGCCGAGCCGGCGCTCGCGCGAACTGAAGGCAGCGACGGCCTGATCGAGCGATGCGATGCTGCCGATATTGCTCCGCAGCCGCCCATCGCGCACCCGCTGCACGATCTCGGTGAGTTGCGCCCGGTCGGACTCGACGACGAAATCGACGGCGAGCCCATCCCGCGGTCGCGCCTCGACCGGCCCGACAATGGAGACCAGCGTGCCGCCGGCCCGGACCAGGGCAGCGGAGCGCTTGCCGACCCCCCCGCCGATGACGTCGAACACCAGGTCGACGCCGCCAATATCCTCGAGCCTGTCGCGCTCGAGGTCGATAAACTCCGATGCACCGAACTCCAGCGACCTCTGCCGGTCGGCCGCCCGACCGGTGGCGATGACATAAGCGCCTGCCTCGCGGGCCAGTTGCGTCACCATCGAACCCACCGCGCCGGCCGCGCCATGGGCCAGTACGCTCTGGCCGGGCTGCAGCCGCCCCAGGACGAACAGCCCCTGCCAGGCGGTGAGGCCGGAGATCGGCAGGCTGGCCCCAACCGCAAAGTCGACGTCGCCCGGCAACGGCGCGAGATTGCGCGCCTCGACGGCGACATACTCCGCCAGCGTGCCGTCGCGATGCCAATCGGTGAGACCGAAAACCCGCTGCCCCACCGACAGCCCCGTCGTGCCGTAGCCGAGCGCCGTGACCACGCCGGCCAGTTCATGCCCGGGGATCGATGGCGTCCGCTGCCGATCGAGGCGATCGGTCCAGGTCGAAGGCCAGCTGAGTTCGGTCGGCACGAACCCCGATGCGTGCACTTCGACGATGACGTCATTGATTGCCGGCGAGGGCATGGGCCGCTCGACCAGCCGCATGCCGGCGATGCCCGCTGCCTGGTCAGTTACGGTGATGGCCTTCATGGAAGCTCTCCTTGCTTTCGAGGGGCGGCACGCGGTGCGCCGATGCCCGCCTCAAGTGCCTTAGGAGACGAACTTACGGTCGGTGATGCAGATTTCGAGACCGGATCAGCTCAAAATGATGCGCGAAAGGATCAATTCGTGAGTCAGGCCTTGGAGCTAGGTCGGCTTGAGCGCCTGCCGACGCCATTCCCCCGGAGTCATTCCCATCCGGTCGGCAAATACGCGCCGGAAGGCGGAGACCGACTGGTAGCCAGCGGCCTCCGCCACGCTCTCGGTGCTGATCACCGGCTTCCGCAGCTCGTTGGCGGCAAGGCTCATGCGTAGATCGGTCAGCAGATCCTGGGCCGAGCAACCGAGCCGCTCCAGAAAATGCCGCATGAAGGTGGCGCGCGACATGCTGCACAGCTCCGCCAGTTCCGCCAGCCTCCACGATCGTGCCGGATCGGCGAACATGGCCGCAATCGCCGGCGCCAGCCGTGGGTGCCCGGCGAGCGCCAGCAGGCCCTCAGGCGCCGTTTCGGCTTCGCTGGCTGAGCGCAGCACCAGGGTGAAAAGCGCCGAAGACAATGCGTTGAGAATGGCGCGCCCGCCTGCCCGGTCAGCGGCGGACTCGGCGCGCATCAGCCGCACCAGGCTCGCCAGTTGCTGCGCGGCCGCGTCCATGCCGTCGCCGGCGGGCTCGCTCGTGGCCCGGGTCACCAGGTTGGCCGGCAGGTAGCTGCGGATCAACCGATCGTGCGGCGGCGCAATGAACAGCCGCCCGCACAGCAGATCGAGCCGCTCGCCCTCGCCATCGTTCTCGCTCAGCATCCACCCCGCGGCTCCCCGGTGCTGGCGGGTGCGGATCGGCGCCTCGCCGCTTCCGTCATGCAGCACATGCGGCGCGCCATGTGGCAGCAGCACGACATCGCCGCTCCTCAGTTCACGGATGGTGTGCGCCTCCGGATCCTCGAACATGGCCCGGCCGCTGACCACCACATGGTAGGGAATCTCGTTCGCCGCAGCCCTTTGCCAGGCAATGCGCCACGGCGCCCCATAGGCGCAGCGGACCTCGAGCTGACCAGTGACAGTGACGATTTGCAGCAGCTGGCTCAGCCAGTCGACTTCGGGCATTGGAACGCAGGGACCCGCGAGATGGTGCAGCACCTTAGCGTAGGTCCGCGTTCGGGGAATGTCCGATCTCAACGAGGGGCCGGGCCATGTGGCCCGGCCCCTCGTTGACTAGAGCCCGCCGCCGCCATGGAGCTTGCGCACCTTGTCGGCCGCATCCTTGGCGGCCTGTTCCACCGTCATGTTGCCGGTGAGCGCGTTCTGCATCATGTCGGGGACAATGATGTTCATGATCTCGGGCGCCTCCGGCAAAGCCGGGAACGGGATGCCGTTGGGCAGCATCGAGGTGGTGACGTCGAGGAACTTGATGCTGTCGAGCCGCTCCTTCATCCACTCCGTCTTGAAGCCGTTGACGTTGCCCGGGTTGGAGCCGGCCCAGGCGAGCTTCAGCGACCATTCGGGGCTGGTCCACATGCAGATAAGCGCCTTGGCGGCCGGCTCATCCACCTTGCCGCCATCGACGAACTCGGATTTGACGATGTGGATATTGGAGCCGCCGAACACCACGGCGCGCCTGCCATCCGGCCCGGTGGGGATCAGCCCGTAGCGCATGTTCTCGAGCACGGTGTCGGCCACCGCCTTGTCCGAGCCGGTGGCCTTGCCCGCCAGTTCGACCATCTTGGCATATTCGGAGGGGTGCGAGATCATCATCCCCAGTTGCCCCGAAATGAACGGCGCCTGGTTCTCGCCCTGCGTATTGGTCAGCGCCGAGACCGGCACGGATTTGTCGCGCACGTACATGTCGTAAGAGGCCTGCAGCGAGCGGATGCTGGCGGGGCTGTCGAGCCGCACCTCGCCATAGGTCGGGTTGGGGTCGGCCTCGTCGAACACCCCGCCGCCATAGCCCCAGAGCTGCGGCATGTAGCGATAGGGCGTGTTGCCGGCATTCTGCTTGGCGACGAGCCCATAACCGGCGATCCCCAGCTTGTCGTGGATCTGCTTGGAATAGCTGACCACGTCGTCCCAGGTGGCGGGCGGATTGTCGGGGTCGAGCCCGGCGCGCTTGAAGATATCGGCGTTCCAGATGAACGCCATGGTCTCGTTATTGGTGGGGATGCCGTAGACCTTGCCGTCCCAGGTCACCGCCTTCATCGCGCCGGGCCAGAAATCGTCGGGCTGGTAGCCGACATCCTCGGGCTTCAGCTCCTCGAGATAGCCCTTGGCGGCGAACTCGGTACCACCAAGGATCTGCAGGCGGATCGCCATCGGTGCCGAATTGCCGAGCAGCGCCGTGCGGAACTTGTCGAGCAGTTCGTTATAGGTGATGCCCTGCTCGACCAGCTCGATCCCCGGATAGGTAGCGCGGAACGCCGCGAAGAAATCGCGGTAATTGTCGCGCATGATCTGCGGATCGGCTTCGAAAATCCCCTGGTACCAGAAGGTCAGCTTGCCCTTGTAGTCGGTCGGGGTCACCGAGTTGCAGTGCCCCACTGTATCGAAGGTCTCCGTCCCGGCGATCGAGCGCACATATTCAGGCGACCACTTGCTGATATCGACTCCCGCACCCAGGGCCGTCGAGGCCATGAGGCCCGTGGCCAGGGCAGCCGACAGCATGCCGCGCGCGAGCGCACGGCCAAATCCGTGTTCCGACATGAATTCCTCCCTCCCATCCGCGACCGGCGCCCCTCGCGCCGACCGAGAACGGCTCTCCGGCAACCTGCCGGTTACGCGAATTAACGCCCGGATTTCGCAACAGGCAATGCAAATTTTGCAAAATCTGAGTCATCTATCTGGAAATCCTCGCCGGAAACCGGCAAAGCTGCTGCATCGGCAACCTTGCAGGGGATCGACCAGATGAGCGCGTTCAAGGCCCGGCCGCCGGTCGGCATCGATCCGACCGGCGTGTCGGAAGAAGGCGCCGCCGTCTACGAGCTGATCCGCGACGACATCATCTCCGGCCGGCTCGAGGCCAATTCACGCCTCGTGGTGGCCGAGCTGTCGGAGCGGCACCGGGCGCCGGCCAATGCGGTGCGCGAAGCGCTGCAGCTGCTGCGCTCGCAGGGCTTTGTGCTGATCGTCCACAACAAGAGCGCCCGGGTCCGCCCGATCGACCAGGATTTCGTGCGCGACACCTACGAGATCGGCGTGTTGATCGAACCCTCGATGGTGCGCTGGTTCGTCGGCATGGCAACCACTGCCGATATCGCTGCGCTGGAGCAGATCCAGGACGAGATCGAGGCCAACAACTTTGCCGATCAGGTGCTGCACGGCGAACTCGACACGCAGTTCCACAACGTCATGTACGAGCGCCACTACAACCACCTCGCCGCGGAACTCTGGTGGAAGCACCGCGAGGTGCTGCGCGCCGTGGCCCGGCGCTACCAGTACACCCTGGTGCGCCAGGCGCAGGTGATGCGCGAGCACCGCGAGCTGATCCGGCTGGTCAAGCTCGGCGAGGCAGAAAAGGCCGCCAGCCTGATTGCCGTGCATGTCGATGGCGCCGGCCGGCACGTGCTCGAGCAGATGCGCGCCGCCAGCTCGCGGCGTGCCGGCTGAGGCAGTTTCGCACGCCAATGGCGTGCATCGTGGTTTGAGGGAGCCATCACATGAAGATCACCGGCGTCCGGCCCTGGCTGGTCAAGGCCACCAGCTCCTACTGGGGCGAATACCTGTTCGTCGAAGTCACCACCGACGAGGGGATTTCGGGCTGGGGCGAGATCACCTCGACCACCAAGATCGCCAACCGGGCGCTCGCCGCCATCCTCAGGCAGGTGAGCGGGCAGATCGAAGGCGAGGATCCGAGCCGCATCGAGCGGCTGTGGCACAAGCTGTTTCGCAGCTTCACCTATATGGGCAGCCGCGGCGCCGCCTGCGAATGCGTCAGCGCCATCGACATCGCGCTGTGGGATATCCGCGGCAAGCTGCTGGGCCTGCCGGTCTATGAGCTCCTGGGCGGTGCGGTGCGTGACGAGATCGCGCTCTATACCCACCCCGATCAGTCGAAGTTCACCTCCGACGAAGCCGTGGTGGCCGAGATCACCGACATCGTCCGCTCCGGCCACACCGCGCTGAAATTCGACCCCTTCCCCTACCAGGGCGATCGCGAGCGCCGCGACGGCTATCTCGACGGCATGCTGTCGCGCGCCGACGAAAAGAAGGCCGCCGATTTGACCGCGCTGATCCGCCGGACCGCCGGGCCCGGGGTCGAAATCCTGATCGATGCGCATGGCCGCTTCGACGTGCCCACCGCCATAAGGCTCTGCCGCTCGCTCGAGGAGGCCGGCCAGATCGACTGGTTCGAAGAGCCGGTGCCGCCCGAAAGCTATGGGGCGCTCAAGCAGGTGCGCGACAAGGTCAACGCCGCCATTTCGGTGGGCGAGCGCGCCCACACCAAGTGGGATTTCGTCCCCATCCTCGAAAACAAGCTCGCCGATTACATCATGCCCGATGTCACCTGGACTGGCGGCATCACCGAAATGAAGAAGATCGCCTCGCTGGCCGAGGCCTTCTATGTGCCGATCTCGCCGCACGATGCCGGCGGGCCGATCAACGTGCTGGCCGGCGCTCATGTGATGATGACGGTGCCCAATTTCTACAAGCTCGAAACCTCGCGCTGGGACCTCTCTGGCTACAACGAACTGATGCACACCCGGCTCGACAACTCCAACGGCGCGTTGAAGCTGCCGCGCGTGCCCGGCCTCGGCATCGAGCTGAACCGGGATTACCTCGAAGCCAACGAGATCAGCACGGCTTAGCCCGAAACACCGGCCTCTCCGTCATCCTCCCCCGCGGGGCGGGGGAGGGGGACCATCCGAAGGATGGTGGAGGGGGCGGCAAGTATCGCCGATGATCTGGCTCCCCCCTTCCACCAGCTTCGCTGGTCCCCCTTCCCCGCGGGGCGGGGGAGGATCACCGAAAGTCCCGCGCCCGCCAGGAACCCCATGAAAATCACCGGCATCGAAACCGTCGTCGTCAACGCCATCCAGCGCAACTGGATCTTCGTGAAGGTACTCACCGACCAACCGGGCCTCTGGGGCTGGGGCGAGGCGACGCTCGAGTGGAAGACCCGCGCAGTCACAGGCACCATCGATGACCTGAAACCCTTCCTCATCGGCGAGGATCCGCTGCGCATCGAGCACCTCGTCAATGCCATGACCCGCTTCAGCTTCTGGCCGCTCGGCTCGATCGGCCTCACCGCCGTCTCGGGCATCGAGCAGGCGCTGTGGGACATCAAGGGCAAGGCGCTCGGCGTGCCGGTGTGGCAGCTGCTCGGCGGCCGGGTGCGCGATCACGTGCGGGTCTATACCCATCTGAAGCGCGGCGATGCCTCGGCCCGCGTCCCCAACACCGATATTTTCCGCTTCTGCGATGCGGTGCAGGAAACCGTCGAGCTGGGCTACAACGCCATCAAGCTCGGCTTCGTCCCCTATACCGGGTACGATGCTCCCCTGCCCGCCGTCCGCCATGTCGAAAAGCTCGCCGCCGCGGTGCGCGAGCGGGTCGGCGACGGCATCGAGATCATGACCGATTTCCACGGCCGCCCGGATTCGCTGGATGCCGCCATCGCCTACATCAAGGCGATCGAACCGATCAAACCGCTGTTCTGCGAGGAAGTGATCCAGCCCGGCGATACCGCCGCCATGGCCGACATCGCCCGCCGGGTCGATTGCCCGCTGGCCACCGGCGAGCGGCTGTTCACCCCGCGCGAATTCCTCGAAGTGGCCCAGACCCGCGCCGTCGCCTATATCCAGCCCGATCTCGCCCACTGCATGGGCTTTACCGGCGGCCGCAAGATCGCCGCCATTGCCGAGGCCGCCCATATGGGGGTGTGCCCGCACAACCCGATGGGTCCGGTGGCCGGCGCCGTGGCGCTGCAGTTCGATGCCGCCACCACCAATTTCGTCATCCAGGAAGAAGCCGTCGGCATCGTCCCCTGGTTCGAGGAGATCTGCGCCACCTACCCGCTGAACCTCGTCAACGGGGCCTGGCCAATCCCCGACGCACCCGGCCTCGGCATCGAAATCGACGAGAAAGCCGCCGCCCGCTACCCGTTCAATCAGGAGGTGATCCCGGCGACGGAGTCGGTACTGGCCGACGGGCGGATCGCCAACTGGTAATCCCCGCCCTCACCTCTGCAGCCGCGCGAGGGCGCAGGCGCCTTCCACCGGCTTGCCGGTGAACAGGTGGGGCGTCAGGTGGCCGGCAGTCTCGCCGAGGCCGGCGACAAACGCGGCCCACAAGCTCGGCTGCTCGACGATCACGCTGCCGCCGGCCACCACGTGGCTGGCCCCGGCGCCGCGCGCGTCGAGCAAAGCCGCCAGTTCCGCAAGCATGCGACCGCCCTCGCGGATCACCTGGTTGGCGAGCTGCGAGCCACGCTCGGCCGCCGCGAAGACGGCCACCGCGTGCACCCCGACCTCGGCGGCGGTGCGCAACTGCCCCAGCGTGCTGCCGAGCCGCGGCACTGCTTTGACCTCGAGCGAGGCGAGGATGGCGGCGGCGAGCGGTTCCGTGGCATCGCCACCGCGGTCGAAATGCAGCGCCACCGCGCGCACCGCCTGCCGCACCAGCGCCGCGGCGCTGCCCTCGTCGCCGACGATCCAGCCCCAGCCGCCCGCGACCAGCATGTGATCGGGGGCCGGCCGGCAGACGGCAATGGAACCCGTGCCGGCGACGACGCCGATCTGCCCCGGAAAGCCCAGCGCCAGCGGCATCAGTTCGGCATCGTTGACCACCGCGACCCTGGCGCTGGTGCGCGCCGCGACGGCGGTTTCGAGCGCCTTGCACTCCTCGGCGTCGTCGCAACCATGCGCGCCGATGCCGATGGCGCCCACCGGCGCCCCGCCGGCGAGTTGCCCGACCAGGGCGAGCAGCCCCTCGGCATCTTCATCCCAGTCGCGCCGGCGCCAGCTGGCGCTGGTGACGATCAGGTCGCGCCCCTCGCCACCGCCATCGGGCAGCGCCCGCAGGTGCGTCTTGGTGCCGCCGATATCGATGCCGATCGACAGCGGGGCCAGTGCAGCGTTGATAGAACTCATAGCCGGCCGGCGCTCCCACGGATGCGCGCCCCATCGCGTTCGAACAGCAAGGCGCGGCTCGCGTCGAGCCTGAGGCGCACCGTGCTGCCGGCCCGCGCCGCATCGCGCCGCGCCCTGACGATGACATTGGTCCCATCGCCCAACGTGAGATGGACGAAGCTCTCGGCCCCCAGCTCTTCGACCAGGGTGACGCGGCCATCGAGTTCGCCGTCGTCGCCGATCGTCACGTGTTCGGGGCGGATGCCCAGCGTCACCGGGCGGGCGCCGCCACCGACACCGCCGATCGGCAAAATGACATCGGCGGCACCACCAAGGCCTGTCAGCCTGACCGAGCCGGCGTCAGCCGAGGCCAGCTCTGCCGGCAGGAAATTCATCTTCGGCGAGCCGACGAACCCGGCGACGAACTGGTTGTCGGGATCGTCGTAAAGCGTCAGTGGCGGGCCGGCCTGCTGGATATGGCCGCCGCTCATCACCACCATCTTGTCGGCCAGTGTCATCGCCTCGATCTGGTCGTGCGTCACGTAGATCATCGTGGTGCCGAGCCGTTTGTGGAGTTCGGTGAGTTCGGCCCGCATCTGCACCCTGAGCTCGGCATCGAGGTTGGACAGCGGCTCATCGAACAGGAACACCCGCGGTTCGCGGACGATCGCGCGGCCGATGGCGACGCGCTGCTTCTGCCCGCCCGACAGCTGCCCCGGTTTCCGCGCCAGCAGCTTTTCGAGCTGCAGGATGGTCGCCGCCTCATTGACCCGCGCCGCAATGAAATCGCGCGCCTTGTGCGCCATGCGGAGCCCGAACGAGACGTTCTGGAACGTCGTCATATGCGGGTAGAGCGCATAGGACTGGAACACCATCGCTGCACCGCGATCGGCGGGTTCGACCTCGTTCATCACCTCGCCTTCGATCGAGATGGTGCCGGCACTGATCTCCTCGAGCCCGGAGATCATCCGCAGCAGGGTGGATTTGCCGCAGCCCGAGGGGCCGACGAACACCACGAACTCGCCCTTCTCGATGGTGAGGTCGACATCGGAGAGGATGCTGACCGAGCCGAAGGATTTCGAGACCGCGGAGATATCGAGGAAAGCCATGATTGCTCCTTCAGCCCTTGCTTCCCGACATGGCGATGCCCTGGACGATCTGGCGCTGGAAAATGAGGAAGAAGATCAGCGGCGGCACGGCCGCGAGAAGGTTCGCCGTCATCACCGTATCGACCGTGTGGTGCGACAGCGGCGAGTTGAACAGGCCCACCACCTGCCCCACGGTGTAGAGCTCTTCCTTGGTGCCCACGATCAGCGGCCACATGTAATTGCCCCAGGTCTGGATGAAGGTGAGGATGGCGAGCGTCACCAGGGCGTTGCGGCAGAGCGGCAGCACCACGTGCCAGTAGATCTGGAAGTGCCCTGCCCCATCGAGCCGCGCCGCCTCGATCATGTCCCTGGGGATGGCGCGCATGAACTGCACCAGCATGAAGAGGCCGAATGCGGAGGCAAGCCCCGGCACCACGAGCCCTTCCATGGTGTTGAGCCAGCCGAGCCGGGAGGTCAGCACATAGGTCGGGATGATGGTGACGGCGGTGGGTACCATCAGCGCCAGCAACACCACGCCGAACAGGATTTTGCGGCCCGGAAACTCGAACAGCGAGAACTCGAACGCCGCGAGCGAGCCGACGAGCAGCACCCCGATAATGGTGAGCAGCGCATAGAGGATCGAGATACCGTAGGCCCTGAGATACCCGGTTTCGGCAAAGATCGTCGTGATCTTGTCGAGACCGGCGCCGAGCGAAGTCGGCCACAGCCGCGGGTTGAGCGATACTGGCTCGCCCGCCTGGGCGAATACCACGTTGATCATCCACCAGATCGGGAACACCGCGACGAGCGCAATGGCGATGGCCAGCGCCCATTTGAGCGCGGTCCACAGGGTAAAGCGGCGCAGCTTGCGCATCGGGCTCATCGGCGTTCACTCCAGGCGCGCAGGCCAAACATCACGCCGGTGACGACGACGATGGCGATGGTGAGCAGGAACCCATAGGCGGCGGCTTCGCCGAACTTCACCCCGCCAAACGCTCGCCCCATCATGTCCATGACCGGGAACAGCAGCGCATTGCGCCGTCCGCCATAGGAGGTGAAGGACGAGCCGGTCAGCAGCCAGGGCTTGTCGAACACCTGCATGGCCGAGATCAGCCCATAGGTGAGCACGAAGAACAGCACCGGCCACAGCATCGGGATGGTGATGTGGAAGAGTTGCTGGCGCTTGCTCGCGCCATCGAGCCGGGCGGCCTCGTAAAGCTCGGTCGGGATGTTCTTCAGCCCCGCGAGGATGATCACCATGTTGAAGCCTGCCGACACCCAGATATCCACCGCGATCAGCGCGTAGAGCATGGTGCCGGTGTCGTTGAGGAAGTTGACCGACGGGATGCCGAACCAGCCGAGCACGATGTTGAGGAGGCCGAAATTCGGCGCGTAGATCCAGCGCCAGATGGTGGCGGCGAGGAAGGCCGGCAGCACCACCGGCATGAAATAGGCGTTGCGGAAGAAGTTCGACCAGCGCCCGGCAAAACTGTCGACCAGGAGCGCCAGGCCCAGCGCCACCAGGATGCCGAGCGGCACGGTGATGGCGATATAGGCGAAGAGGTTCCCCATGGCGCGGGAGAAATCGCGCGAGGCGAGGATCTTGGTATAGTTGGCGGCGCCGACGAACTCGGGCGCCCGCACGCCGTTCCAATCGTGGAAGCTGTAATAGAGGCCGCTGAGGATCGGGTAGAGGAAGAACACCGCGAACAGCACCATGAACGGCGCGATCATCAGGTAATGCGGCAGGTAGCGGCGAAACGGCATGGACGGCCCCTCGGTGGGCCGCGGCTGAACCAAGCCAGCCGCGGCACATGCGTGACGTGCAGGAGTTACTGGGCCATGCACTCGTTGAGAGCGGCGATCATCTCCTTGGCGCCTTCGGCCGGCGTGTAGTCGCCGTCCGCAGTGGCCGAGGCATAGTCGATCACCGTCGAGTTGTAGCAGCTGGGGATCGAGCCGACGAAGTACGGCGCCGCCACTTCCATCGCGCCATGCGCCGCATCCACCGACACCTTGATCAGCGGCAGCGCCGAGACTTCGGGGTCGGCCATGGCAGCGGCGTTGGCATTATAGCGGGCGAGGAGCTTGGCCCAGCGCGCCATCTGCGTCTTCTCGGTGATGAAGGCGGCGAACTGGAAGGCGAGTTCCTGGTTCTTGCCCGGCGCCACCGCGACGATCTCGTAGCTGCGGATGCCGCCGGTCTTGCCGGCGGTGTCGCCCGGGATCAGCACGAAATCGTACTTGAGCCCGCTGGCCTTGGCCGCTTCGTCATAGGTCGGGTTCACCCAGGGGCCGATGGTGTGGAAGGCCAGCTGGTTGGAGATGAACAGGTCCTTGGTGGCCTGGTCGTTGCGGCTGGTGCCGGTGTTGAGCGGCACCATGTCGACAAACTTCTGCAGCACCGTGGTCATGGTGGCTTCGTCGATCCGCGTCTTGCGGTTGGCCCAGTCGAAACCCCAGGTCTCGGTATTGCCGGTGGTCGCGTAGATCTCGGCGATCGAGTTGAACACCAGCGTCTCGTCCGGGATGGCATACATGCCGGCGGCCTTGACCTTCTGCATCTGGTCGTACCACTCGGCCCAGGTGGCGGGCGGGGTCGTGGGGTCGATGCCGGCCTTTTCGAGCACGGTCAGGTTGCGGAACAGCATCGAGCCGAACCCGGTATAGGGCAGGCAGTAAAGCTCGTCCGGCTTGGGCATGCAGCTCGCCAGCGCATCCTTGTCGAACTGAGCGCGCTGTTCTTCGGGCAGCGCCATGAACTGGCTGTAGATATTGGCCATGGCGCCGACATCGACCAGCTGCGCGCCGACCGACTGGGCGTTCATGTAGACATCGGGAACCGTACCGCTGGCGGCGCCCGCCACCTGTCCGGCCGTCAGGTCGTCATCGCCCTTGCCGCTGATATTGATGGTGACGCCCGGGTGCGCGTCGGTGAATTCCTTGATGAACTCCTGCTGCATGGCGAGCGCGTCGCCCTGCGCGAAGTCGGAATAGACCCAGTATTCCAGCGTCACATCCTCTGCCATTGCCGCGCCGGCGAACCCGACGGCGATCAAGGCGGTGGCTGCCGTCAGGGCAGCCCGAAAAGCTTTGGTCGTCTTCATGATACCTCCTGTGCCATGCCCTGCGGCGCCTCGCGCCCCTCCAGAGTTAGCGGTTAGGCAGGTTAACTAATAAAACGATGCGATCAAGCCCATCGCTGCGGATCAAGTCTCAAATTTGCGCTTGCCAGAAAGTAAGGCTGCTATACTAATGCGCACCCATCCGGCGCAACCTCGACCCCTACGCGCCTTCTGCCACGCCCATCCATGGAGACGACGATGCCGGCACGCGTGCCCTTCCGCGACGCAATCGAGCTGGAGCCGCAGGCGCTGCGCAACGCGCTCGGCACCACCAGCGCGGCGCTCGACGCGGCCGATCTGACGGCGCTGCAAGCCGGCACGATCGGGCTGGTCGGCATCGGCGCCAGCCTCTATGCCGGCATCGCTGCCGCGGCACAGCTGCGGGCCCAGGGCCGCCGCGCCATCGCGCTGGCCGGTGGCGAGCTCTACGATGCGGCCGTCGACGCCGCCGACGCCTACATCGCCATCTCCGCCTCCGGCCGCAGCGTCGAGCCGGCGCGCGCCCTGGCGCTTCGGCCCAGGGCCATCACCTTCGGCATCGCGCAAGCGGCCGATACCCCGATGCGCGCCTCGGTCGGCCAGATGCTCGGCACCGGCAGCGGCGTCGACAGCGGCCCCAACACCACCAGCTACATGGGCTCGCTGCTGGCGCTGGCGCTGCTCGCCGAACGCGTCGGCACGCCCTCGGGCTTCGACTGGACCAGCATCGGCGACCTCCTCGCAGCGACCCGCACCGCGACGGCGGACGCTGTGGCCCGTGCCGGCAAGCTGCTCGCCGGCAAGCGGGCGCTCGATTGCGTCGGCGCCAATGTCGCCTACGGCACGGCGGGCTATGCCGCGCTGCTGCTGCGCGAGGCGGTCCGCATCCCCTCGCAGAACTGGGATACCCTCAACTTCCTCCACGGCCCGATGGAGCCCAACGATGCCGGCACCGGCGTCATCGTCTATGGCGATGGCCGCGAAGTGCAGTTGGCCGAGGATCTCGCCGGCTTCGGCATCGCCAGCGTGCTGATCACCAGCGCTGACGTCGCCGAGCGCGACAACCTGGTGGTGATCCGCATCCCCCACACCTCGAACGGCCTCGCCACCGCCATCCTCGCCTCGCTCCCCACCCAGCTGATCATCGCCGACCTCGCCGATGCCGCCGGCCTGCCGGTCTGCATCTTCCGCTACCGGCAGACGGATACGAAGCTGCCTGAGCTGGCCTGAGGCTGAGGTGTGGAGAACCACCGGCCGCGCAGCGGTGGCCTTCTCCCCTTGTGGGAGAAGGTGGCCGAAGGCCGGATGAGGGGTATCTCTCCGCGTACTGGATCGCTCCTCGCTTCGCTCGGAGCGCGCTACACTTCGTTTCGCGTACCCCTCATCCGCCCTTCGGGCACCTCGCGGCGAGGGCTACGCCCTCGTCCGCTGACCACAAGGGGAGAAGGCAAGAGGTGCGAGTTGCGACCTACATGCGCCGCCGCAGAACCTGTTACTCCGCGCCCCGACCCCCTTCTTCCCAACTCCCCGTTCGTGACATTCCAACACGGAACGGACTAGACTCCTCCAAATCGCCCTGCTGACGGTGTGTCGGTCTTGAACGTAGCTTTCACCACGCCCCCTGCCCCATTGACCGAGAGCGCCCGCGCGGTGTTCCGGCGCATCATCCTCCTGGGTCGGGCCACTCGGCCGATGCTCGGGAGCCTGCTCGATTTTTCGAAGCCCACCATGTCGGCGGCGATCCTCGAGCTTAGCGAACTGGGGCTGGTCGAGCCGGTCGGCACCACGCAGGGCGCCAGCGGCCGCAAGGCCACGGTCTATGGCCTCGGGCGTGAGGCCGGCTATGTCATCGGCGTCGATGCCGGCGCCACCCAGGTGCGCGCCATCGCCCAGACCCTCGATGGCACCGTGCTCGCCGAGATCGAGCAGACCCCGTCTGCCGAGGCCGTGCACCTCAATGCCGAAACCGGCAAGGCGATCCGCACTATCCTGAAGCGCCTGCGCCAGAACACCACCGCGCATGGCCCGCTCCGCGCCGTCTCGGTGGCCGTGCCGGTGATCGTTTCGAAGAACCGCCCCGAGCTCGCCTATCGTGCCGACCTCGATGTGGTGCGCGACTCGATCGGCGAGTTCGACGATGCGCCCGTGGTGTTCGAGAACAACGTCAATTGCGCCACCATTGCCGAGCTCGATCGCGGCGGCGCCCAGGGCCGGCGCTCCTTCGCCTACCTGCAGGTGGGCGTAAAACTCGGCCTTGGCCTCGTGCATGACGGGCGGCTGTTCCGTGGCGCCAACGGCGCCGCCGGCGAAGTCGCCCGCCTGCCCTTCCCCTGGTCCGAGACCAGCGCCCCGCATCGCAGCGGCCTCGAGGATTATCTCGGCTCGCACGCCCTGATGCAGCGCGTCGGCGCCGACTGGACCGACCGCGGCGCCCCACCGCAGACCGCCCGCGAACTGTTCGAAATGGCCGCCAACGGCTCGAAAGCCGCCCGCCGGCACGTCGAACAGCACGCCCTCGACATCGGCCGCATCGCCGCCTCGGTGGTGAGCATCTTCGACCCCGGCCTGATCGTCATGGGTGGTGGCGTCGGCCAGAACGAACTGCTGCTGCCGCTGGTCCGCGACGTCATCGCCGAACTCACCTGGCAGACCGAAGTCACCACCAGCCAGCTGCCCGCCCGCGGCACGGTGCTCGGCGCCTCACAACTGGCAGTGCGCGAGGCGGTACAGCTGCTGACCGGAACCGAGCATCTGCCGGTTTATGGGGAGTAGTGCCGCAAGCCCGCGGATCAGGCGCCCTGCCCGCGATCGGTGACCTCACGCGCTCATGCGGTTTGACACGTGATCAGAGCGCCGCAGCTGCGGCGCACCAGGCCGACCGGGGACCATGCGGTCCCGCCGGCCTGCTGCAGTGACAGCGAAACCCTTATGCCGGGCTGGCGGCGACGTCGGAGCCGACGTCGATGCCGGCCTGAACGTTGGCGGCCGCCACTTCAAGCCGAGCGGCGAGGTTGGGGTCGGCGATTTCATTGGCGATCACGCTGATGGCGTCGGCGACGCGGGCGCGCACATCGGCCGGCAGGCTCGAAGCGATCGAACCAAGCTCGACCACCAGTTGCGCCAGCAGCGCATCGGACTGGTCGGCCGGCAACCCGGCGGCCTTCACGTCGGCAATGTAAGCCTGCACCGCGGCGATGCACGCCTGGTCGCTGCCGCCGGTGTGGCAGCTGGCCTTGATGTCGGCAATCGAGACGCTCGTCACCACGCTCTGAGCGCCTACGGGGGCTATCGCGCCAAATGTCACCATGCTAGCGACGGCAAGCGTTCCAAGTATGTTTCGCATGACAATATCTCCGCAGGATGGCGCAAGGTACTGCAGGGTACCGGCCGAGGTCAATCTTGCTGACACCAAGCGACTCTCGTGGCGAGAGGCCGGAGCAGGCAGAATTAGCAAGCTTAACCACCAGTCGTTGCTTGAATATGAAGAGGTTTCGCCCTGTAACGCCGGTGGTTCGAGGGCGCAGCGATGAGCAGTCGACGGGCCCGCGGCGCCGCCGGGTTGCTAGTGCTTTCGTTCACCTCGCTGCTGCTCGCGGCCGGCTCGGCCTATGCGCTGCTCGCCGAATCGGGCCCATACCTGTTCGCTGGCAGCGGGCTGGCGCAGCGGGTCGAGGTGCTGGCCGATGGCCAGCTGCATCCCGGCCTGTCGCGCCCGGCGCATGACCTGGTGCTCGATGATTGCGTGGCCGTCGCGAGCTCGCTCTATGGCCTCGCGCTGCCCACCGAGCGGCGCAACGCGGCGCTCGCGACCTGCGATCGCGCCGTCACCGGCTTCGCCGCCTCCTCGCCCACCTACGCCTATGCCTATTATGTCGAGGCGCTGCTCGCCGCCGAGCGCGCCGACCCCACGGTGCTGAACAGCGCGCTCGGCGCCTCGCGGGCGCTCGCGCCCACCGAGCAGTGGCTGGCTGAGCTCCGCGTCAAGCTGGCCGAGGATCACCTGCCGCAGCTCGAGCCCACTGCCCTTGCCGGCCACGAGGCCGACCTGGCGCTGCTGGTCGCCAGCCAGCGCGGCATCCGGGTGATTGCCCGCCGCTATGCCGCGGTTGCCGGGTTCCGCGAGCGCATCACGGCGATCGTCGAGACGCTGCCGACCGAGCAGCAGCAGCGTTTCGTCGCGGCCCTGCGCAGCGAGATCGCCGCGCGCCGCCCGGCCGCGCCCACCCCCTGAGATCCGGAGCCGCATCGCGTTGACTGCCCTGCCCGACCAAGCCATCGAGCGCACCCGCCGGCATGCGGCGCCAACCGACCGCGGCAATGCCAATGACCGGCTGGGCTGGGTGCTGTTGCTGCTGGTAGGCCTGTCGCCGCTGCCGCTGGGCAGCAACCGGCCGGCCTTCTGGGCCGCCTGGGGCCTGGTGCTCGGGCTGCTCGGGCTCGTCTACTTCCTGTCGCTACGGGCCCGCGGCAGCGCCCTGCGCATCAGCCCCTGGCGCGTGCCCGAGCTGACCATCCCGTTCCTGCTGCTGCTGGCGTTCGTTGCGGTCCAGCTGCTGCCGCTGGGCTGGGTCGGCTATAGCCCGATGCAGGCCCTGCCGCGCGGGCTCCAGCTCAGCTCCTCCAGCATCAGCCTCGATCCGGCGACCACCGGCCTGACGCTGCTGCAGTTCGCCTCCTACGGCCTTCTCGCCCTGCTGTTCCTGCAGGTCGGCTATCGCAATTACCGCGCCGACCGGGTGCTGGGCGCCATCTTCCTGGTCATCGTCGCCTATGGGCTGCTCGGTATCGTGCTGCAGGGGCAATTGGGCGCGCTGCTCGGCATCCCCGGATCGGGTCCGGTGGCGACCGGCCCCTTCGTCAACCGCAACAGCTATGCCACCTATCTCGCCTTCGGCCTCACCATCGGCGTGGCGCTGGCCATCGGCCAGCTCGAACGGAGCGAAAGCCGGCGCGGCCGGCATCGCCGGGTCGCGGCGCTGGCGCTGCTTGCCGCCGGGCTGTTCGTCATCGGCGCCGCGCTCGTCGCCACCCAGTCGCGCATGGGCTTTGTCGCAGGGCTGACCGGCGCCCTGTCGGTGACGCTGCTGTCGCTGGCGGGCCGGCGGCTGGGCATTGGCATCTGGCTGGGCCTCTTGGCAACACTGCTGATCGGAACCATCGGCATACTGGCCTTCAATGGCGGCGGCCTGCTCGAACGGGTCGGCTCGCTCGAAACCGCAGGCGACGTCAGGGGCGATCTCTACCGCCAGGTCTGGCAGATGATCCTGTCGAGCCCGCTGGTCGGCTATGGCGGCGGCACCTTCGAGGGCAGCTTCCCGCTGTTCCACCAGTTGCCCGTCAGCCCCGACGTGGTGTGGAACAAGGCGCATTCCACCTATTTCGCGCTCTGGGCGGAGTTCGGCTTCATCTTCGGCAGCCTGCCCCTGCTCATCGTCGTCGCGGCGGCCAGCCGGCTGCTCGCCGCCCGCCCCAGCGGCCCGCGCCTCGCCGCCATCGGGGTGATCGTCGTGGCGGCGGTGCATTCGAGCGTCGATTTCAGCCTCGAGATCGAAGCGGTGGCGTTCACCTTCGTCGCCATCGTCTTTCTCGCCATCGGCGCCGGCATCGGGGCCGCCGAACAGCGGCGCGACCATGCGTAAATACCTCGAGGGTCTGCTCGCCCGCCTGCCGCTGGCCCGTCCGCCCCAACCGGCGGCCGGGTTCGAGACCCTGAGCGCCGCCGACGAGCCGGGCACCATCTACGCCATCGGCGATATCCATGGCTGCCTCGATCTGCTGCGCCGGCTGGAAGACCAGCTGTTCGAGGATGCGAGCCGCCGGCCGGGAGGCAAATGGCTGGTCATGCTGGGCGACTACGTCGATCGCGGCCCGCATTCGGCCGGCGTGCTCGATCACCTGCTGGCGCCCATGCCGGAAGGTTTCGAGCGCATCTCGATCGCCGGCAACCACGAGGTTGCCATGCTGAAGTTCCTCGAGCAGCCATCGCGCAACTCGTCCTGGCTGGGGTTCGGCGGCATCGAGACGCTGCAATCGTACGGAATTTCCGAAAGTTCGGTGGCAGGCGCCTCGCGCTCCACGCTGCGCGACCTGATCCACAGCCATATTCCACCCGAGCACAGCGATTTTCTGCGCCGCCTGCCGCTGCTTTTTGCGACGCCCAACTATCTTTTCGTGCATGCGGGCCTGCGATCGGGCACCCCGCTCGAACAACAGCACCCCGATGACTTGCTGTGGATTCGTAACGAGCCGGCAATGGGTTACGCTGAATTTCACAAGCTCGTGCTGCACGGCCATACGCCGACCCCCGACGTAGTTTTCGGCGATCACCGCATTTCGGTCGATACTGGGGCTTATCTTACCGGGCGATTGTCAGCAGTTCGCCTGAGCCGAGAGAATCAGCCACAGTCCTTTTCGGTGCAGGCGCGCATTCCAGGTGCACGTTAAGCGCAATACCGGCGGCCTCAAGAGTTCACTATCCGCCATAGTCCACCGGCCGGGGCCCATAGAGGTGGCAGCAATTGGTGCTTGAATATATATGAACGACCAAGGTTTCGATCTTCGCAGCATCCTGGGGTTGCTGCGTCGGCAAGCTCGACTGATTGCGATTACCGTCCTGGCAGTGCTGGTGGTGGCGACCGCTGCCGTCTTCACCATGAAGCCGATCTACACCGCCAGCACCCTGGTGCTGGTCGATCCCAGCCGCAAGGATCTGCTCGATCCCAACGCCCAGATGGGCGGCGGCTCGGGCGAGAGCGCCCGGGTCGACAGCGAGGTGGAGCTGGCCAAGTCCGAAGCAACGCTGCTGCAGACCATCGAGGACGAAAACCTCATCGATGATCCCGAGTTCGGCGTGCGGCTGGGGTTCCGCGATGCGGTGCTGAGCTTCTTCCGCATCGCCGAGCCGACCCTGCCCACCGGCGACGAAGCGCTGCAGAGCGTCATGGCCAAGCTGCGCGAGAGCATCACCGTGCAGCGCCGCGGCCTCACCTTCATGCTGGCCATCCAGGCCCGCTCGCCCAACCCGGCCACGGCGGCGCGCATCGCCAATGCGGTGGCGGCCGCCTATATCAAGGTGCAGCTCGCCGCCAAGATCGGCTCCACCCTCGCCTCGCGCGACATCATCCAGGGCCGCATCGCCGGCGCCAGCAGCGCCGTTTCGCAGTCGGAAGGCGCTTTCGACAAGTTCATCGAAGACAATATCGACACCATCACCGCCGAGACCGGCCGCACCGATCTCACGGCGCTGCGCGCCCAGCTCAAGGAAGTCGGCGGCAACCGGGCCCGCGATGCCGCGGTGGCCGAGCTGGTGCAGCGCAGCCTCGAGCAGCGCGACTGGGCGGCGGTTTCGGCCAATCTGGGCTCGCAGGCCATCTCCGCCCTTGCCGCGCAGCGCCAGCAACTGGTCAACAGCCTCGCCGACACCGTCGAAGACTCGCAGCAATCGATCGACCTGCGCGCCGAGGTGGCCAAGCTGGATGCCGAGCTCGAGAGTTCCGCCACCGCGGAACTCACCACCATGCGCCAGCGCGTCGCCACCTATCAGTCGCAGGCTTCCGACATCCGCACCCAGCTGCGCACCAGCATCCTCTCCACCGATCTGCCGCCCGACGTGCTCACCAATATCTACGAGCTGCAGCAGAACGCCGAGATCGCCCGCACCCAGTACCAGACGCTGCTGTCGCGCCTGCGCGAACTCGAGGCCCAGGCCTATCTGCAGGTGGCCGACAGCCGCGTGGTGTCGCAGACCCTGCCACCCTCCGAGCCCTCGTTCCCCAACCCGCGCCAGATCCTGACGCTGGCCGGCCTCGCCGCCCTCGGCCTCGGCATCGGGCTGGCCTTCCTCAGGGAGAACTTCGTCGGCGGCTTCACCAGCGAGGCGCAGCTGCACTCGTTCCTGCGCGCCCCGGTGATTTCGGCCGTGCCGCGCCAGAAGGAGGCGCGCACCGGCGCCGGCGATGGCGGCATCGGCGAGTACATGGTTTCGAGCCCGCTCTCGATCTTTGCCGAGTCGGTGCGCCGCATCCGCGTCGGCATCGATCAGTCGCTGCAGCGCAACGAGGCGACCCGCCCGGCGGGCGGCATCGTCATCATGGTCTCCTCCGCCTCGCCCAGCGAGGGCAAATCCACCCTGGCGCTGTCGATCACCCGCGCCTATGCGCTGGCCGGCCACCGCACCCTGCTGATCGACTGCGACCTCAGGAAACCCAGCATTCACCGCCAGCTCAACCTCGAGCCCTCCACCGGCTTGTTGGAATACCTCACCCATGCGGTGAAGGAAGACGCGCTGCCCTCGATCATGACTGTCGATGATGAAAGCGGGGCCCAGGTGGTGCTCGGCGCCCGCCGCAGCGATATCGCCACAGATTCGCTGCTTTCCAGCGCCACGTTCTCGCGGTTGGTTAGTGCGGCACGTTCAACCTTCGACGTTATTGTTCTTGATACCCCACCCGTCGGACCGGTCGTTGACGGACTGTATCTTGCCAAACATGCCGACTCGATTGTGTTTGTCGTTCGTTGGGCCAGCACTTCGCAGCATGATGTTCGTCATGCGGTAACGTTGCTGCAGGGCGCCAAGAAACCAGAAGCAGAGATCCTTGCGGTTCTGAACCAGCAAGAAATCTCAAAATCCGCTTACTCCGGCAAATACGCCGGATACTACACCGCCTCATGAGCCCCGATGCCACTCTCTCTAGAGCCGGACGACCTCGCCACCCGCCTCCGGCCGAAGCAAAGACAAGCTTACGCAGCAGAAGAAGATCACCAGAGGAAGCTACCGACGCGAGCACTACAATATCATCTTGTTTACACGGGCAAACGCCACGAGCAGCGCCGATTTATTTGATAGGCGGAAAGTTGCTCAATTGAGGGATACTGATGAATGACGCAGGATGCGGCAAAATCTGCGGAAATTCAGAGTGAAGGGTTAGGAGGCATCTGGCCTCCCCACTGGCTGTTGAGCCGGCTGGGCCGTACCCGCGTGCAGATCGCCGGCGCCCTGCTGTTCGGGGTGCTGCTGCCGGTGAGCCTGCGCTGGGGCCTCGACGTCAAAGGCTGGCTGCTGCCCGAGCAGATCACCACCATCGTCGCCACCACCATCGCCATCACGCTGGGCCTGATCGGGCTCAGGCAGCTGGCGCGGCTACCCGGCGTCGAAGAGAGCATCTACTGCGTGCCGGCCCTCCTGGTGAGTTTCCTCCTGGCGCTGGCAGCGCTGCTGATGCTGCGCCTCGAGTACAACCGGTACCTGTTTCCCACCAGCTTTGCGCTCACCATCATCTGGGTGTTCGTCGCCCACGCCCTCAATCGCCGCTATCGCACGGTGCGCCTCGCGATCGTCCCGGGCGGCGAGGTCGACAGCCTCACCGCCATCCGCGAGGTGGAATGGCTGCCGCTCGATGCCCCCACCCTGCCGAAAGGCCGCCTCAATGGCCTGATCGTCGATCTGCGGCAGGATCTCGATCCGCGCTGGGAGCGCTTCATCGCCGACTGTGCGCTGGCCGGCATCCGCATCTTCCACGTCAAGCAGATCCGGGAATCGCTCACCGGCCGGCTCGAAATCACCCACCTGTCCGAAAACACGCTCGGCTCGATCAACCCCGACGCGCTCTACCTCAAGGTGAAGCAGGGGGTGGATTGGATCGTGGCGCTGGTCGCCCTGGTGCTGCTGTTCCCGGCCCTGCTGCTGGTTGGCCTCGCCATCCGGCTGGAGTCACCGGGCCCGGCGATCTTCCGGCAGACGCGGGTCGGCTTCCGCGGCCTGCCCTTCCACGTGTACAAGTTCCGCACCATGCGCACCGAGAGCGAGGTCTCCGGCGATCGCCGCCAGCAGGCGATCACCCAGCGCGACGACGAGCGCATCACCCGGTTCGGCCGGTTCCTGCGCCGCACCCGCATCGACGAGCTGCCGCAGCTGCTCAACATCCTGCGCGGCGAGATGAGCTGGATCGGCCCGCGCCCCGAGGCCCTGCCCCTGGCGCAATGGTACGAAAAGGAGCTGTCCTTCTACCGCTACCGCCACATCGTCCGTCCCGGCATCAGCGGCTGGGCCCAGATCAACCAGGGCCACGTCACCGACGTCGACCAGATCCGCGACAAGCTCCACTACGATTTCTACTACATCAAGAATTTCTCGCCGTGGCTGGACGTGCTGATCGCGTTCCGGACGGTGGGCATCATGGTGTCGGGGTTTGGGTCGAGGTGAAGGTGTCGACGGCAGTTGCACCCTTCATCGCCGATGGCAGAAGCGGTCGTTGTGTCTAGCAACCAAAGTAGTGGCTTGGCGCACACGGATCAAAGGCGGCATTTGCGCTCCCTATATGGGAAGGGGCTGCAGCTCGCGACGGGGACTGCGGTCGCGCAACTTGCTGCTCTCGCCGCAATTCCAGTCTTGGCAAGGCTTTTCAGTCCCGACGAGTTCGGGGCGTTTTCCGTTTTCTTTCTCGGTTCGCAACTGATGGGCGTCCTCCTCGGCGGTCGGTACGAGCAGGCGATTATGATCGCGAGCCGAAAACGCGAAGTTCAGGCTCTGCTAATTGTCTCAATGGCAATCGCAACGACCGGAGCAGTTGCGATGGCGGCCGTCCTTGTGTTTGCACATGCTGCTTTTGATACTGCAACGCAAGTGTCGCTGGGACTTTGGTGGCCGGTGGTGGCGCTTTGCGGCCTCCTCGTGTCCGCTGGCACCACGCTAACCGTACTGGCGATCCAGCGAGAGCGCTACGCAGCGGTCAGCGCGTCCCGACTGACTAAGCCTCTAGTCTCGCTTGGGCTTCAGGCGACGTTGGCGTTGACAATACTTCCTGGACTGGCGGGGTTGGCAGCAGGCGAGATCATCGGAGCATTCAGCGCTACTGGCTTGTTGTACCTTCAACTTCGAAAGGTCGACGTATTCGCCAGTATGCCACGCCCCGATCGCACGTTGCATCGGAAGTACATCTTCGGAATTGCGCGTAAGTACTCGATCTTTCCACTCGCGAGCCTGCCGCAGGTATTTTCGGGCAGCGTCGCCGCGTTACTTACGGCGATACTCGTCGCATCGTTCTTCTCCGCGCACGAGGCGGGACAGTGGTTCATGATGCAGCGCGTCGCCATGCTGCCTGCAGGCCTTGTTGGTACATCAATGGCCCAGATCTATTTTGCCGAGGCGGCCACTTCGATTAGGCGCGATGGCAGTTTTGCCGTCGTATTTAGAAGGGTGGCGGTTGGCCAAGCGCTCATCGGACTGTTCGTGGCAACCATTTTGACCCTGTTTGGCGGCTTCCTCTTTCCGTTCGTTCTTGGCAACAATTGGATCCAGGCTGGACAGTTGAGCGTCATCTACGCACCGTACGTGGCTGTACACCTCGTACTCTCCACGCTCGCTGCAACGACAATTTTGTCCAAACGACAGACCCAGGCATTCCTGGTGGGCCTTGGACAGAACCTCGTCTTTCTCGGCGCGCTTGCACTTGCTTGCTCTCTGCAGGTGTCGGTGGAGGTGGCGCTCTCCGTCGCTGTCTGGGCGAGCGTGCCTTACATGCTTGCCGTGGTCGGATGGTATTGGACGCTGTCGCGTGGTGCCGCCCGATGAAAGGCCCCGCATCGGTGAACCGCGAGGCCATGTCAGACTCGGAGTTGACGTCTCGCACCCTCTTTCTTTTCACGACCCAGTTCCCTTACGGGAACCTGGAAACTTACCTCGCCACCGAGGTGCCCTACCTCGCGAAAGTCTTCGACAAGGTACATGTCCAACCAATGACTGGTGCCGCTACTCGACGGTCGACTCCACCGAACTTCGAGGTGGCAAAGCCGTTCTGGAGCGACGCAAAAGAGAAGCGGAGGTTCTACATCCGAGGAGCTTTGAATCCGCTAACCTGGATGCACTTCTTCGGGGAGGCGTTTCGCGCAGCAATGGTTCATCGGCGCGCGCACCCCGCAACGTTTGCTCGCATCTTGCTGTGGGCTTTGTACCGATCTGCCCTTGAACAATCGCCTATGGTTCGCAAGGCAAAAAGTGAAACAGGCAAGCGCATCGCCTACAGCTACTGGGGTCACACGCCAGCACTGGCGGTACCGGCTCTGGCGAAGTCAGGTATCCCGACGGTGGTTCGGTATCATCGCGTCGACCTTTACTTGCATGGCTCGGCTGAGGCCGGCTGGTGGCACCGAAACGCCGAGTATCTACCGTGGCGCGACGAAACCGCGCGCTACACAACCATCGCACTTTTCATTTCAAAGCATGGCTTGGAGTATTTTGGGGACCGGTGGGCGCGCTCCACATCCCCTCGCGGGCGCTCTGTTGTTGCTCGACTAGGCACTCCCGACCGAGGCCCAGGCCCGGGACGGAACGGCGATGACGGCACCCTCGTTCTCGTTAGTTGCTCACATGTTGTCCCAGTGAAGCAGGTTCACATGGTCGCCGCGTTCGCCAAGGCATTGGCCCAACTGCGGCCGGTCGTGTGGCATCATTTCGGCGCAGGCAGCAGTCCGCAACTAGATGCGGTGCTGGCAACGCCACTACCAGGCTTTAGGTACAAGCGTTGGGGCATGACCCCCAACGAGGACATTCTAGACTTTTACAGGTCAACCAAGGTGGACCTGTTTGTGAACTTGAGCCGGTCCGAAGGAGTGCCGGTATCAATTATGGAAGCAATGTCATTTGGAATTCCCTCCCTTGCAACCAACGTCGACGGAACGTCGGAAATCGTTGTCGATGGCCGTAGCGGCATGCTGTGCACCCTCGACGAGGCCTCGAAGCCTGAGCTGCTGGCAAGGCGCGCTCTGTCCGCTCTGGCGTCAGACGGATTCCTGGCGCGCTCCGACCCTAGGGCCGTTTGGGAGGAACTAAGCAGCGCCGACACAAACTACAACTTGCTCGCTCGGATGCTGCACGACCTCGCGGAGTCGAAAGGTTGATTGTCCAGCCCTCAGACCTCTCGCGGAATTCGGGACGCGTCCTTGGTGGCCGTCTTGTAGACTGGTTGTTACTGCCACTTCTATGCGTCGCTGCGACCCACACAGAGATTACGGATAGTCCCTCCGGCTCGGGTGTGACCCTGGCCATTCGTACGTTTGCGATATGCGGCCTAGCGCTGCTGTTGCTCCTTCGATCCGATAGCAGACTGCCGCACAATCATTTCTATTTCGCGGCATTTGTCTGCGGCTATTTCGTAGCCGTGAATATCGTAAACCCAACTTTCTTCGCGGCGATGGGCGCTCTCTCTATATTTGCCGGACTAACCATCGCCTCACTATCTCTGAGCTCTGCCCGGGCAACGGTTCTTTTCCTCACTCGCGGATATCTTCTATTTAATCTCATCGGCTTGACATGGAGCGGAGCTGCACTGGCAGTCACCGGAAGCGCAATAGACCTCCATCAGCTGGTCTTTCCGTGGAGCGCCGCACGTGTGGGTGAGATGATGAACGTTCTCCGGTTAACTGGCTTCCAGATAGAGCCGGGGAACTATGCGAACTCGATCTACCTATTTGTACTGATCAGCGGCTTGCTGAGAAGACGGCTGTTTGGTTGGCTTGAGGCCTTCGCAATGGCTTCCACTGTCTTCACGTTCTCTGCTTGGGCGGTCGTGGGAGTGGCGGTGTACATTGTCGCAATGGCCCTACAATACGTGTCGGCCAACTCAACCTCTGGTCGAATTGGCCGTTGGGTCATTTCGCTAGTTGCATGCTCAGTCCTCGCCGCGTCCGCCCCCATACTCTTCACCGGCTACTCGGACAACGAATACGTTCGGTACTTTGTAAGCCGTTTCGGCGGGGACAGCGCGCATGGCTCGTTTTTTCTGAAGGCCCAAGCCTTCGAGGCGTGGCAATCAACTCCTTGGCTCGACATGATCTTCGGAAAGCCAATGCCAGAGAGCTTCTGCGCTTCGTGCGTCTCGCCGCAGGATCTCGGAACGTTGCTGAATCTCACGTACTACTTTGGTGTGGTCTTTTCAGTGCTATTTCTTGCTATTTATACTATTCGCCTATGGCGTGGATATGGCGCATCATTTGTTATTGCAGCGTTTCCTTTGGTAGTGAGTAAATTCTACTACTATGACCCATTCATTTGGATGGCCTTGGGCTTAGGCGTGTTTGCGACGGGGAAATCAACGACTCCCAATGGGATCAGGATTGCTGCTCCGTGAAATCAAAGACCCACTGGCACCCTACCAAATTTGAATGGCGTAACGGGCGATGGAGGAGTGCTCGTTCGTCCGGCGGCTCACGCCTCATGGGCGACTTGCAAGCAGCAAGCTACGAACAAGCGGTCCGCTCATACGCTCGTGGGCGGCTCCTTGATCTTGGTTGTGGAAACGCCCCCCTCGCCGGGCTCTACCGAGACTTTGTAGATACCTATGTTTGGGCTGATTGGCCTAACTCAATGCACCAAGAGTTTGAAGTCGATCTACAGGTCGATCTCAACCGACCGCTGCCGATCTCAGAGGCCGAGTACGACACCGTTCTCCTGTCCGATGTTCTGGAACACATCGAAGAGCCCGACATTCTTTTTGGCGAGGTTGCCCGAATTCTGCGACCAGGAGGAGTTCTAATAGTGGGCGTTCCATTCCTCTACTGGATCCACGAGGAACCACACGACCATCACCGGTATACTCGATACAAGCTCGCGGCGTTTGGCAGAAAGTACGGCCTAGAACCGGTCGAAATTTCCGAGGTTGGAGGAGGCATCGACACGTGGATTGACCTTACTGGGAAGATGATTGGTTCCGTGTGGCGGCCACTCGCGGCAGTGTTCTATCATTCGTGGGTCGCCGTCAGGTCCTTCCCGTTTCTGGCGGCCATGAACGCGAAAAGCGCGAGACGGTTCCCGCTCGCCTATGTGGCTGTCTACCGTGCGGAGAGACAGGAGACGAGCAATGGCTGAGAGCTTCGGCTCGCGGAAACGCAGCACCAACTATGTCACGGCCAGAGCCAAAAGATCGAAGGAGTCGACCTTCGCTCCGCTAGACACCTTGCCTGCGGTATCGATGTGCAAGTGACCATCATACAACCTGCCCTGCCGCATTACCGGCGCGCCGTCTTTGAGCGTATGTCAAGACGCTTCGGGCCTTCATTTGTGGTCTACGCCTCACCCTCTACAGAATTTGGGGGGACGGAAGCACGAACGGACTTGGCGACTTGGGAGCGGTATCTGGGCCCACTTCGTCGGCTGGGGGCAGGCCTAGAATGGCAATCCGGCGCCATGTCCGTTCCTATCGCACGCAATGACATCGTCGTTGTCTGCGGTGCTCCCCGCACCATCTCTACGCTGCTCATCATTGCCAAATGCAGAATACGGGGCGCGCACTCGATCTGGTGGGGACACTATTGGTCGGCAACCAGTAAGCCGTGGCGTGCCGCAATTCGCACAGCGCTGATGCACACAGCAAACGCAATTGCGTTCTACACAGACCAGGAGGTAAGCGAGTATCACTCGTCAAAGGGAGGAAGTCGCCAGCAACTCGTCTTCGGCCTTAACAACGGGATAGAGATCGAGGAGATCGCGCACCTACGTGTACCCTACCTCGCAGCCCGACGTAGTTTGGATCTCTTGTTTGTTGGCCGAATAACGCCGAAGTCCGAACTTGAGCTTCTCCTCACCGCTCTCGCTTTGCCGTCTTGTTCTAGCGTTCGCTTGGATGTGATCGGTGACGGCGAGGCGAAAGCAAGACTCCGGCAGCGGTGCTTCGAACTTGGCATTTCGGACCGGGTCACCTGGCATGACGCGACGACGGAAGAAGCGCGGATCGCTGAGGTCGCGAACAAGTGCAAGGCATTCGTGTATCCGGGTGCTGTTGGGTTAAGTCTTATTCACGGGCTGGCCTATGGGCTGCCGGCTATCGTTCACGACAATCGGTGGGCCCACATGCCAGAGATTGCTGCCCTGAGGGCCGGCGAGAACGGGGTCACCTTTAGAAAGGGAAGGCCCGACGATCTCGCCAGTACGGTCGCAGCGCTCATCGCCGATCCGCGTAGGCTTGAGGCTTTGTCAAGTAACGCAATTAGAACCACTGACGGCAGCTACAATGCTGCAGACATGGCAAATCGGTTTTGTGTAGCGGTCACCACCGTCCACGGCCTGCTGGCGGACACATGAACGAAGATCATAAGATATGACGCATGCTGATGGTGACGTTCCATTTATCGAGGGCGCGGCATGAAACATCGCCAAACTGTACTGACATTCGTCCCGCACTATCTGCCCGGCTTCAAGTTTGGCGGTCCAATCCGTTCCATCTCAAACATGGTTGAGGCGTTGGGTGACGAGTTTCGGTTTCTCATCGTCACCACCGATCGAGACGAAGGTGATGATGAACCGTACGTAATCGCCAGGGAGCCTCTGGGTTGGAAGCAAATCGGCAAAGCCGAAGTCTTGTATTTGCCTCCGTCGGGCCAGGGACTTCGTGATATCTGGAAGCTCCTGCGAACCACGCATCACGACGTACTGTACCTGAATAGCTTCTTCAGCCCTGATTTTACTATCAAACCACTGCTGGCTCGGCAGTTGCTGGGCGAAGGGAGCAAGCCCTGCGTAGTTGCCCCGCGGGGCGAGTTCGCTCCGGCAAGGCTCGCTCTGAAGCATTGGAAGAAGCGGCCGTACATCGCAGCGGCGAGAGTAATTGGACTCTACAGGGGCGTTACATGGGAGGCTTCAACCGAATACGACGCAGCAGAAATCCGCTCCGCGATGGGGGTGAGCTCGAGCGAAATCCGGATTGCGATGGACATACCCCATCTTCCCGTGGTCGCGAATGTGAACCATGCGGGCCGTCTGCCACGTCAGCCCGGAACCCCCCTCCGCATATGTTTTGTGTCGCGAATAAGCGCAGAGAAGAATGTCGACTTTGCGATTAAGATACTTAGGTTGATACCAATCCCCGTCCGATTTCAGATCTACGGTCCGATTCAGGATCATTATCTTTATCAGCAATGCCTGAAACTGATTGCAGATCTCCCGCGCGGGGTGGACGTTACCTTTATGGGAGAGGTGTCCCATGATGAAGTGGCAGGTGTATTTGCAGCGAACGACCTGTTTCTTTTCCCAACGCGCGGGGAGAACTACGGTCACGTCATCGCAGAGTCCCTCGCGGCGGGCACACCAGTCTTGATCTCTGATCGTACGCCATGGCGTAACCTAGCTCATGCAGGCGTTGGCTGGGACCTGCCGCTTGAGGCGGGTACTGTCACGTTCCAAGAGAAGATCTTGGAAGCCGATGTTCGGTCCAGAACTGCGGGCGAACAGTGGCGTAAGCTGGTGCAAACTTATGCCACCGACACCACGGAATACCGCAGCCGCGTGGATGCAGCCCGAATGCTATTGTCATTCTGATGCCCCCAGGAATTTCTGTATGAACGCCTCGCCGCCGGTCGCCCCTGTGAAGATCTCGCTGGTGACAGCAACTTTCAACTCGGGTGCAACCCTTCCTGCAACGCTGCAGTCGCTGGCAGCCCAGACATATCGCAACGTCGAGCACCTGGTGATCGATGGAGGCAGCAGCGACGATACCATGACGATCCTGCGGTCCGACCACTTCGACAATCGCGTCTCGGTGAGCGAACCCGACGATGGACTTTACGATGCCCTGAACAAGGGCGTCGCCAAGGCCACTGGTGACGTTATTGGAATTCTCCATTCTGATGACGTGTTGGCGTCGTCCGACGTGCTGGCGAGCATAGCACTTGAGTTCCGCGATCCAGCAGTCATGGCAGTTTACGGCAATCTCACCTATGTGACGCGCGAGCCGCCGCATCGGATCATCCGCTACTGGCACAGTGGTGAGTTCTCACTCCAAAAACTAAGGCAGGGCTGGATGCCTCCCCATCCGACCCTATACCTCCGGCGATCAATCTATGAACGTTTCGGCGGCTTTGACTGTAGTTATCGGATTGCCGCTGACTACGATTTCATCCTTCGCGTGCTCCCGCGTATCGCGGATGGCGTAAGCTATCTCGACAAGCTCTTGGTGAAGATGAAAGTGGGTGGGACGAGCAACCGATCCATCCGGAACATGATCGCAAAGTCTGCGGAAGATTTACGTGCCCTGCGGAGCAATGAGATCGGCAGTTGGGGCGCCTTGGTCCTGAAGAACACCTCGAAGATCGGGCAGTTCTGGCATCGTGGAGTGTAGAAAGTGGCGACAATCATCGGGGTAGTGCGATGCACGCGTAGGGACAGCCAGCGCACCCGTATGCCCCTTTTAGCATGCGTCCCGTGCCCGTCTGCCGTTGTCGCAGCACGGGATTGATTCTGTCCGATGCTGAAGAAGGATGCTATGTGATGACGAAATTTGCGCTGGTCTGTGGTGCGGGCGGATTTATTGGCGGCCACCTGGTACGCAGACTAAGGCGAGAGGGCTATTGGGTCCGCGGCGTCGACCTGAAGTTCCCGGAGTTCGCCGACACAGACGCGGACGATTTCGTGATCGGAGACCTGCGGGACCAACGGGTAGTCGATGCGGTCATCGACCGGCGTTACGACGAGGTCTACCAGCTTGCCGCCGACATGGGCGGCGCCGGGTACATTTTCACCGGCGAGCATGATGCGGACATCATGCATAACTCGGCCACTATCAACCTTGGCGTTGTCGACCGCGCCCACAAGCGGAACATTCGTCGCGTCTTCTATTCGTCATCAGCCTGCATGTACCCGGCCTACAACCAGGAGGATCCGGACAATCCGAATTGTGTGGAGTCGTCGGCCTATCCGGCCGCTCCCGACAGTGAATATGGGTGGGAGAAGCTGTTCTCCGAACGGCTGTTTCTCGCCTTTAACCGAAACCACGGCATGTCCAACCGGGTGGCGCGATACCACAATATCTTCGGCCCCGAGGGAACGTGGACGGGTGGCAAGGAGAAAGCGCCGGCGGCGGTGTGCCGCAAGGTAGCCATGGCTGCGAACAACGGCGAGATCGAAATCTGGGGCGACGGCAACCAGACCCGTTCGTTCCTTTACATCGACGAATGCATCGAGGGTACGATCCGACTGACACGATCCGACTTTGAAGGGCCGGTCAACGTTGGCTCCGATGAGATGGTCACCATCAATCAGCTGGTTGATATCGTTTCCGATATCGCCGGCAAGACGCTCCACAAGCACCACATTCCGGGCCCATTGGGCGTTCGCGGCCGCAACTCCCACAATCAACTGATCGAAGACAAGTTGGGATGGCGCCCGACGCAGAGCCTGCGCAAGGGCCTGGAGGCGACTTACGCGTGGATCGAAACACAAGTACGCCGCAACGCTGCCTAACTGCCAAACACCGGCATGATGATCCGATTTCAGTTGCGCCCGTATCGACGCAGTTTCGACTATGATCTCGCCGTCTGCATCGGAGGACAGTAATTTGTTGGTACGCACGGCAAAAGAGGCGATCCGCCATCTTCTTCATATCACCCATGCCGAGAAATTCTTCTATCGCAGACGAAATACACTCTACCTACAAAAATCTACGTTGGAGGAGAGGTTCACCGAGATCTATCGAATCGGAATTTGGACGCGCGGCAACGCCGAAACACCACTCTCCGGGACGGGATCGTCCCTGGAGGCAACGATTGACCTACGATCGCATTTGCCCGCGTTGCTTTCGGAATTAGGCGGCAGGTCGCTTCTAGATGTGGGATGCGGCGACTTTACCTGGATGAATGAAGTCAATCTTGGAGAGTTGGACTACACTGGCGTTGACATCGTTCCAGCCGTAGTCGAAAACAACAACGCTCGCTTTGCACGTCCAAAACTGCGCTTTCTCGTCGTCAATGCGATCAAAGAACCTTTACCGTCTGCGGATATCGTCTTATGTCGGGAGGTGTTATTCCATTTGAGCTTCGAGGATGCTTTCGCAGTATTGCGAGGTATCACTGAAACCGGCGCTAAGTATGCAATAATAACAACGGACAGTAGAACGACTCTGAATTCCAACATTACGTCCGGCGATTTCCGTTTGCTAAATCTCCACCGCTGGCCCTTCAACCTACCGCCGCCGATTTGCCTGATCGACGAGGGGACCAGTTTTCCGGGGAGGGGGCTCGGGTGCTGGAGGACAGCTGACATAAGATCAGCCCTGCCAACACGTTTTGGATCAATTGCACCCAAATCTCCATAGCGCCTTCATCAAGAGGCGAGTGTGACCCGGTATTCTTTTCAGCCGGCCGCTACAGTCCCATAAGCCACCGTTCCAAATGACCGCCGCTACATCCGATCGGCTAGAGTGGGTTGATGCGACCAAGGGTGTCGGGATCATTCTGGTTGTCGTCGCGCATGCGCTAATTGGCGTCGATCCGACGGACGTCAATGGACGCTTCATCTACCTTTTCCACATGCCGCTGTTCTTCATGCTGTCGGCCTATCTTCAGAATAGCCGGCCGGCCCGACCCTTTCTCGCTAGGAAGACCGCCTCGCTGCTCCGCCCCTACATCGCCTTCCTGACGGTGCTGTCGCTTCCTCTTGCGTTGCGGGCCGGCTTTGCCGTGATCAACAACCTGCCATTGCCCATGGTCGAGCTCGGGGCCCTTCTCGATGGCGGGCAGCACTTGTCCGGCATCCACGGAGTGTTTTGGTTCGTCACTTGTCTGTTCGTCGCTCAGGTCGCCTTCAACGTGCTTCTGAATAAGCTGAGGCCCGAAAGTCCAGCCATGCTCGGCATCATGGCCGCCCTCGCCGGTGCCGGGTCCGCGCTGCATGTTGACCTTCCGTGGAACCTTAGCGCTGTGCCGATCGCGGTCGTATTTCTGTGGCTCGGCTCGCTACTGCGATCATTGCCTTTCACGCCGAGCAGTCTCATTGCCTTGGCGGCATCAATAGCACTTATTTGTGCCTCCATTGCCTTGGGCGAATGGCCCTCGTTCGACATGAAGCCTCTCAACTTCGGCACCCCCATCGTCGGGGTTCTGATCGCAGCGGGCCTGTCTTGTGGCGTAATCGTCGTGGTGCGCGGGTTGGGCTGCTTTCGCGCCCTATCGGCTGGCCTGACTTACGTCGGATCAGCGTCTATGACCATCATGTACCTTCATTTGGTAGGCCTGCGGGTCGCAGGCTACGTTACGGACAACCTTGCTGTTGCGGTGGTCTTTGGCGGGCTGGCACTCCCCCTTGCCGCTCACGTCGCTATCGGGACAACCCCCATTCTCCGCTATATCTTTCGCGGACAATCGTTCAGTTCGCCTCTGCCGGCGCGGACATAGCTTGCGCATTCCGACCTCGTCACCCTGGCTGGCGCGGAGGCCGGGCTGGCGAGCGACATGATCCTGATGCTGGTGGATCACCGCGAGTTCCGCGCCATTCCGCAATCGGCCATCGCGGGTAAGGTGGTCATCGATACGCGCGGGCTCTGGGCAAAATCCAACCAGCGGGCTGCTGCGGAAACCGTCTCGCAGCCACGCCGCGCTGCCGGCTAAGCCCTACATCCGCATCAGCTTCAGCGTCACGATCCAGAACACCACCCCCGCCAGCAGCATGAGCGGTACGCCCCAGCGGGAGGGGATGCGGTCGAGTTGATCGGCGAGCCTGTGCCAGACCGGTTTCATTGGCGCAGCAGATAAGGCTTGTGGTTGTAGAACACCGTGCCGGGGGCGACTTCGACGCGGCCGGGCGAGCCCTTGGCGTCGAACCGCACTGCCTCGAGATAGGCGAGGTAGCAGGCGCTCTGGCACTTGCCCCTGAACAGCAGTGTCTTGCCTTCCATCAGCATGGCGCGGGCATAACCCTGCCACACCCAGACCTCGCCGCCCGGGCCGGTGAAGACGCAGACGCTGCGCTCGGCGCACGATTGCGGATAATAGCCCTTATGCGCCAACAGGTCAGCGCGCGACATCTGGTCGGCGGCCGGCGTGTCGGGCAGTTGGCGAACCGCCACGCTCGCGCCGAGCGCCGGAACAGCCATGAGCGATACGAGAAGCACGGCGGAGAAGTGCGTCCAAGAGCCTACCATTCCCAAGCCCCAATCTTGGTTATGGTCCGCCGTGCGAAGAGATTAACAGTTTCTTAAGCCGGCACCAAGGGGGGCAAGCACGTAGGCCCGCCCACCCTGCCCCGTAGCCTTGCCGCCTATGCCAGTTGCCCGATGATCCGTTGCGTCAGCGCCGGGTTCTCCAACACCGGGGTGAGGTCGGTGATGTGGTCGATCGCGCCGATGATCGGCAGCGCCCGGATCTCGCTGTCCTCGATGGCAGCACTGAGCGCGGCGATCGCATCGTCGGTGTTGATGGTGGTGAAGGGGCGCTCGAAATAGGGGCCGATCACCGGCTCGAAGCGCGGCAGGCCGATGGCGTTCTGCTGTCGCGCCAGTTCGAGATAGGCCGCGGCGAGCGCATTGCCGCGCGCCTCCCAGGCATTGGCATCGAGCGCCGCGTTGAGGTGCGGGGTGAGCACTGCGGCCAGCGGCAGCCGGGCAAAGCCGCTGCCGAACCATTTTGGATAGGGCGCATAGCGGCGCTCGAGCAGGAAGGCCATGCGCATCACATCGCGCACCAGCCGCCCGGCGATCACCCGCGAGCCCAGCTCGTCGCCGACCTGGCCGGCGCGGCCGACAAAGGCCTGCTCCTCGGCAATGCGCCGCCACTGGCAGGCGAGCTTATGGAGCCAGACATCGCGCGGCGGATAGGCGAGCAGTTCCCGGGCCGCGGTGAGCCGGCCATCGTCATCGTGAAACACCGCGCCGGCGGTGAAGGCGAGGAGGCGTTGCTCGGGAAAGCCCAGCCAGGTGAGCGGGCTCAGATCCTCCGCCGAGCGGACGCCGAGGATGCGCTCGAGCGAGCCTTCCACCGTGTGGAGTTCGAGCCCGTGTGCGAGCGTCCCCACTGCCTCCGTACCGCCGGCCGGCGGGTGCGGCCGGTTGCGCCAGCCGATCGGCTCGCCCAGATAGCTCGTGGGCGCCGCGGCGCCGAATGCCTCGACCAGCCGGCGCGCCTGCTGCTCGAACCGCTCGCGGCTGAGGAAGATGTGGACGCGCGGCCCCCAGTTGTGGTCGCGCGACAGCTCGTCGTCGAAGCCCAGCAGCTCCGAGCCATAGCCGATCAGCGCCGCGGCATGCGGCAGGCCGGGCGCCACCGTGGCCAGCCAGGGCCGAACGATATCGGCATAAAAGCGCCGCGACAGCTCGATGCCCTGCATGCCGCCCCCCCTCGTTCTTGCCGGCTCCCTTATCGGGAGGCGCCGCCAGTAAGGCAAGCCTCGCTGCCCAGCTCGCCTGCGATCGCCGCGCCATTGTCACCCATCCGCCGCATCGTGCATCCGGATGCAAGATTGCAGTTGCATCCGGATGCAGCGTCGCTCTATCGTGGCTTTGCCATGACGATCGCTTCGGACCCGCAATGACCAACGACCCCGCTTCCGCCGCCCTCGACCGCGGCCATTCCGGCGATCCCTATGCCCGGCTGGCGGCGCTCGGGCTGAGCCTGCCGCAATCGCCGACGCCGATCGCCAATTTCCGGCCGGCGACGCGCGAAGGCGACATGATCTTCCTTTCGGGCCAGGGCCCGACCGAGGCGGGCGGCCGGCTCCATACCGGCAAGGTGGGCGACGACGTCAGCGCGGCTGAGGCCTATCAGCATGCCCGGCTCACCGGGCTGAACCTCATCTCGGTGCTGCATGACGCGGTGGGCGATCTGCGCCGGGTGCGCCGCATCGTCAAACTGTTCGGCATGGTCAACGCGACCCCGGATTTCGCCGAGCATTCGCAGGTGATCGATGGCTGCTCGGACCTGTTCTTCGAGGTGTTCGGCGAGCCCGGGGCGCATTCACGCACCGCCATCGGGGTCAACTCGCTGCCCCGGCTGATCACCGTCGAAATCGAAGCCATCGTTGCCGTAGACTGACGGCGGGAGCTGAACACCATGGGACTTGTCGATCATCTGCCGCGCGCCGCGCTCGGCCATTTTCCGACGCCGCTGGAGCCGGCGCCGCGGCTGAGCGCGGCGCTGGGCGGGCCGCAGATATTGATCAAGCGCGACGACCTCAGCGGGTTGTCGGTCGGCGGCAGCAAGACCCGCATCTTCGAGTTCGTGCTGGGCGATGCGAAGGCACAAGGCGCCACAGCCGTGATCGCCTCGGCCGGCGAACAATCGAACAAACTGCGCGAACTCGCCGCCGGCGCCAACAAGCTGGGCATGCACCCCATCCTGCTGCTCACCGGCGTTACCGGCCCGCGACAGTTGACCGGCAACCGCCTGCTGTTCGAGATTCTCGGCGCCGAGGTGCACACCACCCCGATCGCCGACCGCTTCGATCCGGCGCTGGTCGCCGAACTCGACCGGCTTTGCACCACGGCAGCCGCCGCCGGCCACCAGCCCTACCTGGTCTACCATCCGGGCAAGACCGGGACGTTGGGCACCGCGGCCTATGTCTCGGCCGCCGAGGAGTTGGTTGCCCAGTTCGCCGGCCTCGACCGAGCGCCCACCCACCTGTTCCTCGCCACCGGCGCCGCCCCTACCACCGCCGGGCTGGTGCTCGGCTTCAGGACGCTGGGCCTTGAGCTCGGCATCACCGGCGTCTCGGTGGCCTCGCCGCACGATCAGAGCCAGGCGCACACCATCGCCTACGCCAACAGATGCGCCGAACTGCTCGGCATCGACAGGCGCATCGGCGCGGCGGACTTCGCCATCGACGACACCCAGCGCGCCGATTTCAGCCTGCCGGCGACCCGCGCCGTGATCGAAGCGATTGAGCTTTTTGCCCGCACCGAGGGGGTGATGCTCGAGCCGACCTACACCGGCAAGGCGGCGGCGGGGATGATCGCGGCGATCCGGCGGGGGGCGTTCAAGCCGACCGATACGGTGGTGTTCGTGCACACCGGCGGGCTGCCGGGGTTGTTCGCGCATGTGGAGGAGTTTGGGTATTGAGGGCGAGTCGTAGTCGACCGGACCCACTTCAACCTACCCATCTTCGGTGGGTGGGAAGCGAAGTGCCCAAAACGACGTAGCTCGGTCGCTTCTCCCCTCAGGGGAGAAGGTGGCGCGAAGCGCCGGATGAGGGGTGAAGCAGCGCAACGAGCGCTCGCTGAGAAGCTGAACCCCTCACCCTAGTTCCGCTACAGACCTTCGGTCCTAGCTCCACTTGCCCTCTCCCCTCAGGGGAGAGGGGCGCCGACTGCCCGCTCCGGCGTAAGCCCCTAAATCGAAGGCGGGCACGCCATCCGCGCCACATAGCCCATTGCCGCGTCGGCATGCCGGTGGCCGTCGCGCAGCGAGAATAGCCCATGCCCGGGCAGCAGCACCTCGAACTCCAGCCCGGCGAGCCGCCTTACCGAGGCGCAGATCTCGGGCACGCTGCAATCGTAGATGTCCTGCACCCCGACCTTGCCGCCGTGGAACAGCGCATCGCCGGCGATCAGCATGCGTCGGCTGCCGGTATCGACCAGATAGCTCATATGGTCGTGGCTATGCCCCGGCGTCGCCACCGCGCTGACCGTCACCCCTTCGAACCCCACCTGCTCGCCATCCTCGAGCACCCGGTCGACCGGGCACGCCGCATAGGCGAAATCGGCGGGATAGCCGCCTGCCGCCTTCGCTGCCACAAGGCTGATCGCCGCCGCGTCGCCGGCCGCCACCATCTTCGCCGTTGCGGCTCCGGCGAACACCGGCAGCCCCAGCCGCTGCCGCACGGCGGCGGCGCCGGCCGAATGGTCGGCATGCCCGTGGGTCAGGAACAGCGCCTTGATCGGCATTCCCTTGAGCCCATCGAGCACAGCCGCGGCGCTCCGCCCTGCCCCGGCATCGAACATCAGCCAGCCATCGCCTGACCGGACCAGGTAGACATTGCAATCGAGGGCGTCGGTGAGATCGAACCCCAGCCCGCCGCTCATCACCAGGCAGAGGTCGTCGTCGAGCCTCATCGCGAAAAATCGGTGCCGATGTGGAACAGGCAATCGCCTCGCTTCACCCGCGCCGGCACCCGTTTGCACAGCACCATGCCGCCGCGCTGGAAGGTCAGCTCCAGCGGCGTGAGCCATGGCCGCTCCGGGAAATGCAGCCGCGCCGCCCTCTGCCCCGCGCTGACCTCGTCGCCGAGCTCGACCAGCGGTTCGAACACCCCGTCATCGTCGACATGGACGAAGTAATCCGCGCCGCCGACCACAAGAATGCGGGTGTCATGCCCCGGCGTGCCGGCATCCGGCAGGTGCCCCAGCTGCGCCAGCAGGCGCCGCAACCCGGCCTCGGCGATATCAAGCGTTGCAGCGCTGAGCGCGCCGGAGCCGCCGAGTTCGGTGCCGAGGAACAGCTTGCCCTTGCGGCCGGCGGCGCCGAGCAGCGTCGGATCATCCGGCCCCGGTGGATCGAGCACATAGGCGGCCGGCGTGCCGAAGGCCCGGACCAGCGCCAGGGATTGCGCGAAGCGCTCGGCATCGGGCCAGCGCGCCGTCACCACCGAAGGCACGTAGTGCAGCGAGCTGCCGCCCGAATGCATGTCGCAGATGGTATCGCAGAGCGGCAGCAGCACCTCTTCGACATAGTTGGCGATCTGCGCCGTTGCCCCACCGCCCGGATCGCCCGGAAAGGCCCGGTTGAGGTTGCCGCCATCGAGCGGCGACACCCGGCGCCCGGCCACCGCCGCCGGCTGGTTCAGCGTCGGCAGGATGATCAGCCGCCCGGTCAGCCCTGCGGGATCGAGGTTGCGGCTGAGATTGGCGAGCGCCACCTCGCCTTCGTACTCGTCGCCATGGTTGCCGGCGGTGAGCAACGTCGTCGGCCCCGGCCGCCCCGAAATCACCACCAGCGGGATCGGCACGAAGCCATAGGCGGACTCGTGGGTGGATTGCGGCAGGCGGATATAGCCGTGGCGCTTGCCCGGGCCATCGAACGCCACGTCGGTGGTGAGGCGGGTGCTCACCACCCGCTGCTGTGTGCTGCTCATCGGATATCCCAGATCTCGCTTTCGCGCGCCGCGCGCCACTCGGCATGGGAGGTCATCGGCACGCCGCCGCCAAGGCTTTGCACCAGCGCCGCGGCCAGCCGCTCGCCGACGATCTGCGCTTCGCCCGCACTCAGGTTGCAGGGGTCGAGCTCGAACCAGCCATGCTCCAGCGCCTCGGCCCGCACCGCGATCGACGGCGTGCCCGCCGCCAGAAGGCTGGTGACGTTCCACGCCGTAGTCCTCGCGGCAGCCGGATCGACCATGACCCGCAACCGATCCACCGGATTGCCGGTAGGGTCGGCGATGATCGCAGTGGTGATGCCGGGCCGCCCGCTGAGTACCGCCTGCCAGGCCGCGAGCAACGCGCCCTCGGCTGCACGCTGTGCAACGTGGTCGGTGTTTTCCCAGGCCTCGAGCGCCACGATGGTGCCGGCAATGCCTTCCTTGCCCACCTTCATGCCGCGCCCGATGCCGCCATTCTGCAGATAGGCCGCCCGCACCAGGTCGCGCCGGCCGGCGACGATCCCCGCGGTCGGCGCCCGCAAGAACTTGTGTGCCGAGTAGAGCGCCACATCCGCCCCCTCGGCGATGAAGCGGCGGAGCCCATACTCGGCCGCCGCATCGACGATGACCGGCACGCCGTGCGCATGGGCAATTTCGCTGAACCGTCTGAGTGTGAGCATGCCGTATTGCACCGCATGGTGCGACACCACGTAGAGTGCAGCCGCCGTCCGCTCGGTGAGCGCGGCTTCGAGCTCGTACTCGGCGATCGAGGTCGCCTGCCCCACGCTGACCACTTCCGCCCCGGCGAGCCGCACCGCCTGCTCCACCGGCGCACCATAGGAAATGAGGTGCCCGGCCATCACCGCCACCTCGTACTTCAGGCCGGAGGCGTCAGGCAGCCGGGCGATGGCGGCGCGGTCGAGCCCGGTCATCGCGCCGGCCACCGCCAGCGTGATGCCCGCCGCCGTGGAGGCCGTGACGAACCCCGCCTCGGCGCCGCAGAGCCGGGCGATGGTCCGGCTCGCCACCTGCTGCAGCGCATCGATTTCGACGAAGCGCGGCAGGATCGACTGCACCGCCTCGATCACCTCGGCCCGCGCGCTCGAGGCGCCGATCACCGTCATGGTGCCCGAGGCGTTGATCACCGGCCTCAGGCCCCAGCGCGTCACAATATCGTCTGTCGTCAAGACCAGGGTCTCCTCGCGTCCGCCGTCACCCCATCAAACCCCAGACTGCATCCGGATGCAACATTGAACCGCATTGATCCCGCGAGGATTTTTCCGGAGCACATCGAGGCAGTTCTGGCCCGTCTCTGGTGGTTCACGGCGGCATGTTGTACACGTCCTGCATCGGTATGCAGTGGCGGCAAATGGGGTTTGTTGGATGACGGATGACAGCGCGGACGAGAGTGATGCCGGCCGGCGGGTGCCGCTGACCGGGCGCGAGCTCGCCAAGGCGCTCGGCATTTCGCAATCGACCATCTCGCGCGCCTTTTCCGAGGGCGCCACCATCTCCCCCAAGATGCGCGCCAAGGTGCTGGAAGCAGCGCGCGAGCTGGGCTACCAGCCCAATGTCATCGCCCGCTCGCTCACCACCCGGCGCAGCGGCATTGTCGGCATCGTCACCGCCAACATGACCAACCCGTTCTACGTCTCGATCCTGCAGCCGCTGGCCCGCCGGCTGCAGCAGATGGGGCTGCAGACGCTGTTGTTCAGCGTCCCCTCCGGCCAGCAGATCGACAGCCAGCTGCCGCTGCTGCTGCAATACAATGTCGATGCCATCGTGGTGATGACCGGCACCATTTCCGCCGAGATGGCGCGCCGCTGGACCGATGCCGGCCGGCTGGTGCTGCCGTTCAGCTACACCATCCCCGAACTCGACCTGCCCAGCGTCTCCTGCGACAACGAGGCGGGCGGCCGCGCCGTGGCACAGCACCTGGTACAGCTCGGCCACAAGCGCCCGGCCTTTGTCGGCGGCCACCCGCAGTCGGCCACCTCCGTGGCGCGCGGCCGCGGCTTTGCCCTGGGGCTCGAGGAACTGGGCGTACCGCTGTTCGGCCGGCTCGATACCGGCGAATACACCTATGAAGGCGGCTATGCCGCAGCGCTGGAACTGGGCCGCACCCGCCCGGACGCGATCTTTTTCGCCGACGACATCATGGCGCTGGGCGGCATGGACGCGCTGCGCTTCGGGCTGGGGCTATCGGTGCCGAACGATATCTCGGTGGTCGGCTTCGACAATATCCCCTTGGCGGGGTGGCCGACCTATGAGCTGACCACGTTCGCGCAGCCGGTGGAGCCGATGATCGAAGCCGCAGTGCGGCTGCTGACCAGGCGGGATGGCGAGCCGGTAACAGCGGAACACTCGGCGCTACTGCCGGGGACGCTGGTGCAGCGAAAGTCGGTGCGGGCAAGAGGGCGGTAGCAGTCGGCACCGCGGGCGCCACGCACGTCCCCTCGCCCCTTTGGGGAGAGGGTCAGGGTGAGGGGCGCCAAGCACACCGACCGAGCCGCTTGCAGCTATTTTTCATAGTTCAGCGCGCTTGGCGCCCCTCACCCCGCGGTGAGGCCTTCGGCCTCCCCGCCGCCCTCTCCCCAGAGGGGCGAGGGGGCGCGGTGGCGCTGCCGGTGCAGACGCGCCCTACTCGTCCCCACCAAACGTCGGCACCCGCGCCAGCATCCCGCCATCGACCACCAGCGTCGTCCCGGTCACCATCGCCGAGCCCGGTTCGGCCAGGTACACCGCCGCATTGGCGACATCTTCCGCCTCGGCCGCCGCGCCCAGCGGAATAGTCTCTGCAAACCCCTGCCGAAACCCCGGTGTCTCGAACAGCTCGCGGTTGCGCGGAACCGTCACCGGGCCGGGCGCGATCATGTTCGCCCTGATGCGGTGCTTCGCGAGATCCACCGCCATGGCCCTGGTCAGCATGCCCACCCCGCCCTTCGACGCCACATAGGCCAGCGCTCCCGCCTCAGCCGCCAGCGCGTTGATCGAGCCGATGGTGATAATCGAGCCACCGCGACCGCCTGCGATCATCGCTCGCGCCGCCGCGCGGCAGGCGTAGAAGCTGCCGCTGAGATTGACCTCGATGTAGCGCCGCCACTCGTCATCGCTCACATCGGGAAACGCCGCCCGGCCGCCGGTCAGCGCCGCCGCCGTCACCACGATATCGAGCCGGCCGATTTGCGCGACCGCCTCGGCCATCGCGGCTTCCACCGCCGCGCCATCCGCCACGTCGCAGGCGACGATCCCGTCGACCGGCTTCGCATCGAGCCCGACCACCCGAGCGCCCTCGGCCCGAAACCGCTCGGCGATGGCGCTGCCGATACCGCCGGCGGCGCCGGTGACGATGGCCGTGAGGCCGTCTAGCCGTCCCATCCTCACCCTCAGGTCCTGATCAGCCCTGGGGTGACGATAGCTGCCTCGCTCTGCCGGTCAAACAGGTAAAGCCCCAGCGGGTCGAGCCGGACGCCGACCATGTCGCCCGCCCTCGCCGGCTCGGTCGGGCCCGACTGTGCGATCAGCCGGCCCTGCGACGACGACAAATGCACGATAGTCTGGGCCCCCAGATGCTCGACCAGGTCGACCCGCATCTGCAACTGCCCATCCGGCGCCAGCACCAGATCCTCGGCCCTGAGGCCCAGATCATAGCTCTTGCCCACCTTCAGCTTGCCCAGTACCGCCTCGGGCAGCGCGATGCTGGTGCCGAAGGCCCGCAGCTGGTTGTCATCGCCGAGCGTCGCTTCCACCATCGACATGGGCGGGCTGCCGACGAAGGTGGCGACGAACCGGTTGGCGGGGTTGCGGTAGATCTCGAGCGGGCTGGCAAACTGCTGCAGCACGCCGTGGCGGAACACCGCAATGCGATCGCTCATCGTCATCGCCTCGGCCTGGTCATGCGTCACATAGACCGCCGTGGTGTCGAGATCGGCGAACAGCCGCTTGAGCTCCACCCGGGTCTGCACCCTGAGCACCGCGTCGAGATTACTGAGCGGTTCGTCGAGCAGGAACACATGCGGGTCGCGCACGAACGCCCGCCCCAAAGCCACGCGTTGCCGCTGCCCACCCGAGAGCTGGCGCGGGTAGCGGCCGAGCACTTCCTTGAGCTCGAGCCGCTCGGCCGCGTCGGCCACCCGCCTCGCAATCTCGGCCTTGTCGAGGTTCCTCACCTTCAGCGCAAAGCCGATATTGTCGGCCACCGTCATGTGCGGATAGAGCGCATAGCCCTGGAACACCATGGCGAAGTTCCTGAGCCGCGGCGGCACCTTGGTAACGTCGGTGCCGTCCATCAGGATCTGGCCTTCGCTCGGGGTTTCGAGCCCGGCGATCATGTTGAGCGTCGTGGTCTTGCCGCAACCCGAAGGGCCGAGGAACGAGACGAACTCGCGGTCGCGGATTTCGAGATCGAGCGCCTTGACCGCGACCACCGAACCGAACTTCTTCCAGACGTTGGAGAGGATCAAACCTGCCATTTTCAGCCTTTGACGGCGCCGGCGGTGAGACCGCGGACGAGATAGCGTTGAGCGATGAGGGCGAGCAGCATGACCGGCAGCACGATGACCGTGCCCATGGCCGACATCGGCCCCCAGACGGTGCCCTTGTCGGTGATGAAGCCGGAGATTTCGACCGGCAGGGTCTTGGCGTTGAGCGGCCCGACGGCGGAGGCGAAGAGGAACTCGTTCCACGAAAAGAACGCGGTGAGCAGCGCCGCCGTGGCGATGGCCGGCACCGTCAGCGGCAACACGATCGAGAAGAACCGCCTGAGGATGCCGCAGCCGTCCATCATGGCGGACTGCTCGAGTTGCTTCGGAAAATCCTCGAAGAAGGCCAGCATCAGCCACACCACGATCGGCAGCGTCATGCTGACATGGGCGATGACCACCGCCGCATAGGTGTCGCGCAAGCCGAAATCGCGCATCAAGACGAAGTACGGGATGGCGATGGTGATCTTGGGGTAGAACCGGACGATCAAAAAGGTGAGCCCGATAATGGTCGACAACCGGAACGGCAGCTTCAGCCGGGCGAGGCCATAGGCGACGAGGCAGCCGGTGGAGACTGCGATCACCGTGGTCGCCGCCGTGACGATCAGAGAGTTGAGCAGGATCCGGAACGTCGTGCCGTTGGCGCTCAGCACCGCGGCGTAATACTCGAAGGTCAGCTCGGTCGGCCACAGCCCGGATTTATCCGAGAGGAACTCGTCGGCTGGCCTAAAACTGTTGCCGAAGAGGACGAAGAACGGCGCCAGCGTCACCAGCAGCGCCAGGAGGATGATGCCGACCACCAGCAGGCGGCGGGCGACGGGGCCGAGGCCGCTCGTTGCGGCATGGGAGAGTTGCGCCGCCATCTCAGGCCTCCCGCTGCCAGCGCAAGATCCGCGCTCGCCAGATCAGCAGCCCCACTACCAGGAGCATGCAGCCGATCAGCGAGGCCCAGGAAATCGCCGCGGCGTAGCTGATGTTGAAGTAGCGCAGGCCCTGCTGGTAGATCCAGAAACTGAGGGTGTGGGTGGCAAAGCCCGGGCCGCCAAAGGTGGTGGTGAAGACGATATCGAGCGTCAACAGCGCATCGAGCAGCCGGAACATCACCACCAATAACCCCACCGGCGCCAGCATCGGCAAAATCACCATGCGGAGGATCTGCCACGGCGTCGCCCCATCGACCTCGGCCGCCTTCAGCACTTCCGACGGCAGCGAGGAGAGTGCCGCGGCAAAGATCACGAAGACGAACGGCGTCCATTCCCACACATCGATGATGACGATCGACACCATGGCAAGGGTGGGATCACCCAGCCAGTCGGGCGTCGGAAGCCCCAGGTTGCGCAGCACCTGGTTGACCGGCCCCACCCTGGCGCTGAGCATCATCCGCCAGATCGTGCCCACTGCAACGGGCGCAATCACCATGGGGAGGATGAGGATGGTGCGGGCGACGCGCAACGCCAGGGTCTCGCCCATCGTCAGGTAGGCAAGGATGAAGCCGAGGACGATCTGCGCCGCGGTGCTGGCGAGGCCGAACCAGATGGTGCGGCCCACCGCCTGCAGCAGCACCCCGTCGCTCGCCATCTTGGTGTAATTGGCGAGCCCGACGAAATCGCCCGGCTCGGTGGAGCGCGACAGCGTCCAATCGACCAGCGAGATGTAGAGCGAATAGAGCAGCGGATAGAACTGCGCCACGACGACGATGGCCACTGCCGGCACGATGAAGGCGATGAGGATACCGCGCTCGCCTATTCTACTCTCGAGCCAATCGGCAACACCCCAGACCGTCCGCGAAACCCACATACCCTGCCCTGCTCTATGTGAAGTGTGACGCGGAGGCCGGGTGCCTCCGCGCGTTGATCAAGGTGGACCACTCGGCGAGCTGCTCCGTCCCTTCTCCCCTCAGGGGAGAAGGTGGCCGAAGGCCGGTTGAGGGGTGAAGCGGCCCGTGCTCGCTCAGAAGCTGAACCCCTCGCCCAAGTTTCGCTAGGGACCTAAAGGTCCTAGCTGCACTATCCTCTCCCCTCAGGGGAGAGGGGCCGCCTCTCACCCCAAACCCGGTGTCATCCCAGCGAAAGCTGGGACCCAACTCGCAGCTGGCGCAAGTGGAGAAATGGGCCCCTGCTTTCGCGAGGGATGACAGCCGGTGGGTGGGCACGATCACGGCTTGATCCACATGGGCTTGCTCAGGAACGACGGCCAGCGGATGGGGCAAGTTCTCCCCACCACAGGCCCTGCGCCACCCACCGCTGTCATCCCGGCGCAGGCCGGGATCCATCCTGAGATGCTTCGGCTCTTGCGCCGATCCTCACTATCTCAGGCTGGGCCCCGGCCTTCGCCGGGGTGACACCGTGGGTGGGCAGCCACCCGTGAATACCCTATTCCGCCGCCACTGCCCCAACGCTGGTGGCCACTTCCAGCAGCGTTGCCGGGACCGGGAAATTGGCCCAGGCCTGGTTGATGCTGGCAATGCCATCCTCGGCCGAGACGCGGCCATTGGCGATGTCCTGCAGCGTGTTGTTGAGGAAATCCAACGCCTCGCCCGACAGCACCGGGTTCTGCGCCCGCGGCAGGTCGGCGAGCTTGGCCGGCCAATCGTGGGCATGCGCCGCCTTCAGCTCCGGGTCGTCATAGAGCGCCTTCCAGGGCGAGCCGATGCCGTATTTCTTGTAGTTGGCCGCGGCATTTTCCGGGCCGGCGAAGGTCTTGATCCAGTCCCAGGCCACCGCCTTGTCGGGGGCGGAGTCGACGAGGAACAGCTGCCACTGGCTGAGCTGCGGATAGCCCGGCCCGGGGAACGAGACCTGGTGCCACTTGCCCTTCAGGGGGCTTGCATCCTCGTCGAGGAACTTGTTGGCGAACGAAGGCCAGGTCACCAGCATCGCCGCCTTGCCGTCGCGGAACGCCGCATTGGCTTCGTCGAACGACATGGCGCTGCCCTGCTTGGGCAGGTGCTTCCAGAGTTCGGCAATGAGCTTGCCCACTTCCACCGCCTTGGCCGTATCGAGCTCGTATTTGCCGGCCTTGATATAGGTGCCGTCATAGGCGCCGGTGAAAAACGCGCTGATCTGCTCGGGGCTGCCGGTGGGGTGCGAGAAGCAGGCCACATCCGGCAAAGCCGCCTCGATGGTCGGGCACGCAGCGACGAAATCAGCCCAGGTCTTGAACTCGCCCGAGACCCCGGCAGTCTTCAGCATCTCGTCATTGACCATCACGCCGTAGACGTCGGTGCCGTAGGGAAAGCCGATCTGCTGGCCGTTGAAATATTCCGACCGGCCCGGATCCATCAGCCCGGGGATCATCCCCTCGTTCAGGTTGTCGGCCTTGATCATCTCCGCCAGCGGCACGAAATGCGGATAGATATCAACGAGGTAGAAGCCGCCGCTCATCACCTGGTACTGGTTGGTGCCGGTGAGCACGTCGGTGATGTTGTTCTGCCTGAGGATGGCCCAGGGGAACGCCGCCACCGTGGTCTTCACCCCGGTCTTCTTTTCGAACTCCGGCGCGAGGTCGGCCGCCGCCTTGTCGTATGTGCCCGAGGCCATCACCGAAAAGCTGAAGCTCTGCGCCATGGCCGGGGCTGCCCCGATCAGCCCGGTGGCCAGCACCGCGGCGGGCAGCACCGCGTGGCTGAGGCGAAGGCGATGCACGTCAAACCAGGTCTTGGACTTAGACATTTGTGGTTCTCCCTGTAGTCGCTGGCGGCCCCCCAAGGGCCGGTCCTTGATCACCCGACAGCGCGTGCTGGCGTGGTGGATAAATGCGAATGGAACAGCGTCGCCTGCGGCGCGTACGGCACCGCCGGATCGAGCGGGAACATCGGCCGCGCACAGACGGTGTGGCCGAGCGTCGGCAGGTTGGCCGAGGTGGAGCCCGCCACATCGACGATGAAATTGCGCCTGACCCAGGCATCGTACATGTGGTGCTCGGTATGCGGCGACTTCACCACCACGAGGTCGTAATCGACCGGGTCGATGCCGTTGGCATAGTACATGGCGCGGTCGAACAGGCTGAGCGAGCGGCTGAACACCACCACGGTGAAGTTGTCGAAGGTGAGCACCGCCGTCGGCCCCGCACTCAACGGAATGCCCATGGTTTCGAGCCGGGATTCCCCATCGGAGAGGAGTTTTACCCGCGCCGTGACCCGCATCGGGCTGAAGCGTTTGCGATCGAGCGCCCCGCCCAGGTCGACCTCGATGGTCGCGCCGACCCCGGCCTGATGCGCCGCCGCCGCGGCGCCGGCATCGACGATCTGCGCCAGCACCTTGCCGCCATAGCCGGCGTCGCGCAGGCCCTTGATCAGGAGGTTGGAATCCCCGCTCGAGCCCGATGACGGCGCATCGGCCGCATCGGAGAACAGCACCGTGCCATCGTTGATCGCCCTGGCGCCGGCAATCGCCTCGGCAAGGGGAGTGAGATGCGCCTGCATCCGTTCGCGCGCCGCCCAGAAGGCGGCGGCGATCCGCTCGGCCGTTGCCACCGCCTCGGCTGGGTCCCGATCGGTCATGATGAGCACCTGGCTGCACAGCTCCGGCACATCGGTGAACGGGTTGCCAATCATCACCCCGGCTGCGATCGCCGCGCCGCTCTCTTCGAGTTCGAGGCATTCGCGGAGGTATTCGCCATAGATACCGGTATCGGTGATCAGCTCGTTGCCGCGGACCAGTGCCGGGATGGTGACCCGCACGATCGTGGTGTCGGGGCGCTCGCGCAGCAGCTTCAGCAGCACCCGCGCCGCCCGGGCCCCGGTATCGGCGAAATCGCGGTGCGGATAGGTGTAATAGATGGCGAGCCCGTTCACCGCCTCGATCATCCTTGATGTGACGATGCCATGCAGATCAAGCGACATGACGATCGGCGTCTGAGGCCCCACCCGGCGGCGGATCTCAGTGAGCAGCGCCCCTTCCGGGTCGAGCTCGCCGATTGCCGCCATCGCCCCATGCAGCGATACCAGCACGGCATCGACATCGGCGTTGCGATCGACCACCTCGAGCAGTTCGGAGCTGAGCCGCTGCCAGCCCTCCGCCGAGAGCGGCCCGGCGCTGTCCGAGCGGGCGCCATAGCCGGGCACCACGATGATTTCCGACTCCGCCTCGAGCACTGCCAGCGCCCCGCCGATGGCGGTGTTGAGCCCGCGCTGGCTCAGCATCGAGTTGCCCCGATCAATACGAAAGTTCTCGTATGCCGACGGCACCGGATTGAACGAGGATACCTCCTGCATGCATTCGAGGAACAACACCCTGAACATCGAGAGACCCCGTTAGATTCCTGACCGGCTGGTCGCTGCGCCCTCCCCGCGAGGCCGCCGACCGATCCGGCGAGAGCAAGATAAGCAACAATTGCATCCGGATGCAATAGCTTTCTGCATCCGGATGCAGTAGCGTTGCACAGCCTGTTTCAGAGGCGGCCAACCGGCCGGAAACCGGGGCTGCCAACTCCATAAGGGACGAGAAATGATCCGCTATCTGAAGACCGCGGCCGCTGCCGCCACCACCGCCGAGGCCGACCGCCAGGTGCGCAGCACCGTCGAAGCCATCATCGAGAGCATCATCACCCGCGGTGACGACGCCGTGCACGAGCTCTCCCGCCGCTTCGACAATTATGACCGCACCGATTTCCGGCTTTCGGAGAGCGAGATCGCCGATTGCGTCGCCGCGGTGGGTGAGGCGGCGCTCGACGATATCCGCTTCGCCCAGGCCCAGGTGCGCAACTTCGCCCAGCACCAGCGCGCCGCGCTCGCCGATATCGAGGTCGAAACCCTTCCCGGCATCGTGCTCGGCCACAAGAACATCCCGGTCAACGCCGTCGGCTGCTACGTGCCGGGCGGCAAATACCCGCTGCTCGCCTCGGCTCATATGTCGGTGGTCACGGCGCGCGTCGCCGGCGTGCCCCGCATCATCACCGCCGCCCCGCCCTTCGAGGGCAAGCCCGCCGCCGCCATCGTCGCCGCCCAGCATCTTGCCGGCGCCGACGAGATCTATTGCCTCGGCGGCGTGCAGGCCGTCGCCGCCATGGCTCTCGGCACCGCCAGTATCAAGAAGGTCGATATGATCGTCGGGCCCGGCAACGCGTATGTCGCCGAGGCCAAGCGCCAGCTGTTCGGCACCATCGGCATCGATTTGCCCGCCGGCCCCACCGAGACGCTGGTCATCGCCGATGACAGCGTCGATGCCGAGCTCTGCGCCACGGACCTCCTCGGCCAGGCCGAGCACGGCCCGACCTCGCCGGCCATCCTCCTCACCAATTCCGAAGCCCTCGCCCGCGCCACCATCGCGGCGGTGGAGCACCTCCTCACCATCCTCCCCACCGCGGCCATCGCCGCCCGCTCCTGGGCCGATTTCGGCCAGGTGATCGTCTGCGACACGCTGGACGAAATGCTCGCCACCGCCGATGCGATCGCCTCGGAGCACGTGCAGGTGATGACCTCGGACCCCGATTGGTTCCTCGAACGGATGACCAATTACGGCGCCCTGTTCCTCGGACCACGCACCAATGTGGCCTATGGCGACAAGGTGATCGGCACCAACCACACCCTCCCCACCAAGGGCGCGGCGCGCTTCACCGGCGGGCTGTGGGTCGGCAAATTTCTGAAGACCGTCACCTACCAGCGCGTCCTCAGCAACGAGGCCTCGGCGATGATCGGCGAATATTGCTCCCGCCTCTGCCTGCTCGAAGGCTTTGCCGGCCACGCCGAACAGGCCAACATCCGCGTCCGCCGCTATGGCGGCAGGAACGTGCCCTATGCGGAGGCGGCGAGCCGGAGGTGATGGGCGGGGCGGGAGCCCCACCGCTCGTGGATGGGGTGACGCTGCTGCAAATCCCCCAAACCCGGTGTCATCCCGGCGAAAGCCGGGACCCAACCCGCCTCAGCGCATGTGGATGGATGGGTCCGTTGCTGCACGGGGATGATAGCCCACCCCCGCGGAACAAACCAGAAACAAACTAATGACAGCCGCCGCAGGACCATGTAACCATCCCCGCCAATTGGGGGGAATTCATAATGGCTTGGTACTATTCGGCCGACGGCGCGCCCGTCGGCCCGCTTCCCGCAGACGAGATCGAAAACCTGTTCGTCACCGGCCAGCTGACGGCGGAGACGTTAGTGTGGCGCAAAGGATTTCCCGAGTGGACGCCGCTCGCCGATACTGACGAGTTCGCTCACCTCGCAGATGAGGCACTTCCGCCTCCGCTGCCTGCTGCCCGGCAGCAAGCAACGGCTGCGGAACTGGATGACGAAGTGCTGGTCTCCGATCGCGTCGGCGACTATCGCCCGGGAGCTGATCGCGACGACGACGATGACGATGACGAGCCGGCCTTCAGCCTCGCGCCGCCTTCGATTGCCCAGCCGCTCGCCGGGCCGTGGACGCGCTATTTCGCGCGCTCGATCGACCTCTCGATCATCGGCACGGTGCTGATGACCGGCATCTATTGGGTGCTGCCCCTGGTGAGCCCCAAGCTGGCGCTGCAGCTCTATTTCGTCGATGCCCGGGTGATGTTCGCGCTGCTGCTGCCGCTGACGTTTTTCCTCAATGCCATCATCATCACCCTGTTCGGCAACTCGCTCGGCAAGGCGATCTTCGCCATCAAGGCCGAGCCCATCGACGGCCGGCCCCGCTTCGGCCTTGCCGGCAACCTCAGGCGCGAGTTCACCGTGTGGATCCAGGGGCTGGCGCTCGGCCTCCCGCTCGTCAACTTCTTCACCATGATCCCGGCCTATCGCGCCGTGCTGCGTGGCGCGCCGGCGCCCTATGACGTCGGGCGCGCTACCGTCCGCGCCTATTCCGAGAGCCGGGTGCGCCGCACCCTCGGCATCCTGTTCGGCCTCGCGCTCTATGCCGGCATCGTGGCGCTCAACACCATGGACCGGATCGCCATGGATGAAATCGCTCAGCCCGCCATCTGGTCCAACCCGGTCACCCAGCTCTCCACCACCATCCCCGGCGGCTGGACCTATGAGGCCTTCACCGGCCCCGACGGCGCCACCCTCCATGGCTTCACCGAGGTGGAGACCGGCCTCATCGCCATTCTGGCCGCGGAGAGCCTGCCGAACCTGAGCATGGAAGATTACCTCGCGGCGCTGGCCAAGGGGGTGAGCGCCACCATCAGGCTGGGCGATTGGTCGAAGTCGAACCTGCCCGGGGTCTGGACGGCGGACGGGCAGACGGCAACCGGCGGTTACCCGGCGACCGTCCACGCCGCCCAGGCCGGCGAGCAGTTCTGGCGCATCGTCTATATCGACCAGCTCTCGACCACGCCGCGCGAGATCGTCGAGCCGGAAATGACCGCGGCATTGTTCAGGAGCGTGGGGATCGGCGCGCCATGAACGACGACGAGTTCAGGCAGGGCATCGAGGCCCTGGTTGTGGAAGCGACCCGCGACACGCCCCGCCTGACGCCGGAGCAGGTTGCGGCTCGAGCCGCCGCAGAGCGGCAGCAGGCAGCCGAGGCCATGTATCGCCGCGTCCCCGGCCTCAGCCTGGCGGTGGCCGATGTCGTCGAGCGGTTCGAGCGCGTGCGCCGCCATCGTCGGGCGCGCCGCGTGGCGGGAGTGGTGTGGCTCCTGATGGTCTTGTTCCTTGCGGCCTACATCACGCACCGCGCTATCGGCTGACGCGCGCCGCGCCGGAGCAAATTGGGGGGAATTGACATTGCAGTGGTACTATTCGGCTGATGGCGCCGCAGTCGGGCCGCGTACGGCGGACGATCTCGAGGAGCTGTACGCTGCCGCAGAGATCGCGGCTGACACGTTGGTCTGGCGCAAGGGTTTTGCCGAGTGGACGCCGCTCGGCGATACCGAAGACTTCGCGCCGCTCATCGATGCCGGCCTGCCCCCGCCCCTGCCCCAGGCGCGACGCCTGGCAACGGCCTATGGCACGGACGACGAAGAACCTGCCGCTGATCACGCGACGCGGCGCTTTGCCGGCGATCACCGGGCCGCGTCAGATTCTGCACTTACCGCCGCGACGGTAGCTCCCGTCTTCGCGGGCCCGTGGACGCGGTTTTTTGCGCGCTCCATCGACATCACGATCCTGCTTACGCTGCTAATTATCGGCCTCTATCTGGTACCGCCGGCAGTGAGCCCTGGCCTGTCTCTCCAGCTCAATTCCAATCCCGGCGCCCTGCTCTTGCCGCTGCTGCTGGTGGCGCTGCTGCTCAACGCCGTCATCATCACGCTGTGCGGCAACTCACTGGGCAAAGCCATCTTCGGTATCCGCGCTGAACCGATCGAGGGCGACTGGCGCTTTGGGCTGGATGGCAACCTCAAGCGGGAGTTTCGGGTGTGGGTCTGGGGGCTGGCGCTCGGCCTGCCGCTCGTCAGCTTCTTCACCTTGGTGCCGGCATTCCACCGCGTGCTGCGCGGCACACCCACTGCCTACGACCTCGGCCGCGCTACGGTGCGCGCCTACTCGCAAAGCCGCTTCCGCCGCACGCTGGGCATGCTGTTCGCCCTACTGCCCTACCTGGGCATCCTCACGCAGGCCGCCATTGACCTGCAGGTCATCTAGGCACGCGCACATCGGCTGAGCTGGAGCAACCCCACGACTGACGTCGCCATCGCCGCCGGCCCAGGCCATTGCGCCTTGTCAGCAGACGACCTGCCCTCGCAGCCGATCAAACTTGCTGGCCGGCATGCTTGCCCTTCTTAACCTGTTAGGGAACGGGCCTTATGCGTTCGCTGCGGGCCGACACCCCGAGTCGCGCCGCCAAGCGGCATGCGGCCAGCAGCAGGCGAAACGGAGGGCCTCCGGATGGGCTATGTCGAAAGCGTTCTGAAGCCTGACGAGCAGGTGCTGGCCATCGGCCGCATGCACTGGATCGTCTACCTGCGCGGCCTGATCCTCGCCGCCATCGGCCTGATCCTGATCCTCGCTCCAGCCGGCCCAGGCGTCAGCACCGCCCTCGCCATTATCGGCGCCATCGTCCTGCTGTTCGGCCTCTGGAGCCTCGCCGGCGCCTGGATCGAACAGGCGACGACGGAGATCGCCGTCACCACCCGCCGCGTCATCCAGAAACGCGGCCTGATCCGCCGCCAGACCGGCGAAATGAACATGGAAAAGGTCGAGTCAGTGATCGTTGACCAATCCATTCTCGGGCGGGTGTTGGGATACGGCTCGATTGTGGTGCGGGGAACAGGCTCGGGGATCGAGGGGCTGCACTATATCGCGGACCCGATTGGGCTGAGGAGTGCGATCGTGGTGCGGTAGGACGCCCCTTCCCCCTCAAGCCACCTCCGCCAACCCCACCACATCCCCCTGCCCCTCCCGCTCCGCCAGCAGCGCCAGTGCGACGTCGTGCTGGTTGCGGCACCAGCGCTCCACCCGTTCCCGTGCTCTCGCCACCGCGAGATCATCCGCCACATATTCCACCCGCCGCACCAACCGGCGGTCGGCGGCGCTCTCCCGTGGGGCGCTGATCGAGAGCGGTGTGCCGAACGTCGCCGGGTCGTCGTCCACCGTCACGTCCCAGACTTCGCGCGTCACCGGGCGGACGCTCATGGCGCAGATCGAGGTGATGCCGGCGGTGATGAGGAGGTCTAGGGCGGTGGTTTTGAGGCCGAGTGCGGCGCGGATGGCGGCGGCGTCGATGGGGTATGGGCCGCGCTCGATCAGGTAGGAGGTCATTGCCAGCTCCAGGGGTGATGCAGCTAGCAATGCATAAATGCACAATTATCGTCAAGCGATGCCGTGCACGAATGCACATCACGCTGCAGTCACGAGAGCGACTCGACTCCGGCGCGGCGCTGGTGTTTGAATGTGAACAAAAGGTGAACTTTGAGGGATTGCGGGGGATGGTGACGTATTACGTCGTGCAGGGGTTTTTGCGCGGGAAGAATGGCTATCCGATCCGTGAGGAAAGCCAGGAGGTGGCGAGCGCGCGCCATGCGCGGGCGCTGTGCGAGCGGCTGATGGCCGACCGCATGGCGGCGGTGGCGTTTTCGCGCAGCGGCGACCCGGCGACCGGGGAATGGCAGGATGCGGTGGTGATCTGCAGCCTGGGGGCGGTGTCGGAGGAGTTGCTGGCGGAAGCGGCGGCTTGAAGGGGATCGTGGCTCTGCGCCCCCTATCTGGCGAAAACTAGGGACTTGGCTGCGCTACGCCCAGGTTTTCGCTTTCTCCCCCGCCAAGGGGGAGAGTCCCGACTGCGCCTTTCGGTGATGGTGGGGCTGGCGACGCGAAGCGCGCTTGGAGCGGGGCGACGAGCGGCTGGGCGCGGCGCGCTTGGCGCCCCCTCCACCAGCTTCGCTGCCCCCCCTCCCCCGCCACGCCGGGGGGAGGATCACTGCGCCGCCGGCGGTTGTCCGCGGCGTCGTGCCGGCTGCGCACCCCCTCCGAGCTGCGCTAGTTCGCTAGCGCTCTCAAGCTCCGCTTGCCTCCCCCGTCAAGGGGGAGGTGGGCATCGAGGTTGTGGCGCGATCCGGCTCGAATGACCTGCCGGGACCACTGCCCTACGGCGCTTCGTATTTGCCGACCACGCGGTGGCAGATCGGCCAGATGCGGCGGGATTCGGTGAACTGCTTGGCCGGGTTCCACTGCTCGAGCTGCCACTCGCGATCGTTCCAGCCGTTGAGCCGCTTGATGATCGCTTCGGCATCCTCGCCGCCGGGCGGGGTGTGGAAGAACACGTGGTTGCGGCCGCGCGCCGGCTTGAGGTGGGGATTGACCCAGACCACGTCGCCTTCCCAGAATTCGGGGTTCATCGAACTGCCGTCGACGATCAGCCCATAGGCGCCCTGCACCCCCTCGAGCGCAGCCGGCATCGCCATGTGGTCGACGAAATCGGAACTGACGATCAGCTTGCCATCGCCGCCCATGGCGCCGGAAAACACCGGCAGCAGGTTGCGCCGGCCGGATAGCACCACCTGCTCGCCCGGCACATAACGAACCGGCTGCCCCTCGGTGCGCGGCTGGGCCGGCGCATCGGGCGGGCGGCCGGCGGCATAGGCGGCGGCAAAGCTCAGGTAGGCGATACCGGTCGCCGCCTCGAGCTTGTTGAGCGTGGTGTTGGTGAGCGCGAACTTGTACTCGGCCGAGTTCAGCGGCCGGGTCAGCGTGGTCGATGAAATGCCGGCCTTCAGCGCCAGGCCGGTCGGCGACAGGCCGGTGACCTCAAGCACATGGCGCACATAATCGACAGCGAGCTGGTTGGGTTCGGCCATGTGCACAGCCTAGCACCATAATGCACAAATGCATTGTGCATTTGTGCTTGACAGACTGTGCATTAATGCTCAGTGTATCACCCCATGAGTAGCAGCAGGGACATCGCCGGTTTCGAAACGAGTCGGCTTACTGCCCCTCACCAGTTCACGCCCGGGCACCTCCCGAGCCTGCCGGCGGGCGGGCGCAGTCGCAGGGGCGGATGCGTCGAAACGAGCAAGACCTCGCGACGGCGTCAAACCGGAGCTCGGGCGGGCGGCAACGCCGGCATGATCCCGGCAATCCGCCCCACCCGCCCGGCGCGAGGTCTTCCTCGTCGCCCGGCGCGAGGTCTTCCTCGTCGCCCGGCGCGGGGCCTTCGTCGTCGCCCGGCGTGGGGCCTTCGTCGTCGCTGACGCGCCGGCCTGATCTCAAAACCTGCCCGCGGGCTCGCTGCGGGCAACGCGACCACCGCCGCCGGCGCACCCTCGTGCCGGCGAACGCACCCCCTTTCGCCAATGGAGCCCACACCATGATGCTCTATCGCCAGTTGCGCCTCGCCCCGGTGCGGGCGGCCGATGCCAGCCCCAGCCAGCAGCGGCTCGCCGAGGAGCGGCGGGCCCGCGAGGCGCGCATCCGGCTGGCCGCGCAGCACCCCCTCCCCGCCTCGGACCTGATCGTGCGGCCCTACCGTGCCGCGCGCCCGGCGCCGCCGGCGCCCGAGCCGTGGCCGCCTTATCGCGAGCCGGCGCCCTGGGACACGCTGGAGCTATCAGCGCGATACCTCGTCGCCATGCCCGCCCTGCCCCGCCCGCTGACGGCGCGGGAAATCATCGACGAGGTGGTGGCGAGGCACGGGGTCGATCGGGCCGAACTCGCCGGCTCGTCGCGGCGGGCGCCGGTTACCGCGGCGCGGCGCGAGGCGAGCTGGCGCATCCGGCACGAAGTGCTGGTCAATGGCCGGCAAATCAGCCTGCCCGAGATCGCCCGGCACCTGGGCGGCCGCGACCACACCACCGTGCTCTACAATATCCGCCGCTACGAGGCGGAGCTGGCAACCAAAGCGCTTTCAGGAAAAGTTGCAGACTTTTCCGCCTCGAAAGCGCGTCCAGACCAAGTGGCGGAGGGCGGCCGATGAGCCTCCCCTGGTTCAAGTTCCAGCCCGCGGCATGGCGCGGCGACCAGGCCCTGAGGGCCGTCAGCCTCGCGGCGCGCGGGCTGTGGATCGAGTGCCTGTGCATCATGCACGAGGCCAAGCCCTATGGGCACCTGGTGCTCAACGGCAAGCCGATCGACGAGATGACCCTGGCCCGCATGACAGGGGTGCCGGTGGACGAGGTTCGCGCCCTCCTGGCGGAGCTTCGGCAAGCCGGCGTCCTGAGCATGGCGAGCACCGGGGTGATCCTGTCGCGGCGCATGGTGAAAGACCATGAGCGGGCCAATCTGGGGCGCAAATCGGCCAACCGCCGCTGGGCGCAAGTGGCTAATGCCACAGCGCAATCCGCTGCACCCAATGGGCCGGCCATTGGGCAGCCCAGTACTGAGAATGAAGACTCGAGATTCCCCCCAAAAACCCCCACGGCGACACCTCGTCCGCCCACGGCCACGCCGTCGCGGCGCGGCAGCAGAGGCGGCGCGTCGGCGCTGCTCGAGCAGGCCCGCAGGATGCAGACGGAAACGGAGATGGAGACCCCAGGATGAACATGCGTGACCAGGGCAAGGCGCTCGAAGCGATTGCCACCATACTCGCCGGCTTTCCCAGCTCCAACTCGGCGATCACCGAGGCGACGGCGATGGCTTATCTCCGCGCCGTCGACCATTGCCCGGTGCTGGCCATCGAGGCCGCCTGCACGGCGTTCCTGCGCGGCCAGGTCAGGGGCCATAACCCGGATTTTCCGCCCACCGCGCCACGGCTCGCGGGCCTCGCCGATGCGCTGGGCGAAGCCGCCCGGGCGCTGGCCCATGGCCCCCGGCTGGTGCGCTACCCGATCGGCGCGGCGCCGCCGGCCGGCACCGTGGCGCTGGGCGGCCGCACCGACGACTGGCGGGGCCCCAGCCGCACCCGGTTGATCGCGGGGAGCACAAGCTGATGGCGCTCGGGATTTTCGAAACCGCGCCCGGCTTCCGGGTGTTCGTCCGCCGCTGCGATGGCTGCGGCTCCAAGCACGCGCCCTACGGCAGGGGGAGCCTCCGCGAAGCGATCCGCACCGGCGAGTTCGGCCGGGTGAAATGCTGGTGCGGGCCCGATGGCTGCCGCGCCACCCGGCATGGAGCGGTGCAATGACCTGGTCGCAAACCGGCGCCGAGCCACCTGGCGAGGGGCGCGGCTCAGGCCGCAAGAGTTTCATCGAGCGCATCCGCGAGGTGGCGACCGAATATTCGGATCGCGGCCTCGGGGCGAGTGCGGCGATGGCAGAAATCCGGGCGGCGTTGCGCGCCCTCGACCGACAGCTCAAGGAGACCTCGGATGGCAGAGTGGTACGCAGTGAGGACACGGGCCAAGGGCGAGCGCGAGGCGCTGCGCCAGCTCGAACGGGCGGGCTTCGAAGCCTACCTGCCGCAATATCGCATCGAGCGCTACAACCGCCGGCAGCGGGTGCGCCGGGTCACCGCGCTCTGCCTGTTCCCGCGCTACCTGTTCGTCAGGTTGGAGCGGCTGGAGGAGACCTCCAGGGTGCTCGCCTGCGCCCCGGTGCTGGAGCTGCTGCCGGGCCGGCCGCACCTGCCGCAGCCGATCCCGGCGGAGGATGTGCTGGCGCTGCGGCAGGCCGAGGCGCGCCAGCTGCTCGATGACACCGACGCGGCCCGCCGGCTGCGCGGCGAGACGACGCGCAACACCCTCGCCGCGCTGCGCAAGCGCCTCGGCGGCAAGCCGGTGCGCATCGCGGCGGGGCCGTTCACCAGCTTTGCCGGTACCGTCGAAGCCGTGGAGTCGCTCAACCGGCTGCGCGTGCTGCTCGACCTGTTCGGCCGCCCGACCCCGGTGGAGCTGGAGCCAGGCCAGGTGGAGGAGCTGGCGGCCTGAAGCCGGCGACCGGGCGCGGGCCAGATCGGCGCTCGCGCCCGCGCATAAAAGTTGCTGTTTGCGCCAATGCAACGGCGATTGTGGCGGCGCTCCGGCTGCGCTAACCATGGCCCCACAAGGCATCGGCTGCGATGTCGTGGGGGCAATAGTGACTGAAGCGGCATCTCGTGAAGCAACCGTGCCGCAATACCGGCCCGGCACGCATATCCTGCTCGATTTCTGGGGCGCCAGCGGCCTCGATGATCAATCCTTCATTGAACAGGCGATGCGCCGCGCCGCTGCGGCCTGCAATGCGACAGTGCTCGAAACCCGCTTCCACCATTTCGGCATCAACAGCGGCGTTACCGGCGTGGCTTTGCTTGCCGAGTCACATATCAGCATCCACACTTGGCCCGAGACCGGGTATGTCGCACTGGACGTGTTCATGTGCGGCGATTGCCGGGCCGAAGATGCCATTGCGCCGTTGCAGGCGGCGTTCCAGCCGAGCCGTCTGAAGATCACCACTGTTGGCCGCGGCACGCTGCCGGCGGACCTTTCAGCTTAGCCGCCGGGACGCGGGCGACCATCGGGGGGTGGTGCGATGAATTTTGCCGGGCTGCCGATCGAAGACCTGATGCGCGCGCCGATCTTCCTGGCGCTTTACCTGGTGCTGCTGCTTGTCGCCAAATGGTTCAAGGGCCTGCAGATCGCCTACAAGATCAACCAGCAGCTGAGCGAGGACGGCAATTTCGCCATCGGGCTCGCCATGTCGGGCTACTACCTCGCCACCGCGGCGATCTATGTGGGGGCGCTCTATGGCCCCTCGCATGGCCTGCTGCAGGATCTTCTGGCCGTCGGCGGTTACTCGCTGGCCGGCATCGTGCTGCTCAACCTGTCGCGCTGGTTCAACGACTGGGCGATCCTGCGCCGGTTCGACGATACGCACCAGCTGGTCGCCCAGAAGAACGCCGGCGTCGGCGCGGTGCATTTCGGCGCCTATGTGGCGACCGGGCTGGTGATCGCCGGCTCGGTGTCGGGCGAAGGCGGCGGGCTCGTCTCGATGCTGGTGTTCTTCGTTCTGGGCCAGCTGTCGCTGTTCATCTTCAGCCTGATCTACGAGCGGCTTTCGCCCTACAACATCCACGCGACGCTGATCGACAGGAACGTTGCCAGCGGCGTCGCCTTTGCCGGCCACCTGATCGCCCTCGCCATCATCATCATGAACGCCTCGGCCGGCGATTTCGTCAACTGGTCCGCCGACCTGACGACCTTCCTCGCCGCCGACCTCATTGCCTTCGTCTTCCTGCCGATCCTGCGGCTGATCATGGATCGCATGGTGATCCCCGGCCGCTCGCTGGGGCGCGAAATCCGCGACAAAGGCAACCTTGCCGCCGCCCTGCTCGAAGCCACGACCGCCATCTGCTTTGCGGGCGTGACGGCGATCCTGATCTAGGGGCGGCCGATGCGGGTTTCAGCCTCGTCGCGGCAAGCGCCCGCCGCTCCGGCCAGGACTGGGGTGCACCTGGGCTATCTGGGGGCGGTGTTCATCGGCTTCGGGCTGCTCGGCCTGCTCACCTCGCTCATCCTCGGCGTGCCGCTGGAGAAGATCTTCACGGGCAGCCTGAAATACGCCCCGTCGCCGACCGAGGTCGCCGAGCCGATCGAGGCGGGGGAACAGCTCGCCGCGCTCGACTACGCCATGGTCGGTCCCTTCACCATCACCCGTCCCGGACAGAGCATCTGGGTGTCGGTCAAGGCCAACGTCACCGTCAATTCCTGGGTGTTCATCGAGGGCGAACTGCTCGACGCGCAACAGAACTACCTGATGGGCTTCGGCAGCGAACTCTGGCACGAAACCGGCTATGACGATGGCCCGTGGGACGAGACGGACAACAACTACAATCTCAACCTGACCATCCCCGAAGCCGGCGAGTTCTACCTCAACTTCAAGACGCAGGGCGAGCCGCGGCCGGAACGGATCGAGGTGAACATCCGCCGCACCAGGGGCAGCGCCATTCCACACCTGATCTTCGGCGTCGTGACGCTGCTGGCCGGGCTGGTGATGAACGAGATCGCCAACCGCACCATCACCAGGCTGGCCGGAGGGTTCAAATGAACACGCCGACCGTAACTGCCGTAGTGACCGCCCTCATCTGCCTCGGCGTCATCTACCTGGCGCTGTTCTCCCTGGCCGGCGACGGGTTCGGCCATGCCGGCTATCACGGCTACAGCTCCCGGCCCTGGTTCCGCGGCGGCGTCGAGACCTATCACGATCGCAGCGCCCGCACCGGCAGCGCCGGGGGCCTCGGCATCGTCGGCGGCGGACCGGAAGGCGGCAAATGACGGCCGAGCAAACCGAGGCCGCAGCCGCCGATGCGGGGGGCAACCGACGCCAGGTTGCCGCGCTGATCTTTTCGGCGTTCGTCTCGGGCCTCTGCTCGATCATCTACGAGCTGCTGATCGCCACCACCGCCTCGTATTTCCTTGGCGACAGCATCAAGTTCTTCTCGCTCACCATCGGCATCTACATGGCGGCGATGGGGCTGGGCACGTTCCTGTCGCGCTATGTCGAAAAGCACATGCTGGGCCGCTTCGTCATCATCGAGCTGGCGCTGGCGGCACTGGGCGGGCTCAGCATCCCGATCCTCTATTTCGCCTATGCCTGGACCGAGCTGTTCGCTCCGGCCTACCTGGTGCTCACGGTGGCGATCGGGGTGCTGATCGGGCTCGAGATCCCGTTCCTCACCCGGCTGATGGACCGCTACAATCCGTTGCGGATCAACATCGCCTCGATCCTCTCGTTCGATTATCTCGGCGCGCTGATCGCCACGCTCGCCTTCCCGTTCCTGCTGTTGCCGGTGTTCGGCATCTACCAGTCGTCGCTGCTGTTCGGCTTCGCCAACGTCTCGATCGGCTTTGTCATGCTGCGCGTGTTCCGCGACGAGATCGGCGAGCCGGCCCGGCAGATGCTGGGGCTGACCGTGGCGATCACCGCGGTGCTCGGCGCGATGATCGCGCTGTCGCAGGTGTTTCTCGAGAAGTGGGATCAGAGCCTCTACGAGGATCGGATCGTCCATGCCGAGCAGACGAAGTACCAGCGCATCGTGCTGACGCGCGACCGCGACGACCTCAGGCTCTATCTCGACGGCAACCTGCAGTTCTCCTCGATCGACGAGTATCGCTACCACGAGGCCCTGGTGCATATCCCGCTGGCCCTGGGCCCACGCACGCCGCGACGGGTGCTGCTGCTGGGCGCCGGCGACGGGCTGGCGGCCCGCGAGTTGCTGAAATACCCCGATATCGCCGAAATCGTGCTGGTCGACCTCGACCCCGCGGTCATCGCGCTGGCCCGCAAGAATACCGGCATCCGCGCCCTCAACGGCGGCAGCCTCGATGCGCCACGGGTAAAGGTGGTGATCGGCGATGCCTTCGAATACCTCAGGAGCAACAGCGCGCCGTTCGAGCTGGTGATCGCCGACCTGCCCGACCCCAACAATAGCGGGCTGGCGCGGCTCTACGCCAAGCAGTTCTACCGCCTGGTGCGCCAGAACCTGGTGCCGGGCGGGCTGTTCGTGACCCAGGCGACGAGCCCCTATTTCTCATCGCGGGCCTTCTGGAGCATCGACGCCACGGTGCGCGCCGGCGGCTTTGCCCACACCTACCCCTACCACCTGAACGTGCCCTCGTTCGGCGAGTGGGGGTTCGTCCTCGCAAGCGACAGCGTGATCGAGACCGGCACGCCACGGCTCGCGGTGGCGACGCGCTATCTCACCGCCGACACCATTCCCATGCATTTCCAGTTCGACAAGGACATGCTGGTCACCGATGCCGCGGTCAGCACGCTCGACCGGCCCACCATCCTCGACGATTACCTGGCGGGCTGGCAGTATTACCGCTGAGGCAGGCCTGAGCCGGGAACGTGCAGTCGGGCGCCCTCTCCCCTAAACGGGAGCCCTCAGTCGGGCGCCCTCTCCCGCTTGCGGGGGAGGGGGGACCACGCGAAGCGTGGTGGGAGGGGGGTGCCTCACGCACTAATGGTGGGCGGCTGAGGCTTGGCTCGGTGTTTGTGGCTCCCCCCTCCCACCGGCTTCGCCGGTCCCCCCTCCCCCGTAAACGGGAGAGGGACGCCGACTGCGTGGTCAGTGACCGTCCACCGCCCGCTGCAACACTGCCCGCGCGCCCTCGTACAATTGCGCGCTCGCCCCCACCGGCATCGCTTCGATCCCGACATAGCCGGCATAGCCGGCCTGGAGCAGCCAGCCGAGTTCTGCCGCCCAGTCATGCGCCCCGGCCCCGAACTCGTGCCGGCCGGGAATATCGGCGGCCTGGATGTGGCCAATGAGCGGCAGGTTGCCGGCCACCGCCCAGCCGAGTGGCTCGCCATTGAGGATGGCGTGGTAGCGGTCATAAAGGAAGCGCAGGTTGGGCCGGCCGAGCCGGCGCAGCAGGGTGAGCGCGCTCGCGCTGTCCTGCAGCAGCGCGTTCGGCCCCTCGAACTGGCGGTTCACCACCTCGACCAGCAGTTCCACCGGTAGATCGGCGATCGCATCGGCGGCCCGGGCCAGCGCATCGGCGGCGACCCCGAGCTGCGTTTCGAGCGCCACCCCGGCCCTGATGTCCCCGGCCAGCACCACCAGCTTCGGACAGTCGAGCTCCACCGCGACGACAGCCGTCTCGGCGACGCGCCGGACGAACTCGGCATGCTCGGCCGGGTCGGCCAGCTGGCACTTGTCGCGCCAATCCTCGACGCAGAGCGTTTCGAGCCTTGTGCCGGTTTCGCGCAGCGCCGCCCCGAGTTCGGCGAGCGGCTTATCCCGCCAATCCCAGATCTCCACCGCCGGGAAACCGGCGGCGGCCGCCGCCCGCACCCGATCGGGGAACGGGCGCTCGGCTTCGGCAAAGGCGAGCTCGATCGAGACCGAGAAATCGATCACCGGCTCACCGCTTCGACCACCGCCCGGCCGGCCCTGAGCGCCGCCACCGGATCGCTCGCGGCGTCGAGTTCGAGCAGCACGGTGTCCCTGCCCGGGGTCGCCAGCATGGCGTCCGACCAGGCGCGCCAGTCGACGATGCCGGCGCCGAAATCGGCCATGTAGCGCTGCTGCTGGCTGTAGATAGAGTGGTCGATGGTGAGATCGACATCGATCGTCCCCACCGCATCCTTCCAGTGCGCGAGGATGATGCGCTGGTCGTGCTGGCGCGCCACCCGCACCGGGTCGCCCCCACCCAGGGTGATGTGGCAGCTATCGGGGCAGAGCCAGACATAGCGCGGGTCGGTATAGGCCATGAACAGCGCGATATCGCGCTCGTACCACAGCGCGCTGTTGGATTCGGTGTGGAGCGCCAGCTTGATGCCGGCTCCCTCGATCGCCTCGCCCACCGCATGGGCGATGCCGGCCATCTGGGCCATGAACGCGGAATCGATGAACATTGGCGGCCGCACGCCGCGGGTCTTCCGCATCGGCAGCCCGGTGACCAGCAGCTCGCCGCCGGCTTCGGCGAGGAACGCCGCGCGCCGTTCGGCGTCAGCGACGATGGCGCCGAGATCGGGCGTGCCGCTCCAGGCCGGCGCATCGGCCATGAAGGCGCTGACCACCGCAAGGCCGCGGCTTTCGAGCTCGGCCCGGAACGCCCTAGCGCTGCCGAAGGCCTTCAGCACATTGTCGATACTGCCAGGCGCAAAGGTCAGCTCGAGCCCGCTGACGCCGGTTTCGCCGAGCGTATCGAGCACCGTGCCCCAGAACTTGTCGAGATTGGCAGCGGCCCAGCTCCCGAGCTCCGCCTCGCTTTCGAGACCCCAGAAGCGGGGGTGGTAGAAGGTGATGATGTCGGTCGCGAGCCGGCTGGCCATGGACTTGTCTCCGCTGGATGGAATCGAACTGGAATGGATTGGCGCGCCGCGGGCTTACTTGAGCCCGGTGACGGCGACGCCGCGCACGAAGTATTTCTGCAAAAACAGGAACAGGATCAGCACCGGCAGCAGCACCACGATGGCGCCGGCGAGCAGCAGCCCGTAGTCGATCGAGCGCGCCGCCTGGCTGGCGACGGCGAGGCCGACCGGCAGCGTGTAGGTGCCCTGGTCCTGCGCCACGATCAGCGGCCAGAGGAAATAGTTCCACGAGTTGAGGAAGGTGATGATGGCCACCGTGGCGATGGCCGGCCCGACCAGCGGCAGGAAGATGCCGAAAAAGATCCGGAACTCGCCGGCGCCATCGAGCCGGGCGGCCTCCAGCAGCTCATCGGGCACGGAATCGGCGAACTGGCGCATGATGAACACCGCAATCGGCATCACCGCGATCGGCAGGATGATGCCGGCCAGCGTGTTGACCAGCCCGAACTGCACGATGATGAAGAACTGCGGCACGAACAGCGCGATATAGGGGATCATCATCGCCGCGAGGATTGAGCCGAATACCAGCTTGCTGCCCTTGAAGGGGAGTTTTGCCAGCGCATAGCCGGCGAGCGAGCTGAACAGCACGTTCGAAAGGACGGTGAAGGCCGAGACGATGAGCGAGTTGCCCATATAGGTGCCGAACTGCCGGCGCTCGAACAGCTCGGTGAAGTTGGCGAGGTTGGAGAAATCCTGCGGCAGCCAGGCGCCCGGCGCCGCCATGATCTCGCCCTGCGTCTTGAAGGCGCCGAACAGCACCCAGGCGAAAGGCAGCAGCACGACAAGAGCGACGAGGGTCAGCGCGGCATAGAGCAGCGCGGTGCGGAGCGGGTGCTTGCCGGTCATCGCCAGGCCCTCAGCAGGCGCAGCTGCAGGATGCCCAGCAGCACCACGATCGCCAGCATGACGTAGGAGCCGGCCATCGCCGCGGCAATATTGCCATGCCCGAACTGCTCGTAGACCCAGAGCGCCACCGACTTGGTCGAGCCGAGCGGCCCGCCCTTGGTGAGCAGGTACGGCTCATCGAAAATGTTCATGTAGGAGACCGTCATCAGCACGCTGACCAGCACCGTCGCCGGCTTCAGCAGCGGCAGCGTCATCGAGATAAAGCGGCGCCAGGCCGAAGCCCCGTCGATCGCCGCCGCCTCGTAGACATCCTCGGGAATGGCCTGGAGCCCCGCGAGGAACAGCACCATGCAGGTGCCGACGTTGCGCCAGGTGGTGAGGAGGATCACCGTGCCGATCGCCATGTTGGGGTCGCCCAACCAGTTGGGGCCCATGAGCCCGAGCTCGGCGAGGAAGGTGTTGACCGGCCCCTTGAGGGTGAAGGCGTATTGCCAGATCACCGCCGCGGCGACGATGTTGGTGATCACAGGCAGGTAGAAGGCCGAGCGATAGACGGCGCGGAGCCGCCTTATGCCGCTGTTCAGCGCAAGTGCCAGGCCGAGGCCGATGGCCATGGTCAGGGGCACGCCGATGACGATGAAGATGCCGGTGGTCCACAGCGACTTCAGGAACCCGGCATTGGAAAGCACCCGGCCGAACGTTTCGAGGAAGGTGAAATCCACCTCCAGCGGGCGCCGGATATCGGCGACGCCCATGTCGGTGAAGCTGTAGACCAGCGCCACCAGCGCCGGGATGGCGGTGAAGACGAGGAAGATGGCGAGGAACGGCGCGACGAACAGCCAGGCCGTAGCCGTCTGCCAGGGCGAACCTCGCCGTGTATCCATGGTGGCCAACAGGGTTTCTCCGAGACGGTATTGATCGAGGCACTGAACCCTCGGTGATCCTCCCCCGCGTGGCGGGGGGGGGGGACCGCCGGCGGGGGGGGACGGGGCCGTCGACCGCGACC
>JAESFZ010000124.1_pt1 | contig 161950 bp, 179 predicted proteins | sample 9269561 | NCBI WGS metagenome assembly JAESFZ01 (sample SAMN14515552, study PRJNA621657) | algae metagenome | isolation source: Tildeniella nuda ZEHNDER 1965/U140 and co-occurring heterotrophs from wet... | place: Switzerland: Stansstaad, Zurih | collected 1965-01-01 | reverse complement strand
CCAACATCGAGAACCTGCTCTACACCGGGCCCGGAAAGTTCGTCGGCGCCGGAAACGCCCTGAACAACGTCATCACCGGCGGCGCGCTGAACGACATGCTGCGCGGCGGCGGCGGCAACGACCGCCTGTTCGGCGGCGACGGCCGGGACGAGGTCCAGCTGCGCGGAACCAAGGCCCAGTACACGGTCACGGCCGAGGGGGCCGGCTGGCGCATCGTCGACAGCGTCGCCGGTCGCGACGGCTCGACCTATGTCGAGAGCATCGAGGTGCTGCGCTTCCTGAGCGGCAACACCACGACCATCCTCATTCCGGCGGCATCGCCCAACGGGACCGGAGCGGAAGAGAAGGGCGGTGCGGCGCTGGTGTCGCCGCTGGCCGGGGATGAGGGCGACGCCTTCGTCCTGCCGGCCCTGCCGGACGAAGAGCCGCTGGTGTTGCCGGGGCTGGACGCCAAATTCGCGGATGCGCCGCTGGTCCTGCCGGACGCTTTCGACCCGTCAGACGAGAGCGAGGAACCCGGCGAACCGTTGGCGCCGTCCGAAGTCGGCGAAACGCGGCCCTGGGTCGGTCTGGAGGCTCGTCTCGCCGGCCACAGCGACTGGCTGCCGACCCTCGACGACGCGGGCGTATCGCCGGCGATTCCCCCGGCGCCGGGCCAGGACGATCCGTTCGACGCCTCCGGCAAGGGCCTCGACGGCCCGCAAGTGCTGCCGGGGACCGACCAGCCGTCCCTGTTCTCCGACCTCCTGCCGCTGTCTCCACCCGGCGATGACTGGATGCTGACCCTGGACCCGCAGGGCGGCCTTCCGGCCCATGGCGGGCGCCACGACGACTGGATGTAACGGCCGCTTGGCGACGGCGGCGGGGGCTGGTCTAATCCGGCCATGACCCAGCGCCCCGCCCTGTTGATCATGCAGCGCCATCTGGCGCCGCTGACGGCGTTTCTTGAAGGCGGCTGGGACGTCTACCGCTTCTGGGAGGGGCCGCCGCGCGAGGCGGAGCACGATATCCAGGCGCTGGTCGTGGCGGGGGAATTCCCGCTGGACAAACAGCTGATCGAAAGCCTGCCGAACCTTCAGCTGATCGCCTGCTTCACCTCGGGCTATGACGGGATCGACGTGGACTGGTGCCGGGCGCGGGGGCTGGCGGTGACCCATGCGCCGGGGGTCAACCACGAGGACGTGGCCGATCACGCCGTCGGCCTGGTGCTGGCGGCGCGGCGGCGGATCGTGGCGGGAGACCAGGCGCTGCGGGCCGGCGGCTGGACGGCGGATTCGAAGCTGATCACCCCGTCGCTGAACGGCCAGAGGCTGGGCGTGGTCGGGCTGGGCCACATCGGCGAGGCGGTGGCGCGCCGGGCCGAGGCGCTGCGCATGGCGGTGAAATGGTGGGGGCCGCGCGCGAAAGACGCCGCCTGGCCGCGCGCGGCGTCTCTGATCGAACTGGCCCGCGACAGCGACATCCTGGTGGTGGCCTGCAAGGCCGACGACGGCAATGTCGGCCTGATCTCGCGCGAGGTCATCGAGTCGCTGGGGCCGGAGGGGCTGCTGGTCAATGTGGCGCGCGGCCAGCTGGTCGACGAGGACGCCCTGATCGCGGCCCTGAAGGACGGGCGGCTGGGCCAGGCGGCGCTGGACGTGTTCGAGGACGAGCCGACCGACCCCGCCCGCTGGGCCGGCGTGCCCAACACCGTGCTGACGCCGCACACCGGCGGGGCCACGACCGAGGCGGTGCAGGGCATGCTGATGCTGCTGCTGCAGAACCTGCAGGCGGCGCTGGACGGCGAGCCGCTGAAGACGCCGGTTCCGGAGGGCTGAACCGCCCTGCCCGGCCGGTCAGTCCATGTCGGGGAAGGGCATGGGCTCGGGCTGGGGCATCGGCATGGCCGGGGCGCGTTGGGCGGCCGGCGGACGGGGCAGTTCGTCGCCCGACAGGACGCCGTCGCCGTTGAGGTCCATGCGGGTGAACATCCGCTCGGCGCCGGCGGTCATCTCTTCGCGCGAGATGCGGCCGTCGTTGCTGGCGTCCGACTGGGCGATCATCCGGCGCAGGCGCCCGCCGCCCATGGCCGCGGCCGGGCCGCTGCTCAGCACGGCCAGTTCGTCGCCGGTGACGGCGTCGTCGGCGTTGGCGTCCAGACGGTCGAAGATCCGGCCGGCCCAGGCGGGGACGTCGGCCAGGGCCGGCGGCGGCCCCATGCCGCGTCCCGGGCCGTTTCCGGGGCCGCCGCCCTGCCCTCCCCCGGGCGGCGTCTGGGCGAGGGCGGGCGCGGCGACGGCGATCAGGGCGCCGAGAGCGGCTGTCAGGGCGATCGCACGAAGGGTCATGGCTCGGGTCCCGTAAATCATCCTGGGACCGACAGACTGTTCCCGAAGCCCGGCCTTGGCCAGCGGTTTCCGCTTGCATAATCATATAAGGATATCTTTATATGACCCCATGTCACTGACCGCCGACCAGACCGTCGAGGCCCTGCGCGCCGCCGGGGAGCCCACCCGCCTGAGGGTGCTGTCGCTGCTGGCCGGCGAGGAGCTTTCGGTGATGGAGCTGTCGCGCATCCTCGATCAGAGCCAGCCGCGGGTGTCGCGGCATCTGAAGCTGATGACCGATGCCGGCCTGATCGAGCGGTTCCCGGACGGGGCGCGGGTGTTCTACCGGCTGACCTCGGACGCTCCGGCGCGGCGGCTGATCGACACCGTCCTGGACCTGCTCGACGCCGACGCCGGCGAGGCCGACGACCGCCGGCTGGAGGAGGTGCGGCGCGACCGGGAGGTCGCCGCAGGCGCCTATTTCGAGCGCATCGCCCCGCAGTGGGACCGCATCCGCTCACTGTATGTCTGCGAGACCGCGGTCGAGGCGGCGATCCTGAAGGCGGCCGGCGACGGCCCGTTCGAGCGGGTCGTCGACCTGGGCACGGGCTCGGGGCGGATGCTGACCCTGCTGGGCAAGAAGGCGAAGATGTCGCTGGGCCTCGACCTCAGCCAGAACATGCTCAACATCGCCCGCGCCAATGTCACCCGGGCCGGGCTCGACAAGGTGGAGCTGCGCCACGGCGATATCTTCTCCACCCGCCTGCCGGAACAGAGCGCCGATCTGGTGCTGGTGCACCAGGTGCTGCACTACCTGGCCGATCCGGCCGCGGCGGTTGCCGAGGCGGCGCGGCTGGTCATGCCGGGCGGGCGGCTGCTGATCGTCGACTTCGCCCCGCACGCGCTGGAGCACCTGCGCGAGGAGCACCAGCACCGCCGACTGGGCTTCGCCGACGACGAAATGCGGCGCTGGCTGGAGAAGGCCGGCTTGACCCCGACGGCGCCGATCGCCCTGCCCCCGGATACGGACGGGCTGACCGTGGTCATCTGGACCGCCGCGCGGCCGGCCGAGGCCGCGGCGAACGTCGCATGACCGCCCCGGCCCTCAGCCTCGCCGAGGCCCGCGCCCTGCTGCTGTCGCCGCTGGGGCCGGTGGCCCGGGCCGGGCGGGACGCCTCGCGGCCGCGCGTCTCGTTCGAATTCTTCCCGCCGAAGTCGGACGAGGCCGAGGCCGGGCTGTGGAAGGCGGTCACCCGTCTGGCCCCGCTGAATCCGGACTTCGTCTCGGTCACCTACGGCGCCGGCGGCTCGACCCGGGAGCGCACCCACCGGACCGTGCAGCGGATCCTCGCCGAGACGGCCCTGACCCCCGCGGCCCACCTGACCTGCGTCGAGGCCAGCCGGGCCGAGATCGACGCCGTCATCGAGGGCTATCGCGCCGCCGGGGTGCGCCACATCGTGGCCCTGCGCGGCGATCCGCCCGGCGGAAACGGCATCGGCGGGGCCTATGTTCCGTGTACGGACGGCTACGCCAACGCCACCGAGCTGACCGCGGCCGTGGCCCGGCGCGGCGGCTTCGAGATCAGCGTCGGCTGCTACCCCGAGGGCCATCCCGAGAGCCCGTCCCTCGCCCACGACATCGAGGTGCTGAAGGCCAAGGTCGACGCCGGGGCCACGCGGGCGATCAGCCAGTTCTTCTTCGACATCGACGCCTTCCTGCGCTTCCGCGACCGGGTGCGGGCGGCGGGCGTGACCATCCCGATCATTCCCGGCGTGATGCCGGTGACCAATTTCACCGGGCTGAAGCGGATGTCGGCGGGCTGCGGCGCCACGGTGCCGGACTGGCTGGCGGCGCATTTCGAGGGGCTGGACGCCGATCCCGAGACCCGCAAGCTGATCGCGGCCTCGGTCGCCGCCGAGACCTGCGCGCGGCTGCAGGAGGAGGGCTTTTCGGACTTCCACTTCTACACCCTGAACCGCGCCGACCTGGTCTATGCGATCTGCCGGGTGCTGGGGGTGCGCGAACAAAGGGCCGACGCATGACCCGGGCCGACCGCATCGCCGCCCTGCACGCGGCCGCGAAGGAGCGCATCCTCGTCCTCGACGGCAGCTGGGGCGTGATGATCCAGCGGCGCGAACTCTCCGAGGCCGGATTCCGTGGCGACCGCTTCGCCGATCACACGGTCCAGATGAAGGGCAATAACGACATCCTGTGCCTGACCGGACCCGGGATCGTCGCCGACCTGCACGACCGGTATTTCGCGGCCGGGGCGGATATCTCGGAGACCAACACCTTCTCGGCCACCGTCATCGCCCAGGAGGACTACCGCCTGTCCGCCGACGACGTCTTCGACCTGAACCGCGAGGGCGCCCGGATCGCCCGCGAGGTCGCCGACCGCTGGACGGCGAAGGAGCCCCACAAGCCGCGCTTCGTCGCCGGCGCCATCGGGCCGACCAACCGGATGCTGTCGATGTCGTCGGACGTCAACGATCCGGGCGCGCGCAGCGTGACCTTCGACGAGGTCTACGACGCCTATCGTCATCAGGTCCGGGCCCTGCACGATGGCGGGGTCGACCTGTTCCTGATCGAGACCATCACCGACACCCTGAACTGCAAGGCGGCGATCAAGGCCATCCTCGACCTCGCCGACGAGGGGTATGAGCCGCTGCCGATCTGGATCTCCGGCACCATCGTCGACCGTTCGGGCCGGACCCTGAGCGGCCAGACCGCCGAGGCCTTCTGGAACAGCGTGCGCCATGCCAAACCCTTCGCTGTCGGCTTCAACTGCGCCCTCGGCGGCGAGCTGATGCGGCCGTTCATCGCCGAACTGGCGCGGGTGGCCGACACCCTGGTCGCCGCCTACCCCAACGCCGGCCTGCCCAACGCCATGGGCGACTATGACGAGCAGCCGCACGAGACGGCCCATTTCATCGAGGAATGGGCGCGATCGGGCCTGGTCAACATCGTCGGCGGCTGCTGCGGCACGACACCGGAGCATATCCGCCACGTGGCGGAGGAGGTCGCGGGCCTGCCCCCGCGCGCGATCCCGGAGCGGCCGAGGGCGATGCGGCTGGCCGGACTGGAACCGTTCGAGCTGGTGGCGTGAGCAAGACCGTCTTCAACTTCGCCGACCCGGCCTTCGTCGCCAGATACGTCGAGAAGGGTCCGGCCGCCTTCATGCCGGGTCAGCCGGGCGTGCTGCAGATGGCCGGCGTCCTGCTGGCCGAGCGGGCGCCGTCGGATGGACATGTCCTCGTGGTGGGGGCGGGCGGCGGGCTCGACACGCGCGCCCTCGCGACGATGCAGCCGGGCTGGCGCTTCACCGGCGTCGATCCGGCCCCGAAGATGCTGGATCTTGCCCGCCACATCCTCGGCGAGGAGACGATGCGGCGCGTCGATCTGATCGAGGGCGGGGTCGAGGCGGCCCCGGAGGGCCCGTTCGACGGCGCGACCCTGATCCTCGTGCTCGGCCTGATCCCGGACGACGGCTCCAAATTGGCCACGCTGCGGGAGATTCGCCGCCGCCTGAAGCCGGGCGCGGCTTTCATTCTGGTGGACCGTTGCGACAGCCCGGACAGTCCGCTGTTCGACCGCAACATGGACCGCTACGTCGCCTATGCTGCGGCCAGCGGCGTCGATCCGGACACGCTGAAGAACGCCAAGGCCAGCCATCGCGGCAACCCCGGCCTGGCCACCGCCGACCGCGACGAGGCCCTGCTGGCCGAGGCCGGATTCCGGGACATCGAGGCCTTCTACCACGCCATGAACTGGCATGGCTGGGTGGCCTACGCCTGATGCGTCCCACCTTCATCAACGTCGGCGAACGGACCAACGTCACCGGCTCGGCCAAATTCCGCAAGCTGGTGGTCGAGGGCGACTACGCCGGGGCGCTGGCGGTGGCGCGCCAGCAGGTCGAGGCGGGGGCGTCGATCATCGACGTCAACATGGACGAGGGCCTGCTGGACGGCGCGGTCGCCATGCGCACCTTCCTCAATCTGATCGCGGCCGAGCCCGACATCGCCCGCGTGCCGGTGATGATCGACAGCTCGAAATGGGAGGTGATCGAGGCCGGACTGAAATGCGTCCAGGGCAAGCCGATCGTCAATTCGATCTCGATGAAGGCGGGCGAGGCCGAGTTCCGCGAGCAGGCGGTGGCCTGCCTGCGCTACGGCGCCGCCGTGGTGGTCATGGCCTTCGACGAGCGGGGCCAGGCCGACACCGCCGCGCGCAAGATCGAGATCTGCACCCGCGCCTACCGCATCCTCGTCGACGAAGTCGGCTTCCCGCCCGAGGACATCATCTTCGACCCCAACATCTTCGCCGTGGCGACGGGGATCGAGCAACATGACAACTACGCCGTCGACTTCATCGAGGCGACGCGGGCGATCAAGGCGACCCTGCCCTTCGCTCGCGTCTCCGGCGGGGTGTCGAACGTCTCGTTCAGCTTCCGCGGCAACGAACCGGTGCGCCGGGCGATCCACAGCGTCTTCCTGTACCACGCCATCCAGGCGGGCCTCGACATGGGCATCGTCAACGCCGGCGACCTGCCGGTCTATGACGACATCGACCCGCTGCTGCGCGAGGCCGTCGAGGATGTGATCCTGAACCGGCCGCAACGGACCAATGTCACCAATACGGAGCGGCTGGTCGACCTCGCCCCGAACTACAAGGGCGACAGGGGCGCGGCGCGGGTCGTCGATCTGAAATGGCGCGAGGCTCCGGTCGGCAAGCGGATCGAGCACGCCCTGGTCAACGGCATCACCGACTGGATCGAGGACGACACCGAGGAGGCGCGGCTGGCGGCGCAGCGGCCGTTGCACGTCATCGAGGGCCCGCTGATGGACGGGATGAACGTGGTCGGCGACCTGTTCGGCGCGGGCAAGATGTTCCTGCCCCAGGTGGTCAAGTCGGCCCGGGTGATGAAACAGGCCGTGGCGTATCTCGAACCGTTCATGGAGGCGGAGAAGACAGGCCAGCCGCGTCAGCAGGCCGGGCGCATCCTGATGGCCACGGTCAAGGGCGACGTCCACGACATCGGCAAGAACATCGTCGGCGTCGTTCTCCAGTGCAACAACTACGAGGTCATCGATCTGGGGGTCATGGTCCCGGCCGACCGCATCCTCGACGCGGCGATCGAGCACAAGGTCGACATCGTCGGCCTGTCGGGCCTCATCACGCCCTCGCTGGACGAGATGGTGTTCGTGGCGCGGGAGATGGAGCGGCGCGGGTTCTCGATCCCCCTGCTGATCGGCGGGGCGACCACCAGCCGGACCCATACGGCGGTCAAGGTAGAGCCGGCCTACCGCCGGGGTTCGACCACCTATGTCGTCGACGCCAGCCGGGCCGTGGGCGTGGTCTCGGGCCTGCTGTCGCCGACCGAAAAGGCGCGCAACGAGGCGGGCACGCGCGACGAATACATCCGCATCCGCGAGCAGTTCGCGCGCGGCCAGACGACGAAGGCGCGGGCGGCCCTGCCGGCGGCGCGGGCCAACCGGTTCCGGCCGCGGGACCCGGCGCCCCCTCTCCGGCCCTCGTTCCTCGGCGTGCGGGCTTTCGACAGCTGGGATCTGCAGGACCTCGCCGACCACATCGACTGGACGCCCTTCTTCGCCGGCTGGGAGCTGATCGGCCGCTATCCGATGATCCTCGAGGACGAGATCGTCGGCGAGGCGGCCCGCGACCTGTTCAGGGACGCGCAGGCGATGCTGAGGCGGATCGTCGAGGAGCGCTGGTACACGGCGCGCGGCGTGGTCGGCTTCTGGCCGGCCAATGCGCGCGGCGACGACATCGTGGTCTGGGCCGACGAGAGCCGGACGGCCGAGCTGGCCCGCTTCCACGGCCTGCGCCAGCAGATCGCCAAGACCAGCGGCAAGCCCAACCTGTGCCTGTCGGACTTCGTGGCCGAGGACGGCGAGGACTGGCTGGGCGCCTTCGCGGTCACCGCCGGTCATGGCGAGCTGGAAAAGGCGGCGGCGTTCCGCGCGGCCGGCGACGACTATTCCGCCATCCTCGCCACCAGCCTGGCCGACCGGCTGGCCGAGGCCTTCGCCGAGGCGCTGCACAAAAAGGTGCGCACCGAGCTATGGGGCCACGCCCCCGACGAGGCGACCACGGTCGAAGATCTGATCGCCGAGAACTATCAGGGCATCCGCCCCGCGCCGGGCTATCCGGCCCAACCGGACCACACGGAAAAATCAACGCTGTTCCGACTGTTACAGGCGGAATCGAATGCGGGAATGCGGCTGACCGAGAGCTTCGCCATGAGCCCGCCGGCCTCGGTCTCGGGCCTCTATTTCGGCCATGCCGAGAGCCATTATTTCGGCGTCGGCAAGATCGACCGGGACCAGGTCGAGGACTACGCCCGCCGCAAGGGCTGGGACCTGGCGACCGCCGAACGCTGGCTGTCGCCGATCCTCAACTACGAGCCGGGCGCGACGCCCCGCAGCGACGCGGCCTGACCCCTACTCCAGTCCCACCTCCGCCGGAGTCGCCGGTGGCGTGGTGACATTGTCGCGCAGGCGGCGGGCGGCGTGCTCGCAGCGGCCCGGCAGGCCGAAGAACAGGCCGAAGGCCTGGCTGCGCACCGCCTCGTCCTGACCCTTCAGAGGTTCCCATTTGGCGGCGGCCTCGGCGGCGGCGGCCTCGGCGGCGGCGCGGCTGGCGGCGGACTGGCGCGGCGCGGCGGCGTCGAGGGCCGAGCGGAAGTCGGCCGCCTCGAGCCGGCCCAGCCGGACGATGTCCCGGTCGAGGTCGTCGGCGGTGGTCAGGGTCTCGCCGAGAGCCACATGGCCGTTCACAAGGGCCTCGCACCAGGCCACCAGCGGATAGTCAGCCTCAGGCGCGCCGCGCGGCAGCGGGTTGGCGTAGGCCACCGCCTCGCGCAGGCGTTGGGCATCGGCGGCCTCGCCCGAGGCCGGACCCGCGGTCACGATGGGGCCATCCTGGCCCGCGGCGGGCGTAGGCTGGACGAAAAGGGCGGCGGCGAGGGCGAGGCTGGCGATCATGAAGGCTCCGGCGTTACGCGTGGACAGACGTTCGGATGCCGCAACGCTTCAGACGCCGCAATGGTTTTTCCATGACGGGCCCGGGGCAAAGAAAAAGGCGGCGGACCCGAAGGTCCGCCGCCCGGTAGTCTGTCTCTCCGACCGCTTGATTAGAAGCGGTAGGCCACGCTGAAGCGCACGGTACGCGGCGCTTGGTAGGCCGTCGGCTTGGCGTAGTTCAGATCCGGATCGGCGGGGCCGGTCAGATCGCCAAACTCATTGTAGTCCGTGGCCGACTGGAAGTCGAAGACGTTGAAGATGTCCGCGCGCAGCACGAGGCTGTCGCCCGGAAGCTCGAACACTTCGGCCAGATCGTAGGCGAAGGTCAGGTCGAGGACCTTGGACCAGTCGCTCTCAAAGGACTCGCCGCGGGGGGTGGCCACGCCGCCGCAGAACCACGATGCCGCGCCGTAGAGCGAGGCGAAGAAGTCCGTCGGGTGAACACCGATACAACCGAACTGGCGCGGCGACTGGATCAGCAGGTTGGCGCCGATGTTCAGGGCCGGAGTGGCCTGCCAGTTACCGAACGCCTTGAAGCTGTGCTCGCGGTGGTTCGGCAGGTAGCCGTACGCGTTGTCGGTCAGGCCGGGCTGGTCGAAGTCCTGCGACAGACCGGGGTCGGTCTGGCCGTTGTCGGACTTCAGGGCGCCTTCGTAGTTGCCCTTGGATTGCGACCAGACGTAGCTGAAGCGGCCGCCCCAGACACCGTCGAAGGGCTTCTCGAGCGAGAGCTCGACGGCCTTGTAGGTGCGATCCGGGGTCGGATAGTTCAGCTGATCGGCCGTCAGGGTGATTTCCCGATCGGTGGTGATCACGCCGCCCGTGGCGCGGTCCAGGTCGGCGCCCGAGAGGGTGATGACCATGTCTTCGCCAGGGTTGGTCAGGACGTACTGGTGGAAGCCGTACCAGACGTTGTAGCAGATGGCCGCCGAGAGGCCGCCGCCCGCCGCTTCGCAGTACTCCAGAACGGCGGCGTCGATGGCGACGTCGTCGATGGCCGTACCCAGTTCGCGGTACGTGCCCTTGATGCCCATCGTCCAGTCGCCGAACACGCGCTGCTCGTAGCCGAGGATGAACTCGTCCACGTACATCGGGTCGAGTTCCTTATCGACCTGGGTCGAGATCGGACGCACTTCACCCGAGGCGAGGTTGGTGCCGCCGAGGAAGGTGCCGAGGATCGGCTCATCCGTGGCGTCGTCGATGCCGTCGTTGTTCAGGTCGTTCGGGCCGCCGGTGGTGTCGAGCGTCCAGGTGTCCTGGATGAAGAACTCGGCGCCGGCCAGACGCTGGTTGGTGTTGACCGCGACCGGCAGGAAGTAGCGGCCCCAGAAGCCGAACAGCTTGGATTCGCCGTCCCCGAAGACGTCGTAGGTGGCGCCGAGGCGCGGAGCCCACTGGTTCTGCAGGTCGACGAAGGCGACGCCGGCGACGTTCTCGTTCTCGAAGCCTTCGTTCCGGAGGCCCAGGTTCAGGGTCAGCTGATCGGTGACTTCCCAGGAGTCCTGAACGTAGTAGGCGTTCTGAGTCGAGCTCCACGCACCGTCGTTGTTGTAGGCGCGGATGCGGACGCGCGAGGGCGAGCCTTCAAGATCCGGACGGCCGGCCGGGAAGGGACGCGCCCCGCCGGCATCGGTGAAGTGGTTCTGATAGCGGAACCACAGGCCGCCGGTCCGGTCGCCGGTGCAGTTGACCGCAACCGAGATCGGGCCGCCCGGACGGCAGTAGTTGTAGCCGGAGCCCGAGTAGTCGAGCTGCTGGCTGGCTTCCAGCTTCTCCTGGTCGATACCGAAGCGGAAGTGGTGCGAACCGAAGAAGTCGGCGTAGATGTCGACGTCGGCGCGCAGGATGGTGCGCTCGTCCTGGTTGAACGCCACCTGCGAGGTCGGGGTACCCCAGCAGCCGCGGCGGGGATCGGTGATCGCGGTCGAGCTGATGAACGCGCAGTCGTCGCCGTCCGAGGTGAGGGACTCGTTGTACTCGTTGACGCCGTAGGCCAGCGAGGTCGTCAGCCAGTCGGTCCAGACGCCGGTGTAGCGGGCGACCCAGCTTTCGCCGCCGAACTGGAAGTACGACGAGACGTATTCGCCGACTTGATCGCCGTCAGCATTGACGAAATAGTTTTCGGTCGTCGAAGTCTGGTCGTCCGAGAAGTAGGTGAACTCCAGACGGTGATCGTCGGTGACCAGGAAGTCGACCTTGGCGCCGTAGAACGGATCGTCCGACGTCACCCGCGTTGCGGTGGCCCCGAGGACGCCGAAGTCGGGGTTCACCAGGGTGCTCTGGGCGCCGACATTGTAGGCGTCGCGGTCGCGCCAGTTGTACAGACCGAAGACGAACAGGCGGTCACGGATGATCGGGCCGCCGAAATCGAAGATCACATCCGTCGAATCGGCTTCGTCGAACTTGTTCTGGGCCAGGTAGGTGTCCGGCGCGTCTTCACGCAGGCTGTCCGGCTGCCAGTAGGCGGTGATGCCGAATTCCCACTCGTTGCCGCCCGACTTGGTCGTGCCGTTCAGCACGCCGCCGGTGCCGCGACCGAACTCGGCCTGATAGCCGCCGGTCTTGGTTTCGAGGGTCTGGTAGAATTCGAACGGAACAGTCGACGAACCGGTGAAGTCCCGGAATTTCGTGATGTTCAGGCCGTTGATGAAGTAGGTGTTCTCGCCGGCCGAGGCGCCGCCGATGGTCGGGATGTTGCCGAAGGCGTTGTCCGAGGCGGTGACGCCCGGAGCCAGCAGGGCCACGGCGCCCGCGTCGCGGGCGATCGGGACGTTCTTCGACAGTTCCTCGACGTTGACCGTCAGGCCGGTCGTGGTGGCGTCGAATTCCGAGATGGCGCGGCGGACGCCGACCACGACGACTTCGTCGATCTGGGTGGCGTTGTCGGCCGAGGCGCCCATGGTCAGGAACAGCTGGGCCGTACCGCCCGAACCGACGTTCACGGTGTCGGTCAGCGAGTTGTAGCCCGGCGCGTTGACGACGACTTCGTACGCGCCCTGCGGCAGGGCCACGGCGCGGAAGCCGCCCGAGGCGTCAGTGGTGAAGCTGCGCGAGAAGCCCTGGCTGACCGAGGTCAGCGTGACGCTGGCGCCGGCGACCGGCGCGCCGGCCTGGTTTTCCACGGTGCCGGCGACGGCGCCCTGGGTCAGGTTCTGCGCGATGGCGACCGAGGGCGTCATCAGGGTGACGGCCGGAGCCGCCACGAGCGCCATAAGCGCCGTTCCGCCGATCATGGTCGAATGCAGCAGACGCTGCTTGATGGTTTGGGTCTTCAAAGGGTGGTCCTCCTGAGACCGAAGCGCGCCTCCGGAAGGAAGCTGGCGTCAACGGCAACCAAACTCCGCGCACCCCAATGCACGCAGATTGCCCCGACCTTAGACTTGGCGCCGGTCGAGCGCAGCATAATTACGGCCCCGTAACCCAATCGAGGCAAGTCTGTCGCAATCCCGCCACACGGATTGGGAAACCACTGGAAAGACTGATGAAATGAGTCTCGAATCGGCTTCAATACGGCCCCTTTCGGCGCATGTCTGGGTCTCGGGGCAAATCTTCCCGGAGCAGATCGCGGGTCTGCGGGAGGCCGGATTCACCTGTTTGGTGAATCACCGGCCCGACGACGAGGAGCCCGGGCAGCCGCGCGCGGCGGCCATCGCCCGCGCCGCCGCCGAGGTCGGTCTGGTGGCCATCCATACGCCGGTGCGCGGCCTGCCGGACACGGCCGCCGTCGCGGCGACCCGCGCGGCGCTCGACACGCTTGGGCCCGAAGAAAAGGCGGTGTTGTTCTGCCGCTCGGGCATGCGGTCGACCGCCGCCTGGGCGATGGCCGAGCGGCTGGCGGGCGGCGACCCCGAGGCCTTGCGGGACGCGGCCCTCGCCGCGGGCTACGACCTCGGCCGCGTTCCGCTATAGAGGGCGGTCAGCGGGCCACGCCGACGCGAACCGCATAGGGCGCCGGTTCGGGGGTGCAGGACGCCACGACGAGTTGCGTTGCCATGAGACACAGGAAGGCGAGGGCGATGGTCTGGAGCCGATTTGATACAGCCAGGGCGATGGAAACGGCCACGTCGGACACTCCGCGAAAGGTTTACGAAGTGTTGACGCAAGGTCCGGGCCGTCGTGGGCGGGCCCGCTCATGATCCCCTTCGTGCGCGAGCTGGAGGTCGCCTACGGCCGTGTCGACCAGGTCTCACCGCTGATCCGCCGGGTGATCGCCGCCAATCCGGGGCCGTTCACCTTCACCGGGACGGGGACCTATATCGTCGGTCGGCCCGGGGCCGGCGCGGGCGTGGCGGTGATCGACCCCGGCCCGCCCGACGACGCCCACCTCGCGGCGCTGCTGGCCGCCGTCGAGGGCCAGAGCGTCAGCCACGTGCTGGTCACCCACACCCACCGGGACCACTCTCCCCTCGCCCGCCCGTTCGCGGCGGCCGTGGGCGCCCCGGTGCTCGCCGCCCGGCCGCCGGCGCGGATCGTCCACGCCTCGGGCGCGCTCGACGAGGAAGACGACGAGGCCTTCGCGCCCGATGTGATCCTCACCGGCGGCGAGGTGCTGTCCGGCGACGGCTGGACCCTCGAGGCAATGGCCACGCCCGGACACGCCTCGAACCACATGGCCTTCGTGCTGCGCGAGGAGACGGCGCTGTTCAGCGGCGACCATGTGATGGGCTGGTCGACCACGGTGGTGGCGCCGCCGGACGGGGACATGGCCGCCTATATGGCCAGTCTCGACGCGGTCATCGGACGCGGCTTCTCGACGATCTGGCCGACCCACGGCGCGCCGATCACCGAGCCGGAACCCTTCCTCCGGGCCTACCGGGCGCACCGGCTGGAGCGCGAGGCCCAGATCCTCGGCCAGCTGGCCGCCGGACCGCGGCGAATCCCGCAGATGGTCCCCACCCTCTATGCGGCCGTCGATTCCCGACTGTGGCCCGCGGCGGGCCTGTCGGTCTGGGCGCATCTGATCGCGCTGGAGCGGGCCGGGCGGGTCGGCGCCGACCCCGGACCGGGCGTCGACGCCCTGTGGAGCCTGCGCTGACGGCTATTCGACGACGCGGAGGTTCCGGCTGATCAGCGTCGCCAGACGGCAGGCCTCGCCGCCGTGGGCGCGCCCGTCGCGGGCCGCGACGCGGACATCGGTGCGACCCGGACGGATACGGACGACGGCGTCGTGGACGGTTCCGAACCAGAAGCCGCGATGCGTCCCTGCCGCGCGACCCACGCTGACGCCGCCCTGCAGGCTGAAGCCGGCCTCCTGCAACGCCCAGACGGCCGAGGCCGGCGCGACCTGGGTCATGGCCGGAACCGCTCCGGGACAAGCCTCGACTCCTGCGGTTTCACCGGGCCTTGCGCCGCCGCGCCGGGCGTCCAGCGCGCCGAAGCCGGGGATCTCCGCCAGATCGGTGCTGATGTCGTCGGGCGGCCCGGACATGATCCGCGAGACCTGCCAGCCATAGGCTCCGAGGGTCGCGGCCGACACGACGATCGCGAGAACCGCCAACCATGGCGAGGCGCGACGGCGCAGGGCGTAGAGCCCCATCGTCAACGCGGCGACGGCGCCGAAGGCCGCCAGGCCGGCCCCGACCCGCATGGCCAGCAGGTCGTGGCCGATCTCATAGGTCCACAGGCCGGTCCGGGTCCCCAGGGCGGCGACGAGCACGAACACCGGCGCCAGAATGACGAGCGCCGCCAGCCGCGAGCCGCCTCCGATCGCTCCACGCCTGGGTTTCGCCATCGTCTCAACCTCCGGTCGGGAGACGGTAGTCCTTCATCCGCTCGCGCACGAGCTTCTTGTCGATCTTGCCGGTCGCGCCCAGCGGAATGTCGTCCACGAAGACCACGTCGTCCGGCATCCACCATTTGGCGATCTTGCCCTGCAGGAAGTCGAGGTGCTCCTGCTTGTTCTCGGCCTGGCCGGGTTTGAGCTTGATCACCAGCACCGGGCGCTCGTCCCATTTGGGGTGTGCCGCGCCGATCACGGCGGCCAGTTCGACCTTGGGATGGCCGACGGCGATGTTCTCGATCTCGATCGAGCTGATCCACTCGCCGCCGGACTTGATCACGTCCTTGGCGCGGTCGGTGATCTGCATGAAGCCATGCTCGTCGATGGTCGAGACGTCGCCGGTGTCGAAGAAACCCTCGTGGTCGAGGATGTCGCCGCCCTCGCCCTTGAAATAGGCCCCGGCGATGGTCGGGCCCTTGATCATCAGCCGGCCGTAGGTGTGCCCGTCGTGGGGCATCTCCTGACCGGCGTAATTCTTGAGCTTGAGCTCGACCCCGAGCGGCGGCATGCCCTGCTTGACCCGCCACTTCATGCCCTCGTCGTAAGGCAGGGCGGCGAGTTCCGGGGTCAGCTTGGACAGGGTGCCGACGGGCGAGGTCTCGGTCATGCCCCAGCCCTGGAACACCTCGACCCCGAACTCGTCGTTGAAGGCGCGGATCAGGCTTTCCGGCACCGCCGAGCCGCCGATCAGCACCTTCTTGACCGTCGACAGCTTCAGCCCCTTCTCGCGCATGTAGGACAGCAGGCCCTGCCACACCGTCGGCACCGCCGCGGAGAAGGTGACGCCCTCGGTCTCGAGCAGTTCGTAGATCGACTCGCCGTCCATCCGGGCGCCGGGCATGACGAGACGCGCGCCCGCGGCCGGGGCCGAGAAGGCGATGCCCCAGGCGTTCGCATGGAACATCGGCACCACCGGCAGGATCACATCGGCCGGCGTGGCCCCCATGATGGTGGCCTGCATGGTGATCAGGGTGTGCAGGAAATTCGACCGGTGCGAATAGAGCACTCCCTTGGGATTGCCGGTCGTGCCCGACGTGTAGCAGAGGCCGCAGGCGGTCTGTTCGTCGAACCCGCCCCACTCGACGTCGCCGGAGGCCGAGCCCAGCAGGGCCTCGTAGCACTCCGCGCCCGGCAGTTTCGTCGCCGGCATGGCCAGTTCGTCGGTCATGACCACCACCCGCTTGACCGACGGGCAGTGCGGCAGGATGGCTTCCAGCAGGGGAATAAAGGTCAGGTCGACGAAGATGATCTTATCTTCGGCGTGGTTGATGATGTAGATCAGCTGTTCGGGAAACAGGCGCGGGTTCAGGGTGTGACAGACCGCGCCAATGCCCATGATGCCGTACCAGACCTCCATGTGACGGCCGGTGTTCCAGGCCAGGGTGGCGATCCGGTCGCCCACCTGGACGTCCCAGTCCTTGAGCACGCCTGACACCCGTTTGGCCCGGGCGTGGATCTCGGCATAGGTGGTGCGGACGATCGGTCCCTCGACGGACCGGGTCACCACCTCGCGATGGCCGTGCCAGTTCCGGGCATGGTCGATGATCTTGTCGACCGTCAGCGGCCAGTCCTGCATCAATCCCAGCATCTGTATCCCTCGCTTGCACCCGCTGCCCGGGGCGCTTGAAAAACAAGTATCGGGGCCGCCGACGTTAGGCAACGTGACGCTAGGTCACCCTCGGCGCACTGCGGCGGCTTGGCGACTGGCCCGTCCCCGGCCTAGAAGGCCTGCCATGCCCATTCTCGTCGCCATCACCGGAGGGTCCGGATCCGGCAAGAGCACTCTTGCGGAGACCCTGGTCACGGCCCTGCCCGAGGGCGCGGCCGTGCTGGTGCGCGAGGATTCCTACTATCGTGACGCCGCCAGCCTGCCCGGCTTCGACGCCGCCACCTTCGACTTCGACGACGTGGCGGCGCGCGACCATGAGCTGATGATCCGCGACCTGGCCGCCCTGAAAGCCGGGCGCGACGTGACCGCGCCGGTCTATTCCTTCATCCACCACGGCCGCGAGCCGGGCGGCGAACCGGTGAGGGCGGCCGAGGTGGTGATCGTCGAGGGCACCCACGTGCTGTGCACGCCCGGCCTGGTCGAGCTGTTCGACATCCGGGTCTATGTCGACACGCCCGCCGACATCCGCTTCATCCGTCGCCTGCTGCGCGACCAGGTCGAGCGGGGCCGGACCGCCGACTCCGTGATCCAGCAGTATCTCGCCACCGTCCGGCCGGGTCACGAGCGGCTGACCGAGCCGTCGCGGGTCAACGCCGACTTCATCGTCGCCGACGCCACGGCCGCCGTCCGGCTGGAAGACCCCCAAGCCGTCGTGCGGCTGGCCGCGCCGGTGCTGGCCCATCCCCTGCTGGCGCGACTGTTCTCCGGCGCTTCGTAGAACGTCGATTTCCCACGCCACTTGACCGGCAACGCTTGCGGGCGTCTGCTTGTCGCCCAAGGCAGGCGACGACAACAGATGCACGGCTCCACCGCCCCCCGCGGCGCAATCCCCGACCCCAAGCGGCAGGCCATCGTGCGGCACGCGCGCGCCCGTTTCGTCAGCGAGGGATACGCCGCCACCCGGATGGAGCCGATCGCGCGCGAGGCGGGGGTTTCGACCGCCACCCTGTACACCCTGTTCACCGGCAAGGCGGCGCTGTTCACGGCGGTGATCGACGACGCGGCCGAGGAGTTCGCCCGGCAGATGGCCGGCGTCCGGGCCATCGAGGGCGACGCCCGCTCCACCCTGACCAGTTTCGCCGAGGCCTACGCCGCCTTCATGGGCGACCCGTTCGTGCGCTCGATCTTCCGGCTGGTCATGGCCGAGCGGCCGCGTTTCCAGGCGGTGGCCCTGCGCTTCTTCGAAAAGGGCCGGGACGAATTCGGTGCGACGCTGATCGGCCTGATCGTTCGCCTGTCGAAGGCTGGCGAGCTTCGCCCGATCGAGCATCCGTCCTGGGCGGCCGGCCATCTGATGGGGATGATCGAACACCCGGTCTTCTTCGTCCCCCTGGTCACGGGGGACGAGGTGCGGGTCCGCCGCACCAATGCCGAGGTGGTCGCCGAGGCGGTCGAGACCTTCCTGGCCCGCTACGGGGTCTGACGGCCGGTCAGGGCCACAGTCGCGTTTTGTTCCAGACGGGCCCCGCCCGCTCGAATCGCAGGCGGTCGTGCAGCCGGAAGGGCCGGTCGCGCCAGAATTCGACGCTGTCCGGGATCACCCGCCACCCGCTCCAGTGTTCCGGACGCGGCACCTCGCCGTCGGCGAACCGGGCGGTCTCGCGGGCGACGGCGCGTTCCAGGGTTTCCCGGCTGTCCAGCGGCCGGGACTGGTCCGAGGCCCAGGCCCCGATCCGGCTCTCGCGGGCGCGGCTGGCGAAATAGGCGTCGGCCTCGGCCGCGCTGACCGCCTCGACCGTTCCGCGCACCCGCACCTGGCGCCGGAGAGACTTCCAGTGGAACAGCAGGGCCGCCGCCGGATGGGCCGCCAGCGCCTCGCCCTTGGCGCTCTCGCGGTTGGAGTAAAAGGTGAAGCCCCGCTCGTCGACGTCCTTCAGCAGCACGATCCGCGCGTCCGGCAGGCCCGCCGCGTCGACCGTCGCCAGGGTCATGGCGTTGGCGTCGTTCGGCTCCACCCCCTTCGCGTCGGCCAGCCAGTCCACGAACAGGCCGACCGGCTCGGTCCGGTCGAAGATGGAGTCGTCCCCATTGGCGGCGAGGGCGGCGGCGTAGTGCTCCGCATACTCCTCGCGGGTCGGGCTGGGCGGGATCACGGGCGCGGTCATGGAGGCCAGATAGACCTTCACGGCCCCGCTGTGGAGAGGCTTCACGGTTAACCGGACCTTGACCATGTTCGGGCCCTGATGGGGGATGCGCGTCCGATCGCAATCCGAAGTCGGCTCCCTGGCCGAAGCCCGCGCCCTGCTCGGCCTGACCGGCCCGGCCGGGGGCGAGGCCCTGACGGCCGCCTTCAGGGCGGCGGTGAAGGCGGCCCACCCCTCCGCGGCGGGCGGAGACGGCGACCGCTTTCGCCGGGTGATCGCGGCCTGGCGGCTGATCCAGGAGCGGGACCGGCCGCTGGCCCTCGCCGCGCCCCGGGTCCGCCCCCCTGCCCCGCCCGTGGCGACCATCAGCCCGATGGACGCCCTGAACGGCGTCCGCGTCGCCGTGCGCCTGGCCGGGCGCACCCTCGATATCCGGCTTCCGAAGGGACTGCGCAGCGGCGAGCATCTGCGTCTCCGGGGCGCCAGCGACGGCGGAACCGACATCTATCTGCCGGTGCTGATCCGACCCGCGGACGGTCTGCGCGTGCTTGGCGACGATCTGTTCATGGACTGGCCCGTGCCGACCCGGCTGATGGAGGAAGGCGGCCGGCTGGAGATCGACACCCACGCCGGAGCCCGCTCCGCCTGGATCGTGGCCGGCCAGGCGCCGCTGCGCCTGCGGCTCAGGGACCTGGGCCTGCCCGCGCGCGGATCGCGCCGGCAGGGCCACCTGTTCGTCAGCCTCCAGCCCTCCGACGACGTCCCTTCGGCGGCCGAGGATCTGCTGGTCCGTTTCACCCGCGTCTGGACGCCGGACCGGCTGGCGGCCTAAGCCTGACGGGTCATGTCCCACAACACCTTCGGCCATCTGTTTCGCGTGACCACCTGGGGCGAGAGCCACGGGCCGGCGATCGGCTGCGTCATCGACGGCTGCCCGCCGCTGATCCCGCTGACCGAGGCCGACCTCCAGCCGTGGCTGGACCGGCGCAAGCCCGGCGGCAGCCGCTTCGTCACCCAGCGGCGGGAGAGCGATGCGGCCCGCATCCTGTCCGGCGTGTTCGACGACGGCGACGGCCCGGTCACCACCGGCACGCCGATCGCCATCCAGATCGACAACGAGGACGCCCGCTCGAAGGACTATGGCGACATCGCCCGCGCCTTCCGGCCCGGCCACGCCGACTTCACCTACCAGGCCAAATACGGCGTCCGGGACCATCGGGGCGGCGGACGGTCCTCGGCCCGCGAGACGGCGGTGCGGGTCGCCGCCGGAGCCGTGGCCCGCAGGATTCTGGGCGACGGCGTCCGCATCCGCGCCGGCGTCGTCCAGCTGGGCCCGCACCGGATCGCTCCCGAAGCGGTGGATTTCGACGCCGTCTACGACAACGCCCTGTTCGCCGCCTCGGCCGGGGTCGTGCCGGCGTGGGAGGACTACCTCGACGGCGTCCGCAAGGCGGGCTCGTCGATCGGGGCGGTGGTGGCGCTGGAGGTCACCGGCGTCCCCGCCGGCTGGGGCGCGCCGGTCTACGGCAAGCTCGACGCCGAACTGGCCGCAGCGCTGATGTCGATCAATGCGGTCAAGGGCGTCGAGATCGGCGCCGGCTTCGCCTCGGCCGAGCTGTCGGGCGAGGACAACGCCGACCAGATGCGCCTCGGCGACGACGGGCGTCCGGTCTTCCTCTCCAACCACGCCGGCGGCGTGCTGGGCGGGATTTCGACGGGCCAGCCGGTGACCGCCCGCGTCGCCTTCAAGCCCACCTCCTCCATCCTGACCCCGCGCCAGACCATCACCCGCGACGGCGCCGAGACCGACCTGCGCACGAAAGGCCGCCACGACCCCTGCGTCGCCCTGCGCGGCGTGCCGGTGGTCGAGGCCATGGCCGCCTGCGTCCTGGCCGATGCGATGCTGAGGCACCGGGCGCAGGTGGGATGCCCCCCCTTTCCGCCACCGACACTGTTACCTATATAGCGGCCGACCGGCGCGCCATATGCTGCGCGCCCCAATCGGGAGACCCCTCATGATCGACGTCCGCCCCTTCTCCAGCCTCGGCGGCGCTGACCACGGCTGGCTGAACGCGAAGCACCATTTCTCCTTCGCCAACTACTACGACCCGGCCCGCATGAGCTGGGGCCGGCTGCGCGTCTGGAACGACGACGAGATCGCCGCCCAGTCCGGCTTTCCGCCCCATCCCCACGCCGACATGGAGATCATCACCTATGTCCGCACCGGGGCCATCACCCACGAGGACTCCATGGGCAACCGCGGCCGCACCGGCGCCGGCGACGTCCAGGTGATGAGCGCCGGGACCGGCGTGCGCCACTCGGAGTTCAACCTCGAGGACGAGACCACCACCCTGTTCCAGATCTGGATCGAGACCGACAAGCCGGGCGCGAAACCGGGCTGGGGCGCCAAGGCCTTCCCGAAAGCGGATCGCACCGGCCGCTTCTCGGTGCTGGCCTCGGGCGACGACGCTGACGAGGCCCTGACCATCAACGCCGACGCCAAGGTGCTGGGCGCCACGCTGAACGCCGGCGAGAGCCTGACCTACAGCCTGGCCGAGGGCCGCCGCGCCTATCTGGTCCCCGCCGTCGGCGCGGTCGAGGTCAACGGCGTGGCCCTGAACGCCCGCGACGGCGCGGCCATCAAGGACGAGGCGGAGATCGTCATCACGGCGAAGGCCGACGCCGAACTGGTGATGGTCGACAGCCTCTAGGCCGCCCGTCCCGCCCACGAAAAACCCCGCCCGGAGCGATCCGGGCGGGGTTCTTTTTTGGTCAGTGCGTCGCGACCACCGTGCCGGGGTCCTGCACCGGCGGGGGCGGCGGCAGGGGTTCGGCGGCCTCGTCCCATTCGACCGGCGTCGGCACGCCCGTCAGGGCCCACTTCAGCGCCTCGTCGGCGGTCTTGATCGGGACGATCTCCAGCGCGCCCTTCACATTGTCGGGCACGTCGGCGAGGTCCTTCTCGTTCTCCTCGGGGATCAGCACCGTCTTGATGCCCGAGCGGAGCGCCGCCAGCAGCTTCTCCTTCAGGCCGCCGATGGCGGTGACCCGGCCGCGCAGGGTGATCTCGCCGGTCATGGCGATGTCCTTGCGGATCGGGATCCCGGTCAGGACCGAGACCATGGCGACCGTCATGGCCACGCCGGCCGAGGGACCGTCCTTGGGCGTCGCGCCGTCCGGCACGTGCACGTGGATGTCGGTCTTCTCGAACACCGGCGGCTTGACCCCGAAGGCCAGCGAGCGGGCCCGGACGTAGGAGGCGGCGGCGGAGATCGACTCCTTCATCACCTCCTTGAGGTTGCCGGTCACGGTCATGCGGCCGCGGCCCGGCATCTTGATCGCCTCGATGGTCAGGATGTCGCCGCCGAACTCGGTCCAGGCCAGGCCGGTGACGATGCCGACCTGGTCCTCCTCGTCCGTCTCGCCGTAGCGATACTTCCGCACGCCCGCGTATTCGGCCAGCTTGGCCGAGTCGACAGTGATCGACAGCAGCTTCTCGCGCGCCATCTCACGCACCGCCTTGCGGGCCAGGCCGCCCAGCGCCCGCTCGAGCGAGCGCACGCCGGCTTCCCGGGTGTAGTAGCGGATCAGGTCGCGGATGGTGTCGTCCGGCACCACGAACTCGGCCGGCGTGAGACCGTTGTCGGTGGTCACCTTGGGCAGGACGTGCCGCTTGGCGATCTCGACCTTCTCGTCCTCGGTGTAGCCCGACACCCGGATGATCTCCATCCGGTCCATCAGCGGCTGCGGCATGTTCAGGCTGTTGGCCGTGGTCACGAACATGACGTTGGACAGGTCGTAGTCGACCTCGAGGTAGTGGTCGCCGAACGCATTGTTCTGGGCCGGGTCCAGCACCTCCAGCAGGGCGGAGGACGGGTCCCCGCGCCAGTCGGCGCCGAGCTTGTCGATCTCGTCCAGCAGGATGAAGGCGTTGGTGGTCTTCACCTTCTTCATCGACTGGATGATCTTGCCCGGCATCGAACCGATGTAGGTCCGGCGGTGGCCGCGGATCTCGGCCTCGTCACGCACGCCGCCCAGCGACATACGGATGTATTCCCGGCCCGTGGCCTTCGCGATCGACTTGGCCAGCGAGGTCTTGCCGACGCCCGGAGGCCCGACCAGGCACAGGATCGGGCCCTTGAGGCTGTTGGTCCGCGCCTGCACCGCCAGGTACTCGATGATCCGTTCCTTGACCTTCTCGAGGCCGTAGTGGTCCTCCTCGAGGATGGCCTCGGCCTTGTTCAGGTCGATCGGCTTCGTCTTGGCCTTGCCCCACGGGATCGACAGCAACCAGTCGAGGTAGTTCCGCACCACCGTCGACTCGGCCGACATCGGGCTCATGTTGCGCAGCTTCTTGACCTCGGCCTCGGCCTTGATCCGGGCTTCCTTCGAGAGGCGCGTCTTACGGATGCGCTTCTCCAGCTCCATGATCTCGTCGCGGGCGTCGTCGGTCTCGCCCAGCTCGCGCTGGATCGCCTTCATCTGCTCGTTGAGATAGTACTCCCGCTGGGTCTTCTCCATCTGGCGCTTGACGCGCGAGCGGATCTTCTTCTCGACCTGCAGGACCGAGATCTCGCCCTCCATCAGACCATAGACCTTCTCCAGCCGCGACGGCACGGAGACGGTCTCCAGCAGGCCCTGCTTGTCGGCGATCTTGACCGACAGATGGGCCGCGACGGAGTCCGCCAGCTTGGACGGATCGGTGATCTGGGGGATGGAGCTGAGCGCCTCGGGCGGCACCTTCTTGTTCAGCTTCACATAGTTTTCGAACTGCTCGATCACGGCCCGCAGCAGGGCTTCCGATTGCGAGGGCTCGCCCGGATCGTCGGCGATCTCGACCGCCTCCGCCTCGAAATAGTCGGTGCGGTCGGTGAATTTGGTCAGGCGCGCGCGGCTCTTGCCCTCGACCAGCACCTTGACGGTGCCGTCAGGCAGTTTGAGCAGTTGGAGGACGGTCGCGAGCACGCCGATCGGATAGATGGCGTCGGCCTGCGGATCGTCGTCGACGCTGTTCTTCTGGGTGGCCAGCAGAATCTGCTTTTCGCCCTTCATGATCTCGTCGAGCGCCTTGACGGACTTCTCGCGGCCCACGAACAGCGGCACGACCATGTGCGGAAAGACCACAATGTCTCTCAGCGGCAGGACGGGCAGGGTTTTGGTCTCGGTCATGATGCTACTCCGGGGCCCTTGTTCATCTCGGACCCGCCGCGCCGGCGTGCGGAGCGCCTGTGCTCCGCCGTTTCGACTCGGCCCGCCGTTCGGCGGCCTTCGGAAGAGTATGTGGTTCGGATCGCGCGCGGTTCAAGCGTGACGGGCGTGGGGTGTCCCGTTCCATCCACAGACGGTCAGGCTGCACGATCAGGCGACGCGACTTCCCCCCACGGACAGAAACATGCCCTGCCGGATCGCCTCGCTCTGAATCCTCGCCGCAGCCGCCTGTGGCCCGCCCGCCTCAGCCCGCGCCCGGAACGCCAGCATCCAGCGCCCGGGCGAGCGCTTTCGCCTGGATCGCGCCCCCCGCCGCGGTCAGATGGCTCGGGTCGGAATACCACGGACCGCCGACGCCCCGGGTCTGGCAACGGTCGCCCTCGCACAGGGCGTCCCACGGCCGGTAGAGGATGACGCCGGGCTCGGCGGCGGCGATTTCGGCCAGCCGCCGGTCGACCGCCCGCGCCATGACGAGATTGTCCGGTTTCGCCCGGTCGCAGCGCGCGGGGTCCAGATCGAGAAAGACCCGACGGGCCCGGCACCGCGCCGGCGAGAAGGCATGGTCGGGAGTCGTGCCCAGCAGCACGATCCGCGCCTCTGCTCCCAGGGCGGCGCGCAGGGCGCGGACGGTGTGCGTCAGCTCGTCGGCCAGCGCCTCGAGAACGACCGCATCGTCGCCGGACGCCTTGGCCATCAGCAGGGTCCAGCCCGCGCCGATCAGGACGACGCGGGGCCGTTTGCCACGCCATTCGGCGACGGCGGCGCGGTTGAAACGGACGCAGCCGGGATCGACGAGACCCGCGCGCGGTCGGAGCAACGGCAGGCAGCCGGACCGCGTGGCCTGCCGTACGCCCAGCCCCCTGCCCTGCGCCCAGGCCAGCACGGCGGGCGAAAGATGATCAGCGTGCGAATTGCCCCACAGGACCACCTCGGCGGCGCCGTCCGCCGGGACGGTGCAGGCGGCGGCCGGCGGAAGGTCGTCGTCTTCCGTGTGGCAGGCGGACGACAGCGGCGGGCGCCGGCCCATGCCCGCCTCCTCGGCCCTGACCTCGAGGGACGCCCGGCCCGGCAGGCCCTCGAGGGCGTAGATCGTCGCGGCCGCCCCAGCGACCAACAGGAGCGCCAGACCCGTCGCGCCCATGGCCGCCAGCGGCCTGCCCCGGAAACGGCGGCGGACCGGCCTCTCGATCCAGCGATGGGTGGCCACGGCCAGCAGGATGGCGCCGGCGAGGGCGGCGAGGGTCTCCGGAACGGTCAGCGGCCGCCCCAGAATCAGCCTCGGCCACGCCAGCAGGGGCCAGAGCCACAGATAGAACGGCAGGGCCAGGACGCCAAACCGCTCAAGGAGGCTGAGAATCGGCGCGACGGGACCGGCGACAGGTCTGGACGGCGCCTTCGGGATCAGCGCCGCCGCCGCGCCGATCAGGAACGGCCATGCGCGCGTCGGGGACAGAAAGAAGCCTTGAGGATCAAACCCCTGGTGTCGCATCCCGATGTCGAGAGCGAAGGACGCCAGGGCCCCAAGGCCGGCCACGGCTGCGATCCCGCGGGTCAGGCCGAACCGCCTGAGCACCACCATGGCCACGCTCCAGACGAGCGCCAGCTGGGCCGCGACTCCCGCCAGCCAGCCGTGCATCAACAGGTCCTCGCCCGTGCGCGGGTCGTAGGCCCCCTGTTTGAGCAACTCCGCGCCGCTCGCGCCCGCGGCGGTCCACAGCGCGGTCCATGCCTGGCCGCGCAGGTCGGAGGGCGGCGACAGCGCCACGCCGGCGACCAGCACGACGAGGATGACGGCGGTCAGCGCCGGCAGTCCCCACAGGGCGAGGGGCGCCCAGACATCGGCGAGCTTTCGGAACGTCGGGGTTCCGTCCGGCGCGGCCATCGCCAGCCTCGTCGTCGCGTAACCGGCCAGCCCGAGGGCGAGGAGGACGCCGAACCGGCCGGCTTCCGCCTGGCCCGGCGCGGCGTGCCAGGCCGCCAGCGCGGCCGCCGCGACGGCGGCAAGACAAAGGGCCGCCCGCCATGTCTGGCGGACGGCCCCGGGATGTCCTTCAGGCGCGCTCGGCATCGGCGCCCGTCATCAGGGGATCAGGCGGCGCTGTCGGGCGTCGCCGCCTTCTTGCCCTTGCTCTCCGAATAGATCAGCAGCGGCTGGGCCTTGCCCTCGATGACCTCGGCGTTGACCACGACCTCCTCGACGCCCTCGAAGGTGGGCAGTTCGAACATCGTCTCCAGCAGGATGCCTTCCAGGATGGAACGCAGGCCGCGGGCGCCGGTCTTGCGGGTGATGGCCTTCTTGGCCACCGCGATCAGGGCGTCGTCGGTGAACGTCAGGTCGACGTTCTCCATCTCGAACAGCCGCTTGTACTGCTTGACCAGGGCGTTCTTCGGCTCGGTCAGGATCTTGACCAGGGCTTCCTCGTCGAGGTCCTCCAGCGTCGCCAGCACGGGCAGGCGGCCGATGAACTCGGGGATCAGCCCGAAACGCATCAGATCGTCCGGCTCGACGCCCTTGAGGATGTCGCCGGTGCGGCGCTCGTCGATCTCCTTGACCTTGGCCCCGAAGCCGATCGAGGCCCCGTCGCCACGCGCCGCGATCACCTTCTCGAGGCCGGCGAAGGCGCCGCCGACGATGAACAGGATGTTGGCGGTGTCGACCTGCAGGAACTCCTGCTGCGGATGCTTGCGGCCGCCCTGCGGGGGCACGGAGGCGACGGTGCCTTCCATGATCTTCAGCAGGGCCTGCTGCACGCCCTCGCCCGAGACGTCGCGGGTGATCGAGGGGTTGTCGGACTTGCGCGAAATCTTGTCGATCTCGTCGATGTAGACGATGCCGCGCTGGGCCCGTTCGACGTTGTAGTCGGACGACTGCAGCAGCTTGAGGATGATGTTCTCGACGTCCTCGCCGACGTAACCCGCTTCAGTGAGCGTGGTGGCGTCGGCCATGGTGAAGGGCACGTCGATGATGCGCGCCAGCGTCTGGGCCAGCAGCGTCTTGCCCGAGCCGGTCGGCCCGATCAGCATGATGTTCGACTTGGCCAGCTCGACGTCGTTGTTCTTCGTCGCGTGGTTCAGGCGCTTGTAGTGATTGTGCACCGCGACCGAGAGCACCTTCTTGGCGTGGCTCTGACCGATCACATAGTCGTCGAGGACCTCGCGGATCTCCTTCGGCGACGGCACGCCGTCCTTGGCCTTGGAGAAGCTGATCTTGTGCTCTTCACGGATGATGTCCATGCAGAGCTCGACGCATTCATCGCAGATGAACACGGTCGGCCCGGCGATGAGCTTGCGCACCTCGTGCTGGCTCTTCCCGCAGAAAGAGCAGTACAGCGTGCTTTTGGCGTCTGTGCCGGCGGCTTTGGTCATCGACCCTTCTCACTCCCGCGATGGACCCGATATGGGCCCAGGCGCGCTTCCCTCGCGTTGATTCCCGAACAATGGGCGCAAAGGTCTTCAAAAAATGACAATCACCCATCCCGGCGCCCGCCACAACCCCGCGAAAGCGGAGCAGGAGGCGGAAGCGGACGGTTCACTGTTGATGGCGATCGCGGCGAATGTCTGACATGGGAAGCAATGCTCCGTTTCGCCAGCGCCCCCGCAAGGATCAGGCCATCGTCGCCTTCGACTTCGACGGCACCCTGACGATCCGCGACAGTTTCACCGAATTCCTGCGCTGGCGGGCCGGACCGGGCGGCTGGGCCCTGGGCCTGGTGAAGATGTCGCCGGCCGTGGCGACCTACGCCCGCGACCGCGACCGGGGCCGGATCAAGGCCGCCTCGGTGCGGGAATTCCTCCGCGGCGTCGAGCGGACGGCGCTGGAGGCCGACGCCGAACGGTTCGCTGACCGAATCTGGGACAGGTTCATGCGGCCCGACGCCCTCGCCTGCTGGAAGGCCTGGGGCGACAAAGGCGCGCACCGCGTCATCGTCACCGCCAGCCCGGAGACAACCGTGGCGCCCTTCGCCCGCCGTCTGGGGGCCGAGGCCCTGCTGGGCACCCCGCTGGTGTTCGATGACTCCGACCGCGTCACCGGCGCCTTCGCAGGCCCCAACTGCCGCGGCGAGGAGAAGGTCCGCCGCCTGCGCTCGGCCTACGGCGAGGACATGCGGCTGGCGGCCGCCTATGGCGACACCTCGGGCGACACCGAGATGCTCGCCATCGCCGCCGAGCCTGGCTACCGGGTGTTCACGGCCCGACCGGGTTCGCTGGCGGCTCGTCCCGCCTGAGTTCGTCGGCCAGGCGGTCGCCCTGGGCGCCGACGCCGGCGCGCCGGGTCGGATCGGCCTCGTACAGCGCCGTCAGATAGGACCGGTCCCAGTCGGTCAGCCCCGGGGACCGTGGGATCCTCGAACAGGTTCAGGATGGTCTCATAGTCCGCGGTGTCGCCCTCCGGATCGATCTGGGCGTAGGCGATCATCAGCAGATAGTCGCAGAGCTGCTCCGTGGTGACCGACCCCAGCTTCTCCACATCGACCAGCATCACGACCTTCACCAGGTCGTCCCGCACCCGCGCGGCCTGCTGGGACCGGCTGTAGACGTCGATGATCGGGGGCCCGCGGCCCGGAAGCCGGACCGCCGGCTGGGTCTCGCCGGTGAACATGTCGAAGTCGATCGGCAGGCTGATGTGCCACCAGCGCACCGCCGCGTCCGTCGAGACGAAATTCCGCAGGTCGCTCGGCCGGCCCGCGGTCCCCGAGACCCTCGGGCGGAACAGGCCCGGATGGCGATCGGCCCACGCCCGCGCCACGGCCGGGCCGTCGACCGCGCCGATGATGAAGACATTGGGCTCGCAGTCGAGCTCGCCCGCCGGCAGTCCCAGTTCGTCGGCGCGGGCGACCAGTTGATCGGCGATGGCCCGGGCCGCGTCCCCGCTGAAATTCACCACGCCGAAACAGGCTGGCCGGGCCCAGCGCGCCAGACCCCGCCGCCTGACGGGCTGCGCCATCTCGTCGACGAAGGTCTCCGCGCGCTCTTCCAGCGTCCGGCCGGAGACGACGACGTCGTCCAGGGTGCTGACCGGCGGGTCCTGCCCGGCCGGGGTGGCGGGCGGCGTCTGCGCCGAGGCCGGACCGGCCCCGATCACAGCGAGTGCGGCGATCAATCCCAACCAGCGGCCCATGAGCCTGCATCCGGATGTCCAGCGGGCATCCTTACCCGCTTTCCGCGAGGAGTCACGACGGCGAACATCGGTCGCCGGGACAGGACGGACTCAGCGGCCGTCGGCGTCCACGTCGAAGACCATCGGCTTGCCCCGCGAAGTCGGGTTCCAGCCCGCCTCGGTCACCGACGTCACCGCATTGCGGACCGCCTCGACATTGATGCGCTGTTTTTCCATCTCGGGCCGGTTGTTGGCCCGCATCGGCATGGGGAACTGCACCACCGCCTCGCGCTGGAATCCCTGCAGCCTCAGGGTGATGGCCATGCCGTCCCACTTGCCCCCGGCCCGGGGCTGGGGCTGGCGGCGGATCTCCCATTCATAGGTCTCGCCGTCGACCTCGACGGTCCCGCTGGTCTCGCGCGTGTGCTGCATGGCCGCCTGATAGCACAAAAGAAAAGGGCGCACCGTCTCCGGCGCGCCCTTCTATTCTGTCGCGAGGCTGGCGTTGGATCAGTCGCCCGGCGTCTTCACCCCGTCGGAGTCGGCCTGCTCGCGGCGGTCGTAGACGTGGTCGACGATGCCCCAGGCCTTGGACTCCTCGGCGCTCATGAAGTGGTCGCGGTCGAGGGTCTTCTCGACCTCCTCATAGGTCCGGCCGGTGTGGTGGACGTAGATCTCGTTCAGCCGGCGCTTGGTGTAGCGGATGTCCTCGGCGTGGCGCTCGATGTCCGACGCCTGGCCGCGGAAGCCGCCCGAGGGCTGGTGCACCATGATGCGGGCGTTCGGCAGCGCCACGCGCTGGCCGGCGGCGCCGGCGGCGAGGATCAGCGAACCGGCCGAGGCGGCCATGCCCATGCACACGGTCGAAACCGGCGAGCGGATGTATTGCATGGTGTCGTAGATCGCCAGCGCCGAGGTCACCTGACCGCCGGGGCTGTTGATATACATGCTGATTTCCTTCTTCGGGTTCTCCGACTCGAGGAACAGCAGCTGGGCGCAGATCAGCGAGGCCATGCCGTCCTCGAAAGGCCCGGTCAGGAAGATGATCCGCTCGCGCAGCAGGCGCGAGAAGATGTCGAAGGCCCGCTCGCCCCGGCTGGACTGCTCCACCACCATGGGGACGAGGTTCATGTTCATCAGTTCGATCGGATCGCGCATTCAGGCCTTCTCGGGATGCTGTGGCCGCGACTCACCGGTCGCGCGCCTGTAGACAGGATATCGCGTCGTCGGGGCGAGGATGCAAGGCGCGGGCCGCGCCGGCGCGGCGGGCGACGGCTTCACTCCCCTTCCGGAACGGCCTCCGCGGGCGGGGTCCGGGCGGCCTCGCGCCGGTCCCGGACCATGTCCGCCGCGACGACGCCGGTCTGTCCACGCGGGTTCAGGCGCAGCACCGGGGAGCCCTGCACCTGATAGAGGGAGGTCAGATAGGACACGTCCCACTCGGTCAGTCCGTCAACGCCGGCGGGATCGTCGAACAGGTTCAGGATGGTGTCCCACGCCGCGGTCTCGGCGTCCGGCTCGACCTGCACCAGGGCGACGAAGGCCAGATAGTCGGCCAGCTGCGCCAGATTGACCTCCCCCAGCCGGTCGACGTCGACGATGATCATCGTCTTCTTCAGGTCGTCCCGGATCTGCGTGCTCATGCGCGAGGCGGCGAAGACGTTGATCCGCGGCGGGGCCTCGTCCCCCGGCAGACGGATGGCGCGCTGGCCGGTGTCGGCGTTCACCGGCAGGCTGACGTGCCACCAGCGCACCGGCCGCTCCTCGGTGCGGAATTCCTCCAGCGCCCCGCTGCCCCGGTCCATGCCCCCGACGCCGATGCGGAACGCCCGGCGGCTCTCCTCCACCATCGCATCGGCGAGGGCCGCGCCGTCGGCGGTGAAGACGATGAAGACATTCGCCTTGCAGCCCGGCTCGCCGATGTCGACGCCGAGGTCCAGCGCCACCTGCGACACCCGGTCGGCGACGGCCTGTCCGAGGTCGGAACGCACATTGACGACGCCGACGCACAGGCGGTCGTGCCAGCGCGCCAGTCCGCGACGCCCGGCCGGAGCGCCCACCTCGCCGACGAATTCGCGGACCATCTCCTCCAGCACCCGCCCCTCGACGACCACGTCCTCGAGCGTCGCCGCGGTCTCGGGCGGGTCCTGCGGGGGCGGCGGGCTGCCGGCGGGCGCTTCCTGGGGCGACGCGAGCGTCGAGAGCATGGCGGCGATGAGCGCCCAGCTGGTCATGGAGTATCCCTGAAATCGATTGCCCGGTCCGGCTTACAGCAGCCCGCCCGTTTCGTCTTCAGCGGCCCGCGCCCGCCGCAGGTTGCGCAATAGCTGCCGGGTCTGGTCGCTGGCCCGGATCCGTTCCGACGGCCCGGTGTAGAGGGCGTCCAGATAGGCCCGGTCCCAGCCGGTCAGGCCGGGGCTGCCTTCAGGATCGTCGAACAGGTTGAGGATCGTCGAGAACCCGCTGGTGTCGCCCTCGGGATCGATCTGGGCCAGAGCCACCATGGACAGGTAGTCGGCCAGCTGCGGCAGGCCGATGCCGCTCACAAGCCCTCCGTCGACGACGATGATCGCCTTGTTCAGGTCATCCCGGACCCAGCGGCCCTTGTTGACGAGACCCTCACCCGAGACGGTGGGGGCGCTCGTGTCGCCCGGCAGCCGGATCGCCACCTCGCCGGTGTTCGCATTGGTCGGCACGCTGACATGCCACCAGCGCACCGGGCGGTCGGAAAAGCGGAAGTCCTCCAACGCTGCACCGCCGCGGTCGAGACCGCCGACGCCCAGATGGAAGACACGCCGGCGACGTTCCACCATGGCGTCGCCCAGCGACTGACCGTCCTCGGCGAAGACGATCAGGATGTTCGCGCCGCAGCCGGGATCGCCGGGCCGGAGCCCGTATTCCATGGCCACGCGGGACACGTGATCCGACAAGGCCTGTGCGATGTCCTGCCGGATGCCGCTGACGCCGACGCAGACGCCGTCCCGCCAGCGGGCCAGGCCGCGGCGCGGCGTCGGAGCCGAGACCTCGTCGACGAATTCCCGGGTCAGCGTCTCCAGGCGCCGGCCCTCGACCACGACCTCCTCCAGCGCGATGGCGGGCGGTTCCTGCGCGGAAGGGGGGGAAGCGGTTGCGGGATCCTGAATCAGGACCAGCGCGGCCAGAGCGGCGATCAACGACATCCCTGCACTCCTGCGGCCTTCAGCCGGCAGTCACAGGATATATCACCAGACACGGATAGCGAGAAGCAGCTTGCGGCTCCCGGGATGGGGAGCCGCGGCCGTCGGGACGATCAGAGGTCGTCGTCTTCCTTGAGCAGGTCTTCCTTGGTGATCTTGCTGTCGGTCACCTTGGCCTGGTCGAAGATCAGGTCGCAGACCTTCTCCTCGTAGATCGGGGCGCGCATCTGGGCGGCGGCGTTGGGGTTCTGGCGGTAGAAGTCCAGCACCTGACGCTCCTGGCCCGGGTAGTTGCGGGCCTCGTTCATGATGGCGTTGTTCAGCTCCTGGTCGGTGACCTGGACGTTGTTGGCGCGGCCGATCTCGGCCAGCACCAGACCCAGGCGCACGCGACGCTCGGCGATCTTGCGGTACTCGTCCTTGAGCTTCTTCTCGGACTTCTTGGCGTCCTCTTCCGGAAGGCGGCCGGCTTCCTTGTCGGCCTGGACCTGGCCCCAGATGCCCTCGAACTCGGCGTCGACCATCTTGGGCGGCAGCGGGAAGTCGTGGGCCTTGTCCAGCTCGTCGAGCAGGGCGCGCTTCAGCTTGAAACGGGCGGCGCCCTTGTACTGCTGGTTCAGATTGTCGCGCAGCAGCTCCTTGAGCTTGTCCAGCGACTCAAGGCCGATGCGCTTGGCGAAGTCCTCGTCGACCACGGCGGGAGCCTCGGCCTTGATGGCCTTGACGGTGACGTCGAAGGTCACGGCCTTACCCGCCAGGTGCTTGGCCTGATAGTCCTCGGGGAAGGTCACATTCAGGACCTTCTCCTCGCCGACCTTGGCGCCCTTCAGCTGCTCCTCGAAGCCCGGGATGAAGCGGTTCGAACCGATCACCAGCTGGGCGTCCTCGGCGGCGCCGCCCTCGAAGGGCTCGCCGTCCAGCTTGCCCAGGAAGTCGATGGTGACCTCGTCGCCCTCGGCGGCCTTGACGGTCTTGCCGGTCTTTTCGACGTACGACTTGGCCTGGCCGGCCAGTTCGGTCAGGGCCTCGTCCAGATCGGCGTCGGTCGCCTCATAGGTCGGGCGCTTCAGCTTCAACGTCTTGACGTCGACCGGGGTGAAGTCCGGCATCACTTCCAGCGACATCTCGTAGGCGAGGTCGTCCTCGCCCTTGATGACCTTGTCCATGTCCGAGGTCAGCTTCATCTCGGCCGGGGCGGCCGGGCGCAGCTTGGCGTCGTCCAGCGCCTTCTGGCTGGAGCTGTTCAGCGCCTCGTTGACGATCTCGCCCATCAGGTCGCGGCCGAAGGTCTTCTTGACGTGCGAGGTCGGCACCTTGCCGGGACGGAAGCCCTTCAGCTTCATCTGCGGCGCGACTTCCTTCAGCTTGGCGTCCAGCTTCTGGTTCAGCTCCGCGACGGGGATGGTCACCGCGATAACGCGGCTGAGGCCTTCGGAGGACTTTTCGACGACTTGCATGGTCGGGATTCTGACGCTCTGGGGCGGCGCCTTCGAGGCTGGCGCTGCGCGGTGTGGGTAAAGCAACAAGGGCCGCCCTTTCGAGGCGGCGCCTTTGAAGCCCGCCCTTATGTCGAGGACCGCCCGAAAGGTCAACGTGAACCCTCACCGGCCCGGGTTTCGGCCGAGGGCGGGAGGCGCTATCCAGCCGCCATGGATCAGTCCCCTCCCCCGATCGGCGTCGCCGTCTTCCCCGTCACGCCGCTGCAGCAGAACTGCACCCTCGTCTGGTGCCGCAAGACCCTGAAGGCCGCGATCATCGATCCAGGCGCCTCGGTCGACGCCCTGCTCGGCGCGGTGGAAAAGCAGGGGCTGACGCTGGACGCGATCTGGATCACCCACGGTCACCTCGACCACGCCGGCGGCGCGGCCGAGATGCAGGAGAAGACCGGGCTCGACATCATCGGCCCGCACCCGGACGACCAGTTCTGGATCGACGGCATCCCGGCCCAGGGTCAGATGTACGGCCTGCCGGGCGCCCGCAGCTTCACCCCGACCCGTTGGCTGGCGGATGGCGACGTGCTCTCTCTCGGCGAGACCCGGTGGGAGGTCTATCACTGCCCCGGCCACACCCCCGGCCATGTGATCTTCTTCAATCGCGAGGCCCGGTTCGCCCAGGTCGGGGACGTGCTGTTCCAGGGCTCGATCGGGCGCACCGACTTCCCGCGCAGCGACCACGCCGCCCTGCTCCATGCCATTACCACCAAGCTCTGGCCGCTGGGCGACGACGTCGCCTTTGTGCCGGGGCACGGCCCGACCTCGACCTTCGGGGCCGAGCGGCGGACCAATCCGTTCGTCTCGGACCAGGCCATGCGCCGGGCGCCGATCGCGCGCCCGGCCTCGGGTCCGTCCTGACCGTCAGCGCGAGATCAGCATCCCGATGACGACGCCGATCCCGAGGGCGTAGAGGGTCGCCTTCATCGGCTCGTCCTCGACCGCCCGCCGCAGGCCTTCCGCGCGCGACCGGCCCCAGTCGCGCGCCGCCAGGGCGTCCTCGCGCACCGCCTCGTGGATCGGCCGCGCACCGAAGCTGCGCGCCTCGCCCTCCATCAGGATGGCGTCCGCCTCCCGCTCCAGCCGCGCCGAGGGCAGATCGGCGTCGTCCTCGATGTCCGCGGACGTAGTCGGGCCGGTGTAGGTCTCGGTCATGGGGGCGCTCCTGTGAGGTTCGGCTGGATCAATCCGCGCGTCGGCCCCCGGTTCCGGCTCTTCGATATCGTGATTGAACGAGGCCCCGGGCGCGGCGTTCTTCCCGGTGAGAGGAGGCCGCCATGACCTATATCGAGCCCACCCCGCCCGGCACGCCCCAGCCCGACATTCCCCAGCCCGAGACCCCCGGCCCTGACATCGATCCGTCCGGCGCGCCCGACGAGGTGCCGCCGCTCGAACCCGGCGGCGGGGGCGAGGGCGACTCGCGCCCCTACGGCGCGGCGGGCGACCGCGGTTACGACAAACCCTCTGATTCGCTCGCGTTTCTGTGACAGGCGCGTCGGAACCGGACTGCGGCGCGGGGGTTCAGTCACCAACCTCTACCGTCGGCACGAAAGGACACTGAAATGGCGTCAAGTCAGCCCACCCGAGCCTCCGGCGTTTCCAAGCGCGGCTTCGCCTCGATGGATCCGGAGCGACAGCGCGAGATCGCGCGCAAGGGCGGCGCCAGCGTCCCCAGTGAAAAGCGCAGCTTCTCGCAGGACCGCAGCCTGGCCGCCCAGGCCGGGCGCAAGGGTGGCGAGGCCTCGCACGGCTCCCGCACCAAGGACGCGCGTCGTCCGGACTAGACTTCGCCGTCCGACGGCATCGGAAAGGCGGCGCCCCGGCGCCGCCTTTTGCGTATCAGGACTCCAGCAGCGCCAGCGCCACAGACGGCTCGGGGCCGGCCTCGATCGCCGCGATCGTCCAACCCGCCGCCGCCGCCAGTTCGCGCAGCGAGGCCTCGGTGAATTTCCGCGAGTTCTCGGTATGGATGGTCTCGCCCCTGCGGAAGGCGATGACGCGGCCGTCGATCTCGACCTCCATGTCCCGCGTCGCCTCCAGATGCATCTCCATGCGCGAGGCGTCCGGATTCCAGACGGCGCGGTGGACGAAGCTGTCGATGTCGAAGCCCGCCTGCAGTTCGCGGTTGGCGCGGACCAGCAGGTTGCGGTTGAACGCCGCGGTCACCCCGGCCGCGTCGGCATAGGCCGCGATCAGCGTCTCGGGCGCCTTGACCAGGTCGACGCCGAGAATGAACAGCGCCCCCTCGCCCAGTTGGCGCCGCGCCGCCGTCAGGAAGGCCACGGCCTCGGCCGGCTCCAGATTGCCGATCGTCGAGCCGGGGAAGAAGCCGACCCGGCGCCCGTTTCCGATCCCGTCGGGCAGGGCCGCCAGGTGCAGGAAGTCGCCGACCAGCGGCGCGACCTTGAGACCCGGATAGCTTTCGTCGATGCGCCGCGCCGCGGCGCTCAGGGCGTCGGCGCTGATGTCGATCGGGACATAGGCGGCCAGGTCGGGCGCGGCGTCGAGCACGATCCGGGTCTTCTCGCTGGCCCCCGAGCCGAATTCGACCAGGGCGGCCCCCGCGCCGAACCGTTTCGACCAGACCGGCGCGACCTCGCGCAGCAGCGCCGCCTCCTGGCGCGTCGGATAGTATTCCGGCAGCCGGGTGATCTCCTCGAAGAGCCGCGACCCGTCGGCGTCGTAGAACCATTTCGGCGAGGCGACCTTGGGCGAGCGGCCGAGGCCGTTCAGAAGGTCGCGGCGGAAACGGGCGGTCTCGGCCTCGCCCATGGCGCGCGCCTGGGGGGCCGGTAGATCCTTGGCCAGTCTCAGTCCCATGAACGCCCACCTTTGCTGCGGATAGAAGAAATTCCGGTAGCTGACCCGTCCATGCCCCTCCGGCGTCGCCCAGGAAGATCCCCGCAGCACCATCTGGTTGGCCATGAACTTGCCGTTGTACTCCGACGCGGTCCCTTCGGTCGGCCTGAACCCCCGATATGGGGCGTAAGCGCTCGAGGTCCACTGCCAGACCTCGCCAAAAGCGTTCGAAAACACTTCCGGGCGGCACCGGACGGCGTGTTCCCACTCCGCCTCGGTGGGCAGGCGGCGGCCCGCCCATCGGGCGTAGGCGTCGGCCTCGTAGAAGCTGACGTGCCGGACCGGCGCCTGCGGATCGACCGCCTTCCGGCCCGCCAGCGTCATCGTGGTCCAGCCCGCCTCGTCGAGGCGCCAGTACAGCGGCGCCGTCCAGCCCTCGGCCCGAACCGTCGCCCAGCCGTCGGACAGCCACAGCTCCGCCCGGGCGTAGCCGCCGTCCTCGATGAAGGCGATCCAGTCGGCGTTGCTGACCAGATCGTGATCGAGGCCATAGGGCTCCAGCCACTGGCGATGGGCCGGGCCCTCGTTGTCGAAGGCGAAGCCGCCGCCCTCGTGGCCGATCCGGGCCAGACCGCCCTCGAACCGGGTCGATCCGCCCCGCGCCCGTTGCGCCGGCGCCTGCCGCGGCTCCTCGTCATATGCGGCGGGGTCGAGCGGCGACCGCGCCATCAGGTTCATCAGGTCCATCAGGAACAGCTCCTGATGCTGCTGGTCGTGATGCAGGCCGAGGGTGAAAAGATAGGATTGCCGGGCGTCCAGGACGGTCCGCTCCAGCCACGCCTCCATCCGCCGATCCACCTCGCGCCGGTAGTCCAGCACCTCGTCGAGGGAGGGCCGGGTCATCAGCCCCCGCTCACCGCGCTCGACCCGCTCGCCCAAGGCTTCGTAATAGCTGTTGAAGAGCGTCTGAAAGCGCGGATCGACCGGTTCGTAGCCCGCCTCCCCGCCCAGGATCAGGGCCTCGAAGAACCAGCTGGTATGGGCCAGGTGCCACTTTCCCGGGCTGCAGTCGCTCATCGACTGGGCGGCCAGATCCTCCGGGCTCAGCCCCCAGGCCAGGGCCGGCATGGCCGAGCGGACGCGGCGGTACGCCTCCAGCAAGGCGCTCGCGGGCGCCGAGGCTCTGGTGGATGCAGTCATGCGTCGGCCCCTGTCGTTCAACTCCCGCGGTTTGAGACAACCGGCCACGGTCCCCTTTTGTTCCATGTGAACAGCTCTCCTGTCCAGCGGAACGGTCCCGCCAAGCGGGCGTTCTGATCGCACGTCCCTGATTTTACGGTGACATTTCGTCGTATTGAGAGCCTGCCGCATGTTGCTGCCCAGCGCGCCAATCGAGGGTGGCCCCCGGACCGACCCCGACGCCCCCGGCGGCATCGTCGAGCCCGCCGACTGGCGCGAGGCCGTCACGGCCCGCATCCCCTCCCTTCGGGCCTTCGCCTGGTCCCTGTCGCGCAACGGCGCCGACGCCGACGACCTGGTGCAGGAGACCCTCACCAAGGCCTGGACCTACCGCGGCCGCTTCGAACCCGGCACCAATCTCAGGGCCTGGCTTTTCACCATCCTGCGCAACTCCTGGTACTCATCGGTGGCCAAGCGGAGCCGCGAGGTCGCCGACGAGGACGGCCATCACGCCGCCCGCCTGACGGCCGAGGGCAATCAGGAATGGTCGGTCGAGCTCAACGCCCTCAAACACGCCCTCGACGACCTGCCGCCCGAACACCGTGAGGCCATCGTCATGGTCGGGGCGGCCGGGCTGTCCTACGAGGAAGCCGCCGAGATCGCCGGCTGCGCGCTCGGCACGATCAAGAGCCGGGTCAATCGCGCTCGCAACCGGCTGGCCGAAGCCATGGACATGCCCCGCGGCGTCTGAGCGTCAGGATCGCCCGTCGGGCCGGCGCTGCGGAGCCGATATCCGCGCCACCTGATCCGTCAGGGCGGGCGGAACCGGCTGCGCCTCGACCGCCCTGAAGGCCTCGCGCAGCGCGTCGTCGACCGGTCTGTCCGGACCCTTCGGCGTCTTCGCCATCGGCCGCCCCCATGTTCCGGTACGGCAAGGCTTGCGACCGTCAATGTCGACTAGCCGACACAGTCGTCGGGTGTCAAAGCCCGCCGACGGCCTCCAGCAGTTCCTCGACGGCCTCGGCGGTCGTGGCCCAGGAACAGACGAATCTGACCGACCCGTCGTCGAAGCGGTAGCAGGCCCAGCCAAGCTCGTTCAGCCGCCGATGCGCCTCGGGCGGCATGCGCACGAACACCGCATTGGCCTCGACAGGATGGGCGAGGACGAAGGACGAGCGCGTCACGAATCCTTCCGCCAGCCGCTGCGCCATCAGATTGGCGTGGGCGGCGCCGTCTTCCCAGGCATGGCTCTCCAGCAGCCCCAGGAAGGGCGCGGCCAGATAGCGGGCCTTGGAGGCGGTCTGCCCCGCCTGCTTCAGCCGGTTGTCGATGCGCCGCGCCAGCGAACGGTCGAACATGACGATGGCCTCGGTGCAGTTGGCGCCCGCCTTGGCGCCCCCGAACACCAGCACGTCCACGCCCAGCCGGGCGATCTGCGTCAGGTCGAAGCCCGCCGCCGCCGCATTGGCCAGACGCGCCCCGTCCATATGCACGCCGCAGCCCTTCAGCTTCACCGGCTCGATCAGATGGCGCAGCTCCTCCTCGGTATAGACCGTCCCGTACTCGGTCGACTGGGTCAGGCTCAGCGCCGCCGGCGGCTGGCGGTGGCCGACCTCCGGCTCGTCGAGCGCGGCCGCCAGCGCCAGCGGATCGATCTTGCCCGAGAACCCCGGCAGGCCGATCAGGCCGACGCCCGAGCCGAAGAAGCCCGGGGCCCCGGTCTCGTCGGTGCAGACGTGGGCGGCGTGGTGGGCCAGCACCGCCTCGTGCGGCCAGGCCAGCATCGACAGGGCGATGGCGTTCGCCGCCGTGCCCGAAAAGACGAAGCGGATCTCGGCGTCGGCGTCCAGCCGCTGGCGGATCAGGTCGGCGGCGCGGGCGGTGACCTCGTCGGCCCCGTAGGCCCGGGCGTAGCCGTCGTTGGCCTCGACCAGCGCCTGCAGGGCGGCCGGCGCCATGCCGGCGGTGTTGTCCGACCCGAAGTCGTAGCGCATGGCTCAGCCCTCCCCCTTTTCCGGCGCCCCGGAGGCCTCCGCGCCTGCGGCCCGCCGCCCCTTGTCTTCCGCCGTGCGCGCCGTGACCACCGGCATGACGTCCTCGTCCCCATAGGGCACCGCCACCTGGTGCGGGAACGGAATCTCGATGCCGGCCGCGTCGATGGCCTCCTTGCCGCCCTGCATCAGATCGGCCTGGGTCTGCCACCAGTCCTCGGAATTGACCCAGGCCTGGAGCGTGATCTGCACCGCGCTGTCCAGCAGGCCGGTGACCCCGGTCCAAGGCGCGGGGTCGTCCAGCACCTTCTCGTGGTTTTCCGCGACGCCGACCAGCACCGCCCGCGCCGCGTTCAGATCCTCGCCGTAGCCGACGGTGAAATTGATCTCGACCCGCCGCGTCTTCTGCCCCGACAGGTTCAGGATGACGTCGCCCAGCACCTTGGAGTTCGGGACCACGATCTTGTGGTTGTTGGCGTTCGACATCTGGGTCGTGAACAGGTCCAGCCGCTGCACCGAGCCCGCCACGCCGCCGATGTCGATCACGTCCCCCACCTTGTAGGGCCGCAGCACCAGCAGCAGCACGCCCGCCGCTACGTTCGACAGCGTCCCCTGCAACGCCAGACCCACGGCCAGCGAGGCGGCGCCCAGAACGGCTATGATCGAGGTGGTCTGCACCCCCAGCCGCTGCAGGATGGCGATGAAGCCGACGATATAGACCACCACCCGCACCACCTGCACGGCGAAGCTGAGCACGGTCTGGTCGTGGCGGAAGCCGCGCACCCGCAGCAGCCCGCGCCGGGTCAGCCGGGCGGCCCAGCGGGCCCCGATCACCGTCGCCACCAGGATGACCGAGGCGATGCTCAGATTGATCGCCAGGTCGCCCGCCAGGTCGGTCAGCTTGGCCAGCAGGGCGGCGTCGATCGTCACGGCCTTCTGACCGGCGGCCACGGCGTCGTTCAGCGAGGTGGGGAGCGAGATCATGGGTCGGGTCTAGCGTCCCCGTCTGGATTTGGAACCCCGGCAGGCCAATTCTTCAGCCCGGAGTCGCGGCCACCCGGCCGCCGCCGCTCTCCAGTGCGTCCAGCAGATCCATGACGTCGTCCAGCGTATTGGCCTCGCGCGCCGGCTTGTCCCAGCGGATGCGGCTGACGCGCGGAAACCGCATGGCCACCCCCGACTTGTGCCGCGTCGAGCGGTTCAGCCCCTCGAAGGCGATCTCCAGCACCAGGCCGAAGTCCCGCTCCGCCCGCACCGATCGCACCGGCCCGAAGCGCTCGACCGTGTGGTCCCGCACGAATTTGTCGAGCTGTTTCAGCTCCTCGTCGGTGAAGCCGAAATAGGCCTTGCCGACCGGCGTCAGCGCCCCGTCCTGCGTCCACACCCCGAAGGTGTAGTCGGAATAGAAGCTCGACCGCTTGCCGTGGCCCCTCTGGGCGTACATCAGCACCGCGTCGATGACGTGCGGATCACGCTTCCATTTGAACCACGGCCCCTTCGGCCGACCGGCGACATAGGGGCTGTCCCACCGCTTCAGCATCAGTCCCTCGGCCGCCGCCCCGACCGGAGGGTCGGCCCGCAGCGCGGCCAGTTCGTCCCAGTCCGCATAGGGCACGATCGGGGACAGATGCAGCCGCTCGCCGCCATGATCCGCGACCAGCGCCTCCAGCCGCGCGCGCCTTTCCCTCAGCGGCAGCGCCCGCAGGTCCTCTCCGTTCTCCGCCAGCAGGTCATAGGCCACGATGGCCGCCGGGAAGGCCGTCATCATCTTCGCATCGACGGTCTTGCGGTTCAGCCGCTGCTGCAGATCCCCGAACGGCGCCACCGCCCCCTCCCCGCGATCATTGACCCTCCAGACGACCAGTTCGCCGTCCACCGCCCCCTCGAACGCCAGCCCCGCCATCACATCGGCGAAGGCGCCGGAGATCTCGTCGCCGGTGCGCGAATACAGCCGGGCGATCCCGGCCTCGCGCACAGCCTGGACCCGGATGCCGTCCCATTTCCACTCGGCGGCGTAGTCGGCCGGCGCCAACTTCCCGAAATCCACAGCCTCGTCGAGCGCGGTCGCCAGCATCACGGGCCGGAACCGACCCGGCGCATCGGCGTCCGGCCGGGCGCCATGCCCCTCCAGCCAGGCGAACAGGTCGCCATAGGGCGGCTTGAGGGCGTGCCAGACCTCCTCGATCTCGGAGGCGTCGACCGGTTCCAGCGCGACCGCCGTCTCCCCGCCCTCGGGATCGGGGGGTTCGCTGACGCTGCCCGGCCGCACCATGGCGGCGGCGGTTCGGGCCAGCCGGGCCGACAGGCCGACCCGCAGTCCGCCGGTCATCAGCTTCAGCAGCGCCCAGCGGCCCTTGGGCTCCAGGGCGTCCAGCCAGCCCTCCAGAAGCCCGGGGACCTCCCCCCGCCCGGCGGTGCGCAAGGTCTCGACCACCTCGCCCAGTTCGGGCTCGCGATTGGCGCGATGATCCGGATCGCGCGGCCAGATCAGGGCGACGGTCTCGGCCAGATCGCCGACGTAGTCATAGGACCATCCGAACAGAACCGGGTCGATCCGTCCCTCCACCGCCTTGCGGATCATCGCCGGCTTGGCGGCGGCGAAGGTGAGGTCGCCCGTCAGCGAGGCCAGGGCCCAGCCCCGGTCGGGGTCCGGCGTGCTCCTCAGATAGTCCCGCAGCAGGATCAGCTTCGCATTGCGCGAGGCCGTCAGCGACAGTCGGTCCAGCAGTTCGGCGAAGGCGCGCATCGGACCTCGTTTAGGCGTCTCCGGTGCAAACGGAAAACGCCCCGGAGGTTTCCCTCCGGGGCGTCGTTTCAAGGCCGGGGTGTCCTAGTTGAACAGGCTGGCGATCACGGCGGCGATCATGCCGGTGCTCATATTCGACAGGACCACGTCGTTGCCGCTCCGCACATACTGATAGCCGTGCGGCGGCTGGTACAGACCGTAGCGGTCGTAGTCGCGGACGACATACTGGCTCGAGCGGTACTGGGAGGGCATCCGCTGACCATAGGCCCACTCACGGACGGCATGGCCGCGCGGAGCGTAATAGCGGCCCGCGCTGTAGCGGCGCTGCGACTGCTGCCAGCGGGCGTAGGCGCGCCTTTCCTGACGGGCCTCGCGGCGGTCGTCGCGGGCGTCCTGACGCCATTCGCGACGGTCGTTGCGGTCGTCGCGGCGATCATCCCGACGGTCCTCGCGGCGGTCGCGGCGGCGGTCGTTGCGATCGTCGCCCCGGTCATGATGCTGTTCGTAGCGGTCGCCGCGCGACTGGGCCTCGGCGGCGGAGGCGACGCCCAGCGAGCTCAGGGCGAGCGTGGCGGCGATGGCGGCTGTGAGAGCCTTCTTCATGGGATGTCTCCAGGTGCGGCCGAAGGAGTTCGACTTGTCCGCACCCTGGACCCCGGCCGTTGAGCCGGGTCTGAACGGGCCTGCTCATCCCCCGTTCACCCTGTGGTCGCCTTTTGACCGTCAACGCCGCGGTCGGCTCAGGCCGCGCGGGCCTTCTCGCCCATGTCCGCCATGGCCCGCAGTCCCGCCCGGCCGGACCCGACGTGGTTCATCACCCCGGCCAGGGCGGCGAAGTCGATCGGCTTGTTCAGATAGGCGTCCGCCCCCGCCTCCAGCCCCGCCTCATGGTCTTCCGTCCGCGCCGAGGCGGACAGGACCACGATCGGCGTGTCGGCGTTGACCCCGCCTCCGGCCCGGATGCCGCGGGTGGCGGTCAGCCCGTCCATGACCGGCATGTTCACGTCCATGACGATCAGGTCGAAACGCTGGCCGGCGGCCATGTCGAGGGCGATCTGCCCGTTCTCGGCCGTCGTGGAGGCATGGCCGGCGGAACTCATCCAGGCTTCCAGGATCATCCGGTTGACCGGGTGGTCCTCGACCACCAGCACGCTCAGCGAACGTCCGTCCTCGATCTCGGCGGCGATCGGCGCCGCAGCCTCCCGCCGCGTCCATTCCACGACCTCGGCCTCGACGCTGAAGGTGAAGGTCGAGCCTTCGCCCACGGTCGATTCCACGGTGATGTCGCCGCCCATGATGTTGGCCATGCGCTGCGAGATGGTCAGGCCCAGTCCGGTGCCGCCGAACCGCCGCGTCGACGAGGCGTCGACCTGGGTGAAGGGCTGGAACAGCCGCGCCAGATCCTCGGGCGAGATCCCGGCCCCGGAATCCTTGACCGAAAAGGCGAACAGAACCCGGTCGTCGCTGATCCGCTCGGAGCGGACCGTATAGGCGACCTCGCCCGAGTCGGTGAATTTCACCGCGTTCGACAGCAGATTGTGGATCACCTGGCAGACGCGCAGCGGGTCGCCGCGGACCACCGCCGGCGTGTCGCCCTCGAAGCGCGCGGAGAAGGTCAGTCCCTTGGCCTCGGCCTGGGCCTGGAAGGGCCCGGTGACGCGCTTGTGCAGATCCTCGACCGAGACGTCGACGATCTCGAAGGTCATCTTGCCGGCCTCGATCTTGGTCATGTCGAGGATGTCGTTGAGCAGGCTCAGCAGGTTGTCGCCCGAGTTGCGGATGATCGACAGATACTCGCGCTGCGTCGGCTCCAGCCGGGTGGCGCCCAGCAGCTGGGCGGCGCCGAGCACGCCGTTCATCGGCGTGCGCAGCTCGTGCGAGATGACGCCCAGGAAGCTGGACTTGGCCTCGCTGGCGGCGTCGGCGCGGTCGCGGGCGGCCTCCAGTTCCTCGATCAGATGGGCCTGATGCTCCTGGAAGGCCCGGATCCGCTCCTCGCGCAGCATGGTCATCAGGACCAGCACGACCAGGCCGGCGGCCGTGAACGGCACCACGCCCATGAAGGCCCAGAACAGGTCGGTCCCCCACAGCGAGGCGGCGATGACCGCGGCCGAGACCCCGTAGGGCGAGGAGATCACCACCGCCTGTTTGGGCGAGCTGCGCAGCTGCGCGAACACCAGCACATAGCCGGAGACCAGCAGGGTCATGGCCAGCGGCTGGCCGAAGGGATGGCCCGAGAACCACGCCATCAACGGCGCGGTCGCCCAGGCCGCGGTGGTCGCCGTGGCCACGGCCGGGAAGATCAGGCCCCAGCCTGCGCCGACGCGCTCGCTGATTCGCTTCTCGACCGCGCCCCGCAGGGCGCCGGCGGCGATCGTGCCGAAGAACCAGAGGGCCGCGGTGATCGGACCGACCACGGCCAGCAGGCCCACAGCCCAGCTGGAGATGATCAGATAACGCAGATACTGCGTCTGCAGGATGGCGCGCAGAGCCTGGGCCGCCTCGCCGGAACCGGGTTCGCCGTTCGCCGGCTTGCTGATTCCGTCGGATTCGACCATTGCGCCCCAGCTCCCAAAACAACCCGGGCGAACGCTATGGCCAAGATTCTAAGACGAGGTGAACGCTGACGCTGTTGCGATCACGGCGTTCTCGCAACGAGCCGGTCAGTCAGCCCCCGCCTCGCCCGGCGTCAGGGCCCGGATGGACAGCGCGTGCACCGGCCCGGCCAGCTCCTCGCGCAACAGATCGTTCACGGCCCGCTGGCGCTGCACCCGGCCCTGCCCTTCGAACGCCGCCGAGACGACGGTCACGTTGAAATGGCTCTCGCCGCCGGCCTTGCCGTCCATGCCGCCTTCGTGGTGGTGGCCGGCGTGCCGTCCGCTGTCGTCCTCGATCTCCACTCGGAGCGGATCCAGCCCCGAAACGAGCTTTTTGCGAATAATCGTCGCTATCGGGCCTTCCGGCATGAGCTTGTCCTTGTTGGCGACCAATTCGCCCCTACACTTCGTGCGATGTCATCCGCCTTTCAATACAAGCCGCGCTTCAAGGACATGCGGGTCAAGCCGCCCCGCCCCGAAGAGGAGGCGGCCGAGGCCGACGTCCTGCACCTCAAGCCGGGCGAGAAACCCTGCCAGTGGCCCGACTGCCGTCAGGCCGCGACGGCGCGCGCGCCCAAGTCGCGCGAGCGGCTCAACGACTTCTACGACTTCTGTCAGCGCCATGCCGGCGAGTACAACAAGGGCTGGAATTTCTACGCCGGCATGAGCGAGGGCCAGGTTCGCGCCGCCCAGGAGAACGAGGCCATGACCGGCGGCCGCCCGACCTGGGAGATGAAGGCCGGCAAATTCACCCGCGAGGCCGCCGCCTTCGCCGCCAAGATCGGCACGGCCAACACCACCGGCGCCGGCAGCTGGCGCGACAGCTTCGGCCTGTTCGGCCGCCGCACCCAGGAACAGGCCGGGCCCGGCGGCGAGGACGACCTGCGCATCGGCAAGCTCGAGCGGTCCGCCCTGGCCGATCTCGGCCTCGACGCCCGCACCGACAAGAAGAAGATCAAGGCCCGCTATCACGAGCTGCTGAAGCGCTTCCACCCGGACCTGAACAAGGGCGACCGCGGCGCCGAGGCCAAGCTCCAGAACGTCATCAAGGCCTACAAGACCCTGAAGAAGGCTGGCCTGGCCTAGCTTTCCCGGCGGGAAACCCCAGCTAAGGCTCTCACCAAAGGAGCCCGCCATGGAAGTCCTCTACCGCGCCCACGCGACCGCCTCCGGCGGCGGTCGTGACGAAGGCCGTTCCGCCACCGACGACGGCAAGATCGACGTCCGCCTGTCCGTCCCGACCGAAATGGGCGGCAAGGGCGGCGACGGGACCAATCCCGAACAGCTGTTCGCCACCGGCTACGCCGCCTGCTACCTCGGCGCCCTGCGGCTGGTCAGCGGCAAGGCCGGAACGCCCGTCGGCCCTGACACGAAGGTCGCCGCCGGCATCGGCTTCGGCAAGAACACCCGCGGCGAAGGCTTCAACCTCGACGTCGAGCTGACCATCAGCGACCACGGCCTCGACCAAGCGGTCATCGACGACCTGATCGAGAAGGCCCACCAGGTCTGTCCCTACTCCAACGCCACGCGCGGCAATGTCGATGTGAAGCTGACGGCGACCTAGTCCAGCGTGGTCCGGTAACGCATCATCGCCAGCGCCCCGACGATCAGCACGAACAGCCCGAGGGCGAACAGGCTCGGCCCGGCGTTCTCCAGCCCGACGCCCTTCAGCAGCGAGCCGCGCACCACCCGCAAGAAATGGGTGACGGGGATCGCCGTGCCGATGGCCTGGGCCCAGTCGGGCATACCGCGGAAGGGGAACATGAAGCCCGACAGAAGGATCGCCGGCAGCATGTAGAAGAAGCTCATCTGCATGGCCTGCAGCTGGGTCTTGGCCACCGTCGAGATCAGGAAACCCAGCGACAGCGAGCCGACGATGAACAGCATCAGCCCCACCACCAGGGCGATCCATCCCCCGCTCATCGGCACGTCGAACAGGAGCCGCGCCATCACCAGGAACACCACCGCCTGGATCAGCCCAACCAGCACATAGGGCGCCAGCTTGCCGACCATGACCTCCAGCGGCCGCACCGGCGTCGACAGCAGGCTCTCCATCGTGCCCCGCTCGCGCTCGCGCGCCATGCCCAGCGAGGTCATCATCACCAGCGTCATCGACAGGATCACGCCCAGCAGCCCCGGCACGATATTGTAGGCGGTGATGGCCTCGGGATTGTAGCGGCGGTGCACAACCACCTCGAACGGCGCACGCCCCGGCGCCCGCGCCGCCAGCGGCCCGGTCAGATCCCGGGTCAGGGCCTGCGACGGCAGGCTGGCCAGGGCCGCCACCGCCCCCGAAGTCGCCGACGGGTCGGTGGCGTCGGCCTCGACCAGGATCTGCGCCGCGTCGCCGCGCACCACCCGCCTGGTGAAGTCCGCCGGAATGATCACCGCGAACTGCACCTCTCCGCGCTCCAGCGTCCGGTCCAGCTCCCCCTGGCTGCGGGCCTGCAGGACGATGTCGAAATAGCCGCTGTTGTTCATCGCGGTCAGGATCGAGCGCGAGAAGCCGCCGTTGTCCTGCACCAGCACCGCCGTCGGCAGGTGGCGCGGGTCGTCGTTGATCGCATAGCCGAACAGCAGCAGCTGGACGATCGGCAGCGCCAGGATCATCGCATAGGTCAGCCGGTCGCGCGTCAGCTGGATGAACTCCTTGGCCATCACGGCCCAGGTGCGGGTCAGGGACAGCATCTCAGGCGGCCCTTTCAGGCGCCTTGGCCTTCTCGGCCTCGATGTCGTGGATCAGCTGGATGAAGACGTCCTCCAGCGTGGGCCGCGTCTCGCTCCAGCTCAGCGGCGGCTTGCGGAACGGCGCGATCGCCGCCTCCAGCGCCGCGCGGTCCCGTCCCGAAACATGCAGCACCGTCCCGAACGGCGCCGCCATCTCCACGCCCGGCCTGGCCCGCAGCTCGGCCCCCAGCCGGTCCGCCCCCGGTCCCTCGCCATGGAAGGTGATCAGGCCCGAGGCGGCGATCACCTCGTCCGCCGTGCCGCGCGCCAGCGTCCGCCCGCCGGCGATATAGGCGATCTCGTGACAGCGTTCGGCCTCGTCCATGTAGTGGGTCGAGACCAGCACCGTCATGCCCTCCGCCGCCAGCGCATGGATCTCGTCCCAGAAGGTCCGGCGCGCCTCGGGGTCCACCCCCGCCGTCGGCTCGTCCAGCAGCAGCAGGTCCGGCCCGTGCAGGGTCGCCGCCGCCAGCGCCAGCCGCTGCTTCCAGCCGCCCGACAGATTGCCCGCCAGCTGCGCCCGCCGCGCCGTCAGCCCCAGCCCGTCCAGCGCCGCCTGCACCCGCTCCTTGCGGCGGTCCAGCTCGTGCACCCGGGCCATGAAGGTCAGGTTCTGCTCGATCGACAGGTCTTCGTAGAGCGAGAATTTCTGCGTCATATAGCCGACGCGCCGCTTGATCAGCCGCGACTGGGTCATGACGTCGTGGCCCAGCACCGTGCCCTCGCCGCTGTCCGGCGTCAGCAGGCCGCACAGCATCCGCAGCGTCGTCGTCTTCCCCGCCCCGTTCGGGCCCAGAAAGCCGCAGATCCGGCCCCGCTCGACGGTGATGCCGAAATCCTTCACCGCGTGCAGCGACCCGAACGACTTGTTCAGGCCCCGCACGTCGATGACCGGCCCGACGGCGTCGGTCACCGATCGGCCCCCAGCGGCGACACATCCACCGGCAGACCGGGGTTGAGCGTCGCCGCATTGGCCGGCCGCGCCTCGACCCGATAGACCAGCCGGTCGCGGCTGCCCTTGCTGTACAGCACCGGCGGGGTGAACTCCGGCCGCGGGCTGACCCAGCTGATCCGGGCGCTGCCCGGCGCCGCGCAGCCGTCGCAGGCGAAGCGCACCGTCCGGCCGGGCCGATAGAGCGCCATCTCCGCCTCGGGCACGAAGAACACCAGCTTGACCTCGCTGTCCGGCAGCAGGGCCAGCACCGGCGTATTGGCCGCGGCCCATTCGCCGGGCCGGTAGAAGATCTCCTCGACCCGCGCCGCCGCCGGCGCCGTGGGCGACAGCTGGCCCAACCGCGCCTGCGCCTCGCTCAGCCCGCCTTCAGCCTGGACCGCCTGCTGTTCGGCCTGGGCGATGGCGTCCTGCCGCGCGCCCAGGGCCGCGACCTCGCGGCGCCGCCGCACCGCCGCCGTCTGGGCCCGGGCCGCGTCGCGCGCCGCCCGGACCTGATCCAGCCGCGCCGGCGCATAGATGCCCTGCCGCACCAGCGGTTCGATCCGCGCATAATCCGCCTCGGCGGCCCGTTCGCTCGCCTGGGCCGCCGCCAGCTCGGCGTCGAACACCGACAGTTCCTCGGCCCGCTGACCCTTCCTCAGGTCCGCCGCCCGCGCCTCGGCTGCGCCCACCGCCGCCGCGGCGCCCTCGGCCTGGGCCCGCTGCACCCGCGGATCGATCAGGAAGGTGCGGCCGCCCGCCGCCACCCGCTCGCCCTCGCGCACATACAGGGCCGAGACCGCGCCCGAGACCGGCGCCGCCAGATAGACCCGCTCGCCCTCGATATAGCCGGTCAGGGTCCGCGCCTCCCCGCCCCGCAGGAACAGGAACCAGACCAGGACCGCGAGGATCGCGAGCGCCCCGAGCGCCACGAACGGTCTCGGATTCAACTTCCGGCGGGTCATGGCCGCATTCCCTTCAGGACCGTGTCCAGATGCTGTTCCGCCAGCGCGGGCACGTCGAGCGCCTCCGCGCCGATCGGCTCGAAGGTCTCGCGCCACACCATCGACAGGACCATCGGCCCCATCAGACCCATGGCGAACAGGCGCGGATCGCCCGGCCGCACCTCGCCGCGCGCCTGCGCCGCCGCGATCAGTCCGCTCATCAGCCGCAGGCCCGGCTCGACCACGGTCTCGTGCCAGATGGTCGCCAGTTCGGGATGGTTGCGGCTCTCGGCGATGACCAGCTTGACCACGCCGGTGACGCGCCGGTCGGTGACCACGGTCCGCGCCAGCATCCCCAGCCCCATCCGCGCCGCGGTCTCGAACGGGACCTCGGCAGAGGCCATCGCCTTGACCCGCTCGATATTGGGCGAGATCGCCTCGGTGACCACGGCCCGGAACAGGTCGGCCTTGGTCTCGAAATACAGATACAGCGCGCCCTTCGACACGCCGGCCCGCTTCGCCACCTCCTCCAGCCGCGCCGCCTGGAAGCCGCGCTCGGCGAACACCTCCAGCGCCGCGGCGAGGATCTCGGCCGGCCGCGCCTCGGGTCGACGACGGAATTTGGGTTCGCCTGGGGGCAACATCGGGCTCACTGCTAACTGACCGGTCAGTTATTACTATCGCGAAGCCGGGCTGTAAAGCGCCGTTCTTTCATCCCCGCCTCCGCGCCCGCTGGACCCCGCCGCGCTGGAATTCTAAGGGATGCGGATGACCTCCCCGCTCGACGCCTCCCCCGATCCGCTGCTGACGCTGGAACCGCACCGCCACGCCACCGTGCGCGAGGTCTTCGGCATCGACTCGGACATGACCGTGCCGCTCTTCACCGAGCGCGACAGCCATGTGCCGGACATCGACGACGCCTACCGTTTCGATCCCCAGACCACCCTGGCCATCTGCGCCGGCTTCGCCTTTGACCGCCGCGTCATGGTCCAGGGCTATCACGGCACCGGCAAGTCGACCCACATCGAACAGGTCGCCGCCCGCCTCAACTGGCCCATGGTCCGGGTCAACCTCGACGCCCACGTCAGCCGCATCGACCTGGTCGGCAAGGACGCCATCGTCCTCAAGGACGGCAAACAGGTCACCGAATTCCGCGAGGGCATGCTGCCCTGGGCCATCCAGCGCCCGATCGCCCTCGTCTTCGACGAATACGACGCCGGCCGCCCCGACGTGATGTTCGTGATCCAGCGCGTGCTCGAGGCCCAGGGCCGCCTGACCCTGCTCGACCAGAACCGCGTCATCCGCCCGAACAAATTCTTCCGCCTGTTCGCCACCACCAACACCATCGGCCTCGGCGACACCTCGGGCCTCTATCACGGCACCCAGCAGATCAATCAGGGCCAGATGGACCGCTGGAACATCGTCACCACGCTCAACTACCTCGACCACGACGTCGAGGCCGAGATCGTCGCCGCCAAGGTGCCCGAGTGGTCGGACGCCGACGGCAAGCGCAGGATCGCCGCCATGGTCCGCGTCGCCGACATGACCCGCAACGCCTTCATGAACGGCGACATCTCCACGGTGATGAGCCCCCGCACGGTCATCACCTGGGCCCAGAACGCGATCATCTTCGCGGGCGACGTGGGCCTGGCCTTCCGCCTGACCTTCCTGAACAAGTGCGACGAGCTGGAACGGCCGACCATCGCGGAATTCTACCAGCGGGCGTTCGGGGAGGATCTCCCCGAGGCGGCGACGCGGGTGAAGGTGGGGTGAGGCGGCCCCTTCTCCCCTTGCGGGAGAAGGTGGCCGAGCGAAGCGAGGTCGGATGAGGGGTCGCGCCAGCCTCTCGACAGAAGCCTCTGACAGGGTCTTCCATGAACCTGTGGACGAGTGGCTCACACAACGTGCGAAGGAAATGCGCCACGAGCCGGTGCTCTACGAGCGCCGCCTGTGGAAGCTGCTGCGCGACCGGCGACTGGGCGGTCTGAAGTTTCGGCGGCAGTTCACCTTCGCGGAGGGGCCGTACATCGTGGACTTTATCTGCTTCAGACACCGGCTGATCGTCGAGGCCGACGGCCCGCAGCATGAGGATCGGGCTCAGGACGCGGCGCGGGATGACTGGCTGAGGTCACAGGGGTTCCGGGTGCTGCGATTCCCGAACCAGCAGATCGAGAACCACGGCGAGCAGGTTGTCGGCGCGATCCTGGCGGCGGCGAAGGCGAGGCTGACGCGGGGCTAACCACGCCCGCTGGCGCGACCCCTCATCCGTCAGCCCTTCGGGCTGCCACCTTCTCCCGCAAGGGGAGAAGGATCAGGCTTGGCCGTTCCGCCACGCCCCCGCCGCCATCTCCCGCGCCGTCTCCCGCACTCCCTCCGGCCAGCCCTCCACCGCCGCGTCGAAGGCTGTCCAGTCGCCGGCGAACAGCATCCGCGTCGCCTCCTCATAGCCCGGCAGGTCCCCGGCCATCGCCGTCATGAAGCGGTAGGCCCGCTCCTTGGCCTTCCGCGCCCGGTCCGGCCCCTCGCCCGCCTTCATCTGGGCCTCGACCAGCTTCCTCAGCGCCACCGAAACCCCGCCCGGCTGGGCCGCCAGCCAGTCCCAGTGGCGCGGCAGCAGGGTCACCTCCCTGGCCGTGACGCCCAGCTTCGGCCGCCCGGGACTCCGCTTCTCCGCCGGGGCCGGCGCCGGTCCCAGCCGGGCCCGCGCCGCCTCCACGTCGCCGCGCAGGTCGAGGTCGACCGCCCGACCGTCGACCAGGTCGAACACCAGCGGCCCCTTGCCCGCCGCGGCGGCGGCGTGGATCGCGGGCAGCGCCAGATGCAACGGCGCGGGATCGACGATGCGCTCGGCCCCGACGAAGGCGACCACGGGCAGGTCGGAGGGAACGGACATGTAAGAGAACTCCAGGCGGAGGGTCTGAACGGGCTTTTCCGGGTTTTACCCGGGTAAAACCCGCCCGTCAATATTACCCGGATAAAACTATCCGCGCCGCCCTGTCGCAGACCCGGAACTCTCGTCACGGCTGTGCGCTAAACCGGCAATCCTCCCCCCCCCTGTCGAAGGAACTCCCCATGACCGACCAACGTATCGAAGGCGCCGCCACCGAGCTCGAGGGCAAGGCGCAGAACGGCCTCGGCCGCCTGACCGGCGACAGCAAGCTGCAGGTCGAAGGCAAGCTGAACGAGGTCAAGGGCAAGGCGCTCGACGCCTATGGCCGGGTCATCGACGGCCTCGACGGCCTGGTCGAGAAGGCCCCGGTCCAGTACCAGGACAAGGCCCGCCAGGGCCTCGACTTCGCCCGCCGCAAGCCGCTGGTGACCACCGGCATCGTCGCCGGCCTGGCCGTGCTGCTCAGCGGCCTGGGCCGCCGCCGCTAGACCGCGACCCGATATCCAAAGGAAAGGCCCGGGCGGCGACGCCCGGGCCTTTTGTCGTTCCGGCGGCGCGGGGGCCGCTAGTCGACCACCTGGTCCGCGGCCCGCGAGGCCTTGACCTGGGCGGGGCTGGACGGCGTGACGTCGAAGACGATCTTGCCGTCCTTCAGCTCGACCTTCACATGCCCGCCGCGGGTCAGACGCCCGAACAGGATGTCGTCGGCCAGCGGCTTCTTGATGTGCTCCTGGATGACCCGGGCCAGCGGCCGCGCGCCATACAGTTCGTCGAAGCCGTTCTTGGCCAGCCAGTCGTTGGCCTCGTCGGTCAGCTCGATGGTGATGTTGCGGTCCGCCAGCTGGGCTTCCAGCTGCAGGATGAACTTGGTCACCACCGACTTGATGGTGCCGGCGTCCAGCGCCTTGAACGCCACGATGGCGTCGAGACGGTTGCGGAACTCCGGCGCGAACAGCCGCTGGATGGCCTTGTCGTCCTCGCCCTCGACCTTGCCGCGGCCGAAGCCGATGGAGGCGCGGGCGTTGTCGGCCGCCCCCGCATTGGTGGTCATGATCAGCACCACATTGCGGAAATCGACCTTCTTGCCGATGGCGTCGGTCAGCTGGCCGTTGTCCATCACCTGCAGCAGGATGTTGTAGACGTCCGGGTGGGCCTTCTCGATCTCGTCCAGCAGGACCACGGCGTGCGGATGCTGGTCGACGGCGTCGGTCAGCAGCCCGCCCTGGTCATGGCCGACATAGCCCGGAGGCGCGCCGATCAGCCGGCTGACGGTGTGCCGCTCCATATATTCCGACATGTCGAAGCGCAGCATCTCGATGCCGAGGGTCGCGGCCAGCTGTTTGGCCACCTCGGTCTTGCCGACCCCGGTGGGGCCGCTGAACAGGAAGGCGCCGATCGGCTTCTGCGGGTCGCGCAGCCCGGCCCGGGCCAGCTTCATCGCCGCCGAGACCTGTTCGATCGCCCCGGACTGGCCGAACACGACCCGGTTCAGGTCGCGCTCCAGCTCGCGCAGCCCCTCGGTGTCGGACTTGCTGACCGACTTCGGCGGGATGCGGGCCATGCGGGCGATGACGGCCTCGACCTCCTTCTGGCCGATGACCTTCTTCCGCTTCGATTCCGGCAGCAGCATCTGCGACGCCCCGGCCTCGTCGATGACGTCGATCGCCTTGTCCGGCAGTTTGCGGTCGGTCATGTACCGGGCCGACAGCTCGACCGCCGTGCGGATGGCGGCGTCGGTGTAGCGCAGCTTGTGATGGCCTTCGTAGGAGGTCTTCAGCCCCTTGAGGATCTTGATCGTGTCGTCGACCGTGGGCTCGTTGACGTCGATCTTCTGGAAGCGGCGGGCCAGGGCCCGGTCCTTCTCGAAATGCTGGCGGTACTCCTTGTAGGTCGTCGAACCCATGCAGCGCAGGCTGCCCGAGGCCAGCGCCGGCTTCAGCAGGTTGGAGGCGTCCATGGCCCCGCCCGAGGTCGCCCCCGCGCCGATCACCGTATGGATCTCGTCGATGAACAGGATGGCGTTGTCGTGCGTCTCCAGCTCCTTGACGACCTGTTTCAGCCGCTCCTCGAAGTCGCCGCGATAGCGGGTGCCGGCCAGCAGCGCCCCCATGTCGAGGCTGTAGATGGTCGCGCCTTCCAGCACGTCCGGGACCTCGTGGTTGACGATCTTGCGGGCCAGGCCTTCGGCGATGGCGGTCTTGCCGACGCCCGGGTCGCCGACCAGCAGCGGGTTGTTCTTGGTCCGCCGGCACAGGATCTGGATGGCGCGGTCGACCTCGGCCTGGCGGCCGATCAGCGGGTCGATCTTGCCGTTGCGCGACTTCTCGTTGAGGTCGACGCAATAGGCTTCCAGCGCCTCCCCGCCGGTCTTGGCGGCGGCGGCGTCCTCGGCGTCCTCGGGGCTGGCGCCGGAGCGGGCCGGACGGGTCTCGCCGCCCGCCTTCTTGGCGATGCCGTGGGCGATGTAGTTGACCGCGTCATAGCGGGTCATGTCCTGCTCCTGCAGGAAATAGGCGGCGTGGCTCTCGCGCTCCGAGAAGATGGCGACCAGCACGTTCGCGCCCGAGACCTCCTCGCGGCCCGAGCTCTGGACGTGGATCACGGCCCGCTGGATCACGCGCTGGAAGCCCGCCGTCGGCTTGGCGTCCTCGCCGTCCGAGGTGGCCAGGGCCGCCAGATCGGTGTCGACGTACAAGGTCAGCGCCGTCTTCAGGGCGGCCAGATCGACGTTGCAGGCGGTCATCACATTGGCCGCGTCCGGGTCGTCGACCAGGGCGAGCAACAGGTGCTCCAGCGTGGCGTACTCGTGCCGGCGCTCGTTCGCATAGTGGACGGCGCGGTGCAGGGTCTCTTCGAGAGGACGCGAAAATGAGGGCATTGGAAGGTTCCTCTCAGTCCTTTTCCATCGTGCATTGCAGCGGGTGCTGGTGACGGCGCGCCGTCTCGACCACCTGGGCGACCTTGGTTTCGGCCACTTCGTAGGTGAAGACGCCGCAGACGCCGACGCCATGCTGGTGCACATGCAGCATGATGCGGGTCGCGTCCTCGCGGCTCTTCTGGAAGAACCGCTCCAGCACATAGATGACGAATTCCATCGGCGTGTAGTCGTCGTTCAGGATCAGCACCCGGTACAGCGAGGGCTTCTGAAGCTTCGGCTTTGTCTCGGTGACGGTGGCGGCCCCGAGGCCTCCATCCTGATCACCGACTTTACGTGACGGCGGCATTCGTTGTCCGTGTTTGGGGAGTCGATGGACAGATAGGGGATGATGGCCTGATTTGAAGATGCGTCCAGTCACAGGTTGCGTGACGGGACGCCGGAATCGAAAAGGGCCCCCGGATCGCTCCGGAGGCCCCTTCGTAAGCTTACTGCGGCTTCAGGCTTAGCGGGCGGCCTGGAACTTCTCGACCGAGGCGGTGACGCGCTCGTTGATCGGCTTGAAGCTGTCCTTGACCGAGGCGGTGAACACGTCGGTCATGCGGGTGACTTCAGCCAGATAGGTTTCGGCGGCCGACTTGGCCCAGTTGGTCTGCAGCTCGAGGGCTTCCTGGACCGAACGGGCCTGGGCCAGCGACTGGGCGGCGGCGACGCCGTCTTCCCAGGACTTCTTGCCGTAGGCGACGGTCTGGGCCGAGATGGCCTCGACGCCCTTCTGGGCGGCGGCGGCCGAGGCGACGACGGCCTCGAGGTTCTTCTTGCCCTCGGCGTTCAGCTCGGTCAGGCCGGCGACCGACTTGTCGGCGACTTCACGGAAAGCCTGCGCGCCGGCGGCCTGCATCTTCTCGGCCTGGACCTGGGCCTTCTCGGCCGAAGCCTTGACCTGGGCGGTGGCGGTTTCGACGGTCTTCTTCACGGTTTCGGCGCTGTCGGCCATGGTATCTCTCCTGAACCTGTCGCGGCTTTGGCCGCTTGTGACTGATCCGCGGCGAGCGATGCCACCGCGACAGGGGCTCATATGGTGCAAGTGCGAACAAAGGTCAAGGACGTTTTGTGCACTGCACCATAATGTCACAAACCCCGCCTGACAGGAGAGCGCGCTTCACAAATCCGTTGACGGCTTGTTTACCCTCACGAAACCCCGATGACGCATGTTAGCCTTTCGTCAGCGTCGCGTGGTGGGGCCGCCGTCGCGCTAATGAATGTATGAGGCCTGCGCTTGCCGATCTTCGTCCTGATACGCCGTGGCTTGTTGTCGTTGATGCTGATCGCCGCCCTCGCGGTGGTCCCCACGACGCCGCCGCTGGTCGCCCAGTCCTCAGAGAACACCCGCTACGCCGCCATCGTGGTCGACGCTGAATCGGGCGAGGTCCTGTTCGCGCGTCACGCCGACAGCCGGCGCTATCCGGCCTCCATCACCAAGGTCATGACCCTCTACCTCGCCTTCGAGGCGCTCACCGAAGGCCGGGTCAAGCTGGACGACGTCATCACCGTCTCTCCCCGCGCCGCCAGCCAGCCGCCCTCCAAACTGGGCCTCGCCGCCGGCCAGACCATCACCCTCGACGACGCCATGAAGGCCACCGCCGTCCGCAGCGCCAACGACATGGCCATGGCCATCGCCGAACACGTCGGCGGGTCGCAGGACCGGTTCGCCGCCCAGATGACGCTGAAGGCCCGCGAACTGGGCATGACCCAGACGCGCTACGTCAATCCGAACGGCCTGCCCGACGCCCGCCAGACCAGTTCGGCCCGCGACCTCGCCATCCTCGCCCGCGCGGTGATGCGCGATTACCCCCAGTATTACCGGTATTTCGGTCTGCACGACTGGGCCTATGAGGGCCGCGAGTACCGGAACACCAACGGCCTGCTCCGCCAGGGCGCCGGCTACGACGGCATGAAGACCGGCTACACCAACGCCTCGGGCTACAATCTCGCGGCCTCGGCCGTGCGCGACGGGCGTCGCCTGATCACCGTCGTTCTCGGCGGCCGGTCGACGGCCAGTCGCAACAGCCACGTCGCCGCCCTGATGGACACCGGCTTCGAGGTCGAGCGCCTCCGCCGCGCCGGCCAGCCGATCCAGGTCGCCCAGACCTTCTTCGAACAGAGGGGCTTCGGCATCGGACCCGACAATTCGGGGCCTGTCCTCTACGCGGACGCGTCCGACGAGGACGAGAGCGAGGTCGGCTCGAACGCCGTCAGCTACGCCTCCCTGCCCTCCGCCCCGCCGCAGCCGACACGGGTCACGCCGGCCCCGTCCGAAGGCCGCACCCTCGCCTCCCTGATGCGGGTCGAAGGCCCGGCCGACGTCACCGCCTCGCTGAACGGCGCCCCGGTCTCCCAGCCGCCGCCGCCCCGCCAGCCGGCTCGCGAAACGGTCCGCGAAACCGCGGGCCGCTGGGCTGTCCAGGTCGGGGCCTTCCGCGACGAGACCGTGGCCCGCGACTGGCTGACCGAGGTCAACCGCCGTTTCCGCAGCCAGTTCTCCGCCGCCGAGCGCACGGTCCAGAACGCCGAGGGCTGGTACCGCTCGCGCTTCACCGGCATGAGCGAACAGGCCGCCCAGTCCGCCTGCGCCGCCCTCGCGGAACGCCGCGTCACCTGCATGGTGATCCGCCCGCAGTAGCGGGACGGCTTCCGCCTTGCCGGGCGGCCGCTTTTCCCCTATAGGCCCCGCCTTTCCAGGGCTTCGGTCCTGACGCGGAGTTCCAAAGGGTTCGGGAAGTCATCCCGGCCGCCGCTTCAGGATCCATCGTGGGACAGGACTTACCCGGTCCTCCCGCGCCGACGCCCACCAAGGGAGACCACCGCATGGCTCTTTACGAGCACACGGTCATGTCGCGCCAGGATATCAGCGCGCAACAGGCCGAAGCGCTGAACGACACCATCAAGGGCTTGATCGAGCAAGGCGGCGGTTCCGTCGCCAAGATCGAGTACTGGGGTCTGCGCAACCTGACCTACCGCGTGAAGAAGAACCGCAAGGCTCACTATTCGCTGCTCGCCGTCGACTGCCCGCCCGCCGCCATGGCCGAGGTCGAGCGTCAGCTGTCGATCAACGAAGACGTGCTGCGCTGGCTGACCGTCCGCGTCGAGGAACTCGACCTCGAGCTGTCGCCCCTGCTGGCCCGCCGCGAGCGCGAACGCGAACGTGAGCGCGAGCGCACTCCGCGCGAAGACGCCACCGCCGAAGCCGCTGACTAAGGAACCCGGAACATGACCGATACGACTGCCCCGTCGCCGGGCGCGCCGGCCGGCTCCGGCCCCGCCCGCCGCCCCTTCTACCGTCGCCGCAAGGTGTGCCCGTTCTCCGGCGCCAACGCTCCGAAGATCGACTACAAGGACGTCAAACTGCTGCAGCGCTACATCAGCGAGCGCGGCAAGATCGTCCCGTCGCGCATCACCGCCGTTTCCCAGAAGAAGCAGCGCGAACTGGCCAAGGCCATCAAGCGCGCCCGCTATCTGGCCCTCCTGCCCTATGTGGTGAAGTGATATGAAGGTCGTTCTGCTTGAACGCGTCGAGAATCTCGGCGCCATCGGCGACGTCGTGTCCGTCAAGGACGGCTTCGCCCGTAACTTCCTTCTGCCGCGCGACAAGGCCCGTCGGGCCACGTCGGCGAACCTGAAGGCGTTCGAACTCGACCGCGCCGCCATCGAGGCCCGCAACGAGAAGAACAAGTCCGAAGCCCAGAAGGTCGCCGACAAGATCGACGGCCAGACCTACGTCATGATCCGCCAGGCGGGTGAGACCGGTCAGCTGTACGGTTCGGTCGCCGGCCGCGACGTCGCCGAGGCCGTCCAGGCCGAAGGCGGCAAGGTCGAGCGCTCGCAGGTCGTGCTCAACACCGCGATCAAGACCCTCGGCGTCCACGACGTGCAGATCCGTCTTCACGCCGAGGTCTCCGCCACGGTCAAGATCAACATCGCCCGTTCGGCCGACGAAGCCGAGCGTCAGGCGAAGGGCGAGGACGTGATCAAGTCCGCCTACGACCAGGACCGCGCGGAAGCGATGGAAGCGGCCCAGGACATGATCGCCGGCGGCGCCGGCCAGCAGGAAGGCCTCGGCTCGGAAGCCTGAGCCCGGCCAGACGGCTGAAGACCACGGAAAGGGCGCGGCCGGCGACGGCTGCGCCCTTTTTCTTGTCCCGCGGCCGGGGACGGGGCAAGCTTGGCGGCCCGGAGGGATCGTTCATGCGTGCAAGCCTCATCGCGGCGGTCGCCGTCGCTCTCTTCGCGGGGTCCGCCGCGGCCCAGTCCGGCGGCACGCTTGAGTCCTTCGTGACCCGCGCCAACCGCATACCGCTGAACGCCACGGCCATGCTGCGGCCCGACGCCCACCGTCTGAAGGGCGAGGCCGAGCGGGCCTTCAGCGCCGTGGGCCGCGAGATCCGGGAGGCCCGCGCGGCCGGGCGCACGCCGCCGGCCTGCCCGCCGGAGCGCATCGACCTCAATCCCCGCCAGCTGCTGGACTATCTCAACGGCATTCCGCAGACGCGCCGCCAGCGCATGACCGTCACCGACGGCATCCGCAGCTGGATGGCGTCCCGCTATCCGTGTTCCAGCTGAGCCGTTAACTGATCCGGCTACGGAATTCCGGATCGCCCACAATAGCCCTGACTTATCCCTAGCCGGCCTTACGTCCGCGACTGACGCAGGGCGCGCGCATGGGTAAGACATGAGCCCGATGAACGCCCTGGCCCCCGTATCCTTCCCGTCGCCGATGGACTCCTCGTCCATCCCGTCCCTGCCCCACAATCTCGAGGCGGAACAGGCGCTGCTGGGCAGTCTGATGTTCGACAACGCGGTGTTCGAACGCCTGTCGGACCGCCTGCGCGGCAGCCATTTCTACGAGCCCTTCCACCAGCGCCTCTACGACGCCATCGAGGACCACGTGCGTCAGGGCCTGCTGGCCGAGCCGACCATCCTGATGGAGCGGTTCAAGCAGGACCCCGCCTTCCAGGAGTTCGGCGGCCTGCGCTACCTCGCCGACCTCGTCGACCGCGCCCCGCCGGCGGCCAACGCTCCGGACTACGCCCGGGTGGTCTACGACCTGTCCCTGCGCCGCGACCTGATCCGCATCGGCGGCGAGATCATCAAGGAGGCGCCCCAGCCCGAGACGGCCGCCATCGACCAGATCGAGAGCGCCGAACAGCAGCTCTACACCCTGGCCGAGACCGGCAAGCCCTCCTCCGGCTTCGTCAGCTTCTCCACCGCCCTGTCCGGCGCCGTCCAGATGGCGGCCGAGGCCTATCAGCGCGACGGCAAGCTGGCCGGCCTGGCCACCAATCTCGACGACCTCGACCAGAAACTGGGCGGCCTGCACCCGTCCGACCTGCTGATCCTCGCCGGCCGTCCGTCGATGGGCAAGACGGCCCTGGCCACCAACATCGCCTTCAACGTCGCCCGCAACTACCGCTGGGAGCCGACGCCCGAGGGCCGCAAGACCGTCAACGGCGGCGTGGTCGCCTTCTACAGCCTGGAAATGAGCGCTGAACAGCTGGCCATGCGTATCCTCGCCGACGCCTCGGGCGTGTCGTCGGACAAGCTGCGCAAGGGCGAGATCGACGCCGCCGACTTCGGCAAGATCCGCGACGCCGCCGTCGAGATCGGCGAGAGCCCGCTGTTCATCGACGCCACCGGCGGCCTGTCGATGTCCAAGCTGGCCGCCCGCGCCCGCCGCCTGAAGCGGATGGAGCACGGTCTCGACCTGATCGTCGTCGACTACCTGCAGCTGATCACCACCGGCGAGAGCAACAGCCAGAAGAACCGGGTGCAGGAGGTGTCCGAGATCACCGGCGCCCTGAAGGCGCTGGCCAAGGAGCTCAGCGTGCCGATCCTCGCCCTGTCGCAGCTGTCGCGTCAGGTCGAACAGCGCGAGGACAAGCGGCCCCAGCTGTCCGACCTGCGGGAATCCGGCTCGATCGAGCAGGACGCCGACTGCGTCATGTTCGTCTACCGCGAGAGCTACTACCTCGGCCGCGCCGAACCGCGCGAGGGCACCGAGGAGCACCTGAAGTGGCAAGAGGACATGGACCGCCTCAAGCACCAGGCCGAGGTCGTCATCGGCAAGCAGCGCCACGGCCCCATCGGCATCGTCAAACTGTCCTTCGACGCCGACACCACCAAGTTCGGCAACCTCGCCCAGGGCCAGCGCTTCGACAGCTACGGGGACTGAGCCGCCGCCCTACCCCTTCACGCTCCCGGCCAGCATGCCGCGGATGTAGTAGCGCTGCAGGGCGAGGAAGAGGATCAGCACCGGGGCGACGGTGATCACGGCGCCGGCCATCATCATCTCGATGTCCTGCACGTGCTCGCGCGACAGGGCGGCCAGGGCCACCGGCAGGGTGTAGTTCGACTGGTCGGTCAGGATGATCAGCGGCCACAGGAAGTCGTTCCAGCTGCCCAGGAAAACGAACAGCGCCAGGGTCACGATGATCGGCTGCAGCGTCGGCAGCACCACCCGGCGGAAGATCTGCCCCTCCGACGCCCCGTCGATCCGCGCCGCCTCCAGCATCTCGTCCGGAATCGACAGCGAATACTGCCGCACCAGGAACAGGCCGAAGATCGAGGCCAGCCACGGGACCAGCGCGCCGGCGTAGGTGTTCACCAGCCCCATCCCCTTGAGCATCAGGAACAGCGGCAGGGTGCCGATCTGGGCCGGCACCACCAAGGCCGCGACCAGCAGCTGGAAGGTCCGCTCGCGCCCCCGGAACCTCAGCTTGGCGAAGGCGTAGCCGGCCGGCACCGTGAACAGCAGGGCCAGACCCGTCGCCAGGGTCGCCAGGGCGAAGCTGTTCCACAGATAGCGGCCCATGCCCTGGGTCACGAACAGGTCGCGATAGTGCTCCAGCGTCCAGGTCTTCGGCAGCAGCGGCGGCGGGAAGCTGGCCGCCTCGCCGGTGGACATGAAGCTGACCGAGAGCATCCACAGCAGCGGGAACATGACCAGCAGCGCGACCGCGGCCACGGCCAGGTTGAGCAGCAGGGCGCGGAAACGGCGGGCGCTCATTCGTAGGCCCCCATCCGCTTCGCCACCGCCAGCTGCACCAGGGTCACCGCCAGGATGCAGACGAACAGCACGAAGGCCACGGCGCTGGCGGAGCCGAGGTTCCACCATTTGAAGCCCTCTTCGTACATGAAGTAGAGCACGGTCACGGTGGACTGCGCCGGCCCGCCCTGGGTCATCACATAGGGCTCGGCGAACAGCTGGAAGAAACTCGCCACCGAGATGATCGACACCAGCAGCAGGGTCGGGGCGATGGCCGGCAGGGTGACGTTGGTGAACCGCTTCCACGCCCCCGCCCCGTCGATCCGCGCCGCCTCGTACAGGTCGTCCGGCACGGTCTGGAGAACGGCCAGGAAGATCAGCATGTTGTAGCCGAAGATCTTCCACACCACGAACATCAGGATGGCCGGGATCGACGTCCCCGGCTGGCCCAGCCAGTCGACCGGCGGCAGGCCCAGGCTCGACACGGCCCAGTTGATGATGCCGTAGCGAGTGTGCAGCAGGTAGTTCCACAGCACCGCCGTGGCCACCAGGGTGGTGACGAAGGGGGCGAAGAAGATCACCCGCCACAGCGGCCGCCACTTCACCACCCGCGCGTTGAGGATCACCGCCGCCGCCAGCGACGCCGCGATCGACAGCGGCACGCCCAGCACGGCGAACAGGCCGGTGTTCCTCATCGCCCCCCAGAACAGGGGATTGGCGAACAGCCGCTCGTAGTTCTGCAGCCCGATGAAGCGGACGTTGTTCAGATCGGCCAGGGCGTAGATGTCGAAATCGGTCAGGCTCAGCAGCAGGGCCGCGAACACCGGAATGGCGAAGAACACCGCGATGGCGATCAGCGCCGGCGCCACGAAGCCCCAGGCGGCCCGCTCGCGCGAGCGGAAGCCGCCCGCGCGCCGCCTGGGACGGGCCGCCGCCTCGGCCTCCACCTTGGCCATGTTCATCCGCACGTCGGTCATGCCCGGCCCCGCTCGATCATCCAGCGGCGCTTCTCCAGCAGCCGGTCGGCGCGACGGTCGATCTCGGCCGCGGCGGTCTCGGGCGTGAATTCACCGCGCACCATCCGCTCGGCGACGATCTGCATCTCGGTGACGATCCGCTCCCACTCCGGCACCTTGGGCACGGCCTCGGCGCGCGACAGCTGGCCCTTGAAGGCGGCGATATAGGGATCGTCAGCCACGGCCGGCGCGGCCCAGGCGCTCTGCCGGGCCGGCAGGTTGCCGGTGACGACGTTGAAGCGCGCCTGCACCGCCGGATCGGACAGGTAGCGCACCAGCTTCCACGCCGCCTCCTGTCGCGGCGACGAGCGATAGACCACCAGCGACGATCCGCCGGGCGCCGAGGCCCCCGGTCCGTTCGGCCCCGGCACGCCCGAGGTCATCCACCGCGTCTCCGGCCCGAGCCGGTTGCGGAAGTCGCCGATCGTCCACGGGCCGGAGAAATAGAAACTGAACCAGCCCCGGGCGAACTCGGTCCAGACGTTGGAGATCTGCGCCGCCGACGCCACCGGGGCCAGGCCCTCGTCGAACAGGCTCCTGTAGAAGGCCAGCGCCGCGACGAAGGACGGGCTGGAGAAATTGCCGCGCGTGTCCTCGTCCCTCAGCAGCGGTTCGTCGCCCTGCAGGCCGAAGGTCAGCAGCTGTTCGAACTCGTTCAGCGGCAGCAGCACCGCATACTTGTCCGGCCCCACCACCCGCTTGACCGCGTGCATGGCCTGTTTCCAGCCGGCCCAGGTCTGGGGCACGGCCTCGAACCCCGCCTGCGCCAGCAGGTCCGACCGGTAGAAGATCAGCCGGGTGTCGACGTACCAGGGGATGCCGACCACCCGGCCGTCGATGCGGTTGGTCTCCAGCACCGCCGGGAACTGGTCGCTCAGCAGGTCGGAGGCGAAGCCCGGCAGGGCCGAGATCGCCCCGATGGCCGCCATCTCGGACACCCAGGTGTTGCCCACCTGGCTCAGGTCCGGCAGCGAGTCGCCCGCATAGGCGGTCAGCAGCTTCTGGTGCGCGGCCGTCCACGGCAGGGCCTGGACGTCGACCGTGATCCCGGGATTCAGCCGCTCGAACTCCGGCAGCATCTGGGGGACGTTGGTCGCCTCGTTGCCCATGGCCCAGAAGGTCAGGCGGGTCGTCCCGTCTTCCCGCCGCCCGCACCCGGCCAGACCCGTCGCCGCGGCCCCGGCCAGAAGTCCGAGCGCCGCCCGTCGATCCGGCCGCGGAGCCGTCATGCCTCAGCCAGCCAGCCGCCGTCGAAACCGGCCCGCTTCAGGCCGCGGACGAGGTTCGGCTCGCGGCGCATGCGTTTCCACACGGCGTCCGAGCGGGTGTTCTCGATCATGATCACGATGGGCCCCTGGTCGATGCCCAGATAGTCGCCGTCGACCCAGCCCACGCCGGGCACGATGCGCCCGTGCTGCAGGGTGCGGTCGGTCTGGGTCAGGGTCGGGTTGAAGGAGTCGAGGAAGCCGTACTCGGTGTAGATTCCGGTCCCGTAGCGGGCCTTCATCTCCTTGACGCAGGCGGTCACCAGATCGGGCCAGAACGGCAGGCTGGCCGCCGCCGCGGTCGGCGCGATGGTGCCGTCGTCCCGGTCGCCGGGACCCCGCGCGGAGTAGCTGAAGAACTGCCGCTCGCGCCCGTCGATGACCTGTCTGAAGTCCCCCGGCCCGTCGCAGGCGGTCAGGCCCCAGACATGCATGCCATAGCCCGCCCAGCCCATGGGGTTCTCCATGGCGTAGGCGCGCTGGTCCTGGACCGCGCGCTGGCTATTGATGAAGTAGTCGAAATTGGATCCGCCGCTCGACCTGTGGGCCCGCATCCAGGCGTCCTGGATGCCGCGATAGTCGACGTACATGTGGCTGTACTGGTGGCCGAACAGCGGGGCGAAGGCGATGTGGCCGCCGCCGCGCTCTTCCTTCCAGCTCTGGTCGTAGACGCTGCACCACTCGTCCCAGACCTCCGGCGAGACCGGATGGGTCGGGCTGCCGATGGCCAGCAGCAGGACCAGCATGCCCTCGTTGTAGATGTGCCAGTCGGCCGGGATGAAGCCGGTCTCCGGATGCCAGCCCATCGAGATGCGGTTGGGCCGGACCACGGCCCAGTCCCACTCGACCCGCTCGTAGATCGCCTGGACCCGCCGGCGGATTTCGGCCTCGTCGGCATGGTCGCCGTCGAACCACTGCGCGGCGAACAGCATGCCGCCCAGCAGCAGGGTGGTGTCCACCGTCGACAGTTCGGTCCGGCCGTACCGATGCCCGGTCTCCATGTCGAGGAAGTGGTAGAAGAAGCCCTTGTAGCCGGTCACGCCGGTCGCCTCGGGCCCCTGCGGCGCATCGTGGAAGAAACGGACCGTGTTCAGGGTGCGCTCGCGCGCCTCCGCCCGGGTCATCCAGCCCCGCTCGACGCCGATGGGCCAGCAGGTCAGCGCGAAGCCGACAGCGGCCACCGAACAGAACGACTTCGTCGGCCAGCGATCGGGCGTCAGGCCGGTCTCGCGGGGCGTCACATGGACGAACCAGTCGAAGGTTCGCCTCTGCAGCTCGTGGATCTCGGGATCGATCGCCGGCGGCGGCGGGTTCATATAGTCCAGCGCCTGCTGGACCACGCAGCCGGAGGTTCCGAGGGCGCCGACCCCCGCGACTGTGGAACCCATCAGAAACCGGCGGCGATCCATGGGGTCCATCCTCTTACGCAAACAACAAGTCGTCAAAAAAGTCGGCCGCCCCCCACGCCAGGCGGGGGGCGGCCGCCAGGGTCAGGAGGTCAGAAGCTGTAACGCATGCCGACCTGGAAGGTCCGGGTCGGGAACAGCACCGTGCTCGGATTTCCGTAGTTCGGGTTCGGGTTGGCCGCCGATCCCGTTCCGCCGTCGAAGCCGGAGTAGTTGTCGAAGTTGAAGACGTTGATGGCGTCCACGAACAGCGACAGCTCCTGACCGCCGAAGACCTCGAAATTCTTGGTCAGACGGAGGTCCAGGTTCCGGTAGGCGAAGGCGTTCGGCAGGATGAAGCCGTACTTCTCCGGACGGCCGCCGTAGGGGCGGAAGTAGAACTGCGAACCCGAACCGTCGAAGACGTTGAACGGCGAGCCCGAGCCCAGGGTCAGAATGCCCGACAGCTGGAAGTCCCACGGCAGGTCGACGATGCCGTTGGCGACGATCCGGTGCGTCTCGTCATTCGCCGACGAACGCATCGGCGAGGTCTCGACCGAGAAGCAGTCGAAGCAGAAATTGTCGTTGCCGCCGTTCTGCAGCGACTCCGACCAGGTGTAGGCCAGGTTGAAGCCCCAGCCGGAGTCCCGGGTGTAGGGCTTGTCGGCCTTCAGATAGAGGGCCGTGAACTCGCGCTCCTTGTTGTGGTCGGAGACGAAGTAGCCCCGGTAGGGGTTGGCTCCGCCCGGTCCGCAGAAGCCGCCGTTGTCGCCGAAGCCGTCGCCGTCGTTGCCGAAGTTGGGCTCGCGGCAGCGCGTCAGATACTGCCAGGTGAACTCGTTCTCGGTCTTGCCGTAGGCCAGCGTCACCTCGGTCTGCCAGTCGCCGAGGCGCTGACGGACGCCGAGGTTGAACTGGTCGGTCCGCGGCGGCTCGAAATCGTTGGCCAGCAGGAAGACCTCGCCCTTGGCCGGGATGGTGTCGAGCAGGGCGTCGAGGCCGGCCACCGTGCGGTAGGACTCGTCCCACAGGATCGGGTCGCCCGCATTGCCCGTGGCCGTTCCGGGAGCGCCGCCGGTGGTCGAGAAGAAGACGTTCTGGCGGAAGTCGAACGGCTTGACGATCTCGTCGAACGAGAAGTTGAACTGGACCCGGTCGTAGTAGCGGCCGGCGCCCCCGAAGATCACCGTCGAACGGTCCCCGAAGACGTCATACGAGAAGCCGATCCGGGGCTGGAAGGCGTTGGCGAACGGATCGCGGTTGTTGCCGGTCGCGATGTAGTCGTCGCGGTCGAACCAGCTCGGCGCATAACCGGCCGGCTTGCCGCCGTCCGTCGAGGCGATCCACTGGTCGAGGCCGTCGATGACCGACTGCGGCGTGACGTAGTCGTTGTTGTTGGCGTTGTCCTCGTAGTCCCAGCGGAGGCCGAGGTTCAGCTCCAGCTTGTCGGTGATCTGCCAGTCGTCCTGGATGTAGAGGCCATAGACGTTGTTGGTCAGATCGACCGAGGGGAAGGCGTTGCCCAGCTCGACCCGATACGGGACGGTGGTGCTGCCCGACAGCTCGGGCCGCCCGTCGACGTCGTAGTAGAACAGCGGGTTGCGCCCGAACTCCTTGGTCACCTGGTAGTTCTGGCGCGAGAATTTGCCGCCGATCTTGATCGTGTGGAAGCCGTTCCACTCGATGTCGTTGAACGTCAGGTCGTCCCGGATGGTCAGGACGTCGTCGACGATGTCCTGACGGCTGTCGGCGCCGCCCAGGTTGATGATGTTCTGGCCGCCGAAATAGTTGACCTGGAACCCCGGCGTGTTGGGGTCGGTGTCGTTCTCATGCAGGCGGTAGGTCTCGCCGAAGCTGGAGAAGTTCACCGGCTGCGGATTGTAGTTGTACTCGCGCTGGGTGACCGTCAGCTCGTTCACGAAGGTGTCGGTCGTCCACTGGTGGCGGCCGTTGATGGTCAGGGTGGTCTGGTTCAGTTCGGTCGCCCGCTCCGCCGAGTTGGCCCCGCCGATGCCGCGGGTGTCGAACTCGTCGCGCCAGGTGACGCTCAGATCGAGCAGATGGTCGTCCGCCGGCTGCCAGCTCAGCTTGCCGAAATAGAGGTCTTCCTCGAACGGCACGGCGAAGGTGCCGATGTACTGGCCGAACTGGTTGACGAAGCGCGGATCCTGTCGACCCAGGTTGACCGCCGCGGCCCGGCCTTCTTCCTTGCGCTCGTAGGTGCCGAAGAAGTGCAGGGTGTCCCGGATGATCGGGCCGCCGAGGGCGAAGCCGTACTGCTGGACCTCGAGGTCCGGCTGCTCGTCGCCGCGACGCTCGGCGAAGACGTCCTGCTCGATGAAGCTCTGGTCGCGATAGGTGCCGAACACCTCGCCGTGGAATTCGTTGGTGCCGGACTTGGTGACGGCCGTGATGATGGCCGACGAAGCCTGTTCGTATTCCGCCTTGAAGTTCTGGCTGACGACCCGGAACTCCTGGATGCCGGCCTGCGGGAACGGGTTGCCGCGGCTGTCGTCCTGGCCGGCGATGCCGCCGTCGATGATGTTCGACTTCAGGCTGGCGCCGTCGATGAAAGCGTTGACCGATTCCGCCCGCTGGCCGCCGGCGGTGATGGTCTGTTCCTGCTCGTTGGCCGAGACCCGCACGCCGGGCGCCAGGGCGGCGAAGTTGAGGAAGTTGCGGTTGATCTGCGGCAGGGTCTCGATCTGCTGGGTGGTCACATTGGTGGCGACTTCGGGGGTGCGCACCTCGACCAGACGGCGGCCGGTGACGACGACGTCGCCGACATCCGTGGCGGTCGACTCCGAGGCGACCGCGCCGCCGACGCTCAGATCGACCTCGCCGACCTGGCCGATGCCGATGGTGACGACCTCGGAGGTGGTCTGGCCGTCCGTCGTGGTGACGGTGATCTCATAGGTCCCGGGGCGCAGGCCCGACAGGACATAGCCGCCGTCGGCGTTGGCCGTCGTGCGGTTGGTGAAGCCCGAGGCGACGTCGCGCGCGACGATGGCGGCCCCGGCCTCGGCCTGGGCCCCGTCCGTCACCGAACCGCGGATCGTCGCGGTGGAGACCTGGGCGGCTGCGCCGCCGACCGCGGTCAGCGAGAGGGCGACGGCAAGGGCCGATGCGGCCCCCAGATACAGTTTGGACTTGCGGGTCATTGCGGGTTCTCCCCCTCCAGAGGTGATTTGACGGCGGCCGCGAGAGCGCGATCGCCGGATGCGGTTCGGGTCTGTGTCGCCGGGTTGCTTGACGGGCGGACGACCAATTCGGGCCGGACGACCTCGCAGGCGGTGTCGGCGACGGCTTCGCCCGCTGCGTTGATGAGACGGACGAGGCGCTCCAGCGCGCTCCGTCCGGTTTCCGCGATCTGAATTCTCAGGGTGGTCAGGCCGGGCCGGACCAGGCCGGCGATCGGCACGTCGTCGAAGCCGACGAGAGCCACGTCCTCGGGAACGGCGAGCCCGGCGTCCTGCAGGGCCAGCATGGCCCCGACCGCCATCATGTCGTTGCCGGCGAAGATCGCGTCCGGGCGTTCGGGGCGCGCCGCCAGCTCCGCCGCGGCCTGATGCCCCGAGGCCTGGGTGAAGGCGCCCTCCACCACGGTCGTCGGCAGACCGGCGCGGGCCATCGATTCCAGATAGCCGGCCAGTCGCGCCTCGGCCTCGAGGTTTCCGGTCGGGCCGGAGATGTGGGCGATGCGCCGGCGGCCGGTGGCGACCAGATGCTCGACCGCCTGCACGGCCCCGCCGTGGTTGTCGACCACGATCGACGGGCGGCCCGCGCCGTCGCCGCCGTTCATCAGCAGGATCGGCAACCGCCCGGCCAGGCTGGTCGCCAGGTTGGCCGCGTCCAGATGCGGCGACAGCACGATCAGTCCGTCGACGCGTCCGCGCATCGAGCGGATCGCCGCTGACGCCTCTTCGGCGTCGTCGTGCGAGCTGGAAACGATCAGGTGGTAGCCGAGCGCCCGGGCGCCCACATCCATGCCGCGGATCAGCTCGGAGAAGAACTCGCCGTACAGGTCCGGCAGGATGACCCCGATCGTCTGGGTCTTGCTGGTCGACAGGCTGCGGGCGCCGGAATGCGGCACGTATTGCAGGGCCTCGACGGCCTCCATCACCTTCTTGCGGGTCGCGTCGGTGACCGGGCCGGCCCCGGTCAGAACGCGGGACACCGAGGCGACGGAGACGTCGGCCCGTTCGGCCACGTCGCGGATGGTCGCGGCCTTCATGCCCGACGATCCACACGGTTTTTCGGAGTCGCACCAGGCGCCAAAGTCTCTCTCCCTGACCGGCTCGCGATCCCGGCCCGCTTTGCGCGGGTCCGTTCGTGAATTCCGTGTAACCGATTACATGACACACTAGCAATGTCACCCGCAAGTGCCCTAGTTTGGTCACAGGCAGGTTGTGCTCGCGGTGCTACACGCCTACCCGCCGTCGGCGCCGCCGACCTCCCAGTTGATCCCCTCGCGTTTTACGAGCCTGACATATGACCACGGAAAACACCGGCAACTATCTGTTTCCAGAAGGTTTCCTGTGGGGCGCGGCGACGGCCGCCTATCAGATCGAAGGGTCGTCCATGGCCGATGGCGCGGGCGCCTCGATCTGGGACCGGTTCAGCCACACGCCGGGCAACATGCGCGACGGCGACACCGGCGACGTGGCCTGCGACCACTACAATCGCTGGCGTGAGGACATCGAGCTGATGAAACGGCTCAACCTCCAGGCCTACCGATTCTCGGTCAGCTGGAGCCGGGTCATGCCCGAGGGCCGGGGCGCCATCAACGACCGGGGCCTCGCCTTCTACGACCGGCTGGTCGACGGCCTGCTCGAGGCCGGGATCGAGCCGCTGTGCACCCTCTATCACTGGGACCTGCCGGCGGCGCTCGACGATCGCGGCGGCTGGCTTAACCCCGACATCGCCGACTGGTTCGCCGACTACGGCCAGGTCCTGTTCGAGAAATTCAAGGGCCGGGTGAAGACCTGGGGGACGATCAACGAGCCCTGGGTCATCGTCGACGGCGGCTATCTGCACGGCGCCCTGGCCCCCGGCCACCGCTCGGCCTTCGAGGCCATGATCGCCGGCCACAACGTCCTGCGCGCCCACGGCGCGGCGGTGAAACGCTTCCGTCAGGTGGGCGAAGGCCAGATCGGCATCGTCCTCAACATCGAGCCGAAATACCCGGCCAGCGACCGGCCCGAGGACGAAGCCGCCCGCAAACGCGCCGAGGCCCAGATGAACCGCTGGTTCCTCGACCCCCTGATGGGCCGCGGCTACCCGGAAGAACTGAAGGAGGTCTATGGCGAGGCCTACCGCGAGTTCCCGCAGGAGGACTTCGACCTGATCGCCCAGCCGACCGACTGGATGGGCCTCAACTGGTACACCCGCTCGGTGCCCGAGAACGCGCCCGACGCCTGGCCGGTCCGCGCCCGCCCGGTGAAACAGGTCCAGCACGCCCACACCGAGACCGGCTGGGAGGTCTATCCTCCGGCCCTGACCGATACCCTGGTCTGGCTGCACGAACAGACCAACGGCCTGCCGCTGATGATCACTGAGAACGGCTCGGCCTGGTACGACCCGCCCCACGCCATCGACGGCCGCATCCACGATCCGATGCGGGTCGACTATCTGAAGAACCACCTCAAGGCGGCGCACGACGCCATCGGCAAGGGCGTCGACCTGCGCGGCTACATGGCCTGGTCGCTGCTCGACAATCTCGAATGGTCGCTGGGCTACTCAAAGCGGTTCGGCATCACCCATGTGAATTTCCTGACCCAGGAGCGGACCATCAAGGATTCCGGCCTGCTCTACGCCGAGATCGTCAAATCCAACGGCGGCGTGCTCTGAGTCGTCAGCGCACCCGCGCGTAATAGGCCTCGATCAGGTCCAGCCGGTCCGCGAACGGAACCGGCTTCGCCACCGGTCCGTCGTTGGTGAACTCCAGCAGCCGGTCCGGCTCGGCCCCGAACTCGGGCCAGGCCTGCCGACCCCCGCCGTTCGGATCGCCCTTGGCCGCGAAGGTCGTCCAGTAGCCGGCCATGGCGTCCGCCTGACGCTGGTCCATCTCCGCTGTCGGCCACGGCGAGGCGGTCAGAGTGTCGAACACATACTGCCGCTCCGAGGCATGGGTCGCCCCGTCGTGCGGCTCCGGCATCGCCGCCGAGACCACGTCGAACCGGTACAGCCAGGTCGGATGGCCGTTGCGCGCGTGCAGCCGCGCCAGATGCCGCGCCGGCTCGTTGAACACCAGATCGCTGAGCACATGGGCGTCATAGCCGTCCTGCCCGCCATAGGCCGCCAAGAAGGCCGCCCGCTCCTCGTCCGTCATGGCGTCGTCCAGCGCGCCATAGGGGCTGAGGTCCGACGGCTTCATCCACCAGAACTCGGCGCTGTTCGTGCCGATGATCAGCGGCACAGGCGCCTCGCGACCCGCGGCGAAGGCGGCCTCGACATCCTCCATCACCAGATTGCCCGGGCGACCGATGTCCAGGAGTTCCGCCAGACGCTCCGCCTCTTCGAGGCTCGCCCCGCCCTCGAGTTCGAGGACGCCGTCCGTGATGCTTGACGGGAGGGTCGCGGTCGAAAGCACCACCCCCTCCATCACGACGGCGAATTGTCGGCCGGCATGCGCCCGGGTCAGGGCCTCCAGTGCTCGCGCGCCGTCATCGTTGAAGCGGACGACCACCCTCGACCGGCCTGCTTCATCCGTCGCGGCCCGTACGTCGGTGATGTCCTCCCCTTCGATCAGCGGTTCAGGGTCGATGGAGACGAACCCCTGTCCGCCGAGCGTGATCAGGGCGATGCCGGCCTGGGGGTTGCGCGCGACCTTGTGAACCGTGAGCCGGCGCCGGACCCGGTCGTCCCCGTCAATGACCAGCAGATCGCCTCCATAGAAGTTCGGCGGCGGCGTCAGCAGCGCTTCGGCCGGCAGCGCCCTCAGGTCATCCGCCGTGGGGCCGGTCAGGTCGAGACCGTCGATGAAGGCCGCCCCGCGCATCTGGAGCGACGGCCCCCCGTCGCGCCGCCTGACCCTCAGCGGCGTCCCCTCCTCCCGGCCCAGCCCCGACTGCACCACAGCCCGGTGGAACAGCCCGCGCGCCTCGGGTGAGATCATCAGCCGGGTCACCAGCGCCCCGCCCGCCGATTCCCCGAAAATCGTGACGTTGCCCGCGTCGCCGCCGACCGCTTCCGCATTCTCCCGGACCCAGCGCAGGGCCTCGACCACATCCATCAGCCCGTAGTTGGCCGCCGGCTCGCCCGCCTCCCGCTCGGCCGCCAGCGCCGGATGATCGAAGAACCCCAGCCGCCCCAGCCGGTAGTTGATCGTCACCACCACCACGCCGCGCTTCGCCAGGTTTGTCCCGTCGTACAGCGCCGCCGTGCCCGAGCCGTTGTTCAGCCCGCCGCCGTGGATCCACACCATGACTGGCAGCGGCGCGGTCTGGTCGCCGGGCCGCTCCGCCGGGGCCCAGATGTTGAGCGTCAGACAGTCCTCGCTCATTGGCAGGGGGCCGACGCCGTTGTCGCCATTGGCCGGGGGCTGGATGCAGATCGCCCCGACCTGCCCCGCGTCCCGTTCCCCGCTCCACGGCTCGGCCGGCTGCGGCGCCCGCCAGCGCAACTCTCCCACCGGCGGCCGGGCGTAGGCCACGCCCTTGAAGCTGCGAACGCCCCGCGTCTCGCGCCCGATCAGGACGCCCTGCTCCACCGTCGCCCGGGGCCTCGACTCCGCAGGATCCGCCGGTGAGATCATCAGAACCGCCGCCGCCAGAAGGAAAACCATGGACATCGGATCAGACTAGCGGTCGCAGCCCCCTTGGCTCAAACGGCAAAATGCTTGAGACACGGCTCGCGCGTGAAACCGAAGCGCAAGCATGGCGTTACAGCCACGCGCACGGCGGGGACGGGATTGAAGGAACTGGTGAAATCGGGCGGCCTGGCGGTCGATCTGGCGAGCGCGTTCGACGCCTCGCCCAATCCCTATGTGCTGCTCACGCCCGATCTGCGGATCGCCGGCCTCAACCAGGCCTATCTGGACGTCACCAACAGCACCCGCGAAGCCATCGTCGGCCAGCCTCTGTTCGCCGCCTTCGACTCCGGCCCCGGTGAAGAGGCGCCGGAGAATGTTCGACAGGTCCGCGCCTCGCTGGAACGGGCCCGTGACGAACGCCGGCGCGACCACCTCGCCCTGGTCAAATTCTCCATGCCTCGGGTCGACGAGAATGGCCGCGAGCGGTTCGAGGACCGCTACTGGAGCGCCACTCATACGCCGATCCTCGATGAGGACGGCGAGGTCGTCTTCCTGCTTCAGCACACCACCGACATCACCGAACTGCAGCGGCTGCGCGAGCGCAGCGCGGCCCCCGAGAACGTCAGCGCCCTGGACGCCATCCTCGGCGGAGCCGTCCTCGGCCGGGCCGAAGAGGTGCAGCAGGCCAATCTCCGCCTCGAGAGCGAACGCAACCGGCTGCTCGAGATGTTCATGCAGGCGCCGGGCTTCGTCGCCGTCCTGTCCGGGCCGGATCACGTCTTCCAGATGCACAACGCCGCCTATGCGCAGCTGATCGGCCATCGCCAGATCACCGGCAAGACGATCCGCGAGGCCCTGCCCGAAGTCGCCGGCCAGGGGTATTTCGAGTTTCTCGACAGCGTCTACGCCACCGGCGAAGCCTACGAGGGCCGGGCCAGTGAAATCCAGCTGCAGCGCACGCCCGACGGCCCGCTGCAGACCGTCTATCTGAACTTCATCTACCAGCCGATCCGGGACAGCGCGGGCGCCGTCGCCGGCATCTTCGTCCAGGGGCACGACGTGACCGAGACGGTCGTCTCGACCGAGCGGCAGAAGCTGATGATCGACGAACTGAACCATCGGGTGAAGAACACCCTCGCCACGGTCCAGTCGATCGCCATGCAGACGGCCCGCTCGCACGGCGATCCGCGCACCTTCGCCGAAGGATTCCAGGCGCGGCTGCTCGCCCTGTCGCACACCCACGACCTGCTGACCCGCAGCCACTGGGAGGGCGCCGACCTCGGCGACATCCTGCAGCACGAGACCGAGGCCCACGGCAGCAGCCGGGTCTCGGCCAACGGCCCGCGCGTGGCCCTGGCCCCGGCGGCGGCCCTGTCGCTGGGCATGATCTTCCACGAACTGGCCACCAACGCCGCCAAATACGGGGCGTTGTCGTCGCCGGACGGCCGGGTTCTGGTCGATTGGGCGGTGGCCGACCAGACCCGGCCCCGGCTCGAACTGGTCTGGCGCGAGATCGACGGACCGCCCGTCGTCGCCCCGCCCGACCGCAAGGGTTTCGGCAGCCGGCTGATCGAACGCAATGTGCGTCACGATCTGGCGGGCGAGATCGAACTCGACTACGCAAGTGGCGGTTTGACTGCGATATTTTCGATTCCACTGGACAGGGAGCAGGGCACATGAGCCAGGCGTTTGCAGGTCGCCGCGTGCTGATCGTCGAGGATGAATCCCTCGTCGCCATGCTTCTCGAAACCATCCTCGAGGACATGGGCTGCGTCCCCGTCGGGCCGGCCGCCACCGTCGACGAGGGCCTGCAGCTGGCCGCCGACGGGCCGATCGACGCCGCCCCGCTGGACGTCAATGTGGCCGGCCGTCAGGTCTTTCCCGTCGCCGACATGCTGAAGTCGCGCGGCGTGCCCTTCGTCTTCTCGACCGGCTACGGCGAGAGCGGCCTGCCCGACGAATGGCGCGGCCACCCCACCCTGCAGAAACCCTTCACCGAATCCGCCGTCCGCGACGCCCTGATGAAGGCCATGGGTCTGGCGGACGTCTGAAGGCTAGGGATTAGGGATGAGGGATTAGAGATTGAGATCTTGGCCGGAGCAGCGAAAGCGCGGCGAGCGCTATCTTTCCTCATCCCTCATCTCCAATCCCTAATCCCTAATCCCTAATCCCTACCGTCCCAGATCCTTCACCACCGCCCGCGCCGCATTGTGCCCGGGCGCCCCGGTGACCCCGCCGCCCGGATGGGCGCCCGAGCCGCACAGATAGAGCCCCGGCACCGGCATCCGGTGATCGGCGTGGCCCAGCACCGGCCGGGCGCTGAACAGCTGGTCCAGCGTCAGCCGGCCGTGGAAGATGTCGCCCCCGACCAGGCCGAAACGGCGCTCCAGGTCGCGCGGCCCCAGCGCCAGCCGCCCCACCACCGAGGCCTTGAACCCCGGCGCATGGGCGTCGACCGTCTCGATCATCAGGTCCGCCACCGTGTCGCGATGCTCGTCGCCCAGCGTCGGATCGACGTGTTGGCAGAACAGGCTGGCGACATGCTGTCCGGGCGGGGCCAGGCTGTCGTCCAGGGTCGAGGGGATCAGCATCTCGACGATCGGCTTTGACGACCAGCCGTTCAGCCGCGCCTCGGCATGGGCCCGGTCCATATAGGCCAGCGACGGCGCCATGATGATGCCCGCCGTCAGATGATCCCCCTGCCCCGGCAGCGCGGTGAAGTCCGGCAGTTCCGACAGGGCCACGTTCATGCGGAACGTCCCCGAGCCCGACTGGTAGTTCCCGATCCGCTCGCGGAAATCCGCCGGGAGCACCGCGTCGTCGACGAACCGCTCGAACAGCAGCCGCGGATGAAGGTTCGACACCACCGCCCGCGCCCGCACCACGTCCCCCGCCTCGGTCACCGCCCCCACGGCCCGGCCCTTCTCCGTCAGCACCTCCGCCACCGGCGCCTCCAGCCGCACCTCGACGCCCTGTTCGGCGCAGGCCTTCGCCATCGCCTGGGTGATCGCCCCCATGCCGCCGAGGGCGTGGCCCCAGACGCCCTTGCGCCCGTTCACCTCGCCGAACACATGGTGCAGCAGCACATAGGCCGACCCCGGCGTGTACGGACTGGCGTAGTTGCCCACCACGCTGTCGAAGCCGAACAGGGCCTTGATCGGATCGCTCTCGAACCAGCCGTCCAGCCAGTCGCCCGCCGACTTCGCGAACAGGTCCAGCAGGTCGCGCCGTCCCTGCGTATCCAGCCCCGCCGCCTGCCGCCCCAGCCCGCCGGCCTTCAGCAGCTCCGGCAGCATGGCCATCCAGCCGCCCTCCACGACATTGGGCGGCGCCTTCAGGATCCAGTCGCGCAGGATCGCCGCCACGACCTCCAGCCGGCGCTCGTACTCCGGCAGCCGCTCCGCGTCCCGTGCGGAAAACTTCGCAACCTCCCCCTGCGTCCGCCCCTCTCCCGCGAGCAGATAACGGTCGTCGTCCAGCGGCAGGAAGTTGGAGACCTTTCGCTCGACCACGGTCAGCCCGTGCCGGGCCAGATCCATGTCGGCGATGACCTTCGGATTGAGCAGGCTGACCGTGTAGCTGGCCGTCGAGTTGCGGAAGCCCGGATGGAATTCCTCCGTCACCGCCGCCCCGCCGACCACATGCCGTCGCTCCAGCACCGTCACCTTCAGCCCGGACCGGGCCAGATAGAAGGCGCAGACGAGGCCGTTGTGGCCCCCGCCGAGGATGACGACGTCGGTGTGGGTGGTGGTCATGGGTCGTTCTGTAGCCGGATGAGGGACGAGAGGGCCAGAGTGGCTGGTGGTTGGTGGCCAGTGGCTGGTTGCCAGTGGGTGGCCGCTTCACGGCCGGAGGAAGGGCGGCGCGAACCGCGCCGTCGCACAGGCGGCGGCCAGCCACGAGCCACTAACCACTAGCCACCCCTTGCCTCCTCCTCCGGCCGGTGCACCAGCGACACCAGCACCACGCTGATCATCATCAGCAGGAACCAGCTGCCCAGCTTGGCCAGCGAGACCGGCTCCCAGCCGTCCTCCTGCCCCGGATAGGCCCAGGCCTGCGCCCAGGTGCCGAGGTTCTCCGCGAACCAGATGAACAGGGCCACCAGAAAGAAGCCGGGCAGGAAGGGCATCGACCGCCGCCGCCGGTCGGGGGTGAAATAGAACCAGCCGCGCCCGAACAGCACCGCCGTCAGGGCGAACAGCCCCAACCGCACGTCCGGCAGCCAGTGATGGGCGAAGAAGTTGACGTAGATCGCCGCCGCCAACGCCCAGGTCGTCCACAGCGGCGGATAGTGGCGGAAGCGGATGTCGAAGATGCGCCAGATGCGGGCGATGTAGCTGCCGACCGCCGCATACATGAAGCCCGAGAACAGCGGCACCTCGCCGATCCTGAGCAGGGAAGGCTCGGGATAGATCCACGACCCGGCCGAGGTCTTGAACAGCTCCATGATCGTCCCGACCACGTGGAAGACGAGGATCACCCTCGCCTCCTCCCAGCTCTCCAGCTTCAGCGCCAGCATCGCCGCCTGGATGGCCACAGCCCCCAGCACCAGAAAATCGTAGCGCGCGATCGGCGCCGCATCCGGCCACCACAGCTTCGTCGCGATCAGCAGCGCCAGCATGGCCCCGCCGAACAGACAGGCCCAGCCCTGCTTGATCCCGAACATCAGGAACTCGAACCCGTACCGGCTCCACGCCCTCCGGTCGGCCCAGGTCTGCAGCCGGAACAGCCAGTGACGGCCCCAGGTCTCGAGCGGAAGGCGGCGCGGTTCGGTCATGGGGTCAACCTGGCCGCCGCCGGCGCCTCAGGCATGAGCGGAATCTGAGGAATTCCCGCGCCGCGGTGAATTCATCCCCGTCCGCGATACGTCGGCACGCCCTGGTCCGGAAGCCACAGCCCCTCGGGCGCCGGTCCGGTCTGCCAGAACACGTCGATCGGGATGCCGCCGCGCGGGTACCAATAGCCGCCGATCCTCAGCCACGCCGGCTTCAGCAGGTCGACCAGCCGCTTGCCGATGGCCACCGTGCAATCCTCGTGGAAGGCGCCGTGGTTGCGGAAGCTGGTCAGGTAGAGCTTCAGCGACTTCGACTCCACCAGCCAGTCCCCCGGCGCATAGTCGATGACGATGTGGGCGAAGTCCGGCTGGCCCGTCACCGGGCACAGGCTGGTGAACTCCGGCGCCGTGAACCGGGTCAGATACAGCGTGCCCGCATGCGGGTTCGGCACCCGCTCCAGCACGGCGGTCTCCGGGCTCGTCGGCGCGGCGGTCATTTGGCCCAGCTGGTGCAGGCCGGAGGTGTCTGTGGTCATGGGCGGGATTTAGCCGTTCGCGGCGGCAGCGTCATCCGCCGATGTGCGAGCATGCCTGTTGGAGGACCTGTCCCGCTTCAGTCCCCCTCTGTCCCCGTCCTGTCTCCACGACGAGGACAAACAGGCCGGGGACAAATCGGCGCCCGGATTTGCCTTCCCCGCCGTCAGCCCGCTATCCGTAGCGAAAGACAACTCGGGGAAACTCCATGACCATTCCGGCATCGCTGCAAAAAGGCCTCAAGCTGCCGGTCATCGCCGCGCCGATGTTCCTGGTCTCCGGCCCGGATCTGGTCGTCGAGTGCTGCAACAACGGCGTCATCGGCACCTTCCCGTCGCTGAACCAGCGCACCACCGAGGGCTATCGGGACTGGCTGCAGGAGATCAAGTCGCGCCTCAAGCCCGACGCCGCGGCCTTCGGCGTCAACCACATCGTCCACCCGACCAACCCCCGGCTGATGGCCGACATGATGGTCTCGGTCGAGGAGAAGGTGCCGCTGATCATCACCTCGCTCGGCGCCGTGCGCGACGTGGTCGAGGCGGTGCACGGCTACGGCGGCGTGGTCTTCCACGACATCGCCAACGTGCGCCACGCCCGCAAGGCGGCCCAGGCGGGCGTCGACGGTCTGATCCTGGTGGCCAACGGCGCCGGCGGCCACGCCGGGGTGGTCAACCCCTTCGCCCTGATCGAGGAGGTCCGCGGCTTCTTCGACGGGACCATCATCCTGTCCGGCTGCCTCTCCACCGGCCGCGACGTCGCCGCCGCGACCATGATGGGCGCCGACTTCGCCTATATGGGCACCCGCTTCATCTCCACGACCGAGTCCCAGGCCCAGCCCGAATACAAGCAGATGATCGTCGACGCCGGCGCCTCCGACATCACCTACACGCCCGCCGTCTCGGGCATCCCCGCCAACTTCCTGACCCCCTCGCTGATCGCCAACGGTATCGACCCGAAAACCCTGCCCGAGCACAAGCTCGACATGGCCGACGAGGCCAAGGCCTGGAAGACGGTCTGGTCGGCCGGTCAGGGCGCGGGCGCGGTGCACGACATTCTGCCCACGGAGCAGCTTGTCCGTCGGCTGCGGGACGAATATGCGGAGGCTTGCGCCGTTTTCGACAAGAAGCGGTTCTAGACCGGCCCGCTTCCGGGCCCTGGCCCAATTCGAAGCGACCCCGATGATCCGCACCCTGACCACCGCCGCCGCCGCGACCGCCCTTCTGGCCGGGGCCACAACCGCCGCCGCCCAGGATCCCGCGCCGCCGTCCGGTTCGTGGTCGTTCGCGGTCGGCGCCGCAACGGACAACCGGTCCAAGGCCGCCTCAAAGTCAGACGGCGACCCCTTCGTCTGGGGGCAGGCCCGGTGGGACAGCGCCTCGGGCCTGTTCTACGCGGCCCCCTCGTTCGAGACGGTCAAGAGCTCGACGGGCTCGGAACTCGAGCTCGAGGCCACGGCGGGCGTCCGGCCCCAGTTCGCCGGCTTCGATTTCGATTTCAGCGCCGCCTACAAATACCAGATCGACGCCGATCCCGGCGCGGACGAGGACGCCTGGGAGTTCACCGCCGACATGAAGCGCTCGATCGGCCCCGCCAGCGGCCGCCTGCGCCTGCAGTATTCGCCGGATACGATCGGCGCCGGCGAGGCCTGGACCTGGACCGAGGCCCAGGTCGGCTGGGACTTCAACGACAGGATCTACGCCTCCGCCGCCATCGGTCGCCGCGAGCAGGAAACCAGCGTCGACTACACCGGCTACAACGTCGGAATCTCCTACGCCCTCACCCGCGCCCTCGAGGCCGACCTTCGCTGGTACGGCACCGACGCCGACGTTCCGGGCGACCAATACGCAGATAGTCTGGTCGCCGGCCTCAGTCTGGCCTTCTGAGGCTCGCAATCCCGCCCCATCGTACCTATCTCCAGGGTATGACTCACAGACCCACGACACTCGAACGCGCATATGAACTCGCCCGCGAGGGCCGGTGTCGCACCGTCAGCGACATCAAACAGGCCCTTTCGTCCGAGGGTTTCGACCGCATCCAGGACTCCCTCTACGGCCCGACGCTGAGCGCGGCCCTGCGCAAGCTCTGCCAGGCCCACTATGTGGCCCCGGTCGAGACGGCCGCGGAGGACGAGGCCGCGGACTCCACGCCGGCTTGATTTCGCCACGTATTCCGTCCAGTATCCGGCCGTCGATCTCTTTCTGCGAAACGCCACCCTCTGCTTTCGCACTGAGGTCTAGCCGCTCCTTTTAGACCCGACAGGCCTCCAGGGGCTCTTCCCTGAGGCCAACGCCAAACGGAGGTCTAATCATGGCTACCGGCACTGTGAAATGGTTCAACGGCACCAAGGGCTACGGCTTCATCCAGCCTGACGACGGCGGCAAGGACGTTTTCGTCCACATCTCGGCCGTCGAACAGGCGGGCCTGCGCGGCCTCGATGAAAACCAGAAGGTTTCCTACGAAATCGAGCGCGACAAGCGTTCGGGCAAGGAATCCGCTGGTCAGCTGAAGACCGAGGGCTGAGTTCAGGCGCCGGTCTCCGGCGCGTGATTTCGAACGGCGGCGGGGCCTCGGCTCCGCCGCCGTTTTGCTGTCCGGAGCGCGCCCTTACGAAGCAACCGCCTGTCCGGATGTCGGGGTGTGGCCAGTAGCCGCAAAGGTGATCCGACCGGCCCGCGGCTTCGTCTCTGCCCTGAGCCGTATCGACGGCCGCTCAGGAGAGACACAGATGACCCTCACCCCCAACCGCACCCTCCTCGTCGCCGGCGTCGCCGCCGCCGCCATCTTCGCCGGCGCCTGTTCGCCCGCCGCCGAAACGCCCGCCCCTGAAGCCGCCGAGGCCGCCGCGGCTCCGGCCCAGGACGCCCCCATGGTCGGCGGGGCCCCGATGTATCCGAACCGGACCATCGTCGAGAACGCGTCCAACTCCGGCGACCACACCACCCTGGTCGCGGCCGTGACCGCCGCCGGCCTGGTCGAGACCCTGTCCGGCCCGGGTCCGTTCACCGTCTTCGCCCCGACCGACGCCGCCTTCGCCAAACTGCCGGCCGGCACGGTCGAGAGCCTGGTCGAGCCCGCCAACAAGGCGACCCTGGCCAAGATCCTCACCTACCACGTCGTGGCCGGCAACGTTTCGGCCGCCCAGCTGATCGAGCAGATCAACGCCGGCGGCGGCAGCGCCGCCCTGACCACCGTCGAGGGCGGGACCCTGACCGCCTCCCTGCGCGGCGACTCCGTCATCCTGACCGACGAGAAGGGCGGAACCGCCACCGTCACCCAGGCCGACGTCTTCCAGTCGAACGGCGTGATCCACGTGACCGACGCGGTCTCCATGCCCAACTGACGACGGGCGCGGGGCGGCCGTTCCGCGGCCGCCCCGCCGCTCATATTGCGCCGGCCCTTGCTATTGTCCCGGAAAGAGCCCACCTGAGGCTTCGTCGATCTCTTGCGAAACGCTGCTGTCCCTTTGCATCGCGCACCGAGGTCCAAAGCCGATCCCATTCAGACCCGACAGGCCTCCCGGACTCTTTCCGGCGGTCAACTGCTAGCGGAGGTCCTGAAAATGGCTACCGGCACTGTGAAATGGTACAACTCCACCAAGGGCTATGGTTTCATCGCCCCCGATGATGGCGGCAAGGACGTTTTCGTCCACGCTTCGGCCGTCGAAGTTTCCGACCTGGGTTCGCTCAACGAAAACCAGAAGGTCTCCTACGAGATCGAGCGCGACTCGCGTTCGGGCAAGGAATCGGCCGGTCGCCTGAAGGCCGCCGAATAGTTTCCGACTGACGGAAGGGCCGGCCGCCGAACAGGCGCCGGCCCGACCTCCGTTCCCTTGTCCCCTGGAGACTACCGATGACCCCGCTTGCCGACATGATCCCCGCCATGAGCGACACCGACCTCAAGGCCCTGCGCGCCAACGCCGCCCGCCTGTCGGAATCCGGCTCCGCGGTCCAGATGAACACCGCCTCCGAAATCCTGCCCCTGATCGACGCCGAGACCGCCCGCCGCGCCGCCGCGCCGGCCTCGACGGTCAAGAAGGCCCGCGCCCCGGCCAAGAAGAAGGTCGTCCCCGTGACCGGCCACCAGACCGCCCTGCCTTCCAAGGCCGCCTGAGTTTCGACCGCGCGCCCCGCGCAAGCGGGGGCGCGCCGTTCCGCTGATCACCCCAGCGCCTGATCCAGATCCGCGATCAGATCCTCGACATCCTCGACCCCCACCGACAGCCGGATCAGGCTGTCCGTCACTCCGCCCGCCTCGCGCAGCTCTTTGGGCACCGAGGCGTGGGTCATGATGGCCGGGTGGTTGACCAGGCTCTCCACCCCGCCCAGCGACTCCGCCAGGGTGAAGACCTGCACCCGCTCCAGCACCTGTTTGGTCCGCGCCAGGTCGCCGTCGATGATCGCCGTGACCATGCCGCCGAAACGGCCGTTCATCTGCCGCGCCGCCAGATCGTGCTGAGGGTGGCTGATCAGCCCCGGATAGATCACCTTCGCGATCCCCTTCCGCTCTTCCAGCCAGCGCGCCACCGCCAGGGCGTTCTCATTGTGCGCCTTCATGCGCAGGCCCAGCGTCTTCAGCCCCCGGTTGGCGAGGAAGGCGTCGAACGGCCCCATCACGCCGCCGACCGAGTTCTGCAGAAACTTGATCTCCTTCGCCAGCTCCGGGTTCGCCGTCACCAGCGCCCCGCCGATGATGTCGGAGTGGCCGTTCAGATATTTGGTCGCCGAATGCATGACCACGTCGGCCCCCAGCTTCAGCGGCTGCTGGCTCCACGGCGTGGCGAAGGTGTTGTCGACCACCAGCAGCAGGCCATGGGCCTTCGCGATCCGCGACAGGCCGGCGATGTCGGCCAGCTTCATCAGCGGATTGGTCGGGGTCTCGGCCCAGATCAGCTTCGTCTTCAGCGTGATCGCCGCCTCGACCTTCGCCAGGTCGCTCAGATCGACATAGGCGAAGTCCAGTCCCATCGAGCGCCGCCGCACCCGCTCGAACAGCCGCCACGAGCCCCCGTACAGATCGTCGCCGGTGACGATGTGCGACCCGGCGTCCAGCAGCTCCAGCGCCGTCGAGGTCGCCGCCATGCCGCTGGCGAAGCCGAAGCCGTGGGTTCCGCCTTCCAGATCGGCCAGACAGGCCTCGAACGCCTCCCGCGTCGGGTTCTTGCCCCGGGCGTATTCATAGCCCTTGTTCACGCCCGGGCTTTCCTGGGCGTAGGTCGAGGTGGCGTAGATCGGCGTCATCACCGCCCCGGTGGTCGGGTCGGGCCTCTGTCCGGCGTGGATGGCGCGGGTCGAGAAACCCTGGCTGTTCTTCAGCGAACTCATGCGGTGTCCTGATCGATGCGGCCGATATTGCCGGCGTAGAATTCGGCCGAGCGGGCGAAGATCTCGGCCCATTCGGGGGGTCTGAACAGATGGCCGGCCCCGGCGATCACTTCAACCCGCACATTGACTTCGTGCTCCCTCAGGAAGCTGACCCAGGCCGCCGTATTGCGCGGCAGCACATGGGTGTCGTTCTCGGCCCGGATCATCAGCACCGGGATGCGCCGACGCGGGACGCGCGGCGTATAGACGTCGGTCCCCCCCGCCAGCCCGATCGCCGCCGCCGCATTGCTGTTGCCCAGCGCCCCGTCCACCGCGACATAGGATCCCAGCGAATAGCCGAACATCGCCGTCCGCCGCCGGTCCACCCCCCGCTCTATGAACCAGTCGATGGCGTGCTCGCCCACGTCCCGCCACGCCTCCATCATCCGCTCCGGCCGGATGCCGTCGTCCGGAAAGGCGTCCATGTAGAGCGGCGTCAGCACCTGATAGCCGTCCGCCGCGAACCGCATGGCCAGCTCGTGCCACGGGCCCCGGTTGGCGATCCGACCGCCCGAGCCGTGCATCATCACGATGGCCGCCCCCCGTCCCTCGCCGACGGGACGATAGTGGATGGCCCGGATCGCCTTGCCGTGGCTGTCGAAGGTCATTCCCTCATAGGTCGGCGCGGCGGCGGCCGCCTCCTGCGCCCGCGCCGTCGGGGCCAGGGCCAGTCCGGCCGCCGCGACCGCCAGAAGTCTACGCCGGTCCATGGTCCGCCTCCCCGCTCACGACGCGGTCCAGGAAGGTCCGCGTTCGCCCGAACACCTCGCACCAGGTCGCGCCGTCGAAGCCGTGTCCGTCCCAGTCCAGCGCCTGAACCTCCACCGCGGCGCCCCGTCGCCGCAGCCCCTCGCCCCAGCGCCGCGTCGAGGCCGGCGAGATGACCGGGTCGCGCCGGGCGTGGATCAGCAGCACGGGCGCCGCCCGTCCGCCGCGGCCCGCCTCGCCGACATCCAGACCCCCGGCCACCGAGACCGCCGCCGCCACGCCGTCCGCCTCCATCGCCGTCTCGCCGGACAGAAAACCGCCCAGCGAATAGCCCCACAACGCCACCCGATCCCGCTCCATCCCGGTCTGCGCCGCCAGGAAGGCCGCCCCGTCGGCCGCCGCGCCGCGCCACAGGCGCAGGTCCCGTCCGGTGCGCCGCTCCCGCCCGGGGGCCGCGTCATAGTAGTTCGGGACCAGCACATGATAGCCGCGCGAGGCCAGCTGGATCGCATGGGGATCGAAGGTCGCCGCATCGGCGGCCAGCCCTCTCGCGCCGTGCAGCAGCACCACCCCGGCCCCGTTCGGCCGCGCCGGGCGATAGATCAGTCCCCGGACCGTCGCCGCGCCGCTGGAATAGCTGGTCTGCTCCCGCGTCGCCGCGTGGGCCACGTCGTCGGCGCAGGCCGCCTCGACCGCCGGCGCGACGGGCCAGGCCAGTCCCAGGACGATCGCGAGGAGCCGGCCGCGCCCCATCGCCCTACCGGTTCAGGCTCAGATGGTTGATCAGGTCGCTGCGGGTGATCAGTCCGACGAAGGTCTCGCCGTCCAGCACGATGGCCACCCGGTCGCGATCGAACAGCGGGATCAGGGACTCCAGCGGCTCCGCCACCTGCACCGTGTCCAGGTCGCGGGTCATCACCGAGCCGACCGGCTTCTTGAACCGCTCCTCGCGGGTGATCTCGTCGGTGTTCATCACATGGACGATGTCGCTCTCGTCGACAATCCCGACCAGCCGCCCGTCGTCCATCACCGGCAACTGCGAGACGTCGGCCCCCTTCATCCGCTTGAAGGCGGTGTCGAGGGTGTCGTGCGGGCCGATCACCACCACGTCGCCGTTCTCGTATTTGCGGGTGATCAGGTCGGACAGGTCGCCGTGCAGCTCGCGCTCGCCCAGCCCCTGGTCGGCCAGCCAGGCGTCGTTGTAGACCTTGGACAGATATTTGGCGCCGGTGTCGCAGACGAAGGTCACCACCCGCTTCGGTTCGGTCTGTTCGCGGCACCAGCGCAGGGCCGCGGCGATCAGCGTCCCCGACGACGACCCGGCCAGCACGCCCTCCTTCAGCAACAGCTCGCGCACCGTGGCGATCGCCTCGGCGTCGGGGATCGAATAGGCCCGGTCGATCAGACTCATGTCGGCCGTGTCGGGCACGAAATTCTGCCCGATGCCCTCGACGGTGTAGCTGCCCTCCGGCCCCGGCGCGCCCTCGTTGACCAGCCCGGCCAGGGTCGATCCGACCGGATCGGCCAGGATGATCTCGGCCTTCGAGCCGACGCTCTTCAGATAGCGGCCGATGCCGGTGATGGTCCCGCCCGAGCCGATCCCGGCGACGAAGGCGTCGACCTTGCCGTCCATCTGCTCCCAGATCTCGGGTCCCGTGGTCCGGAAATGGGCCTCGGAATTGGCGTCGTTGGCGAACTGGTTCACGTAGAATCCGCCCGGGATCTGCTGCGCCAGCCGCTCGGCCATGTCGGTGTAATAGTCCGGATGCCCGTGCGGCACGTCCGAACGCGTCAGGCGAACATCCGCGCCCATCGCCCTGAGATGCTGAATCTTTTCCTTGGACATCTTGTCCGGGATGACCAGCAGCACCTTATAACCCTTGGCCTGGCCCACCAGGGTCAGCGCCAGGCCCGTGTTGCCGGCCGTCGCCTCGACGATGGTCCCGCCGGGCTTCAGGAACCCCTCCTTCTCGGCCGCCGCGATCATCGACAGGGCGATCCGGTCCTTGATCGAGCCGCCGGGGTTCTGGGACTCCAGCTTCAGGAACAGCCGGCACGGGCCGGCATCCATCTTCGTCACCTCCACCATCGGCGTCTTGCCGATCAGGTCCAGCAGCGAACCGGTCGGACCGGTCAGGACCGGGGCGGGGGCGAGAGACATTCAGACAACTCCACGGGGCTAGGCGCCGAAAGCTAGGCTCCACCCCTCTTCACGACAAGCCGCGCAAGTTTTCGCCTCCGAACAGGCGTGAAGCGCGTTATCTAGGATTCCAATGACCAAATCTCCCAAACGACCGGCCGCCGGCCTTCCCGACAAGGACACGCTCCTCGCCTACCTGCGCGAGGCCGGCTCGGCCGAAAAAACCGACATCGCCCGCCATTTCGGCCTCAAGGGCGGCGACCGCCGCGCCCTGCGCGAAATGATCCGCGAGCTCGAGGCCGAGGGCAAACTCGGCAAGCGCGGCCGCAAGGGCTTCTCCGAAGCCGGCGCCCTGCCGCCCGTCGGCGTCGCCGACGTCATCGAACGCGACGTCGACGGCGAGCTCTATGTTCGTCTGGTCGAGGCCTCGCCCGACGCGCCCCGCGCCATCCTCGTCCCCGACAACACCGGCAAGACGGGCGCCGCGCCGGGCCTCGGCGCCCGGGTCCTGGCCAAATTCTCGCGCGGCGAGGACGGCTGGGAAGCCCGCGTCATCAAGGTGCTCGACACGGACACCAACCGCGTCCTCGGCGTCATCCGAAAGTCCAACAAGGAGGTCCGGGTCGAACCCGTCGACCGCCGGTCGAAGGACGTTCTGCTGGTCCCCCACGCCCAGGGCGCCGACCTGCGGGACGGCGACCTGGTGCTGGCCGCCATCGAGAAGGGCGAGCAGCGCTACGGCCCCAAGCGCGGCAAGATTCTCGAGACCATCGGCCGCGAGGATGATCCCCGCGCCGCCTCCCTGATCGCCATCGCCGCCCACAATGTGCCGATGGGCTTCTCCGACAGGGTGCTGCAGGAGGCCGAGGACCAGGCCCTGCCGACGCTGAAGGGCCGCGAGGACCTGCGCGAGCTGCCGCTGATCACCATCGACCCCGCCGACGCCCGCGACCACGACGACGCCGTCTTCGCCCAGCGCGACGAGGACCCGAAGAACGCGGGCGGCTGGATCGTCTGGGTCGCCATCGCCGACGTCTCGGCCTACGTCCGCGCCGGCACGGCGCTGGATCGCGAGGCCCGCGAGAAGGGCAACTCCACCTACTTCCCCGACCGCGTCGAGCCGATGCTGCCCGAGGTCCTGTCCAATGGCCTGTGCAGCCTCAAGCACGGCGAGAACCGCGCCTGCCTCGCCGTCCGCATGGTCTTCGACAAGGACGGGCGGAAGATCGGCCACAAGTTCGTCCGCGGCCTGATGCGGTCCCACGCCAGCCTCAGCTACGAACAGGCCCAGGCCGCCATCGACGGCCCGGAGAACGGCGGCGGGACCGACGACGTCACCGGCCCGATCATGGACCTGATCCTCTATCCGCTGTGGAACGCCTACCGGGCCATGCTCAAGGGTCGCAACAAGCGCTCCCCGCTGGCCATCGAGAGCCCCGAGCGCAAGGTGCTGATGGACCCCGGCGGCGGCATCGGGACCATCGAGCCGCGCAAGTCGCTGGAGGCGCACCGCCTGATCGAGGAGATGATGATCCAGGCCAACGTCTGCGCCGCCGAGACCCTGGAGCAGAAGAAGACGCCCCTGCTCTACCGCGTCCACGACGCCCCCAGTCAGGAGAAGCTGTTCAACCTCGGCGACTTCCTCCAGACCATCGGCAAGCCGTGGAACAAGGGCGAGCCGGCCACCACCAAGCGGTTCAACAAACTGCTCGACGAAACCCGCGACACCCCCCACGCCGAGGTCGTCAACGAGGTCGTCCTGCGCACCCAGATGCAGGCCATCTACAGCCCCGAGAACATCGGCCACTTCGGTCTCAACCTCGACCGCTACGCCCACTTCACCTCGCCGATCCGGCGCTACTCCGACCTGATCGTCCACCGCGGCCTGATCCGCGCCCTCGGCCTCGGCAAGGACGGCCTGACCGACCGCGAGATCGCCGAACTGCCGGCCATCGCCGAACAGGTGACCCTCACCGAGCGCCGCTCCATGGCCGCCGAGCGCGCCGCCATGGACCGCTACATGGCCTCCTTCCTGTCGGAGCGGGTCGGCGCGACCTTCACCGGCCGCATCACCGGCGTGACCCGCTTCGGCCTGTTCATCCGGCTGGACGAGACCGGGGCCGACGGCCTCGTGCCCGTCTCCACCCTCGGCGGGGAGTATTTCCACCACGACGACCGCACCCACGCCCTCGTCGGCGAGCGCAGCGGCCAGCGCTGGACCCTGGGCCGCACCGTCGAGGTCAAGCTGGTCGAGGCCACCCCGATCACCGGCGGCCTCGTCTTCGAAATGCTGTCCGACCCCGCCCCGCGCGATCCCAACGCCCCCGCCCCCCGCCTCGGGGTGCGCAGCCGCGGCGGCGGCGACGGCTTCCCCAAGCGCGGCGGCGGTCGTCCCGGCGGTCCCAAGCCGCCCAAGGGCGGGCGCCCCTCCGGCGGCCTCAAGGGGGTCCGCAAGGGCAAGCGGCGGTGACCCACCCGTTCGACGCGGCCCAGGACCTGAAGGACGCGCCCCGCACCGGCGCGGCCCAACGCCCGAAGGACGCCGCGACCCTGATCCTCACGCGGGTCCGCAAGGGTTCGCCCGAGGTGCTGATGGGACGTCGCGCGCCGGGCCACGTCTTCATGGCCGCCAAATGGGTCTTCCCGGGCGGTCGGGTGGAGCGCACCGACCATTCCGCCGCCTTCGCCACCGATCTCGCCGAGGCCGACGCCCGCCGTCTGAACCGTGAGATGCCGCCCCGCCGCGCCCGCGCCCTCGCCCTCGCCGCCGTGCGCGAGACTTTCGAGGAAACCGGCCTGCTTCTGGCCGAGCCCGCCCCGCCGGCCTCCGTGGCCGGTCCGTGGCGCGAGTTCCGCGCCGTCGGCGCCCTGCCCGATCTGGCGGCGCTCCGCTACATCGCCCGCGCCATCACCCCGCCCGGCCGCAGCCGCCGCTTCGACGCCCGCTTCTTCATGGCCGACGCCTCGGCCCTCCTGCATCCCGAGCCCACCGCCGGTTCCGGCGAACTGGACGAGATCGCCTGGCTGCCGCTGGACAAGGCCCGCGCCGTCGACCTCCCCGCCATCACCCGCTTCGTCCTCGGCGAGGTCTCCGAACGGCTGGAGCATCCGCACCGCCCCCTGCCCTTCGTCCGCATGGTGCGCGGCAGCCATGTCATCGAGCATCAGGACTGACGATCCCTGATCCGGCTCCCTGGCCGATTGCTTGTCTTGCGCCCATGGGCTTCTCTCTCCATCGGAGGATGCCATGCGCCGGTTCGTAGCCTTGATCGCCGCCGTCGCCGCCGTCGCCGCCGGCCTGACCGCCGCGCCTGCGGCGGCCCAGACGGCGCCCGACCGGATCGAGGTCGTCAGTCGGCCGGACGTCCTGTTCTATAGCATCGAGGACGGCGGCCAGGGCCGGTTCCGGGACGGGGATGACGACTGGACCTTCCCCGTCACCCACGAGGACTATGTCATCATCCGCGACCTGCTGGAGCCCTACCGGGCCGAGGGCCGCGCCTGTGATGATCCGAAGGCCGAGGTCTACCGGGGCGGCTACATGCTCTGGCGGGATCGCCGGGGTTAGATCAGGCGCCCGAACGACAGCTTCTGCTACACCCCCGCCTTCGCCGCGAGCGGTCGGAACACCAACCTCGCCTTCCGGCAGATGAACGACTGGGCCCGCGCGCGCTGGACCCCGCCGCCGCGACTGCCGGCACCGACGACCATGACCCTCGTCTGGCGCTCCTGGGGCAACCGGCTCGTCGAGTGGACCCTGCCCCGCGGCGGAGAGGGTCGCCATATCGACCGCAGCGGCGCGGCCACGACCTTCCCCGTCTCGAAAGAACAGTTCGACCGCTTCCGGGAGATCTTCGCCCCCTATGAAGGGGTTCGTTTCGAGTGTCGGCGCGTCATCGCGGACGGCGCCTATGGCAGCGTCATCTGGTCCCAGCCGGGCCACCAGGACCAGTCCCTGAACTTCGACGCGGGCTGCGTCAGCGGCGACGCCGCCGACGTTTTCGTGCGGCTCGAACAGGCCGAGGCGCTGCTCGCCGCGATCCGCGACGGCGAGTGACATGGCCGACATCCCCATCACCCTGCGCCTGACCATCGCCGACCCCGTCCCGGGCGTCCGCTACAGCCTGCAGAAGGACGACGCCCCGTTCGAGCCGGTCACCGCCGAGGGCGCCTCCCTGTCCTTCGACGTCCCGATCCGCCTGTCGAACGACAACCGCGTCCTCGGCCCCTTCGTCCGCCGCGAGGGGCCGACCCGCCGCTTCGTCTATATCCGCATCGGAACCTCGGCCGGCGATCACGCCGGCGCGTGGAGCCGGCGCGCCAAGATCGACATCCACGACATCCCGCCCCTGCTGCTGGACCGGGCCCGCGAGGGCCAGACGCTCGAGGTCGTCCTGCCCGGCCGCGGCAAGGACGGCTCCCCGGCCTGCGCCACCGTCCGCCCGATCACATCCTGGCGCGCGCTTTGACCCCGGCCCCGCCCGCCGGTATGCCGACGGCATGAAACTCGAGGCCCCGTTCATCAAGCTGCCGTTCCGGTTCGACGCGGCCCGGATGCAGGAAGAGGTCGCGGCCTTCCCGGCCGAGGCCTGGGTGCGCCATCCCAACAATCTGGACGGCAACAGCGCCCTGCGCCTGATCACCGTCGGCGGCGGCGAGAACGACGACGTCGCCGGCCCCATGGCCATGACGTCCCACCTGAAGGCCTCGCCCTATCTGCAGCAGGTGCTGGCCCATTTCGGCGTGGTCTGGAGCCGCTCGCGCCTGATGAAGCTCGGCCCCGGCTCCACCGTGCCGATGCACACCGACATCAACTACCACTGGTACCACCGGGTCCGGTTGCACATCCCCATCGTGACGACGCCGGAGGTCAAATTCTTCTGCGACGACCAGGTCGTGCACATGGCCGAGGGCGACTCCTGGATCTTCGACAACTGGCGCCCGCACAAGGTCGAGAACGGCTCCGACATCGAGCGCGTCCACCTCGTCGCCGACACCACCGGCAACGGCCGCTTCTGGGACATGGCCTGGGCCGCCGCGAGTCAGGACATCCCGCCGCAGACCGTGCCCTACCAGCCCGGCGCCCGGGTCGGCATCGCCACCGAACAGCACAACATCTACCGCGTCATGCCGCCGTCCGAGGTCGACGACCTGCTGCGCGACCTGGCCGAGGAGACGGTCTCGCTCAAGCCCGGCGACGCCGGCGCCCAGGAGTTCGCCCGCTACCAGCGCGTCCTCTACGGCTTCCGCCAGGACTGGCGCCAGCTGTGGTCCCTGTTCGCCGACACCGACCGCGGCGTGCCCCACTACCGCAAGCGGCTGGAGATGCTGCTGCAGCAGGTCCAGGCCCTCGGCGACGACCTGCGCGTCCGATCCAACCAGATGCCGGTCCTGCGCGTCATCGGCCAGCGCATCGGCACCTATGCGGTGAATCCCGAGGTCGGCGCCATGGGCGCTCCGGCCGCCGGCGCCGGCGCCACGACCGCCGCCGCGCCCGCCGCCCGGCCCGTGGTGCGCACCCCCGACTACGACCGCCCGGTGATCATCGTCGCCGCGCCCCGCTCGGGCAGCACCGCCCTGTTCGAGACCCTCGCGGTCACGCCCCAGCTGCACAATCCCGGCGGCGAGGCCCACTGGCTGGTCGAGGGCTTCCGCATGTTCCTGCCCGGCGCCCCCGGCGTGGACTCCAACCGCCTGACCGCCGAGCGGATGACGCCCGAGATCGCCCTGGCCATGAAGTCGCGCCTGGCCGAGAAACTGGTCGACGCCGCCGGCGCCCCCGCCGACGCCGGTTCGGTGCGCCTGCTTGAAAAGACGCCCAAGAACGCCCTGCGCATCCCCTTCTTCAACGCCCTCTTCCCCGACGCCCGCTTCGTCTTCCTGTGGCGCGAGCCGGAGGAGAACATCTCCAGCATCATCGACGCCTGGCGCGCCGGCGGCTGGGTCACCTATCCGCAGCTGCCCGGCTGGGACGGCCCCTGGTCGCTGCTGCTGCCGCCCGGCTGGCAGGGCCTCAAGGGCAAGCCCCTTCCCGAGATCGCCGCCTATCAGTGGGCCACCACCAACCAGACCATCATGGACGATCTGGAGCAGCTGCCCGCCGACCGGCGTCACGTGGTCCGCTACAGCGACTTCCTCGCCGATCCCGCCGCCGTCATCCGCGGCGTCTGCGATTTCGCGGGACTGGAGTTCGACCCGGCGCTCGTCGAGCGCACCGGCGGCGACCTGCCCCCCTCGCGCCACACCCTGACCCCGCCCGAGGCCGGCAAGTGGAAGAAGAACGCCGCCGAGATCGAACCCCTGATCCCCGGCCTCAAGCCCCTGATCGACCGCCTCCGCGCCTTCCGCTAGCTCGCGGACGGTCGAGGTTCGTCACAGCGGACACGACGAGATCACAGCGAGCACGACGGGCGTCTGCCCGCCCGGCCATCGCGGGCCCTGGCCCGCCTTCGGGCATCCAGGCGTCGCCCTGACCGGCGGCGCGGGCCCACCAGTCCCGTCGTGCCCGTCGTGTCTCGTCGTGTCCGTTGTGATGAACCGACTCCGCCGACCAACCCGCCGGCCCGCCTACTCCGCGACCGGCCGCGTCAGGTCGAACTCGACCCGCAGGAAACGCCCGCCCGGCCGCCGCAGCTCATAGGCGAAGATCCGGCCCGGATGGACCTCCATGGCCCAGACGTTGGTCGTCGAGACCTGGGCCCCGCCGGCGATGAACTGATCGATCGACTCCTGGTCGACCGGGAATTCCTGCCGTCCCGCCGTGCCCGCGTCCGCCGTGTCGCCGCCGTACATGTGATAGCCGTGAATCACCCCCTGCTCGTCGCGGTGATCGTGCTTCAGCCGCAGCCCCGCCTCCGTCCGCGTCACGATCCAGCGCCGCGACCGGTCCTCGCCCACCGCGAACGGGATGCCGACCTCGCCGGGCATGCAGTCGCGCACCTGCATCACCAGCCGGCTGTTGCGAAAATCGGCGTCCGCCGGATCGGGCGTCGTCACCCGCCCCTCGAAGGTCTGGCCGCACAGGGCGTTCAGCCGCGCCAGAAAGGCGTCCTGCGGGTGGGCCGGCTCCGGCGCGGTGGCGCAGGCGGCGACAAGGGCGAGGACGGGGCCGAGCGCGGCCAGCTTGAGCGTTTTCATGCCCGCACCCTGACCCGGTCCGCCCTCCGGCTCAATGCGCATCTGGCGCGGTTGACTTCCGGACGCGCCTGAGTATGTTCCGCGCCTCTCGTTTCCAGCGGCTTTCGCCGTCGCAAAGGTAATTGTCCGATGGCCAAGCCCGCCTCCATCAAGATCCGCCTGAACTCGACCGCCGACACCGGCTTCTTCTACGTCACCAAGAAGAACGCCCGCACCATGACCGAGAAAATGGTTGTCAAGAAATACGACCCGGTCGTGCGCAAGCACGTCGAGTTCAAGGAAGGCAAGATCAAGTAAGTCCTTCGAACCTCGTCATCCTCGGACAACGAGCGAAGCGAGGCCGATCCGAGGATTCAGACGCCCGGTCGCAAGGCCGGGCGTTTTTCGTTGTCCGGCATGCTAGTCTGCGGAATGACCGCTCCCGAAGACGACCGGCCGGATGAGACCCCCATCCAGCGCGCCCTCCGCCTCAAACAGGCGATCATCGACGCGCGGCCGAAACCGCCCCGCGGCGGCCGTTTCCAGCGCGAACAGGCGGCCAGCATCGCCACCGGCAAGTCCAAACCCTGGATGAGTCGCTAGCCGCCCTCAGGCCGCCCGCGAGATGACCTGGTTGCGGCCATGCGCCTTGGCCTCGTAGACGCCCTCGTCGGCCCGCTTCAGCAGACCTTCCGGCGTATCCCCGGGGACGCTCGCGGCCACTCCCACCGAAACGGTGATGGTCAGCCCCTCGGCCCCGCCCATGATCGGGAAGGGCTGGGCCTCGATATCGCGGCGGATGCGGTCGGCCACCCGGGCGGCGGCCTCGAGGCTCGCGCCCGGCATGACCACCACGAACTCCTCGCCGCCGAGCCGGCACGGCAGGTCGATGGCCCGCACATTGGTCGCCAGCCGCACCGCGAACTCGCGCAGCACCTCGTCGCCGGCGTCGTGGCCGAAGCCGTCGTTGACCGCCTTGAAGTGGTCGATGTCCATGACCAGGACCGCGACGGGGTCGCCGCCCTGCCCGGCCCGCCCGACCATGGCCTGCAGCTGCCCCGCCATGTAGCGGCGGTTGTGCAGACCGGTCAGGGCGTCGGTGACCGCCATCTCGAGGCTGTAGTCCAGCTTCTCCTTGAGGAAGTCGGCGTAGCGCTTGCGCTTGATCTGGGTCCGCGCCCGCGCCATCAGCTCCTCGGCGTCGACCGGACGCGGCAGGATGTCGTTGACGCCCAGCTCCAGCGCCTTGAGCAGGCGCGGCCGGTCGGCCGGATCGACCACGGCGAGGATGGGATTGCGCCGCGAGGCCTCGCTGGACCGCACCTGGGCCACGAAGCGCAGGCCGTCGAATCCGCTGCTCGAGACGTTGACGATCATCAGATCGACCGGGCCGCGCGCCGCGATCAGGGCGGCCCCCGGATCGGCCTCGACCACCGGCCGGTGTTCGCCGGACAGATGGGCCAGCATCTTCCCGGACTGCAGCTCGTTGTCGTCGACGATCAGCACCCGGCCGCCGGAGCCGCGCAGCCGTCCGGCGCCGTCGGCGTCGACTCCCAGCCGCCGGCCGCTCTCCTCGCGCTCGCGCAGCTCGTCCATCACCGCCTTCAGCCGCACCAGCGACTTGACCCGGGCAAACAGGATCACGTCGTCGATCGGCTTGGTGACGAAGTCGTCGGCTCCGACGCCCAGTCCCTTGATCTTGTCCTCGCGGCCGTCCAGCGCGGTGACCAGCACCACCGGGATATGCCGCGTCACCGGATCGGCCTTCAGTCGGCGACAGGTCTCGAACCCGTCCATGCCGGGCATCATCACGTCGAGCAGGATGATGTCGGGCCGCTCGGCCGCCGCGATCTCCAGCGCCGTCGCGCCGTCCATGGCGGTCAGCACCTCATAGTATTCCAGCGTCAGCTTGGCCTCGAGCAGGCGGACGTTCGGCTCGACGTCGTCGACGACCAGAATGCGCGCCGTCATGGGACCAGCGCCTCGACCGGCCCGAGGTGTTTGCGGACCACCTCGAGGAAATGGGTCACCGAGATCGGCTTGGAGATATAAGCCTCGCAGCCCCCCTGCCGGATCCGCTCCTCGTCGCCCTTCATGGCGAAGGCGGTGACGGCGACGACGGGAATGTGATTCAGTTCCTCGTCGTCCTTCAGCCATTTGGTCACTTCCAGACCGCTGATCTCGGGCAGCTGGATGTCCATCAGGATCAGGTCGGGGGTATGCTGACGCGCCAGCGCGAGCGCCTGCAGGCCCTCGCGGGTCTGCAGGGTGTGATAGCCCTGGGACTCGAGCAGATCATGAAAGAGCTTCATGTTCAGCTCGTTATCCTCGACGATGAGGACCGTCTTCGACATCATCACCCGGCCTTTTCCGCTTCCTCGGAAGCGCGGTTGCGCAGAGGCTTTGTCGCCTTCTTCGAGCGCACTCTGGCCCCGCGTCTCTTAAGTTGACGTGAAGCGGCCTTGCCGGCGAAGCCGGCGATCAAATCGACGGTCGGCTGGTTCGTCACAACGAACACAAAGGCCCCACAAAGGGCACAACGAGACCGCGCCACATCACGGGTCCCGTCGTGTCCTTCGTGCCTCGTCGTGCCCTTTGTGATGAACCTTCCCTGATCCCGCTTCGCGGAAGGTGGATCGTTGATTCCGCTCCCCACCGCCGCCGCCGTCAGGCACAATCCGCCTCCGATGAAATCCATCTGCCGCGACTGCCTGCACGCCGCCGACGCCCAGGTCGAGCGCTGCCCGGCCTGCGACTCGCGCCGTATCGTCCGCCACGACGAGCTCTCCGCCCTCGCCATCGCCCACCTCGACTGCGACGCCTTCTACGCCTCGGTCGAAAAGCGCGACCGGCCCGAACTGCGCGACCGGCCGGTCATCGTCGGCGGCGGCAAGCGCGGCGTGGTATCGACCTGCTGCTACATCGCCCGCCAGTACGGCGTCCATTCGGCCATGCCGATGTTCAAGGCGCTCAAGGCCTGCCCCGAGGCCGTCGTCATCAAGCCAGACTTCAGCAAATACGTCGCCGCCAGCGAGGCCATCTTCGGGGCCGTGCGCGAGCTGACGCCCCTGGTCCAGACCCTGTCGCTGGACGAGGCCTGGATCGACCTGTCCGGCACCGAACGTCTCAACGGCGGCCCGCCGGCCTTCCAGCTGGTCCGGCTGCAGAAACGGATCGAGAACGAAACAGGCCTCACCGTCTCCATAGGCCTGGCCGCCAACCGCTTCCTCGCCAAGGTCGCCTCCGAGCTCGACAAGCCGCGCGGCTTCTCGGTCATCGGCTCCGAGGCCCAGACCCTGCTGGCGCCGAAACCGGTCGGCGTCCTGCCCGGCGTCGGCCCGGTGTTCCGCAAGACCCTGCAGAGCGACGGCTACGCCACCGTCGGCGACCTCGCCGCCGCCGACGTCCGCGACCTGGTCAGACGCTATGGCGAGACCGGCCTGCGCCTGCACGACCTCGCCCACGGCCGCGACGCCCGCGCCGTCCGCCCCGAGCACGAGCGCAAGGGCATGAGCGCCGAAACCACCTTCAACGAGGACCTCACGGCCGCCGAAGACCTCGAGGCCGAGCTCTGGCCCCTGTGCGAGAAACTGGCCTCCAAGGCCCGCCGCGACGGCGTCGCCAGCCGGGTCGTGGTGCTCAAGCTGCGCCGCACCGACTTCAGGATCGTCACCCGCCGCGTCACCCTGGCCGAGCCGGTCCAGACCGCCCGCGCCCTGTTCGCCGCCGGCCGCGAGCTGATGGCCCCCGAACTGGGCCGCCCCTACCGCCTGATCGGCATCGGCATGGGCGACGTCCACGACGCCGTCGACGCCCCCTCCGCCCTGTTCGACTCCCCCGAGGCGAAGACCCTCAAGACCGAAACCGCCATCGACCGGCTGAGGGCCAAATTCGGCGCCGGGGCGGTGGTGGCCGGACGCGCGCTGAAGGGATGAGGCTCCCGAGCTCGCTGGTTCATCTCAACGGTCACGGCGAGAAGCACCACGAACACGACGGGAGCGCGCCTTCCGCTGCCTTCGCGGGCCTTGCCCGCAATACATTCACGGCGTCTCCCTGACGGGAGCCGCAGGCCCTCCGGCCCCGTCGTGTTCGTCGTGCTCTCGTTGTGTTCGCCGTGATGAACCTCGGCTCCCGCAGGCCCATGACGCTGTGCTGACAATCCGCGAAAACATCGCCGGATTGTGGAGGCGTTCCGCCGCCTTTTCAGCCGCTTGGCCGAATCCAGAAGCTATCTTCCATCCGGATAAGCCGGCGGGCGTACAATCCTTCGTTTCGATCCCGACCGGTCTTTGACAATCGAACCACCCATCACGCCGCTCCAGGCGCGAAGCCGATCCCCCCGGCCGCCGATGTAGACCGTGCCGACTCTGCCACACCGAATTTCGGCGCCCACCCTGCCGACTCTGCCGACTCCGCCACACCGTTTTTTTCCAGTCCGGTCAGGTGACCCCCGACCGCATCGACGCCGCCCTTCCCTCGCGCTAAACCGCCCCCACATCCCCATCAGGAGCTTCCCATGACCGTCGCCGCCCGCCTAGCCGAACTCGGCATCCAGCTGCCGGAGCCCGCCAGCGCGGTGGCCAACTATGTGCCCTTCGTCCAGACCGGGAACCTGCTCCACATCTCCGGCCAGCTGTCCAACGACGCCTCGGGCGGGATCAAGGGCACGGTCGGCGCCGACGTCTCGCCGGAACAGGCCAAGGACGCCGCCCGCCTGTGCGGCATCAACCTGCTGGCCCAGATGTCGGCCGCCCTCGGCGGCGATCTCGAGCGCGTCGTCCGCGTCGTCAAACTGGGCGGCTTCGTCCAGGCCGCCGGCGACTTCGAGGCCATCCCCGCCGTCATCAACGGCTGTTCCGACCTGATGGTCGAGGCCTTCGGCGACAAGGGCCGCCACGCCCGCTCGGCCGTCGGCGTCTACAAGCTCCCGCTCGGCTTCGCCGTCGAGGTGGACGCCATCGTCGAGGTGCGGTGACCTTCACCCTCCGCGTTCACGACCGGGTCGCCGACATCGGCCGCGAGGCCTGGGACGCCTGCGCGTCCCCCGCCGGCGACCCGTTCGTCTCCTTCGACTTCCTCGACGCCTGCGAGGCCTCCGGCAGCGCCGTCCCCCGCGAGGGCTGGGCCGGCCGCCACCTGTCGCTCGAAGACGAAACCGGCCGCGTCCTCGGCGTCATGCCCCTCTGGCTCAAGGGCCACAGCCAGGGCGAATACGTCTTCGACCATAGCTGGGCCGACGCCTACGAGCGCGCCGGCGGCCGCTACTATCCCAAGCTGCTGGCCGCCGTACCCTTCACCCCCGTCACCGGCCCGCGTTTCCTCGCCCATCCCGACGCCGATCTCGCCACGGTGCGGCAGGCCCTGCTGCAGGGGGCCCTGGCCCTGACCGAACGGCTCGGCGTCTCCTCCCTGCACGTCAACTTCCCGAGCCGCGACGACTGGACCGCCATGGGCGAGGCGGGCCTGCTGCAGCGTCAGGACATGCAGTACGTCTGGCGCAACGACGGCTATGCGACCTTCGAGGACTTCCTCTCCGCCCTCTCCTCCAGCCGCCGCAAGACCATCCGCCGCGAGCGCCGCGAGGCCCGGGCCGGGCTCGACATCCGCGTCCTCACCGGCGCGGACATCTCCGAAGCGCACTGGGACGCCTTCTTCGCCTTCTACATGGACACCGGCTCGCGCAAATGGGGCCGGCCCTATCTGACCCGCGACTTCTTCAGCCGCCTCGGCGCGACCATGGCCGACCGCATCGCCCTGGTCATGGCCTTCCGCGACGGGACGCCCATCGCCGGAGCGCTGAACCTGATCGGCCGCGACGCCCTCTACGGCCGCCAGTGGGGCGCGCTGGAGGAGGTGCCCTTCCTCCATTTCGAGCTCTGCTACTACCGGGCCATAGAGTTCGCCATCGAACGCGGCCTGTCCCGCGTCGAGGCCGGGGCCCAGGGCGAACACAAGATCGCCCGCGGCTACCTGCCGACGCCGGTGTATTCGGCCCACTGGATCGCCGATCCGGCCCTGCGGGCGCCGGTCGCGGACTATCTGGCCCGCGAACGGCCCGCCGTGGACGCCGAGATCGCGGTCATGGCGGCCGAACTGTCGCCCTTCCGCAGGGGCGGCTGATGGCTCAGGCGCGCTTGTCGCCGATGAACCAGCCGGCGATCCAGCTGACCACTCCGGTGACGATGGCCGCGCCGACGCCGGCCCACAGGCCATCGACCACGAACCCGCCCAGCAGCACCGCCACCAGCCCGATCACCGCCGCGTTCACGACCAGCAGGAACAGGCCGAAGGTGATCACCGTCAGCGGGAAGGTCAGGATGGTCAGGATCGGCCGCACGATGGCGTTGGCGACCCCCAGCAGGATCGCGGCCAGCAGCAGGGTCGGCGTATCGCTGAACGCGACCCCGGGCACGACCTGCGCGGCCAGCCAAAGGGCCAGGCAGGTGACGAGAAACTGGACGATGAAACGCAGCATGGACGACTCCCTTTGGACCTTGACCATAACACCCGAACGCCGCCGGGGCTCCCCACTTCCCGCCCCGGCCGCTAGCCTTGCCCGAACCCGCCGGAGCGCCCCATGACCCTTCACGCCCCCTACGACCCCGACAATATCTTCGCCAAGATCCTGCGCGGCGAGATCCCCGCCGTGAAGGTCTGGGATGACGACCACATCCTCGCCTTCATGGACGTCTTCCCGCAGTCCGAGGGCCATGTGCTGGTCATTTCGAAGACCTCGACCGCACGGACCCTGCTGGAGATGGAGCCCAAGGCCCTTGGCCGGCTGATCGGGGCCACCCAGCGCACCGCCCGGGCCGTGGTCAAGGCGCTCGAACCCGAGGGCTTCCAGATCATGCAGTTCAACGGCGAGGCCGGCGGCCAGACCGTCTTCCACCTGCATTTCCACATCATCCCGCGTTGGGCCGGCCGCTCCGTGAAGGGCCACGGCCACGCCCCCATGGCCGAGCCGGAAACGCTGCGCGCCCTCGCCGACCGGATCGCCGCCGCCCTCGATTGACCCGGGGCCGCGCCGTCCGCATAAGGGCCGCCGTCACGACGGACGCCGGTTTAGCTCAGCTGGTAGAGCAGCGGTTTTGTAAACCGAAGGTCGCGGGTTCGATTCCTGCAACCGGCACCAGTCCGCTCAGCCGCCGGGGCAATTCCGCGCCCTGTGCAGCCGGGCGAACCTGTCGGCCGCGTCCGGACCGAACAGCACCGGGTCGGACGAATGAGCGTCCTCGATCACCGCGAGGATGGCGTCGATCGCCTCTTCCCGGCTCGGTCTCTCGCCCGCGACCAGCCGCTCGAGCAGGTCGGGCAGACGATCTCTCCGTTCCTGCGCCTCCGCCTTCAGCCCCCTGGCGCTGGGCCGGACCATCTCCGGGGCCCGGAGCGATCGCGGCCTCGGCGTCTGGAAATCGATGAAGACGCCGGCGGCGGGCGGGAACACCGGCGCGTCAATGATCGCCGGCGGTGCGCCTTCCGGCGACAGACCGCCGAATGGGATATCGAGCGCGTCGGCCGCCTGCAGCTTTCCGCAACGCCGACACCGGTCCGAACCATGGCGCTCGGACCAGTAGAAGTCGTGCCTGCAAAGCAAAGGTTTGAGCGGCGACAGCATCGTGGACTCCCCGGACAGCGACGATTCGCCGAATCGGAAAGGATTTGTCAACCATCGTTCGCCCGACAGGGGTATCAGCCGCCGCCGAGCGCCACCGCCAAGCGATAGGTGATCAGGGCCGCCAGATAGGCCAGTCCGAACATGTAGACGACCATCACCCACATCCATTTCCAGGAGTTGGTCTCGCGCTTGACCACGCCGAGGGTCGCCACGCACTGCGGCGCGAAGACGTACCAGGCGAGGAAGGCCAGTCCGGTCGCCAGCGACCACTGGCCGGCCAAGGTGGTGGCCAGCACGGCCGTGGCGCTCTCAGGATCGGCCACCGCGTAGACAGTGCCGAGGGCGGCGACCGCCACCTCCCGCGCCGCCATGCCGGGGATCAGGGCGATGACCATCTGCCAGTTGAAGCCGATCGGCGCGAAGATCGGCTCCAGCGCCCGGCCCATCATGCCGGCGAAGCTGTAGTCGATGGCCGGCGCGGTCGCGCCCTCCGGCGGATAGGGGAAGGTCGACAGGGCCCAGATGAGCACCATCAGCGGCAGGATGATCCGGCCCGCCCGCTCCAGGAAGATCCGCGCCCGGAGCCACAGATTGAACAGCACGCTGCGCAGGTCCGGCGCCTTGTAGGCGGGCAGCTCCATCATGAAGGGCTCGACCGCCCCCCGCCAGAAGATGCGCCGGATCACGAACGACACCGCCAGAGCGCTGAGGATGCCCGCCGCGTACAGGCCGAACATCACCAGCCCCTGCATGTTGGCGAAGCCCCACACCGTCTGGTTCGGAATGAAGGCGGCGATGATCAGGGTGTAGACGGGGATCCGCGCCGAACAGGTCATCAGCGGCGCCACCATGATGGTGGTCAGCCGGTCCCGCTTCGAGTCGATCACCCGCGCCGCCATGATGCCGGGAATGGCGCAGGCGAAGCTGGACAGCAGCGGAATGAAGGCCCGGCCGTGCAGCCCCGCCCCGCCCATGATCCGGTCCATCAGGAAGGCCGCCCGGGCCATGTAGCCGAAGTCCTCGAGCACGATGATGAACAGAAACAGGATCAGGATCTGCGGCAGGAACACCAGCACGCTCCCCACCCCCGAGATCAGGCCGTCGACGATCAGGCTCTGGAATATGCCGTCGGGAATGGCCGCCGCCACCGCCAGGCCGAGCGCCCCGAGCGCGGCCTCGATACCGTCCATCAGGGGGGTCGCCCAAGTGAAGACCGCCTGGAACATGACGAACAGCAGAGCCAGCAGGATCACCAGCCCGCCGACCGGATGCAGCAGCACGGAGTCGATCCGCCCGGTCAAGGTGTCCGGCCGCTCCGGCGGCTGGACGCAGGCCTTCATGATCCGCTCGGCTTCGCGGGCCGCGCCGCGCAGGGCGTCGGCGTCGGGCGCGATCCAGCCCATTTCAGCAGTCGGGGACGGGCTCCCGGCCGCGGTTTCGATCGCGGCGACCAATTCGGCGATGCCGCGCCGGCGGGTGGCGGTGGTGGTGACGACCGGAACGCCCAGCTCGGCCTCCAGCCGCTCCAGATCGATCCGCAGCCCCTGACGCTGGGCGATGTCGTACATGTTCAGGGCCAGCACCATCGGCCGGCCGACCGCCTTCAGCTCCAGCGCCAGCCTCAGCACCAGCCTCAGATTGGTGGCGTCGGCGACGCAGACGATTACGTCGGGCGGGACCTCGCCGGCCAGCCGTCCCAGCACCGCGTCGCGGGTGACCTCTTCGTCCGGGCTGCGCGCCCGCAACGAATAGGTGCCCGGCAGATCGAGCACCGAAAGCGTCCGTCCGTCGGCGGTCCGGATGAAGCCTTCCTTGCGCTCCACGGTGACGCCGGCGTAGTTCGCCACCTTCTGGTGGGAGCCGGTCAGGGCGTTGAACAGGGCCGTCTTGCCGCTGTTGGGATTGCCGACGAGCGCGACCCGCGCGCTCCGAACCGCCATGTCCATCAGGCGGGGACCCGTCCGGCGTCGGCCGGGGCCTCGACGGTGGCGAACACTGCCTCCATCCGGACGATCAGTCGGGCGGCTTCGCGGCGGCGCAGCGCCACCCGCATGTCGTCCACCTTCATGGCGATCGGATCGCCGCCGACCAGTCCCTCGTGCAGCAGTTCAATCCGCGCGCCCTCGACGAAGCCCAGCTCCAGCAGTCGACGCTCCAGCTCCAGCGCATGCTCGTCGTGATGGCAGTGATCGCCGACCTTGACGATGACGCCGCGATCGCCGGGGCGGGCCAGGCTGAGGGGAATGGTGTCGGACATGAGGCTCACGCAATGGCGCGAACGGACGCGCCTATATGACAGTGATTATCAGGTGCGATAGTGGTCCGTCCACCCTGTCGAAGGGTCGCAGGCGTTGTCGGCGGCGCGGGTTGCGCTATCACTGTCCCGCCACGGAGACCCCCATGAATCGTTTTGTGCTGATCGTTCTCGCCGGCCTTGGCCTCGCGTCCTGTGGCCAGGGCGACAACGACGCCGCCGCCCCGCCGCCCCCGCCGCCGACCCCGGCGGAAAAGGCCGCCCTGCTCGCCGCCCTACCTTCGCCCTGGGCCGAGGCCGACCTCGACAACGGCCGTCGCGTTTTCGCCCGCTGCCGCTCCTGCCACACCATCACCGAGGGCGGGCCGAACATGACCGGCCCCAACCTGTACGGCGTGTTCGGGCGTCAGGCCGGCGCTCACCCCGACTACAACTATTCGAACGCCGTCAAACAGGCCGGTTTCATCTGGGACGGCGAGCAGCTGGACCACTGGCTGGAGAATCCGCGCACCTTCCTGAAAGGCACGAAGATGAGCTTCGCTGGCATCCCCGACGCCACCGACCGCCGCGACGTGATCGCCTTCCTGAAGGTCGAGACCGGCTACACGCCGCCCGCCCGGCCCTGACTATTCGGCCGCGATGGGCGCCGGGTCGTTGGCCGCCGCTTCCTTCGCCTCCCATTCCTCGATCTTACGGGCGGTGTACTCCGGCGACTTGGTGAAGCGGGCCAGCACCCCGTAGATCACCGGCACCACGAACAGGGTCAGCAGGGTCGCGAACATGGCCCCGGCGAAGATGACAACGCCGATGGTCTGGCGGCTGCCGGCCCCGGCCCCTTGCCACAGCACCAGCGGCAGGGCCCCGAATGCGGTGGCGATCGAGGTCATGATGATGGGCCGCAGGCGCAGGGTGGAGGCCTCGATGATGGCGTCGTGGATCGACCGGCCCTGATCGCGCAGCTGGTTGGCGAACTCGACGATCAGAATGCCGTTCTTGGCGGCCACCCCGATCAGGATGATCAGGCCGATCTGGCTGTAGATGTTCAGGCTGGACCCGGCCATGACCAGGCCGAACAGCCCTCCGAAGGCGGCCAGGGGCACCGTCAGCATGATCACCGCCGGCGTGATCCAGCTCTCGAACTGGGCCGCCAACACCAGGAAGACCAGCAGCAGGGCGAGGGCGAAGGCCCAGCCGACGGCGCTGCCCGCCTCCTGCTGATCCCGCGCGGCGCCGCCCCACTGGATGGTGGCCACGCCCGCGGGCTGACCCGCGGCTTGTTCGCCCAGGAAGGCCATGGCGTCGGCCAGGGTGGTGCCGGGATTCAGATCGGCGCTCAGGGAGATGCTGCGCTGGCGATCCAGCCGGCGGCGATCGGGCGTGTCGCCCGAGGTCTCCGTCGTGACCACCGCCGACAGTGGCACCAGCTGGCCGCTTCCGGTCGAGACGTACAGGGCCTCCAGGTCGCCGACCGAGCGGCGGTTCTCGAGGTCGGTCTGGAGGATGACGTCATACTCCTGCCCGCCCCGGATATAGGTCGTCGCCCGGCGCGAACCGAACATGGTCTGCAGCGTCCGGCCGATCTCCTGCGAGGAAACCCCAAGGGCGGCCGCCCGCTGCGGATCGACATCGACCAGCAGGCGCGGCGCGTTGGGCTCGTAGTCGAGGCGGGGGCGCGAGAAGCCGGGGTTCTGCTGGGCGGCGGCCAGGATCGGCTGGACCCACTCGAACATGTCTTCGTATTCCGCCCCGGTCATGACCATTTCGATCGAGTTGGAGTTGCCGCCGCCGCGCTGGAAAGCGCCCGGAACGCTGACATTGACCTGGGCGTCGGTCTGGCCACGGAGCTTCTGGTTCAATTCCTGGGCGATCTCGTCGGCCGAACGGCTGCGCTCGGACCAGTCCTTCAGGGTCAGGACGGCGTTGCCGGAGTTGAAGCTCCCGCCGCCGAAGCCGGGCGCCGAGATCAGATAACTCTCGACCTCGCCGGACTCCCGGTATTCCGCCAGGATGGGCTCGAGGCCCAGCATGATGCGCTTCGTATAGTCGAAGCCCGCGCCCTCGGGCCCCTGGACCCGGCCGACGATACGGCCCCGGTCTTCCGGCGGCACCAGTTCGCTCGGCAGGGTCAGGAACATGGCGCCCGCGCCGGCGGCGACCAGAACGATCAGTCCGACCACGCCGCCGACGGCCGCCCGACGGCCGAGCAACATGGTCAGCGAGTTGCGGTAGGAGTTCTTCAGCGCCTCCATTCCGCGGTCGACCCGCTGCGCCACCCAGCCCGAGCCGGAGGCGGGGCGGAGGATCTTGGAAGCGAGCATCGGCGACAGACTGAGCGCGAGGAAGGCCGAGAAGGCCACGGCCGCGGCGATGGCCGCCGCCAGTTCGACGAACAGCCGCCCGACATAGCCGGGCAGGAACAGCAGGGGTGCGAACACGGATAGCAGCACGACCGTGGTGGCCACGACGGCGAAGAACACCTGCCGCGCCCCGCGCTCCGCCGCGACCAGCGGGGGTTCGCCGTGATCGATGCGGCGCTGGATGTTCTCGGTCACCACGATGGCGTCGTCCACGACCAGCCCGATGGCCAGCACCAGGGCCAGCAGGGTCAGCAGATTCAAAGAGAAGCCGAGCGGTGCGAGGATGATGAAGGTCGACAACAGGCAGATGGGGGCCACGATCGACGGGATGAAGGCGGCCCGCAGGGTGCCGAGGAAGACGAAGTTCACCAGCGCCACCAGCGCCAGGGCGATGCCGATGGTGATCCACACCTCGTCGATGGCGTGGGCGGTGAAGACCGAATTGTCCGATCCGACGACCAGTTCTGTCCCGTCGGGAAGGCTGGGCCGGACCTGCTCCAGCATGTCCCGCACGCCTTCGGAAATCGCCAGGTCGTTCGACTGGGCCTGACGGGTGATGGCCAAGCCGATCTGATCCAGTCCGTTCCCGCGGAACAGCCTGCGCTCCTCCTCCGGAGCCTCTTCGACCCGGGCGATGTCGCCGAGACGGGTGACGTAGGCGGTCTGTCCCTGCAAGGCGCCGCTCGACGAGGCCCCGGCGACCGCGCCCCCGGCGCCGCGCGTGCTGATCGGCAGCTGCCGGAAATCCTCGGCCAAAGCGTAGTTCCGGGCCACCCGCACGGTGTAGTTCTTCTCGCCGGAATCGAGCGCCCCGGCCGGCAGTTCGACGTTCTGGCTGGTCAGGGCGGATTCGACGTCGGTCACCGTCAGGCCGCGCGCGGCGAGGGTGGCGGGATCCAGCCAGATCCGCATCGAATAGCGCTGCTCACCGTAGATCTGGACCTGGGCCACGCCGGGCACGGTCGCCAGCCGGTCGAGCAGATAGCGGTCGGCGTAGTCGGTCAGGGCCAGCCGGTCCATCTCGCTGGAGCGGAGGAACAGGATCATGATCGGCTGGCTGTCGGTGTCGGCCTTGGCCACCTCCGGCGGATCGGCCTGGTCCGGCAGGCTGCCCATCACGCGCGAGACACGGTCGCGCACATCGTTGGCGGCGCTGTCGATGTCGCGGTCGAGGGAGAATTCGATCCGGACGCTGGAGCGGCCGTCTCGGCTGGTCGAATTGATGCGTTCGACGCCCTGGATGCCGGCGATGCGCTGTTCGATGGGCTCGGTGATCCGGCTCTCGATCACCTCGGCCGAGGCGCCGGCGTAGCTGGTGTTGACCGAGACGATCGGCGGATCGACGTCCGGCAGCTCCCGCACCGGCAGGAAGAAGAAGGCCGCGGCCCCGATCACGCACAGCACGATCGCCGCCACGGCGGCGAAGACGGGACGCCGTACGGAAACGTCGGACAGCATCATTGGGCGGCGCCCGCCCGGCGCGCCGGCGCGCCGGCCACAGTCACCGGCGAGCCCGGCTGGATGCGGTTCAGGCCGGTGGCCACCACCCGGTCGCCGGCGTTCAGCCCGGACAGGATCTCGACGAAGCCGTTCTCGACCGATCCCGCCTCGACGTTGAGACGCTGGGCGGTCAGGCCCCGCTCGCCGGGCGCGATGCGGAAGACGAAGGCGCTGTCGCCCTCGTACTGGACCGCGGCCTCGGGCACGGCGAGCCCCTGGCGGACGCCCTGCCTTACGGCCACGCGCATCGACATGCCCGGGCGAATGCGGCCGCCGGGGTTGGGAATCTCTGCCCGGGCCGTCGCCGACCGGGTCTGTTCGTTGACCCGGGTGTCGATCAGGGCGATGCGGCCGGTGAAGGTCTCGCTGCCCAGGGCGTCGGCCGTGGCGACGATGGGCACGCCCGACCGCAATACCGACAGGTACCGCTCGGGCAGCGGGAAATCGACGCGGACCACGCTGATGTCGTCAAGGGTGGTGATCACCGCGCCCGGGCTGATCAATGTCCCAGGCGTCACGCTGGTCAGGCCCAGAACCCCGGCGAACGGAGCCCGGATCAGGCGGTCGCCGCGGCGCGCCTGGGCCGCCGACAGGCCGGCCCGCGCGGCCTCGAGGGCGGTCTCGGCGTTCTCGGCGGTGACCTGCGGCGCGACGCCGCGATCGGCCAGTTCGCGATAGCGGTCGTACTCGCGCTGCGCCTGGGCCACCCGCGAGCGCGCCTCGATGATGTCGGCGTCCTCTTCGCGGGCCTGCAGCTCGACAAGGGGGGCGCCGGCGGCGACCCGCTGGCCGTCGGTGAAGAGAACGCGGGTGATCAGCTCGCTCGTCGAGGAGGTGATGTTGACCGAGCGCCGGCCGCGCGCGACGCCCAAGACGCGAATTTCGTCGGAGAACTCCCGCGGGGCGACGACGGCCTGCGACACGGCTTGGCCGCGCCCGGCGCCGGGGCCGCCGCGTCCGCCCGGCCCGCCGCCCTTTTCCTCCCCCGCAAAGGCGATGCGCAGGATCACGGCCACGACCATCAGGGCGAGCAGGACGGCGGCGGCGGCGAGGAAGAAGTGACGCTTGATCACGCGGGGCTGGCTCCGGGCAGGGACGAGCCGACTTAGCGGCTCCCGCCGTCGACGCAACTGGTGTCTCTGCAACGTGCGGTGTTTCTAAATCCGTCGGTGCGAAGACGGGATCTTCTACGCCTCAGAAGCGGCGCCAGATGCCTATCACAGGTCCGCTCGCCTCCGGCGTCTCCCGCCCCGCGACCGTCTGCCGCCAGCCGGCCTGGACGCTCCAGTCGCCGAAGTCCCGAACCACCGAAGTTTCCACCGACAACCAGCGCGCCAGGCCGCCTTCGGTGCGTCCGCCGAAGGCTTGGGCCAGCACCATCCAGTCGTCGCCCAGATGGGCGCCCGCAGTCGCATCGACCCGGGTTTCGTCGGGAAGTCCCTCGCGCGTCCGGCGGGCCAGCTGAAGCTCGACGAAGGTCCGTGGCAGAACGGGGCCCCAGCCTTTGTGGAAAGACCGCCCCAGCGAGGCGCGCACCTCCCAGTCGCGCTCGCCCTGCCCTGGGGCCGCATAGCCCGCGTTGCGCCCCTCCCCGCCCGCCGCATAGCCCGCGTAGAGGCTGAAGGCGGCGCTGTCGTCGCGCCAGGCCTGCCAGCTGATTCCCAGCTCGATGGGGCCGCGTCCCTCGAAGTCGACGAAGGCGTCTTCGCCGGATTGCCAGTCGCCCTTGAACCGGACCGTCAGCCGATCGGTCAGTCCGTATTCCGCGAACGCCCCCAGAGAGGTGTCCCTTCGCTCCGCCGGGAGGTCGGCCGGCACGCCGTCCGGGTCGAAACCGCGGTCGGCGGTCATGTGCTCGAGCTTGAAGATGACCTGGCCCTTGCCTTTCGGCTGGTTCCACGCGCCGGCGAAGGCGGGCGTGGCGAGGGCCGCGACCGTCAGTGCGATCAGCAGCCCCCCGGCCCGGTTCACACGTCGTAGCCCGGCGATTTTCGATCGAGCATTCGCAGCGCTCCCGGCCATGCGAGGGCCGAGACGAAGCCGATGCCCTTGCCCTGTTCGCGGGTCTCGGCCTGGGCCGCCTCGGGGGCCATCAGCACGTGCTCGCGACCGACCGACAGGGCCGCCACCTGCTGGGCGCAGGCCCGCTCGAGGAAGAACATGCCGATCCACGCCTGCGCCGCCGTCTGCCCGACCGCCAGGGTGCCGTGGTTGCGCAACAGCATCAGCGGCTTGTCGCCGAGGTCCGCAACCAGCCGCTCGCGCTCCTCATGGTTCAGCGCCAACCCCTCATAGCCGTGATAGGCGACCTGATGCTGCAGCAGGCAGGCGTTCTGGCCCAGCGGCAGCAGCCCCTCCTGCTGGGCCGCCACGCCGACGCCGGCGACCGTGTGCAGATGGATCACGTAATGGGCGTCTTCCCGCGCGCCATGAATGGCGGAATGGATGGTGAATCCGGCCGGATTGATGAAGCTGGTGGTGTCCTGGACGATGTTCCCGTCCAGATCGACCTTCACCAGGCAGGAGGCGGTCATCTCCTCGAAATACCAGCCGTAGGGGTTGATCAGAAAATGCTTCTCCGGTCCCGGCACGCGCGCCGAGATGTGGGTGAAGATCATGTCGTCCCAGCCGTGCAGGGCCACCAGACGGTAGAGCGCGGCCAGTTCAACGCGGGCATTCCACTCCGCCTCCGAGACCCGGGATTTCAGAGAGGCGGTCGCTCCGTCGGCCATGGTCCGTGTCCTTGAAGTTGCGTTCGGCGGCGCACGCTCGCGCCCGGCGGGGCCGACGTCAAGATTCAGCTTCCGTTAACCCTGCCTTAGCGGCCTGCCGCTAAGCTTGGATCAGCCGAATCGTCGGCGCGCCGGAGACGCCCTTGACCGTCGCTCAGCTTCGCTCCCCGCCTCTCGCCTCGCCGCCGGCCTATCCGGAGCTGCTGGCCCTGGCGCGCAACCCCAGTCCCGATGCGCGCGAACGGCTGCTGCTCGGGGTCATCTCCCTGTGCGACGCCCGTCCGCCGTCCGGCGAACTGTCGCCGGTGCTGGGCGAGATCTTCCTGACCCTGGCGCGGCAGGCCGAGCGCGAGGTTCGCAAGGTGTTGTCCCTGCGCCTCGCCGAGGCGGACTGGGCCCCGCCCGCGCTGATCAACATTCTCGCCCTCGACGAGTTCGAGATCGCGCGCCCGGTGCTCGCCTCCAGCCCCCTGCTGCAGGACGACGACCTGCTGCGCGTCCTGGTGGAGGCGTCGCTGGAGCACCAGATCGAGGTGGCCCGCCGCCCCCGCCTCGGGGCCCGGGTCGCTGACGCGATCATCGACCGCGGCGAGCCCGCCACCCTCACCGCCCTGGCCTTCAACCGTACCGCCGAGATCAGCCTCGACGGCCTTCGCCGCCTGGTCGAACAGTCCCGCCGCGTGGCCGCGCTGAGAGGGCCGCTGACCCGGCATCCGCGGCTGACCGAACAGCTGGCCGAACAGATGTACCTGTGGGTCGGCGAGGCCTTGCGCCAGTCGATCTGCGCCCGCTTCAAGGTCGACGAGACGAGGCTGACTCCGCTGATTGAACAGGCCGTCTACGATGCCCGCTCCGGAACAATGCAGCCCGCGGCGGCCAACGATCCGGATCGCGATGAGATGGAGCGGCGCCTCGTCGCCAAGCTCCAGGCTGCCGGTCAGCTCCGGGCCGGCTATCTCGTTCGCGCTGTTCGCGAGCGTCGTCTCGGACTGTTCGTCCATGCCCTGGCCGCCCTCGGGGGTTTCTCGATCGCCCAGGTCCGTGAGGCCTTGGCCGCTCGCAGCCCGGAGTCGCTGTACTACGCCTGCGCCGCGGCCGGAGTGGACCGCGCGGTCTTCCCGGCCCTGCTGACCGAAGTCCGCCTGCTCAACGACGGACCGCCCGGCGATGCGGGCGCCCCGGTCTGGACGCGGGGCGCGATTTCGCCGGCCTCGGCGGCCCGGTCCTTCCGCGCCCTCGTCAAGGGCTGATCATCGCGCGTTTGACTTCGCCGCCGGGCTCGGCTTGCGTAGCCGCGTGACCCAATCCGACCTTCGCATCGCCTTCGCCGCCTCGGACCGTCCCGAGGCCATGGCGGCCCGCGACCGATTGGTGGCCCTGTACGGCACCGTGGATCCTGCAACGGCCGATGTCATCGTCGCTCTCGGCGGCGACGGCTTCATGCTTGAGACCCTGCACGCCAACCTGCAGCGCCGCACCCCGGTGTTCGGCATGAACCGCGGCTCCGTCGGCTTCCTGATGAATGACTACAACGAAGAGGGCCTGCCCGAGCGGCTGGCCACGGCTGGACGGGCCGTCATACACCCGCTGCAGATGGACGCATGGACGGAGGGCGGGGCGGTGCAGAGCGGCCTTGCGATCAACGAGGTGTCCCTGCTGCGCCAGACCCGGCAGAGCGCCAAGCTGCGCATCACGGTCGACGACCGCGTGCGGCTGGAGGAGCTGTCGTGCGACGGCTGCCTCGTCGCCACCGCCGCGGGGTCGACCGCCTACAATCTGTCGGCGCACGGGCCGATCATACCGCTGGACGCCCGGGTGCTGGCTCTGACGCCGATCAGCGCCTTCCGGCCCCGACGCTGGCGCGGAGCCCTGCTGCCGCACACCGCCAGGGTCACTTTCGATGTCCTCGAGCCCGACAAACGCCCGGTCAGCGCCACCGCGGACAGCTTCGAGGTCCGCCGTGTCGCCCGGGTCGAGGTCCGGGAACGCCGCGACATCGCCCTGACCATGCTGTTCGACGCCGGCCGCTCCTTCGAGGAGCGCGTGCTGGCCGAACAATTCGCCTCCTGAGGGCGTGCACCGGTTCTTAAGTCTGTCCTGACACCATGCGGGTGTTTCGTCTTCAGGAGCCCCTCGTGAGCAATTCCGCCCAGGTCATCCGCCCGCCCAATACGCTGCGCCTCAAGGTCGGCGGCGCGTTCGGCGGCATCGACGCCAGCGCGATCGCCAAGGCCGAGGAAGCGCTCAAGGCGATGTCCTCGCAATTCGGCGAATGGCTGCAGGACGAGATCGTCAAACTGGACAAGGCCCAGACCGCCATCCGCGAACGGGGCTACAATGCCCAGACCGCCGAGGCCCTGTATTTCCGCGCCCACGATCTGAAGGGACTGGGCTCCACCTACCAGTACCCGCTGGTCACCCGCCTGGCCGGATCGCTGTGCAAGATGATGGACGACCCCGCCAAGCGGATGGCCGCGCCGCGGGTGCTGATCGACGCTCACATCGACGCCATCAAGGCCGTGGTCCGGGACCATATCCAGACCGACGACCATCCGACCGGCCGGGCGCTGGCCGAGTCTCTCGAAGCCGGGGTCGCCGACCACCTCGGCTAGGCCCCTCCGACAGATCGCCTGAAGCGCCCGCCCATCGGCGGGCGTTCTCAATTCGGGGTCAGGCCGCCGCGCCGACCACGGCGCGGGCGGGCACGGGCTCCTGGTCCAGCCGCTCCATCAGATAGGCGAGGTCCTCGCGCGGGGCGTTCGGCCGCTGGGTCAGGAAGCGCTGCAGCATCTGCTGGCGGAAGTCGTCGCCCGCGGTGTCGGCGCCCTCGGCCTGGAGCGACCGCCAGGTGTCCACGCCGGCCCGGAAGGCCTGGAACAGGCGGGGCGGCAGGCCCGCGCGGTCGTAGATGGCCTTCAGCCCCAGCGGACCGGCGTCGTGGATCATCAGCCAGGCGCGTGGATGGGGGGTGCCGGCCAGTTCGGCCATGCCGTATTCGAACAGCGCCATCTGACCTCGCGCCAGGGCTCTCAGCAGCAGCGAGCCGGTCAGGGCCCGACGGGCGTTGAGCCCCGCCGTGAAGGCCGCCAGATCGGCGTGGTTCGAGGCCTGGTCGACCAGATCGATCGTCGCCCGTTCGCGGGCGAAGGCGGCCAGCCGAATGGCGGTCTCCGGAGCGACGGCGTGGCGCGTCACCAGATGCTCGCGGACGGCATCGGAGGCCAGCTCGACGAGCCGCTCGGTCACCGACAACGGCAGAACCTGGCGGTAGGCGATGGCGGCGACGATCTCGGGCGAGGTTCCGAAGCGATCCACGCAGCGCCCCAGCGCGGCCTCGGCGATATCGGCGTTGTCGTTCGCGGCCAGCGTTCGGACAGCCTGTTCGCACCCGAGCTCGGCCACCGCCGCCGCCACGTCGCGTCCGACCACGGGGCGCCCGGCCACGGCCACCTGGCGCAACGCCGAGCCCGCCTGAACGATCTCGATCAGATCCTCGTCGGTGAAGGCCGGCGAGAAGCTGATCAGCGGCAGGGCGACGCTGTCGACGTCCGCCGCCAGCACCCGGGCCACATCGCGCGGAATCAGATCGGAGGACTTGAGGGTCACGGCCATGGCCCGGCGCACCAGCTCGGCCGCATCGTGGGCCAGCATGCGCAGAATCTTCTGGGCCGCCTCACGCTCCTCCGGGGTCAGCTCGGCCTTTTCCATGCTGCGGCACAGCTTGTGCGCGGCGGCCGCCCGATCATCGTCGTCGGTCGCCTTGATCAGGCGGCGGATGTCGGTCTCGGTGAGTCGGGCGCGGTAGGCGGTCATGATCGGCGCTCTGGGTCAGGCGGTGCCGGACAGCATTGGCCGGTCATCCCTAACGGGCGGTTTACCATCGCCGGATTCGCGGTCAGACGCTCGACCTGCCTTCAGGCGCGAACGCCCCGCCGAAGCCGCCGCCCTTTCCGTCTCCGTCCTGACCCAGCAGGAGGGCCAGCAGACTCTGGTCCTGCTTCAGCCGGTCCAGCCGGGCGGCCAGCATCTGGTCCCGCTCGGACAGCGGCGGCGCCGCGGGCGTCGATCCCGCCGAAGCGGCCGGGGCCCCCTCGCCCGCGTGACGCTGGAGATTGGCGTGAACCTCGGCGACCGTGGCCGCCCGGCCATCACGATAGAAGATCGAGCGGTTCGCGGACGCCGCTGCGGGGAAGATAGCCGCCGCGCTGGCGCCCGGCCGGCGCTCCATGGCCTCCATCAGCTGGGCGGCGCCCGCCGGTCCGAGGAAGTGGGCCGCATACAGGTCGCCCGCCCCCGGCTCACGCCCGGTCCTTCCGCGCAGATAGGCGGCGTTGGAGGCGGTCAGCTCGGCCGCCATGGTCGAGGCCGCCTGGGGGTCGAAACGCAGATCCAGGACGACGTTGCGCGCCGAGCCGTCCACGCGCCATCGGCCGTCCGACCCCCTGTGGATCAGGTCGGCGTACTGGCCGTAGCCGTGTTTGGAACCGTGAGCCTTGACCGTGCCCAGCCAGGTCTGCTCGATGAACTGGAACAGGCCGGCGGCGGACGAGGTCCGGGCCCTGGCGGCAGGGTTCATCGCGCTCTCGCGCCGCGCCGTCTTGATCAGAAAGTCCGCGTCCACGCCGGTGGCGTTCGAGGCGCGCCGGATCGCCGCCTCGACTCCGCCAGAGGATGGAATCGCTTCGATGTTCATACCCATGACGCTGCGGCTTCGTGGTTAATCAAATCCTAACATGCCGGACGCCGTCCACAGACGCTTAACCTTTGCCGCACGCGAGCGCTCATGTCGGTTTCATGGCGAAGCTCGCCCAAAACTTGCCCCAAGGTAAGTGCTCAACTTGGCCGTGGGACGCTGCGGGGGCGGCGAACGACAGGGATGAACGGCCATGATGATCAGAACCGCGGGCGGCCCCGGACTGGTGAGCCCCTTCGACTACAACGAGCGCCGGACGCCGCGCTTCACCCGCACCACCTGGATCGCGCTGGCGATCGTGGCGGCCGGCCATGTCGGGGCGGGCGTCGCCCTCTACTATCAAAGGTTCGAGATGGCGCTGCCGATCGAGGACGAGCCGCCGGTCACCACCATCACGATGCTCCCCCTGCCCAAGCCGAAACCGCCCGAGCCCCTTCCCGCGCCCGCCCAGCCGCAGGCGCCGAACACCCTGATGAACGAGCTGCCGGCGCCGCCCACGACGGACAATGTGGTGAATATCGTCCAGGGCGAGACGGTCACGCAGGGCACGACCATCAGCACGATCGTGAAGGCCCCTGATCCGGTCGAGAGCGCTCCGGCCGTGACCACCCCGCCCCGCCTCCCCGCCGTGATCACCAATCCGAGCTGGATTCGGCAACCCTCCGCGGAGCAGTTGATGCGCGCCTATCCGGACAGGGCGCTCAACGCCGGGGTCGGCGGGCGGGTCACGCTGAATTGCCTGGTTCAGCCCAACGGCCGGGTCGCCGACTGCAACCTGACCGGGGAAACGCCGGGAAGCTACGGTTTCGGCCGGGCCGCCGAGGGACTGGCGCGGTATTTCCAGATCAGCCCCCGCACCGTCGACGGGGCGGCGGTCGGGTCGCGGGTCAACATCGCCATCCGCTTCAACCCGCCCGCGGACTGATCAGCCGAACCTGAGCGGGTCGAGGGCCGCGGCCTCCTGAACGGGGGTACGGCCCTCGATTCCGTCGGCCACGACCTCGGCGACCAGGGGGCCGAGCAGCCAGCCGTTGCGGCGCGGCGCCAGCGCGAGGAACAGGCCCGGCTGACCCGAGGCGCCCGCAAGCGGCAGGCCGTCGGCGACGGCGCCGCGAACCCCGACCCGGGTCGGGCCAGCCTCGGCCTCCAGGCCGAGCAGCGCCAGACCGGCGGCCACCCGCGTCCGGGCTTCCTCGGGATCGGGTTCGAGATCGCGGCGGCCCGGCTCCATGGTCGCGCCGATGACGACCCCGCCGGCGGCCGGGGCGGCATAGACGCCCGGCGCGCGCACCACCCGGCCGGGCCCTTCGACCGCGACCTGGGTCAGCTGACCGCGGATCGGCTGGATCGCCTCGACCATGGCCGCGACCGACGGCGGCAGGCCGTCGATGGCCCCGGCGGCGCCGGTGGCGAGCACCAGCGTCGGGGCGAACCAGTTACGGCCGTCGTCGGCCTCGACACGCCAGCGGCGGGCGTCGCCGGTCAAGCGCGCGACCCGCCCCCTGACGACGCCGACTCCCGGTGCGCGGGCCAGGGCCGTCAGGGCCGCGCCGGGCTCGATGCGCCAGTCGTCGGGCGTGATCAGGCCGTTCCGGGTGGCCCGGGCCTCGAAGCCGAGTTCCCGCAGACGCGCCAGCGCCTGGGCCGCCTCGGGGCCCCGCCATTCGGCGCCCTCGCGATGCAGGACCAGACCGTGGGCTTCGGCGAAGGCGGGCCAGAGGTCGCGGGCGCGTTTCAGCAGGCCGGCCTGTTCAGGCTTGAGGTCCTCGAGCAGGGACTCCAGCGCGGGCGCCAGCATGCCGGCGGCGACGGAGGAGGCATTCGGCCCGCCCGGGTCGATCACGGTCACCGCATGCCCCCGTCCGGCCAGTTCGGCGGCGGTGCAGAGGCCGAGCACGCCGGCGCCGATGACGATCACATCCGGGGAAGAAGTCACGGGCGATCAGATCGACCGCCCGTGAGTCTTTTGCAAGCGCCCAAACGGGTCGGCGGGCTATTCGGCGGCGATGGCGGCGGCGCGACCCTGCTCGATCCGGACGGTCAGGGCGGCATGCTGGTCCCACAGGGCGCGGGGCAGGCGATCGCCGAACTTCTCGTAGAAGGCCGGGATCAGGGCGGCCTCCTCGGCCCAGACCGCGGCGTCGACATCGAGCAGGGTCGAGAGGTCCGCCTCGGTCAGGTCGAGGCCCGACAGGTCCAGGGACTCGCGGGTCGGGACGCGGCCCACCGGAGTGTCGACAGCGGCGGTCTCGCCGTCGAGGCGGCCGGCGATCCACTTGAGGACACGGGCGTTGTCGCCGAAGCCCGGCCAGACGAATTTGCCGTCGTCGTTCTTGCGGAACCAGTTGACGAAGTAGAGGCGCGGCAGCTTCGCGGCGTCCGTGCGGTCCTTCATCGACAGCCAGTGGGCGAAGTAGTCGCCCATGTTGTAGCCGCAGAAGGGCAGCATGGCGAAGGGATCGCGGCGCAGCTCGCCGATGGCGTTCTCGGCGGCGGCGGTGCCTTCCGAGGCGACCGACGAGCCCATGAAGACGCCGTGATCCCAATCGAAGGCCTCGGTGACCAGCGGCACGGCCGAGGCGCGGCGGCCGCCGAACAGGATGGCGTCGATCGGCACGCCCCTGGGGTCTTCCCACTCGGGGGCGATGGTCGGGCATTGATGCGCCGGGGCGGCGAAGCGGGCGTTGGGATGGGCGGCGGGTTCGCCCGACGACGGTTCGTGCGGCTGGCCCTTCCAGTTGGTCAGACCCTCGGGGGCTTCCTTCGTCAGGCCTTCCCACCAGACGTCGCCGTCGGCGGTCAGGGCGGTGTTGGTGAAGACCGTGTTGGTGGCCATGGTGGCCAGGGCGTTCTGGTTGGTGTTGCGGCTGGTGCCGGGGGCGACGCCGAAGAAGCCGGCTTCGGGGTTCACGGCGTAGAGGCAGCCGTCGTCGCCGAAGCGCATCCAGGCGATGTCGTCGCCGATGGTCTCGGCCTTCCAGCCCTCCAGGGTCGGCTGGAGCATGGCGAGGTTGGTCTTGCCGCAGGCCGAAGGGAAGGCGGCGGCGACGTATTTGGCGCGGCCCTTCGGATCGGTCAGCTTGAGGATCAGCATATGCTCGGCCAGCCAGCCCTCGTCGCGGGCCATGATCGAGGCGATGCGCAGGGCGTAGCATTTCTTGCCCAGCAGGGCGTTGCCGCCGTAGCCCGAGCCGTAGGACCATATCTCGCGGGTCTCGGGGAAGTGGACGATCCACTTCTCCTCGTTGCAGGGCCAAGGAACGTCGGCCTGGCCCTCGGCCAGCGGCGCGCCCAGGGTGTGGACGGCGGGGACGAAGACACCGTCCTCGCCCATCAGATCCAGCACCGGCTGGCCCATGCGGGTCATGATGCCCATCGAGACGGCGACATAGCCGCTGTCGGTGATCTCGACGCCGAGGGCGCTGAGCTCGGACCCCAGCGGGCCCATGGAGAAGGGCACGACGTACATGGTGCGGCCGGCCATGCAGCCGTCGAACAGGCCGTCGAGACGCTGGCGCATCTCGGCGGGGTCGGCCCAGTTGTTGGTCGGGCCGGCGTCGGCCTTGTCGGCCGGGCAGATGAAGGTGCGGCTCTCGACGCGGGCCACGTCCTTCGGATCGGAGGCGGCGTAGTAGCAGCCGGGGCGCTTGGTCTGGTCGAGTTCGCGCAGGGTGCCCTTGCCGATCAGGTCGGCGACGATGGCCTGTTTCTCGACCTCGGAGCCGTCGCACCAGTGGACGCGGGCGGGCCTGGTCAGGGCGGCGATCTGCTCGACCCAGGCGACGAGACCGGCGTGGCGGGTCGGGGCCGGGTGCAGACCCGGGATGGCGGATGCGGTCACTCGAACTCTCCTGACGTCTGCCCGGCGATCTGCCGCCGCCGTGGCGCTCCCTTGCGTGCGATCACGCAATGTTTCAGTGGGAATGACATTGAAGCGGACGCAAGGTCAACCGCTGCACGTTTCAACCTCCCGCGAGCCGCGCCCGTCGCCTTCGCTGCATAATTCCGGTCGCGGCGGGGCCCGGTGCGGGGTATCGGAGCCGCCATGCAGACGATGGACCCGATCCGCGCGACTCCCGGAGCCGCCCTCGCCTCGCCCGCCGTGGCGAGGAACACGGCCCCGATTCTGGCGGTGCTGAAGGCCCATCTGCCGGCGCGGGGGCGGGTGCTGGAGATCGCCGCCGGGTCGGGCGAGCACGCCGTGGCCTTCGCGGCGGCCCTGCCGGGGCTGGAGTGGACGCCGAGCGATCCGTCGGGCGAGGCGCGAGCCAGCATCGCGGCCTGGGCGGACCAGGCGGGCCTGGCCAATCTGCGGCCGCCGGCGGCGCTGGATGTGCTGGACGAGGCGACCTGGCCGGAGGGGCCGTTCGCGGCCCTGGTCTGCATCAACATGATCCACATCAGCCCGTGGGCGGCGACGGAGGGGCTGATGCGGCTGGCCGGGCGGGTGCTGCCGGTCGGCGGACTGCTGGCGACCTACGGGCCCTACCGGGAGGCGGAGGTCGCGCTGGCCCCGTCGAACGCCGCGTTCGACGAGAGCCTGAAGGCGCGGGACCCGGCCTGGGGGCTGCGGGAGCGGGAGGCGGTGGCGGCGGCGGCGAAGGCCGAAGGGCTGGCCCTGACCCGGCGGGTGGAGATGCCGGCCAACAATCTGATGCTGCTGTTCCGGAAGGCAGGCGGATGAGCCTGTCGAGGAGGTACGAGGGCGCGGAGCCGGTCCGGCTGAACAAATTCATGGGCCAGTCGGGCATCTGTTCGCGGCGGGAGGCGGATGCGCTGATCGCGGAGGGGCTGGTGTCGGTGGACGGCGAGGTGGTGACGGACGCGGGGCGCAAGCTGCAGCCGGGGCAGACCCTGACGCTGAGCGAGCGGGCCACGGCGGCGCTGGCCGAGGGCGTGACCATCGTGATGCACAAGCCGGTGGGCTACGTTTCGGGCCAGCCGGAGCCCAACAAACTGCCGGCGGTCCGGCTGGTCACGGACAACAACCGGGTCGGCGAGGGGGTGACGCCCGCGGACGAGGTCTCCCTGCCCCCGATCGGGCGGCTGGACGAGGATTCGCGGGGCCTGCTGCTGCTGTCGTCGGACGGGGTCGTGGCCAAGGCGGTGATCGGACCGGAGTCGGACCTCGACAAGGAGTATCTGGTCCGGGTGGCCGGCGACGTGACCGAGAAGAAGCTGAAGATCCTGCGCCACGGCCTGATGCTGGACGGGCGCCAGCTGAAGCCCGCCTATGTCAGCCGGATGGAGACGCAGCGTCTGAAATTCATCCTGCGGGAGGGGCGCAACCGGCAGATCCGGCGGATGTGCGAAATGGTCGATCTCGAGGTCACGGATCTGATCCGGGTGCGGATCGGGCCGCTGAAGCTGGACAATCTGCCGGAGGGCAAGTGGCGGATGCTGACCGCGGAGGAACGGGCGGCGCTGGTCGGGGGCGGACGATAAAAAAACAGGGGGTGCAGAGTCGGCAGAGTCGGCATCGCCCGGTGAAAAACGAGGTGGCAGAGTCGGCAGAGTCGGCAAACGCCGGAGAGCGGGAAGCGTACGATCCCTGTGGCGGGGTCGGGAGAGCTGCGATTGTCAAAGACCGGGCGAGGCGAGGTCTCGCGGAAACGGCCCGATCATAGCCGGCGCTCGCCCTGCGGCGGGTTCATGACGCTGCCGTCGTATCGGAGTTGAGGGAAAACAGCGGGTTGGGTCTAAAAAGTGTGAGGGCTGGCGGCGGATTTGCAGCGCAGCAATCTCCACGCCGTCAGGCTGGGACATAGGTCAGCCGGATCGCCTCGCCGCCGATCCGCTCATGGCCGACGAGGCGCAGCGGCGGGGTGGGGCCGGCGAAGAACGGCGCCCCCTGCCCCAGCACGACGGGGTGGAGGTAGAGGCGGTATTCGTCGATCAGGCCGAGTTCGGTCAGGCCCCGCGCCAGGGCCGGACCGCCGACGTGGATTTCGCCCTCGAGTTCCTGTTTCAGGCGACGGATCACGCCCTCCATGTCGTCCGAAACGAGGGTGGCGTTGGGGCCGACCGAGGTCAGGGTGCGCGACACGACCCATTTGCGTTCGGCGCGCCACGCCTGCGCGAACTCGCGCAGATCCGGGGTCCAGTCGGGATCGTCCTCTTCCCAGTAGCGCATGATCTCGTACAGGCGGCGGCCGTAGACGCTGCCGGTCGCGGTGCGCACCACGTCGATCCAGTGCCGGAAGAGCTCTGGATCCGGCGCGAATTTGTCGTGGTCGACGTAGCCGTCCAGCGAAACGTTCATGTCGAAGACGAGACGGGCCATGCGGCTGTCCCCGCGCCTAGGACGCGGCCAGTTCCGGGCGCGCCGCCTCGGCGGCCCGGAACGGCTTCATCTGGTCCTCGAGCGCCCGTTTGAAGGCCGGGCGGGCCTCGGCGCGGGCGACATAGTCGGCGAGGGCGGGGAAGTCGGCGACTATGTCGGTGTGGCGCAGGTCGCGCAGCACATGGGTCATCAGGACGTCGGCGGCGCTGAAGCGGTCGTTGGCGAACCATTTTCGGTCGCCCAGCGCGGTCTGGAGGTCGGCGAGCCGCTGGCGCAGGAAGGCCTCGGCCTCGGGCCGGCGCGCCTTCGCCCAGGCCTTGTCGGCGTGGAACAGGTCGATGACGGCCAGTTCGGCGACGAAGGGTTCGACGCTGTTCATGGCCGCGAACAGCCAGGTCATGACCATGGCCCGGCCGGCGTCGTCGGCGGGCATCAGGGCGTCGGAGTTCTGGGCGATCCACAGGACGATGGCTCCGCTTTCGAACATCTCGACCTTGCCGTCGCTGTAGGCCGGCACCTGGCCGAACGGCTGCCGGGCGCGATACGCGGGCGTCGACTGGTCCTCGAAACCGATCAGCCGGTCGTCATAGCCCAAGCCGGCCTCTTCCAGCGCCCAGCGCACGCGGAGGTCCCGGACCGAGCCCTGGGCGAAGGGCGGCACCCATTTGAAGGCGGTGACCTGGATCATGGCGGGGCTCCGGCGTTCTGCGGTTGACTTTTTACGTTGATATCAACATATCTCGAGCCGTGTCAAACGTGGCTGTTCCCTTCCAGACGACCCTGCATGTGCGCGATACCTGCCTGTGCTTGCACGCCCAGCGGGCGGCGCGGGCGCTGGCGCGACGGTTCGACGGGGCCCTGAAGCCGGCGGGGATCACCAGCGGCCAGTTCTCGTTGCTGATGTCGCTGAACCGCCCGGTTCCGCCGACGATCGGCGCCGTGGCCGAGGTGCTGGTCATGGACCGCACCACCGTGACCGCCAATCTGAAGCCGCTGGAGCGGCGGGGTCTTGTGACGCTGGGCGTCGATCCGGACGACCGCCGCGGCCGCCGCGTGGCCCTGACCGACGCCGGCCAGGCCGTTCTGGCCGAGGCGACGCCGATCTGGGTCCGCGAACACGCGGCTATCGAGACTGGGCTGGCCGGCGGGGGCGAGGCCCTGCGGACAGGTCTTCGCTCCCTCGGCTGACCCCTACCTTCCGGCGTCGGGGGCCGGGGCGAAGTCGACGCGGCGCAGTTCGCGGATCGCGTCGCCCGCCGCGTCGCCTTCGACCAGCTCATAGCCCATCAGGGCGAACACCCGCTGGCCGAGGAAGATCGGGCGGGCGTTTCCGTACCAGTCGACGCACGACGCCCGGCAGCCGTCGTCGGCGCTCGCTCCCGGCGTGGCGTCGAGATGGCCGAAGTCCGACAGGATCCGGTTCTGACGCTGCAGGAAGCGCATCTCGGCGGTCCACTGGTTGTCGGTCAGCCGCATGACCGGCAGGCCCAGCAGGCCGAAGGTCGGCCGGGCGGGATCCGGATCGGGCCGGAAGAAGAAGCCGTGGCTGCGCGACTCCGCCTGACGGGAGTTGGGCACGGTGAAGCCGAAGCCGAGGTAGGGGATGGCGTTTGAGGTCAGGTCGACGGTGGTGAAGACGGTGTCGCCGTGGCCGCCGACCAGCAGGGCGTCCTGACCCATCTGTTCGATGCGCTGAACGCCCGTGTCGACCTGGAAGGTGAAGGGGTGTTCCTTGCCGTCGAGCCGGGCCGCGATCAGGTGCGACACGCCGGAGTTCCGGGTCCAGTTGTTGAGGCTGTAGAGCAGCCAGCCGTTGACGAAGCGGTTGTGGCCGATGCCGACGTATTCGCCGCCGGGCATGGAGCGGTAGTCCGAGGCCGGCGCAGCCGCCGAGCCGTCGCCGAAGAGGCTGGTCGGAAGTTGCAGCAGAGCGGGATTGCCGGCCGCGAACTCCGGCCCCCACATGGCGTCGCCGCCGGAGAGGTCGGTCACCAGGATGTCGAGACGGCTGTTGGCCGCGTCTGGGTTGAAGGAGAACTGGTCGACCGGCGCGCCGTCCACCTGGACCGCGGCCGGACGGCCGCCGTCCAGCGGGATGCGATACAGGAAGCGGCGATCGCCGCCGTCCTCGCTCCACGACCAGGCGGGGGCGACCCAGACATAGACGGCGTTCTGGGAGACGAAGAAGGTCCGGCCGGCGGGCCCCAGCACCACCGTGGCCTCGCAGGCCAGTTCGGCCGCGGTCAGGTCGCAGCGGCTGACCGTGTGCATGGCCTCGACCGAGCCGGCGCCCTCGGCTTTCACCGGCGCGGGCAGGTAGACCTCGCGGGCCTGGGTGATGGGCCGGAACGCGGGCTTCTCCTGGCCCGGGGTCCAGCGGCTGAGGCCCGGCATGTCGGCGAGCGGGTCGTTGCCGGAGCGGTCGAAATACAGCGGCGTATAGACCACCAGCCGGTCGCCCACGACGCGCGAGGCGTAGTTGCGGCTGGAGTAGTAGTCGGCGGACTTCAGATGGTGGGAATCGAGGAAGGCCAGCGAGCCGTCCGAAGCCATGCGGAAGCGGTTGATCTCGGTTCCGCCGCGTCCGTAGCTGAAGCCGACCACGACGATCAGGTCGCCCCTGACCAGCATCTCGTCGTACCAGTCGCCGGACGGGTCGACGCCGGGCGGGAAAGCGTCGATGAAATCGACCGGCTTCAGGTCGCCGGCCCCGGTGGAGACGGTGAACAACCGGCCGCGGCGCAGGATCACCAGGTGGTCGCCGACGACCTTGACAATGCCGCCCTCTTCGACGCCCGCAATCTGGTTGTTGGTGATCGAGGGGTTGGCCGGGTCTGGGGCGCGGTTTGCTGTGACCACCATGTCCGCGACTTCGGCCGCGGCGCCGCTCGGCGGCGGCGGCGGCGGCGGCGGCGGGGCCATGGGCGGCGGCGCGGGCGGGGGCGGCGGCTCCAGGGCGATGGCCAGACCTGCCTCGGGGTCCGGCATCAGGAAGCGCAGCAGCTCGGCCTCGGAGCGGAAGTTCGGCATCCCGTCCTGCGCGAAGACCGCGCTCCCCGACGCCCCCGCCCCGACGACCGCGATCACCGCCGCCGCCAGCCAACGTCCCGGTCCTGCCCGCATGATCCCCGCCCCCTGTTTCAACCCATAGGAGCAGAGGTTGGCAGGATCGGCAAACCCACGGAATCTGACGGGGCCGTCAGTGCGCGAAGGCCAGCATCCACACCGCCATGGCGATCATCATCAGGTTCTCGGTCAGGGAGACGAAGCCCAGCGGGACGTTGCTGGAGCCGCCGACGCAGGCGCATTTCAGCTCGCGTTTGTCGACATAGACGGCCTTGAACACCGAGACCGCGCCGATGCCGCCGATGAACAGGGCGACCGGGGCCGACAGCCAGGTCAGGGCGCCGGCCAGCATCAGCACGCCCGCGCCGAGCTCGGCGAAGGGATAGATGTAGCCGTAGGGCACCCAGCGCCGGGCCAGCAGGTCGTAGTTGAGGAACATGGTCGAGAATTTCTCGACGTCCTGCAGCTTCAGCATGGCCAGAAGGCACATGGCCACAGCGATGAAGGTCGGGATGACCGAGACGTCGGCGGGCGTCCCGAAGCGCAGCCAGGCGACGGCCAGGGCGATCAGGGCGGCGACCGCGAAGACCACGAGCACCGGGGTGTAGCTGGTCGCGTCCGGGCCGGGGACGGTTTCGCCGAGGTGGCGGCGCAGGTCGTCGTGGCCGCCGATGCGAACCCCGTCGATAAAGGTCTGGGGAGTGGTGTCGACGCCGTGCAAGGCCTTGAAGGCGTCGGTCTCGGCGCGGGTCTTCAGGTGGTGATCCTGGACCGCATAGCCCTTGCGGCGCAGCAGCCACAGCGACTTCCGGCCGTAGGGACAGACATGGTCGGGCATGACCATGCGGTGGAGGACGGCGGTCTTGGGCTGGGCGGTCATGGGCTCTCCTGCCCCTTCAACGGGCGAGGACGGCCGAGGCTCCGGAGCGTCGAAGCCCTCCCCGCGACGGAGAGGGCTTCGATCGCCGGTCGCTACTGGACGCGCGCCGCGGCGGCGGCGAGGGCGTCGCTGTCGGCCAGGGCCTCGACCGCGTCGGCGGTGATCAGCACGGCGGGGGCGTCGGCCCAGGCTTCGTGCGGGCGATTTAGAGCGCGCAGGGCAGTCTCGACGCCGTCGCCGAAGGCGAACATCGGGGCGCCCCTGGCCTGGGCGCGGGCGATGACGTCGTCGAGGGCGGCGGCGTTCTCGGGATCGGCCGGGCCGGCCGGAATGACCACGGCCTTCAGGGCGCCGTTGTCGATGTCGGAGGCCTGGGCGGTGGGCAGGACGCTGGTCCCGCCGACGTTGAGGCCGGCGTCGCCGACCGACATCGGGGCCAGCGACAGGCCGCGCGAGCGCAGGACGGACTCGGCGTCAGGCATGTCGCCGAAATTCATGGCGCGGCGCATCGCGAGGCCGACGCGGGCGCGGATCGGGGCCGGGACATAGCGGCCGCGGCCGGCGTGGGAACGGGGGGCGGTGGGGGCTTTGCGTTGTGCGTACAAGACGTCTCCTTCGGGGGTTTTCGAGGCCCTGCGATCCACCACGCCGAAGCGAAAACGCCGCCTGCGCGGGGCGCGGGCGGGTGTGCGGGCGGATTTCAGGATGAGGAGAGGATGGGGGCCGGGGGGCGGGAATTCAAGCTGGGCCTTACCTCCCCTCCCCGCTAGCGGAGGTGCGGCCCCACCTTCTTCTCCAGCAGGGCCACCAGTTCGGGCTGCATGAAGTCGTAGTCGTCGGGGATGTCGAGGCAGATGACGCGCTTGCCCTTCAGATGCGGTCTGAAGCGGCGCTGGAGTTTGGCGCGGTGGGCGCGCTCCATGACGAAGATCAGGTCGGCCTGGTCGAGGTGGTCGGGCGTGACCGGCTCCTCCGCATCGGGCGCCAGGCCGGCGGAGGCGGTCTCGACGCCGGGGTATGAGGCGAAGACCCGCTCGGCCGTGGGGGAGCGGAGGCGGTTGCGGGCGCAGAGGAAGAGGAGGTTGGTCAGGAGGCCCTACAGCGGAATATTATCGTGCTTCTTCCACGGGTTCTCCTGCTGTTTGTTCTTCAGCGTCCGTAGCGCCCGGATCAGCCGGCGGCGGGTGCCGTGCGGCATGATCACGTCGTCGATATAGCCCAGCCCCGCCGCCACGAACGGGTTGGCGAAGCGTTCCTTGTACTCGGCCTCGCGCGCCGCCAGCGCTTCCGGGTCGCCGGCCTCCTTGCGGAAGATGATCTCGACCGCGCCCTTGGCGCCCATGACGGCGATCTCGGCGCTGGGCCAGGCGTAGTTGACGTCGCCGCGCAGGTGTTTGGAGCTCATCACGTCATAGGCGCCGCCATAGGCCTTGCGGGTGATGACGGTCAGCTTGGGCACGGTGGCCTCGGCATAGGCGAACAGCAGCTTGGCCCCATGTTTGATCAGGCCGCCGTACTCCTGGCGCGTGCCGGGCATGAAGCCGGGCACGTCGACGAAGGTCACCAGCGGGATGTCGAAGGCGTCGCAGAAGCGGACGAAGCGCGCGGCCTTGCGGCTGGAGTCGATGTCGAGGACGCCGGCCAGCACCTGCGGCTGGTTGGCGACGACGCCGACGGTCTGGCCGTCGAGGCGGCCGAAGCCGGTGACGATGTTCTTGGCGAAGTCGGGGGCGATCTCGAAGAATTCGGCCTCGTCGACCGTCTTCAGGATCAGCTCCTTGATGTCATAGGGCTGGTTCGGATTGGCCGGGACCAGGGTGTCGAGGCTGGCCTCGTCGCGCTCGGGGTCGTCGTAGGAGTCGCGGACCGGGGGCTTTTCGCGGTTCGACAGGGGCAGGAAGCCGATCAGGCGGCGGACCTCGCTGAGGGCCTCCAGATCGTTCTCGAAGGCGCCGTCGGCGACGCCCGACTTGCCGGCGTGGACCCGGGCGCCGCCGAGGTCCTCGTGGGTGACCACCTCGTTGGTGACCGTCTTCACCACGTCCGGGCCGGTGACGTACATGTAGCTCGTGTCCTTCACCATGAAGATGAAGTCGGTGATCGCGGGGCTGTAGACGTCGCCGCCGGCGCAGGGGCCCATGATGACGCTGATCTGGGGGATGACGCCCGAGGCGAGGGTGTTCTGGAGGAAGATGTCGGCATAGCCGGCGAGGGATTCGACCCCCTCCTGGATGCGGGCGCCGCCGGCGTCGAACAGGCCGATGATCGGGGCGCCGTTGGTCAGGGCCATCTTCTGGATCTTGACGATCTTGGCCGCGTGGGCGCCCGAGAGGGAGCCGCCGAAGACGGTGAAATCCTTGGAGAAGACATAGACCAGACGGCCGCCGATGGTGCCGCGGCCGGTGACCACGCCGTCGCCGGGGACGCGCTGGGTCTCCATGCCGAAGTCGTGGGAGCGGTGCTCCACGAACATGTCGGTTTCCTCGAACGAGCCTTCGTCGAGCAGCACCTCGATGCGCTCGCGGGCGGTCAGCTTGCCCTTGGCGTGCTGGGCGGCGATGCGTTTCTCGCCGCCGCCGAGACGGGCGCCGGCGCGGCGGGCTTCGAGCTGTTCGAGGATGTCTTGCATGGTCGGGTCTCCTTGAGCGCGAGGCTTAAGGACGGGCGGCCGGAGAGGCAAGCGATCCCCTGCCCCGTCAGCCCGAGAACCCCTGCCCCAGCGGCGCCGGCGCCGTCATGGACGCCAGCCGCTGCAGTTCGGCGACGTGGGCGGCGAAGGCCTTGCGGCCCCGGGCGGTCAGACCGATCCAGGTGCGCTGGCGGCCGTCGAAGGGGGCCTTGGTCAGGGCGACGTAGCCCGCCTCCTCCAGCTGTTTGACGTGTTTCGACAGGACCGAGTCCGAGACGCCGATGCGGTCGCGGATCATGGCGAACTCGGCGTCGTCGACGCCGCTCAGGATGGCGCAGATCTGCAGCCGGCCGGGGGCGTGGATGACCAGGTCGAAGACGGGGACCGCGCTCACCGGATCTCCTCCGCCAGTTCCTTGCGCCAGACGCGCATCCACAGCCGGCTGCCGGCGATGGCGGCGACGAAGCCGACGCCGCCGGAGACGAGGAAGAGCCAGTCCGGACCCGCGCCCCGGCCGTGGAGCGACAACAGGATGAGGCCGACGAAGACGGCCCCGAGGCCGAACGCCACCCAGCGGGCGCGCTTCGGCGAATAGCCGCTGACCCACCAGCCGTAGGTCTTGCGCCACGACATGACCATCAGGGCCAGCCCCGCCATGGCGATGGGCAGAAGCGCGAAGGACCACGGCTGGGGCGCGCCGGGTCCCGCGACCAGCAGGCCGCAGACCGCGCCGTAGAGGAGGTCGTAGCCGACCGGATAGTCGAGCGGCCGGGCGAGGCCCTCGCGGGCGGCCTTGATCGAGGCGAGGGCCTCGTGGGGGTTGGGATCCTGCGTCATGGCGAAGCCTCACTTTCCAATGTGGAAAATGTAGCGTCACTTTCCGTTCTGGCAAGTGAAAACTTTCCGTGCTGGAAAGTTACCCCTCCAGCGCCCTGAACCACCGGTCCAGCAGCACGGCCTCGGCGCGGCGGAGGGCGGTGCGTTCGGCGGCCTCTTCGTCGACGCCCCACTGACGTTCCTGGAAGGCCTCGTCGAGACGGGACAGGTCGAAGGCCGCCTCGCCGCCGAGCACGCCGCGCTGCAGGGCGAAGGCGAGGACGGCGGAGCCCAGCAGGGGCGTGGCCATGGCCAGGCCGGTCAGGGCGAAGTCGTCGAGGCGCAGGGCCAGCTCGCGCGTCCGGGCCACGGCGGCGGGATCCTGGGCCCGGTGGATGATCCCCTCGACCGGCTCCAGCACCACGCCCAGCTCAAGGGCGGCCCAGTCGCGCCAGGGCGTCCAGCAGGTCGCCTGCTCGACCGCGAGGGAGGTCGGGTGTTCGGCCAGGTAGCAGACCAGGTCCGAGCCCGCGAAGGCGGCGATCTCCTCGGCCACGGCCTCGCGCGCCTGGCTGACCCGGTCGATGGCGGTCGAGGCGAGGCGGGTGGCGGGCATGGTCCCGGGGTCGATGAACTCGCCCTGGGCGGCCCATTCCCCGGCGACCAGCCGGGCGGCGGCCTCGGTCGGCAGGGTCAGGGGGGCGTGGGCGGGAGTCTTCGGCGTGCGGCCGTCGAGGGTTACGGCCCAGGACGCCCCGTGGGCGCCCTCCCCTTCCCGCACGTCGACGGCCTTCCAGAAGCGTTTCAGCCGCTCCTCGGATTCGCGGAAGCCCTTGCGCGCGGCGACATTGGGATCGAGGGGCGGGATGTGGCTCATGGCGGGGCGTATAGCGCGGCGGGGCCGCCCCCTCTACAGGGAACGACCCGCGGCGGGCGCGGTTAGGTCGGCTGTACCGCAACGCTGACAGGAACGACCGCGCCGATGGAAGACCGGGGCTCAGACCGCGAGGAACTGGCCGAGAACCGCACCGACCTGGCCGAGGACCGCACCGCCATGGCCAATGAGCGGACCTTCGCCGGCTGGGCGCGGACGGCGATGGCGGCGATCGGCATCGGCCTGGCCTTCAACGCCCTGTTCAACGCCATGGAGCCGGCCTGGGCGCCCAAGGCCATCGCCACCGTCTTCATCCTGCTGGCCATCTTCCTGGTGATCATGGCCGAGCGCCGCGCCTGCGCCGTGTCGGCGCGGCTGGACACCCATGCCGGCAAGGACCTGTCGTCGATGAACGTCCGGGTCATCGCCATCGGCATCGGCTTCGGAGCCGCCTGCCTGATCGCCGGGATCTGGCTTCTGGTCTGAGGCTCAGGCGGCGCGGGTCAGGGCGGCGAACCCGTCCAGAACCACGGTCAGTTCGGAGAAGGTTTCAGCGACATGGCGCGCGCCGGCGGCCCGTTGCTCCTCGACCGTATGGAAGCCCCAGGCCACGCCCAGCGGCAGGACGCCGGCGTTGCGGGCCATCAGGATGTCGTGGGCGGTGTCGCCGATCATGACGGTGCGCGCGGGGTCGCTGTCGCAGGCGGCCATGGCGGCGTGGAGCATGGCGGGATCGGGCTTGCCGGGCCCGTCCTCGGCGCAGTGGGACGAGAGGAACAGGTCGGCCCAGCCCTCGCGCGCCAGATTGCGGGCCACGCCGCGGCGGTTCTGGCCGGTGGCCAGGGCCAGACGCCAGCCGTCGCGGTGCAGGCGGCGCAGGGTGGCGGTGGCCTCGGGGTAGAGCGGCTCCTCGTGGCCGTCGTCGTACATGCGCTGGAAGCTGGCCCGGAAGCCGGCGATGAACCGGGCCAGGGTCGGAGCGTCCAGGCCCGGCTCCAGCACCGCCATGGCGTGCTCCAGCGACAGGCCGACGATCTGGCGGACGCGGTCGTAGTCGGGCTCGGGCAGGCCGATGTCGCGCGCGGCCTCGCAGGCGGCGCGATGGATCGAGGCGCGGCTGTCGACGAGGGTGCCGTCGATGTCGAAGACAGCGAGGGGTCTCAAACCAAACCCCGCTCATCCCGGCGGAAGCCGGGACCCAGTGCTTTGGATGATGCGGCGGAAGGTGATTGCGCAGCCTTGTAGTCCTGAAACGCCGGCGTCAGGCTGGACAGGACTGGGTCCCGGCTTTCGCCGGGATGAGCGGATTCAATAGCAATCATCGGATCCGCTTCACCCCTTCGAACGGGTCGCTCTCGTTGCCCTCGGCCTCCTCGAAGCCGAAATGGGCGAAGCCGGCGCGCATTTCGGGGCTGAGCGGCGCCTCGACGACCAGCTTGCCGCCGGACGGGTGGTCCAGCTCGATGCGGCGGGCGTGGAGCTGGAGCTTCAGCGGGCCCGACAGTTCCTTCGATTTATCGTCGCCGTATTTGGGGTCGCCGAGGATCGGGTGGCCGATGGCGGCCATGTGGGCGCGCAGCTGGTGGGTGCGGCCGGTGAAGGGGCGCAGGGCCATCCAGCTGGCCCGGTGGGCGGCGCGGCTGATGGTGGCGAAGGCGGTCTCGGCCGGCTCGGCGCGGGGGTCCTTGCGGTCGGCGGGGCGCATCATCTCGAAGTCGTTGATGCCGGTCTTCTTCAGCGGCATGTCGATCTGGCCGGCGGCGGGCTTGGGATTGCCGATGACGATGGCCCAGTAGGTCTTCTTCGCCTGACGCCGGGCGAAAGCCCCGGCCAACCGCTTGGCCGCCTCGGGCCCCTTGCCGAGCAGCAGGACGCCGGAGGTGTCGCGGTCGAGGCGGTGGACCAGGCGCGGGCGGTCCATCCCCTCCCCCCAGGCCGACAGCAGCCGGTCGACGTGGCGGCTGGTCTTGGTGCCGCCCTGGACGGCGAGGCCGTGGGGCTTGTTGATGGCGATGACCATGTCGTCCTCGTAGAGCACGAGCGACTTGGCGAATTTGATGTCCTGCGGGCTCAGCGTGTGGGCGTCGCCGGCCTGGCGCGAGGTGTCGTCCGGGATGGGCGGGACGCGCACGGCGGCGCCGGCGGTCAGGCGGCCCTCGGGCTTGATGCGGGCGCCGTCGACCCGGATCTGGCCGCTGCGGGCCATCTTCTGCACCTGGATGTTGGACAGGTGCGGCCAGCGCCGGCGGAACCAGCGGTCGAGGCGGATACCGTCCTCGGCCTCGGCGACGTAGATCGTCTGGACCTCGCGCTTCGGGGCGGGTTCGGCGTCCTGGATGGGGTCGTCAGTCAAAGGGCGGCTCCGAAGGCGCGGCGGGCGACCATCAGGCCGATGAACAGGGCGACGATCGACAGGACCACCGAGGCGGCGGCATAGCCCCCGGCCATGGCGAATTGGCGGCGCTCGATCATCAGCGCCGTCTCGAGCGAGAAGGCCGAAAAGGTGGTGAAACCGCCCAGCAGGCCGACGGCGGCGAACAGGCGGATCGACTCGGCCTGCAGCCCGCCCCGGAAGGCCAGCCAGCCGGTCAACAGCCCCATCAGCAGGCCGCCGAGGCCGTTCACCGCCAGCGTGCCCCACGGCCACTGGGCCGCCGGAAACAGCCGGAAGGCCCAGACGCCGACGCCGTAGCGGGCGACGGCTCCGAGGGCCCCTCCGGCCGCGACGATGAGGAGTCGTGTCATCATGGGCGGCTTATACACATCGCGACGGATTGTGTGAGGCGCGCCCTGAGGCATATTCGGGCGACGCAGCAGCCGGGAGACCCGCCAGTGATCTGGTTCTTCATCGCTCCAGCCCTGGCGGGCGCTTTCTGGGGCTTGGTCGCCGCCCTCATCATGAAGGCCGTGAAGAAGGCGCCGAAGATGCCGACCTGGCCGATCGTGACAGGACTGCTGCTCGGCCTCATCCTGGGCTTGTTAAAGGTGGCGTCCGCTGGCCAATGACTGACCTGATACTCGCTATCCTGCACCACATCGCCGTGTTCGGCCTCGTCGCCGCGCTGGCGATGGAGGGCGCGATGCTCCGGGCGCCGGCGATCGATCCGGCCCGGCTGGTCCGGCTGGACGCGGTTTTCGGAGCGACCGCCGTGCTGGCGGTCGCCGTCGGCGTGTCCCGGGTGATCTGGGGCGGCAAGGGCTGGGCCTTCTACGAGGCCAATCCGTTCTTCTGGGCCAAGATCGGCCTGTTCGCCGCCATCGGCCTGATCTCGATCCTGCCGACGCTGGCCTTCTTCAGATGGCGCAGGGCCGCGGCCGGGAACGCCGGCTTCACGCCGCCGGCCGCGGAGGTGAAGCGGGTCCGGCTGTGGGTCGGGCTGGAGGCCCTGCTGCTGGTCCCTCTGCTGGCCTGCGCGGCGGCCATGGCGCGGTATCCGTTCTGACCGAAACTTCACTTGCCGGGCGGCACGGTTAACGGCGATACCTGAAGCCGACGGCTCAGCTTCGCGTGACGAGGGAAGGCCGTCGGTCCGGGGGCCGCGATCCGCCATAGTGCCGGACCAACGAACGAAGGACCGCCGAAGCGCCATGTCGCACGACGATCAGAGCCATTCGCCCCACGGGCACAATCCGCGCGAGGCGCCGCTGGACGGCGGCCACGGCGGCCAGGGCCACGACGCCCGGCTGGGCGGCGGCATCGACTTGCCGTCCAATCCGCCGCCGAGCGGGGCCTCGGACGTGCACGACCGGGCCATACCGTCGGCCACGCCGGTTCGCCGCAGCGGGCCGCTGCGCAATCCGGAAGGCATCCTGCACCCGATCCAGGACAGCGAGTATTTCTCGGAGGACGCCGAGGCCACCGACCGCGTCTCGGCCCACATCGACGAGTATTTCAACCAGCCGCTGGACATCTTTCCGTTCTGGGAGACGGAGGGGAAACCGGACCGTTTCCATGTCCTGTTCGCCCGCCAGATCGAGGAACGGTTCCCGATCGAGTCCGACCTGCGCGCCGACATCTACACCTATGGCCGCCGGGTGTTCGACGCCCTGCGGGTGCATGTGCTGGTCAAGCGGCTGAATCAGGCGCTGGCCATGGCGGGCTTCGGCGCGCTGGCGGTGCTGGGGCCGACGTATTTCAGCCAGTGGACCGGCACGGACACGGCCGGCGCGGGGCTGGCGGCCGGCGCCATGCTGGTCGCCCTGGGGCTCTACTGGGGCATCCAGCAGATCCTGTTCATCCAGTACCGCTTCCGGCTGGAGAACGACTCCTACCAGCTGTCGCGCGAGATCGTGCAGCGCACCCGCGAGCTGCAGAACCTGTTCACCTCGGGCCGGGCCATGGCCGACCAGGCCGAGACCCGCTACCAGCAGGACGGCAAGGCGTGGGGCCAGCGGGCGCTGTACCTGACCCGTCTGACCATGTGGCTGGGCGCGCGCATGGAGTACCTCGAGAAATACGTTCAGATGGAGCTGTGGCGGGTCCGGCGCGAGCGCTACTGGATGCGCTGGCTGGCGCGCCTGCTGACGCCGATGGTCTTCCTGGCGGGGGCCGCGGTCATCGCCGTGCAGTCGGCGCCGGAGGGGCACGAGGTCGCCTTCCGCGGCCTGCAGGCGCTGGCGATCGGCCTGTCGGCGGTGGTCGGCCTGCTGTCCTATTTCCGCTGGCAGACCCCGACCTCGGCGGTGCAGGACAAGCTCGGCATCGAGAACTGGGTCCGCTACGCCTCGCTGGACGTCGACAACGCCGTGGCCGACCAGGTGCGGCGCGACAAGGAGCGGCTGGTCGAATACCGGGCCCTGACGCGCGGGGGCCGCTGACCCCTCCGAATTGAGCAGGATCAAGGACGGCGTCCGGAGCCACGCCCAAGCTTGGGCGGCTGGACCCAGAGCCTCCGATGACGCCGTTCGACGGACCTCACATGCGCCGTCCGCGCTCGCGGGCGCCGACCGGCCGGATGGCGGCGATAGCCGTCGCCGCCGTGGTCCTCGTCGTGGCCGCGACCGTGTCGCTCGCCTTCCGGCGCGACCTGGCCGAGGCGCGGGCCGCCACGGTCGGCCGCAGCGAGGTGGTCGACAGCCCGTGGGGACCGATCGAATACGCCGACACCGGCGAGGGCCCGCCGATCCTGTTCATCCACGGCAGCGGCGGCGGCTTCGACCAGGGCCTGGCCTTCAGCGCGCCGCTGGCGGGCCAGGGCGTGCGCATCATCGCCCCGTCGCGCTTCGGCTATCTGCGCAGCGTCATGCCGGAGGGCGCCACGCCGGAGATGCAGGCCGACGCCCTGGACTGGCTGATGGGTCGGCTGGGCGTCGAGGAGGCGGTCATCTTCGGGGGCTCGGCGGGGGCGCTGTCGGCTGCGCAGCTGGCGCTGAGGCATCCGGAGCGGTGCCGCGGGCTGGTGCTGGCGGTTCCGGCGCTGCACGCGCCCGACCGGCTGCCCGGGGCCAACGCCGCGCCCGACGCGGCGACGCAGCGGACGATCAATGCGGCCCTCGGCTCCGACCTGCTGTTCTGGGCGGGGATGCGGACGGCGCCAGACTTCATGACCCGGATGGTGCTGGCGACCGAGCCGGACACGGTGAAGGCGGCGTCGCGGAGCGAGCGGGCGCGGGTGCGGCAAGTGATGTCAGGCATTCTTCCGGTCAGCGCCCGGCGCGAGGGTCTGCTGATGGACTCGGCCACGGCGGGGTCGCCGCCGGACTGGCCGGTCGAGCGGATCGCCTGCCCGACCCTGGTCATCGGCGCGCGGGGCGACCTCTACGAGACCGACAAGGCCGCCATCCACGTCGCCGGGCGGATTCCCGGGGCGCGGCTGGTGCTCTATCCGGACGGCGGCCATCTGTGGGTCGGCCACGACGAGGCGCTGTGGCGGACGGTCGGGGATTTCGTCGACCGGCTGGAGGCGGCGGAGTCCTAGAGCCGGGGGCGCAGGCTGTCCTGTACGCCGCGGGCGTCATAGGCGTTGGGACGGTCGGGCGTCTCGCCATGGCCCATCACCACCTCCAGCGTGGTCGAGGTCGGGGACGGGCCGCTGAGGTTGAGGCCGACGCCGACGCCGACGCCCGAGCTGCGATAGCCGCCGTAGCGGCTGGAGCCGTAGCCGACGCCGACGCTGGGACGCAGGCCGCCGGCGCTGTCGGGCCGCCCGTCGATCCAGCGCTGGGTCACCTCGAACCAGTCATAGCCCTCGGCGGTGGTCAGTTCAGCGGCGCGCAGCAGGGCCATGTCGGCGACCGGGCCGGGCGCGCCGACGCCGTTGTAGGTGACGCGGAAGCGGTTGGATTCGATCCGCTGCTCGACATAGCCCTGCCCGCCGGGCCCCATCTGCGGACCGTAGGGGGCGAGACTGGCGCAGGCCGAGAGGGCCAGGCCGGCGGCGGCGATCAGGGGCAGGGTCAGGCGGTTCATGGCGGGGCTCCGGGCATTCGTCTGAATTAGCGCCGGGCCGGCGGGAATGTTCCTATAGGCCCGCCGCCTGCCTCAGCGCCTCGAAATCGGCCGGGAGCGGGGCCTCGACGGTGAGGTCGCCGCCCTCGGGATGGGGGAAGGTCAGTTTCGCCGCGTGCAGCATCAGGCGCGGGGCGGCGCGGCCGGCGAAGGTCAGGGCGCCGCCGTAGCGAGGATCGCCGACCAGCGGCCGGCCGATATGGGCCATGTGGACGCGCAGCTGGTGCATCCGGCCGGTCAGGGGCTCCAGCTCGACCAGCGCCCCGTCCTCGGAGGCCGACAGGGTTCGGTAGCGGCTCTGCGACCCCTGGGCGCCGGGGGCGTCGAAGGCGCAGACGCGCATATAGCTCTCGCGGCCGATCTCCTGACGCACCAAGGGGGCGTCGATCTTGCCGGCCGGGGGCTCGGGCGCGGCGGAGACGAGGGCCAGGTAGGTCTTGCGGAAACGGCGCATCTGCAGCGCCTTGCCGAGGAAGCCGGCGGCCGGCTTGGTCTTGGCCGCGAGGATGACGCCGGAGGTGTCGCGGTCGAGGCGGTGGACCAGCTCGGGCCGCTTGCCGTTGGAGCGCATGAAGGCCCACAGCAGGTCGTCGAGCGTATGCGCCTTGATCCGTCCGCCCTGGCTGGACAGGCCGGCGGGCTTGTTCAGGACGAGGACGTGCGGGTCCTCGTGGAGCACCCACGAGCGGACGGCGGCGATCTCGTCTTCGGACAGGGAAACGGGGGAGCGGTCGGTCACCGCGCGTGCATACGCGAACCGCCCTCCCCCGTCAGCCCGTCGTCAGCGCAGGACGCCCTTCTTGCCCATGGTCCAGGCGTACCAGATGAAGAAGACGCAGGCGCCGCCGATGACGATCTGCATCGGCCACATCGACCCCATGGCCTCCATCCCGTCGGACAGGGCGAAGGCGTAGATCGCGCCGGCCAGCCAGCCGAGGAACGAGACGACGAAGACCGGCGTCGCCAGCTTCTTGCGCAGCAGCAGCAGGATCGCGCCCAGCAGGCCGCCCCAGACGCCGATCGCCCAGGCCGCGTGGGTCCAGGCGGGCATGGCGTTGAAATAGGTCAGCTGCTCCGGGGTCATGCCCATCTGGGCGAACCACTCGTCGCGCCGCGTCTGGGTCATGACGTAGTCGAAACAGCCGAAGCCGTTCCACAGCGCGGCCACGACCCCGACGACCCAAAGGTGCCAGGGCGTGCGGGCGCCGCCGATGCCAAGGGCGGTCAACGCAGCACCCCCTTCTTCGACATGGCCCAGGCGTACCAGGCCAGGAAGGCGGCGATCGCGGTGATCACCCACGGCATGTAGCTCATCATCGCCAGTTTCTCCGGCAGGGGCGGCGGCGGATTGATGAACTGGCCGTAGATCAGGCTGACGACGGCCCCGATCAGCGACAGGCCGAAGGCCCAGACGGCGAAGCGGCTGCGCATCAGCAGCAGGATGGAGCCGGCTACCGCGCCCCAGACGCCCAGCACCCACGGGACGTACATCCAGGTCGGCATGGCCATGTAGTAGTCGATCAGCGGCTGGTCGAAGCCGGCGGCCTGCATATAGGTCGCGCCCTGAGTTGTGGTCATGATGAAGTCGTAGCCGCCGAAGGCATTCCACAGCAGGCTCACCACGCCCACCACCCAGAGGTGCCAGGGCGTGCTCGTGGTCATCGAGGTATTGTCGGTCATCGTCCCCTCCCAAGGATTTTCCGATGACCGGAGGATGATCCGAAAACGCGGTTACGGCAACGGTTACCCTTTCGGCGGGTCGCCGGCCTGCATCTTCGAACGCAGCGCCGTCCAGCGGTCGAGGCGCTCCCTGACCTTGGCCTCGTGCCCCTCGCCTTTCGGGGCGTAGAAGACGCGGCGCTCCATCTCGTCGGGGAAGAAGTTCGCCCCGGAGAAGCCCTCGGGCGTGTCGGGGTCGTACTGGTAGCCCTTGCCGTAGCCGAGCGACTTCATCAGCTTCGTCGGGGCGTTGCGGATGTGGGCCGGCGGCATGAGGGAGCCCGTCTCGGCCGCCGCCCGCTTGGCCGCCTTGAAGGCTTCGTAGACCCCGACCGACTTGGGCGCGGTGGCGAGGTGGACCACCGCCTGGGCCAGGGCCAGTTCGCCCTCGGGGCTGCCGAGGAAGTCGTAGGTATCCTTGGCCGCATTGGCGACCAGCAGGGACAGGGGGTCGGCCTCGCCGATGTCCTCGACCGCCATGCGCACGATGCGGCGGGCCAGATACAGCGGATCCTCGCCGCCGTTCAGCATTCGCGCCAGCCAATAGAGGGCCGCGTCCGGGTCCGACCCGCGAACCGATTTATGCAGCGCGGATATGAGGTTATAGTGTTCTTCTCTGCTCTTGTCGTAAGCGGGCGCGCGCTTCTGCAGGATGCCGGCGAGGGCCTGGACGTCCAGCGGTTCGGTCGAGGTCAGGTCGAACAGCACCTCGGACATGGTCAGCAGATAACGGCCGTCGCCGTCGGCCAGGGCCAGCAAGGCGTGGCGCGACTCCGGGGTCAGCGGCAGGGTCTTGCCCTCCTGCGCCTCGGCCCGAATCAACAGTTGATCGAGGGCCGCGTCGTCCAGCCGTTTGAGGACATAGACCTGCGAGCGGGACAGCAACGCCCCGTTCAATTCGAACGACGGGTTCTCGGTCGTGGCCCCGACGAGCGTGACGATCCCCTCCTCCACGAACGGCAGGAAGCCGTCCTGCTGGGCGCGGTTGAAGCGGTGGATCTCGTCGACGAACAGCAGGGTCGACTGGCCGGCGGCGCGGCGCATGCGGGCGGCCTCGAACGCCTTCTTCAGATCGGCGACGCCGGAGAAGACGGCGCTGATCTGCTGGAACTGGTAGCCCGCGGCCTGGGCCAGCAGGCGGGCGATGGTGGTCTTGCCGGTGCCCGGCGGACCCCACAGGATCATCGACCCCAGCCGCCCGGCCTCGACCATGCGCCGGATCGGGCCGCCCTCGCCCAGCAGATGGTCCTGGCCCACCACCTCCTCGAGGGTGCGGGGCCGCAGGCGGTCGGCCAGGGGCGCGTCGGGGGGATGGATGCCGGAGGCTTCGAACAGGTCGGTCATGCGGGATCAGAGATAGGCGTTCGCGGCGGCCTTTTCACGCGTTAGTATGGTCTGGCGAAGGAGAGCGGCATGGCTGAACACGACAAACCCCAGGGTCCGACCACGGGCGTGGCCCCGCACCTGACCATTCCGTCGCGGGGCGGACAGGCGGCGATCGAATTCTACACCCGGGCCTTCGGCGCCGTGGAAGTCCGCCGGATGCTGGCGGAAGACGGCGAGCGGCTGATGCACGCCTATCTGAGGATCAACGGCGGCGACGTGCTGCTGCATGACGAGTTCCCGGAGTACAACGGCGAACAGGACATCGTGCCCAAGGGGGTGACCCTCCACCTGCAGGTCGACGACGCCGACGAATGGTGGAACCGGGCCATCCTCGCCGGCGGGATTCCGGTCTACCCCCTCGCCGACCAGTTCTGGGGCGATCGCTACGGCCAGCTGAAGGACCCGTTCGGCCACTGCTGGTCGATCGGGGCGCCGATCCGGAAGTAGCGCCATGGCCTACGTCCCGCCCGATCCGCCCGTCGTTCCCTATCTGATGGTGCGCAACGGGGCGCGGGCGCTGGACTGGTACGCGCGGGCGTTCGGCGGGCGGCAGGTCGAGCGTTACGACATGGAGGACGGGCGGCTGGGCCACGCCATGATCGAACTGGCCAACGGCGGCGCCATCTATCTGTCCGACGAATTTCCCGAGATGATCGACAGGGTCGGAACGCTGGCGCCCGACTGCCTCGGCGGCACCACGGTGACGGTCGCCCTGGCGGTCGACGACGTCGACGCCTGGCTGGCGCGAGCAGAGGCCGAGGGCGCGGTCACGATCCGCCCGCCGGCGGACGAGTTCTACGGCCGCAACGCCAAGCTGCGCGATCCGTTCGGCCACGTCTGGTCGCTGACCGGACCGAAGCGGAGCGAGGGCTAGCGGACGACGGCGGAAATACGCTGGCCGCCGCGGCTGATCGTGATTTCCGTTCCCCGGCCGACATCCGCGAGTTGCCCGACAGAGGTCACGGCGCGGCCGTTGACCGCCAGGATGATGTCGCCGCCGCGCAGGCCGATGCCGTTGGCGTAGCTGCCGCGCTGGACCCGGCCCACGATCACGCCCGTCGCGAACGGATCGCCGCCGAGGCTGTCGGCCAGCGCCGGATTGAGCGCCAGAACCTGGGCCCCGCTGAATACGCCCGACCGGATGACGGCCGCCTTGTCGACGTCCGCGTCCCCCGGCAGCCGCTGCACCCGGGCGTTCAGGGTCCGGGCGCGGCCGTCGCGGAGGATGGCGACCTCGACCGTGTCGTTCGGCTCCCGGGTGCCGACGCGGAAGTTCAGCCCGCCCAGATCGTTGACCTCGGCGCCGTCGATGGCGGTGATGACGTCGCCCTCGCGCACACCGGCGCGGGCCCCCGGGCCATTCGGCCAGACATCGGTGACCACCAGACCTTGCGGCCGCTCGAGGCCGAGGCTGCGGGCGATCTCGGCGCTGACGGTCTCGCCCTTCACGCCCAGCCACGGCCGGACCACGACGGTGGCCCCGCCGACGGCCGAGTCAACCACCCGCTTCACCAGGGTGGCCGGCACGGCGAAGCCGACGCCGGACGAGGAACCCGAACGCGAGAAGATGGCGGTGTTGATGCCGATCAGGTCGCCGTCCATGTCGACCAGGGCCCCGCCGGAGTTGCCCGGATTGATGGCCGCGTCGGTCTGGATGAAGGAGCCGCTGTCGCTGATGCCCGTCTCGGTCCGGTTCAGGGCCGAAATGATGCCGTTGGTGACCGTCTGGCCGACCCCGAACGGATTGCCGATGGCCAGCACCAGGTCGCCGACCTGCTGTTCCTCGCGGTCGTCGATGTTCAGCGTCGGCAGGCGGTCGCTGACGCCCTCGAGCTGCAGCACGGCGATGTCGGAGCGGGCGTCGGCCAGCACCACCCGCGCCGAGAACTCGCGCCGGTCGTTCAGGGTGACGCGGATCTGCTGCATGCCCTCGATGACGTGGTTGTTGGTCACCACCACGCCGTCGGCGCGCACGATGACGCCGGAGCCGACCGAACCCGTCTGACGCTGGCCGGGAATGCCCCAGAACGGGTCGCGGACCTGCTGGACGCCCCGGGCCGAGATGTTGACCACGGCCGGGGCCGCCTCGCGCACCACGGGGGCGAAGCTGGCCTTCATCGACAGGGCGTCGGCGGGCAGGACGCGGTTGTCGGCGAAGACGCCGTCCTGGGCGCGGCTGTCGTCGGGCTGGCCGCAGGCGGCGAGGGACAGGGCGAGGGCGATTGCGAGCGTGCTGGTCTTCATCATCATCCGAACGGTCATGAAGGCGCTATACCCCGATTTCGCCCGGTCTTCTGGGCGCGATCAAGGCGCAGGCCGGTCAAACGGTTACGGTTTCCTCACGTTCCGCGCGCCGGCCGACCCGCCAGCCGATCAGCGCCGCCGCCAGCAGAACCGCCGCGGCGAGGAAGAAGGCCAGCCCCGGATGCGGCACGGGCGCGCCCTCCCCCGCCGAGATCGAATAGACCCAGCCGAAGAACAGCGGCGAGGCGACCCCCGCGATCGAGGCGACGCTCATATTGGCGCCCTGCAGCTGGCCCTGTTCGTCCTCGCCGACGCGGCGGGTCATCAGCGACTGCAGGGTCGGCATGGCCAGGCCCCACAGGGCGTTGGGCAGCATGGCGAGGATGAACATCAGGCCGGTGGGCGCCCAGCCCATCAGGGCGATCCCGACCGTGCCCCCGAACAGGCCGAAGACCATGGTCGCCCGGTCGCCGAACCGCCTGACCACGGGACCGACCAGCGCGCCCTGCACGATCATGTCCAGCACCCCGACCAGCGCCAGCAGCAGGCCGACCTCGACCGGCCCCCAGCCGTAGCGCAGGGCGGCGTAGAGGACGAACACCGCCGAGAAGACGTGGTGGGCGAAATAGAGCAGGAAATTCACGACCGCGAGGCCGCTCAACTCGGTGTGGCGCCTGAGCAGGACCAGGGCCCCGACCGGATTGGCGCGGGACCAGCTGAACGCCATCCGCCGGGCGGGCGGAAGGCTCTCCGGCAGGACGACCAGGCCGTAGAGGAAGGCGAGGCCGGACAGGCCGGCCGCGAACCAGAAGGGCGCGCGCGGCCCGAACTCGCCGAGGACGCCGCCCAGCACCGGACCCAGGACGAATCCGCCCGAGAAGGCCGCGCCGATCAGGCCGTAGGCGCGGGCGCGATGCTCCGGCGCGGTGATGTCGGCCATGTAGGCGTAGATGGTGGTGAAGCTGGACGAGGTGATCCCGGCGATGATGCGCCCCACCGCCAGCCACCACAGGTCGGGGGCCAGGGCCATCAGCACATAGTCGGCGGACAGGCCGGCGCAGCTGATCAGGATGACCGGACGGCGGCCGTACCGGTCCGACAGCGAGCCGATGATCGGCGAGCAGAGGAACTGCATGCCGGCCCACAGGGCCACGAAGACGCCGTTGATGACCCCGGCCCGGGCGTTCGATCCGACGAAATCCTCGACCAGACCGGGCAGGACGGGGATGACGATGCCCATGGCCACGATATCCAGCACAGCCGTCACGAAGATGAAGGCGAGGGCGGCGCGTTGGTGGCGGAGGGACGACAGGGCGAACATCGGCGGGCTCTTCAGGGCCCGGCCTTCTACCTGAGCCGTTCGGCGCCGTCAGCCTGGTCCGGACCGCGAAAGTCGTATCTTGCAAAAGCTTAATGCAAGCCGGCTTGCGTCCGGCCCCGGCGCACGTCCAAGCTGCGCCCATGACCGCTGTTATCGAAACGCGTGGGCTCACCAAGACCTACGGAACCGTTCGCGCCCTCGACGGGCTGGACCTGTCGATCCCGCGAGGCGGGGTCTATGGCGTGCTGGGCCCCAACGGGGCCGGCAAGTCGACCCTGTTCCGCATCCTGCTGGGCCTGATCCGGTCCACCGAGGGGACCGCCAGCGTCATGGGCGGGGCCGTCAACGAGGTCAGCCACATGCGCCGCATGGGCTCGATGATCGAGACCCCGCGCTTCCCGCCCTATCTGACCGCGCGGCAGGTGCTGCGCTGGCTGGCGCTGGAGCACGGCATCGGCGGCGAGACCGACATTCCCTACTGGCTGCAGCGCGTCGGCCTGACCGAGGCCGCCGACCGCCGGGTGCGGGGCTTCTCCGTCGGCATGATGCAGCGGCTGGGCGTCGCCGCCTCGCTGATGAGCCGGCCGGAACTGGTCATCCTCGACGAGCCGACCAGCGGCATGGATCCCCCCGGCATCCAGGAGATGCGGGCCCTGATCCGCAGCCTCGCCGACGAGGACGGCGTCACCGTCGTGCTGGCCAGCCACCAGCTGCTGGAGGTCCAGCGCGTCTGCGACCGCGTCGCCATCCTCAACAAGGGCAGGCTGGTGCGCGAAGGCGCGGTCAGCGAGCTGACGGCGGTGGGCGAACGGCTGCGGCTGGCGGTGACCCAGAAGGACCAGGTCCTCGAGGTGCTCGGGGCCAAGGGCGTGGCCGAGGGCGACGCCGTCCTCGCCGACATCAAGCGGGACGAGGGACCGGCCCTGATCCGCGCCCTCGCCGCCGCCGGGGTCGACATCCACGAAGCGCGCTGGGTCGGCACCGACCTGGAGGCCATCTTCTTCACCGAGACGGGCTCCGTCCAGACGCCGGAGACGATCCATGCTGGTTGACGCCATCCGCGCGGAAGGCTTCCGCCTGTCGAAGAACCGCACCGCCCTGTTCTGGAGCGTGCTGTTCGTGCCGATCATCACCATCGCCATCGGCGCGGTGACCCAGTTCGTGCTGAAAGCCAACGAAGCCAAGCTCATGGCCGACGCCGAGGCCCCTCCCGGCCTGCGCGAGATGATGCAGTCGGGCGGCGAGCTGGACCTCGCCCAGGCCCTGGTCCAGGCGGCGGGCAATGTCGCCAATCCGATCGTGCTGCTGTTCGTGCTGATCGGGGCGGCCACCCTTTATGCCGGCGACTACCGCTGGGAGACCTGGCGCCTGATCAGCGCGCGCAACAGCCGCCCGAACCTGCTGCTCGGCAAGCTGGCCGTGGTGGCGGGGCTGTCCCTGCTGGCCATCGTGTTCATGCTGGTCGCGGCGGTGATCGAGAATTTCATCCGCGGCGCCATCTTCGATCGCAGCATCGTGTTCGGCGCGACGGGCGAGGCCTTCGGCCAGTTCGCCGGCCAGCTGGGCCTGTCGTGGCTGCGCATCCTCCAGTTCACGATGATGGGCATGCTGGCGGCGGTGGTGACCCGCTCCCTGCTGGCGGCGCTGTTCGTGCCGCTGGTGGTGGGCGTGGCGCAGTTCTTCTCGCCCAATATGCTGGCGCCCATGGGGATCATGCCCGACGCCTGGCTGGCCATGCTGGTCAATCCGGGCGCGGCCGTCGACGCCGTCAGCGCCGCCATCGCCGGGGGCGAACGCGCCGCCTCCCTGCCCGACGGCATCGTGATGAAGGCCTGGGTCAGCCTCGGCCTGTGGACCCTGCTCCCCCTCGCCGGGGCGCTGGCGTGGTTCAGACGGCAGGACCTGTCGAAGGAATAGGCGGGGGGCTCGCCGCCCCTTCGGCCACCAGCCAGTCGCGGAAGGCGTCGACGGCGGCGTCCTTGCGGCCCGCCGGGCGCAGGAAGGCGAACTGCGAGGGCCGGAGAGCGAAGCCGAACGGCGCCGCCAGCCGGCCCGCCGCGATGTCGGGCGCGACGAAGACCCAGGGCGCGATGGCGGCGCCCATTCCCGCGGCGGCGGCTTCGATCATCGAGTGATTGTGGCCGAACTCCCGTTCGATCCCGGCTGGCGGCAGGACGACTCCGGTCAGTTCGCTCCACACCCGCCAGCTCTCCGGGAAGGTGGCGGCGTGCAGCCGAGGCAGGACGGCGAAGGCCTCCAGGGACTGTCCCGGGGGCGTCACATGCGGCGCGGCCACGGGCCCCTGATATTGCGGAAGGAAGGGCGTCACCTCGGCCCCTGGCGTCTCCGTGTCGGGATTCAGGATCCGTATGGCGCCGTGGAAGCGGTCGCGGGCGAAGTCCACGGGCGCGTACGATTCCGACAGCCGGACGCGCACCTCGGGATGGGCCGCGAGAAAGGTCCCGAGCCGCGGGATCAGCCATTTCAACGCCAGGGTGCCGAGACAGGAGATCTCGATCTCCCGATGATCGCCGGGCCGCGCCGCTGCGACCGCATCGTTGATGGCGGCGAACGCCCCGGACAGGCGGGCGGCCAGCGCCGCTCCGGCCGGAGTCAGGACCAGCCGATGCCGCGGACCCGTCACCAACGGCGCGCCCAGAGCCTCCTGCAGAGCCCGGACCTGCCGGCTGACAGCGCCGTGGGTGACGCACAGTTCGGCGGCGGCGGCGGTCATGCCGCCATGCCGGGCGAAGGCCTCGAAGGCGCGCAGGGCGTTCAGGGGCGGCGACGGCGGCGGGCGCGACATGTGACCTCAGCTCACAGGGAGAGGCCGGTTTAATCGATTTCGGCCCGGCTTCAAATCGGCTTCAAACTGGCCGATGCCGCTGTTCGACAAATCGCCGCCTCCGCCTCGTCGCACCCTGTGGGACCGTATCGCCTGGCCGCTGTGCGCCCTCCTGATCTGGGCCGCCGTGGCCTACGAGATTTTCGGCTAGAGCCGCTTCTCCATCCAGACGTCCGCGCGGGCATAGGGGCTGGGCCGGGGCGGCAGGTCGACGAAGCCGAAGCCGCGGTAGAGGGCGCCGGCGGGCTTCAGGGTGCTGCTGGTCTCCAGATACAGGCGCGGGGCGCCGGCGGCGCCGGCGGCGGCCTCGCAGGCCTCCAGCAGGCGGCGGCCGAGGCCGAGGCCGCGCGCGGCGGGCGACACCGTCATCTTGGCCACCTCGTAGCCGCCGTCGTCCATGGCCATCAGGGCGCAGCAGCCGATCGCCTGTCCGTCCCGTTCGGCCATGAAGATGCGGCCGCCGGGGTCGAGGATGCTGCCCTGCGGATCGTCGATGACCTTGCGGTCCTTGGCCTCGACGGCGAACCCGCCCTCGGCCAGCCAGGCTTCGTTGAGGGCCGCCCAGGCGGGCGCGTGGTCGGGACGGAAGGCGATGATGCGGACGTCGTTCATGGCGCGCTTTTGCCCCGGTTCCGGGCCAAGAAAAAGGGCGGCCGGATCGCTCCGGCCGCCCCTTCGAAGCCCCAACGAAAAAGCTTACGCCTCTTCGTCGCCCTCGATCTCATAGACCGGACCCGAGTCCTGGCCCTTGGCGGCGACGTCGCGGTCGACGAACTCGATCACGGCCATGGCGGCGTTGTCACCATGGCGGTAGCCGGCCTTCATGATGCGGATGTAGCCGCCGTTACGGTCGGCGTAGCGCGGGCCGATCGTCTCGAACAGCTTGCCCACCTGCGGCACGTCGCGGACGTGGCTGATGGCCTGACGGCGAGCGTGCAGGTCGCCCTTCTTGGCGAGCGTGACCAGCTTCTCGACGAAGGGACGCAGTTCCTTCGCCTTGGGGAGCGTGGTCGTGATCTGCTCGTGCTTGATCAACGACGCCGCCATGTTGGCGAACATCGCGGTCCGGTGGCTGGCCGTGCGGCCGAGCTTGCGATAGGCGGCGCCGTGGCGCATCGGGGTCTCTCCTACTCACCCTGGTTTCCACGAAAGCGGACCTGGGGTTCTCTCATTCTAACCGCTCCGTCAGCCTCGAAGGCCTGGGGCGGAGGGTTGAAACTAGATCTGGTCGTCGAACTTCTTGGCCAGGTCTTCGATGTTTTCCGGCGGCCAGTTCGGCACGTCCATGCCGAGGCTGAGCCCCATGGTCGCCAGCACTTCCTTGATCTCGTTCAGCGACTTGCGGCCGAAGTTCGGGGTGCGAAGCATCTCGCCCTCGGTCTTCTGGATCAGGTCGCCGATGTAGACGATGTTGTCGTTCTTCAGGCAGTTGGCCGAACGGACCGACAGCTCGAGTTCGTCGACCTTCTTGAGCAGGGCCGGGTTGAACGGCAGGTCGGGCTTGCCGTCCGCCTGTTCCACGGCCTTCTTGGGCTCGTCGAAGGTGATGAAGATCTGCAGCTGGTCCTGGAGGATGCGCGAGGCATAGGCCACGGCGTCCACCGGCGAGACCGCGCCGTTGGTCTCGACCTCGAGGATCAGCTTGTCATAGTCCAGCGACTGGCCCTGACGGGTCGGCTCGACGCGATAGGCGACGCGCTTGACCGGCGAATACAGGGCGTCGACGGCGATCAGGCCGATCGGGGCGTCTTCCGGACGGTTCAGCTCGGAGGCGACGTAGCCCTTGCCGTTCTGGACGGTCAGTTCCATGCGCACCGAGGCGCCCTCGTCCAGCGTGCAGATCACGTGGTCGGGGTTCAGCACCTCGATGTCCGACGGGACGTCGATCTGGCCGGCGGTCACCGCGCCGGGGCCGGTGGCGCGCAGCGTCATGCGCTTCGGGCCCTCGGCGTGCATGCGCAGCGCCAGTTGCTTGATGTTGAGCACGATGTCGACGACGTCTTCCCGCACGCCTTCCAGCGACGAGAATTCGTGGACGACGCCGTCGATCTGGATCGCGGTCACGGCCGCGCCTTGCAGCGACGACAGGAGAACGCGGCGCAGGGCGTTGCCGAGCGTCACGCCGAAACCGCGTTCGAGGGGCTCGGCGACCAGGCGCGCCTTGCGCAGCGGGTCGGAGCCGGCTTCGATCTGCGGCTTCTCGGGACGGATCAGCTCTTGCCAGTTACGTTCGATCATGGATGTCCCTCGAAAACGGAGTTCGCCGGTCCCTCGCTCCTCGTCAGGGGCGGCAGGACCGGCGGAGAATAGTCGGTCGATGTCTGCTTAGACGCGGCGGCGCTTGGGCGGACGGCAACCGTTGTGCGGCATCGGCGTGACGTCGCGGATGGTGGTGATGGTCATGCCGGCGGCCTGCAGCGCGCGCAGGGCCGACTCACGGCCGGAGCCGGGACCCGAAACGTTGACTTCCAGCGTCTTCACGCCGTGTTCGCCGGCCTTCTTGGCCGCGTCCTCGGCGGCCATCTGGGCGGCGTACGGGGTCGATTTGCGCGAACCCTTGAAGCCCATGTGCCCGGCCGAGGACCAGGAGATGGCGTTCCCCTGGGCGTCGGTGATGGTCACCATGGTGTTGTTGAAGGACGCATTCACGTGGGCGACGCCCGAGGTGATGTTCTTGCGCTCGCGCTTCTTTACGCGACCCGGTTCCTTGGCCATGTGTCTGTCTTACTTCTTCTTGCCGGCGATCGGCTTGGCGGGACCCTTGCGGGTGCGGGCGTTGGTGTGCGTGCGCTGGCCGCGGACCGGCAGGCCCTTGCGGTGACGCAGGCCGCGGTAGCAGGCCAGGTCCATCAGACGCTTGATGTTCATCGAGGTCTCGCGACGCAGGTCGCCCTCGACGGTGTGGTCGCGATCGATGGTTTCGCGGATTTGCAGCACTTCGGCGTCGGTCAACTGGTTCACCCGGCGCGACGGCTCGATCCCGACCTTGGTCGTGATGTCCTTCGCCGCGTGCGCGCCGATGCCATGGATGTACTGAAGCGCGATTTCGACGCGCTTGTTGGTCGGGATGTTGACGCCAGCGATACGGGCCACGAAGCTCTCCAGATACGCGTGTGCGGACGCAACAAACGCTCCGGTCAACAGACCAGGAGCGCCGACGCCCTTCGCGGAAGCGCGCCTTATACAGGGGATTCACGCGCCGTCAACGGCTGGAAGCCGCTTCAGGGCGCGTTGCGGCCGAAGCGGACCGTGATCACCGCGCGCAGGTCGTAGTCCGGTCGGCCGTCGATCATCCCCGGACGAAAGCGGTATTCGGCGACCGCCGCGGCGACTCCCGCCGCTCCGAAGCCCTGCCCCGGCGGGGTCTCGCTCAACACCCGGCACTGGTCCAGCACGGTGTCCTCGCGGATCCGGCAGCTGACCACGGCCGTGCCGGAGAGGCCCCGGCGCAGGGCCTCGGGCGGATGATAGCGGCGCAGCGCCAGCGGGGCCGGCTGGCGCAGGTTGCGCGGGCCGGTGCGGACGCCGCGGCCGGGCCCGTCGCCCGAACCGATGCCCGTGCCGGCGCCGGTCCCCTGCCCGCCCTGGCCCATGCCCGGGGTCGCCGAGGAGGTCGGGGCGACGCCCACCACCAGTTCGGGCTCGGGAGCCTGCTCTCGCGGCGCCGGGACCTCGGGCGGCACGGGCTCGCGCGGCGGCGGCGGCACGTGGATGCGGGACGCCGCAGCGGGCGCGCCGCCGCCGGGATCGTCGGAGGGCTCTTCAGGCGGCGGAGGCGGCGGGGGCGGCGGGACCGGCCGGAACAGTTCGACCTCGAAGACCTGCGGGAGCGCCATCGGGGGCGTGGCCGCGGTCCGCGCCATCACGGCGAACAGGCCGACGTGCACGGCGAGGACGACCGCGAAGGCGCCCGCCTTGCGCAGCCGGTTCGGGGTCAGAAGCGAGCGAATGTCCACGGACGGAGGATGCCACATACGGCATGAACGCGCCGGAGCCGAAAGCGGTCAGCCCGTGTTCAGCTATCCAGCGCGGCGTCGATGGCGGTCGCCACGGCGTCGACCGTGCCCATGCCGTCGATCTCGGTCAGAAGGCCCTTGTCGTCATAGTAGGGCAGCAGCGGCGCGGTGTTGCGATTGTAGGCCACCAGCCGGACCTTGAAGCTGTCGGGATTGTCGTCCGGACGGCCCTGTTCGGCGTAGCGGCGGGCGACGCGTTCCAGCAGGGCCTCGTCGTCGACCTTGAGCCGGATGACATGGTCGATCTGCGTGCCCTTGCGGGCGAGCATGGCGTCCAGCGCCTCGGCCTGGGCCACGGTGCGGGGAAAGCCGTCGAAAATGGCGCCGCCGGCCTCCTCGGCCTCGGGCAGGCGCTCTTCGATCAGGGCGATGACGATGGCGTCGGACACCAGGTCGCCGCGCGACATAATGGCCTGGCATTCCCGGCCCAGGTCGGAGCCCGAGGCGATGGCGGCGCGCAGCATGTCGCCGGTCGAGAGCTGGACCATGCCCCGCGCCTCGACCAGCCGCTTGGCCTGCGTGCCCTTGCCCGCCGCCGGCGGTCCGAACAGGATCAGGTTCATCGCCGTCCCTCCCCGGTCCGGCTTCAGCGTCTGGCCGGCGCGGTGACGCCCTTGCCGCGGCCGCCGCGGCCCCGCAGCTTGGCCTTCTTGATCAGGCCTTCGTACTGGTGGGCCAGCAGCTGGGACTGGATCTGGGCGACCGTGTCCATGGTCACCGAGACGACGATCAGGATCGAGGTGCCGCCGAACAGCAGCCCCCCGCCGATCTGGGCCCCGAGGAACTCGGGCAGCAGGCAGACGGCGGTGATGTAGATGGCGCCGATCGTGGTCAGGCGGGTCAGCACATAGTCGAGATATTCGGCCGTGCGCTTGCCCGGACGGATACCCGGCAGGAAGCCGCCGTATTTGCGCAGGTTCTCGGCCGTGTCCTCCGGATTGAAGGTGATCGAGGTGTAGAAGAAGGTGAAGAAGATGATCAGCGCGCCGTAGAAGACCATGAAGATCGGCTGGCCGTGCTGCATCTGGGCGGTGAAGGCCGGCAGCCAGTCCAGCCAGGGCGGCAGATTGGCGGAGGCGGTCATGGTCGCGACCGTGGTCGGCAGCATCAGCAGCGACGAGGCGAAGATCGGCGGGATGACGCCGGCGGTGTTGACCTTCAGCGGCAGGAACGAGCGTTCGCCCCCGGCCATGCGGTTGCCTTCCTGGCGCTTCGGATACTGGATCAGCAGCCGGCGCTGGGCGCGCTCCATGAAGACGATGAACACCACAACGGCGACGGCGAGGAAGACGATCATCAGCAGGACGAAGGGCGACATCACGCCCTGCTGGGCCATGCCGAACATCCGCGCGATGGTGCCCGGCAGGACGGCGACGATGCCGGCCATGATGATCAGGGAGATGCCGTTGCCGATGCCGCGGGCGGTGACCTGCTCGCCCAGCCACATCAGGAACATGGTGCCGCCGGTCAGGGTGGTGACCGTCGAGACGATGAAGAACAGGCCCGGCTGATCAACCAGCCCGGCCTGGGCGTTCAGACCCAGGGCGATGCCGGTGGACTGGAACAGGGCCAGCACGACCGTCAGATAGCGGGTGTACTGGTTCAGCTGCTTGCGGCCGCTCTCGCCGCCTTCCTTCTTCAGCTTCTCCCAGGGCGGATACACCGCGCCCATCAGCTGCACGATGATCGAGGCCGAGATGTAGGGCATCACGTTGAGGGCGAAGACCGCCATCCGCTCGACCGCGCCGCCGGAGAACATGTTGAACATGTCCAGGATGCCGCGCTGGCCGTCCGGGTTCTGGAAGAACTGCAGGAAGGCTTCCGAGTTGATCCCCGGGATCGGCACATAGGTGCCGATGCGGTAGACCAACAGGGCGCCCAGAGTGAACAGCAGACGCTTGTGCAGCTCGGTCGCCTTGGCGAACGAGCCCATGTTCATGTTTGCTGCGAGTTGTTCGGCGGCCGAAGCCATATGTCGTCACCCCGACTGGTCAGAACGCGGCGCATCGGACAGGAATCCGGCGCCTGCGTCCAGATAGGCGAAGGGCGCCCTCTTAGCGAGGGCGCCCTTCAAGCTTATTTCTTGGCGGCCGTGCGCGTGGTGCGGGCCGAGATCTTGTTGGCGTCGCCGCGCGGCGCCTTGGGAGCCGGAGCCTTGCCCTTGGCGGCGTTGCGCTTTTCGACGCGCGCGGCGGCCTTGGCTTCAGCGGCGATGCGCTGCTGCTCGACCGTGCCGCCGGCGGCTTCGATGGCCTTCAGGGCGCCCGCGGTGGCGGACCAGACGACCAGGTTCAGCTTGCCCTTGATCTCGCCGGTGCCCAGCAGACGGACGCCGTCCTTGACGCGGCGGATCACGCCGGCGGCCACCAGGGCCTCGCCGTTGATCTCGGCCTTGGCGTCCAGCTTCTTGGCGTCGATCGCCTCCTGCAGGCGCCACAGGTTGACCTCGGCCAGCTTCAGCGCGTTCGGATTGTTGAAGCCGCGCTTGGGCATCCGCATGTACAGCGGCATCTGGCCGCCTTCGAAGCCGCCGATGGCGACGCCCGAACGGGACTTCTGACCCTTGACGCCGCGACCGGCGGTCTTGCCCTTGCCGGAGCCGGGGCCGCGGCCGACGCGCATGCGCTTCTTGTGGGCGCCTTCGTTGTCGCGGATTTCGTTCAGTTTCATATGCCTGATCCTTTCGGGTGCTAGCGCCCGCTCCGGAGAGCGGACTCGGCTCTGGAAAAATTGAAGGGCCGCTTCTAGGCGGCCCGTCCGGTATTCGCAAGAAGCGGAACGCCCTCCCCCGGTTCGGGAGAGGGCGATACGGCTTATTTCTCGACCACTTCCACCATGTGGGCGACCTTGGCGATCATGCCGCGGACGGAGGGCGTGTCCTCCAGGGTCGATTCACGACCCATGCGGTTCAGGCCCAGGCCGGCCAGGGTGGCGCGCTGGTCCGACTTGCGACGGATCGGGCTGCCGGTCTGGCGAACGGTGACGGTGGCTTTGGATTCGGTCTTGGCCATCTATCAGCCCTCCACGGCTTCGGGCGCCGAGGCGCCGTCGTTGCGGCGGCCCATCAGGTCGGCGACCTTCTTGCCGCGCTTCGACGCGACCATGCGGGGCGACGACTGGACCTTCAGAGCTTCGAAGGTGGCGCGGATCATGTTGTAGGGGTTCGAGGAACCGGTCGACTTGCCGACGACGTCCTGGACGCCGAGGGTTTCGAGCACGGCGCGCATCGGACCGCCCGCGATGACGCCGGTCCCGGGAGGGGCGGCGCGCATCATGATCTTGCCGGCGCCCCAACGGCCCGAGCCGTCGTGGTGCAGGGTGCGGTTCTCGCGCAGCGGAACCTTGATCATGGTCTTCTTGGCTTCCTCGGTCGCCTTGCGGATGGCTTCCGGCACTTCGCGCGCCTTGCCGTGACCGAAGCCGACGCGGCCCTTGCCGTCGCCGACGACCATCAGGGCCGCGAACGAGAACCGGCGGCCGCCTTTGACGGTCGCGGCGACGCGGTTGATGTGCACCAGCTTCTCGACGATGTCCGAATCCGGACCTTCGACGGGAGCGTTGCGGTTGTCACGACGGTTGCGGTCGTTGCCGCCGCCGCCACGTTGGGGTTGATGCGCCATCTGTCGCGTCCCTTAGAAGTTCAGGCCGGCTTCACGCGCGGCTTCCGCCAGCGCCTTCACCCGTCCGTGATAGATGTAGCCGCCGCGATCGAAGACGACGTCCTTGACGCCCTTCTCGATGGCGCGTTCGGCGATCAGCTTGCCGATGGTGGCGGCCGCCGCGACGTCCGATCCCTTGCCCTTCTTGCCCTTCTCGCCTTCCAGCGAGGAGGCGGAGGCCACCGTGACGCCCTGGACGTCGTCGATGATCTGGGCCGAGATGTTCTTGTCCGAGCGGTGGACCGAAAGGCGCAGGCGGCCGTTGGCCACAGCCTTCAGGCGGCGGCGGGTGCGCTCGGCGCGGCGCTTGGCGTTCTGTTTGAGCGTGGTGGCCATGACTTACTTCTTCTTGCCTTCCTTGCGCCGGACCTTCTCGCCCGTGTAGCGCACGCCCTTGCCCTTGTAGGGCTCCGGCGGACGCAGCTTGCGGATGACGGCGGCGATCTGACCGACGGCCTGCTTGTCGGCCCCGGAGATCTTGATTTCCGTCTGCTTGGGCACCGCGAAGGTGACCCCGGCCGGCGGCTGGATGTCGACGTCGTGCGAGAAGCCGAGCTGCAGCGACAGGGCGTTGCCCTTCATGGCGGCGCGATAGCCGACGCCGACCAGGTCCAGGCTCTTTTCAAAGCCGGTGGTGACGCCGGTGACCATGTTGTCCACCAGGGTGCGCGACAGGCCCCACATGGCGCGGCCACGCTGGGTGTCGACGCGCAGGCCGAGGTTGATGCCCTCGTCGTTCTGCGAGACCTCGATCTCTTCGGCGACGGTCCAGGAGCGTTCGCCCTTGGGTCCCTTCACCGACACGGTCTGGCCGTCGAGCGTGATGGTCACGCCCTTCGGAACAGCGATGGTGCGTTTGCCGATACGGGACATATCAGTAGACCCTGCAGAGGACTTCGCCGCCCACCTTGGCCTCGCGGGCCGCGGTGTCCGACATGACGCCCTTGGACGTGGAGAGGATCGAGATGCCGAGGCCGTTCTTGATCGGCTTCAGGTCGCTGATCGCCGAATAGACGCGGCGGCCCGGCTTGGACACGCGGGCGATCTCGGCGATGACCGGCTGGCCGTCGAAGTATTTCAGCTCGATCTCGAACTGCGGGAATTCGCCGGGGTTCTGAACCAGCGAATAGCCGCGGATGTAGCCCTCGTCCTGCAGCACGTCGAGGACGCGCTGGCGCAGACGGGACGCCGGGGTGAGCACCTTGGAACGCTTCCGCATGGCGGCGTTCCGGATGCGAGCGATCATGTCGCTCAGGGGATCGTTGATCATCATATCTGTCGCTCCCCTTACCAGCTGGACTTGGTCAGGCCCGGGATCTGACCCAGGTTGCCGAGTTCACGCAGGGCGATACGGCTCATCTTGAGCTTGCGGTAATAGGCGCGCGGACGGCCCGTAACCTCGCAGCGGTTGCGAATCCGGTTGGCGGCCGAGTTACGCGGCAGCTCCGCCAGCTTCAGGCGCGCTTCGAAGCGCTCCTCAAGCGGCAGGGATTCGTTGTTGGCGGTCGCCTTGAGGGCGGCCCGCTTGTCGGCGTATTTCGCGACGAGGGCTTTCACCATCTCGTTGCGGTTCACGGCGCTCTTCTTAGCCATTGTGCTCTATCCCTTCCCGCTCAGTTCACGAACGGGAACTTGAACTCGGTGAGGAGAGCCTTGGCCTCCTCATCGGTCTTGGCCGTGGTGCAGACGATGATGTCCATGCCCCACATCTGGTCGATCTGGTCGTAGTTGATCTCGGGGAACACGATGTGTTCCTTCAGACCGGTGGCGTAGTTGCCGCGACCATCGAAGCTGGTGCCCTTGAGGCCCCGGAAGTCCTTCACCCGCGGCAGCGCGATGGTGATGAACCGGTCCAGGAACTCGTACATCTGGTCGCCGCGCAGGGTGACCTTGCCGCCGATGACCATGCCTTCGCGCAGCTTGAAGCCGGCGATGGAGTTGCGGGCCTTGGTCGGCACGGGCTTCTGGCCGGCGATGGCGGCCAGATCCTTGAGGGCCGCGGTGGCCTTCTTGGAATCAGCCACGGCTTCGCCGATGCCCATGTTGAGGACGATCTTGTCCAGCTTGGGCACCTGCATCGGGTTGGTGTAGCCGAATTTCTCGGTCATCACCTTGCGGATGCGGGCCTGATACTCGTCCTTCAGACGAGGCGTGTATTTGGTGTCGGCCATCAGATGACGTCTCCCGTCGTCTTGGCGAAGCGGACCTTCTTGTCGCCTTCCATGCGGAAGCCGACGCGGGTGGCCTTGCCGTTGGCGTCGGCGATCGCGACGTTGGACAGGTGAAGCGACGCTTCCTTGTTCTTGATGCCCCCTTGCGGGTCAGCCTGGGTCGGGCGCGTGTGGCGCTGAACCATGTTGACGCCTTGGACGAGGACGCGGTTTTCGGTCGGCAGGACCTTGGTGACGGAGCCGGTGCGGCCCTTGTCCTTGCCGGTGAGGACGACGACGCGGTCGCCCTTCTTGATCTTGGCGGCCATGACTACAGGACCTCCGGAGCCAGCGAGATGATCTTCATGTGGTTCTTGGCGCGCAGTTCACGGGGAACCGGGCCGAAGATCCGCGTGCCGACGGGCTCGTTCTGCTTGTTGACGATGACGGCGGCCGACTTGTCGAAACGGATGACAGAGCCGTCCTTGCGCATGATGTCCTTGGCGGTGCGCACGACGATGGCGCGCACGACGTCGCCCTTCTTCACGCGGCCGCGGGGAATGGCTTCCTTGACGGAAGCGACGATCGTGTCGCCCACCGAGGCGTAGCGGCGCTTGGAGCCGCCCAACACCTTGATGCACATGACCCGGCGAGCACCCGAATTATCGGCTACCTCCAGGTTAGTTTGCATCTGGATCATGGGATCCGATCCTTCTGAGTTACGAGGCCGAGGCGGTGGAAAGAACTTCCCAACGCTTCAGCTTGGACTTCGGGGCGCACTCGACGATGCGGGCCAGGTCGCCGACCTTGAGGGCGTTGGCTTCGTCGTGGGCGTGATACTTCTTGGACAGACGGACGGTCTTTTTCAGGACGGGGTGAAGCAGGGTGCGCTCCACCTTGACCACGACGGTCTTGTCGCCCTTGTCGGAGACGACCACGCCTTCGAGAATACGTTTCGGCATCGGTGTCTCCTTAACCCGCCGCGCGGTTCGCACGCAGAAGCGTGGAAATACGGGCGATGTCCTTGCGCACTTCCGAGACGCGATGGGTCTTTTCCATCTGGCCGGTGGCGGCCTGGAAGCGCAGGTTGAACTGTTCCTTCTTGAGCTTCAGCAGCTCGTCGGACAGCTGGTCGGGCGTCTGGGCCCGGAGGTCGGCGATCTTGGTCATGCTCCGACGTGCTCCACGTGCGAGACACCGGCGTCGAGGCGGGTGACCACCTTCGTACGGACCGGCAGCTTGGCGGCGCCGAGGCGCAGGGCCTCGCGGGCGATGTCGTCCGGCACGCCGTCGATTTCGAACAGGATGCGGCCCGGGTGGCAGCGCGCGGCCCAATGGTCCACGGCGCCCTTGCCCTTGCCCATCCGGACTTCGGCCGGCTTGCCCGTCACGGGCAGGTCGGGGAAGACGCGGATCCAGACGCGGCCCTGACGCTTCATCTGGCGGGTGATCGCGCGGCGGGCCGCCTCGATCTGACGCGCGGTGATGCGTTCCGGCTCGACCGTCTTCAGCCCGTAGGAGCCGAAGTTCAGCGAGAAGCCGCCCTTGGCGGAGCCATGGATCCGGCCCTTGAAGGCCTTGCGGTACTTGGTCTTTTTGGGTTGCAGCATGACCTAGTTCTCACGTCCCCGGTCACGGCGCGGGCCGCGGTCGCCGCGGGGTCCACGTTCACGACCTTCGTTGGAAGACGGGCCGGCAGCTTCCTGGGCCCAGCGCTTGTCCTGCGCCATCGGGTCGTGCTCGAGCACCTCGCCCTTGAAGACCCACACTTTGACACCGATGATGCCGTAGGTCGTCTTGGCCTGGATGAAGCCGTAGTCGATGTCGGCGCGCAGGGTGTGCAGCGGCACGCGGCCTTCGCGATACCATTCCATCCGCGCGATTTCCGCGCCGCCGAGGCGGCCCGAAACGTTGATGCGGACGCCCTTGGCGCCGAGACGCATGGCGGACTGCATCGCGCGCTTCATGGCGCGGCGGAAGGCGATACGGCGTTCCAGCTGCTGGGCGATGTTCTCGGCGATCAGCTGGGCGTCGGTCTCGGGCTTGCGGACCTCGACGATGTTCAGGTGAACCTCGCCCTCGGTCTGGGCCGCGATGTCCTTGCGCAGCTTCTCGATGTCGGCGCCCTTCTTGCCGATCACGACGCCCGGACGGGCGGCGTAGATCGTCACGCGGCACTTCTTGTGCGGACGCTCGATGATGATGCGCGACACGCCGGCGGCGTTGAGGCGTTCCTTCAGCCACGTGCGCAGCTTCAGATCCTGGTGCAGCAGCTTGGCGTAGTCGGCGCCGCCGGCGAACCAGCGGCTGTCCCACGTACGGTTGACGCCAAGGCGCAGACCGATCGGATTTACTTTCTGACCCATCAGGCGGCCTCACCGGCTTCGCGAACCACGATGGTGATCTCCGCGAAAGGTTTCAGGATGCGCGACGAGCGGCCACGAGCGCGGCTCGCGAAACGCTTCATCACCAGGTTCTTGCCCACGAAGGCCTCGGCGACGACGAGATTGTCGATGTCGAGGTTGTGGTTGTTCTCGGCGTTCGAAACCGCCGAATACAGGACCTTGCGAACGTCGGTGGCGATGCGCTTGCGGCTGAATTCCAGCTCGTTCAGCGCTTTTTGCACCGGCAGGCCGCGGATCGACTGGGCGACCAGGTTCAGCTTCTGGGGGCTGATCCGGACATTCACCAGCTTGGCGCGGGCTTCGGTCGGGGCGACCCGACGGGGGTTCTTGGTCTGGGCCATGGATTACTTCCTCTTGGCCTTCTTGTCCGCCGCGTGGCCCGGGAAGTTCCGGGTCGGGGCGAACTCGCCGAGCTTCATGCCGACCATTTCTTCGGAGACCGACACCGGCACATGCTTCTGGCCGTTGTGGACGCCGAACGTCAGGCCGACGAACTGCGGCAGGATGGTGGAGCGGCGCGACCACGTCTTGATCACGTCCTTGCGGCCCGACGTCTGAACGGCGTCGGCCTTCTTGAGCAGATACCCGTCGACAAACGGGCCTTTCCAGGAGGAGCGGGCCATCTTTAGCGAGCCTTCTTAACGTGGCGGGTACGGATGATGAACTTGTCCGTAGCCTTGTTCTTGCGGGTGCGGGTGCCCTTGGTGTCCTTGCCCCACGGCGTAACCGGGGTGCGACCGCCAGAGGTCCGGCCTTCACCACCACCGTGCGGGTGGTCGATCGGGTTCATGGCCACGCCGCGAACGTGCGGACGCCAGCCCATGTGACGGACGCGACCGGCCTTGCCGAGGTTCTGGTTCATGTGGTCGGGGTTCGAAACCGCGCCCACCGTGGCCATGCAGCCGTCCAGGACCATGCGAAGCTCGCCCGAGCCGAGGCGGATCTGGGCGTAGCCCTGATCGCGGCCGACCAGCTGGGCGTAGGCGCCGGCCGAGCGGGCCAGCTGGGCGCCCTTGCCCGGCTTCATCTCGATGTTGTGGATGATCGTACCCACGGGCATCGAGCGCAGCGGCATGGCGTTGCCCGGCTTCACGTCGACCTTTTCGCCGGCCACGACCGTGTCGCCCGCCTTCAGGCGTTGCGGCGCGATGATATAGGCCTTTTCGCCGTCCTCATAGGTGATGAGGGCGATGAAGGCGGTCCGGTTCGGATCGTACTCGAGGCGCTCGACCGTCGCGGTCGCGAACTTGCGGCGCTTGAAGTCGATCTTGCGGTACAGCGTCTTGGCGCCGCCGCCGCGGAAGCGGACGGCGATGCGACCGCCCTGACCGCGTCCGCCCGACTTGGTCAGGCCTTCGGTCAGCGACTTCTCCGGACGGCCCTTGTGGAGCTCGGAGCGGTCGATCAGCACCAGGGCGCGGCGGCCCGGCGACGTCGGATTGTAGGTTTTCAAGGCCATCTGATCAGAGCCCCGTGGTGACGTCGATCGACTGGCCTTCGGCCAGCGTCACGATCGCTTTTTTGATGTCGACCCGACGGCCCATGATGCCGCGGAAACGCTTGGTCTTGCCCTTCTGGACGAGGGTGTTGACCTTCAGCACGTTGACCTTGAACAGGCTCTCGACCGCCGCGGCGATCTCGTCCTTGGTCGAGGTTCCGGCGACGCGGAAGACGACCTTGTTCTGCTCGGACAGGATCGTGGCCTTTTCCGTGATGATCGGAGCCAGGATGGTGTCGTAGTGCTTGGCGGTGGGTTGAGCGCCGGCCATTACGCGGCTCCCTTCACGGCTTGCGACCGGGCCACTTCGCTGCGCGAGGGCTTGTAGTCGGCGTAGTTGGCTTCGATGGCCTCGACGGCCGCCTTGGTCAGCACCAGCTTGTCCGCGCGCAGGATGTCGTAAACGTTCAGGCCGGCGTTCGGCAGGACGTTGACCATCGGGATGTTGCGGGCGGCCAGGCCGAAGTTGGTGTCGACTTCCGGACCGGCGATGATCAGCGTCTTCGTCCAGCCCAGCTTGCCGAGGGTTTCGCGCAGACCGGCGGTCTTGGCGTCCTTCAGCGAGATGCTGTCGACGACGACCAGGTCACCGGCGACGACCTTGGAGGACAGCGCATGGCGCAGGGCCAGGGCGCGGACCTTCTTGGGCAGCGAGAAGCCGTGATCGCGGACGATCGGGCCGAAGGCGCGCGAACCACCGACGAACTGCGGGGCGCGACGCGAACCGTGACGGGCGCCGCCGGTTCCCTTCTGCTTGTACATCTTCTTGCCGGTGCGAGAGTTCTCGTTCCGGGTCTGGACCTTGTGGGTGCCGGCGCGGCGCTTGGCCAGTTGCCAGTTGACGTAGCGGGCCAGGATGTCGCCGCGGATGTCGGTGATGCCGAAAACGGCGTCCGACAGTTCGACGTCACCGGCGGCCTTGCCGTCGAGTTTGATGACCGAGAGTTTCATTACGCTTCACCGCCTTCGGTGGTCTCGACCGCGGCAACCTCTTCAGCCGGCGTTTCCGCGGCGGGCTGCTCGGCCGAAGCCTTGGCGTTCGACTTGACGCCGCCCGGGAAGGGGGCGTCGGCCGGACGGGCCTTCTTGATGGAGTCGCGGATCTTGACCCAGGTGCCCTCGTGACCGGGGACGGCGCCCTTGATCATGATCAGGCCGCGTTCGACGTCGACGCGGAACACGGTCAGGTTCTGGGTGGTCACGACCTCCTCACCGAGGTGGCCGGCCATCTTCTTGCCCGGGAAGGTGCGGCCCGGATCCTGACGGTTACCCGTGGAGCCGTGCGAACGGTGCGAGACCGAGACGCCGTGCGTGGCGCGAAGGCCGCCGAAGTTCCAGCGCTTCATGGCGCCGGCGAAGCCCTTGCCGATGGTCTTGGCCTGGACGTCGACCTTCTGGCCCGCGACGAAGTGGTCGGCCGAGAACTCGGCGCCCACGTCGAGCATGGCGTCCGCATCGATGCGGAACTCGGTGACATAGGCCTTGGGCTCAACCTGCAGCTTGGCGAAGGATTCTCGCTGAGCCTTGTTGGTCCTCTTGGCCTTCTTGGTGCCAGCGCCCAGCTGGAGAGCGACGTAGCCGTCACGCTCCTGGGTACGTTGGCCGACGACCTGGCAGCCGTCTAGCTGAAGCACAGTGACCGGAACGTGCGCGCCGTCATCGGCGAACACGCGGGTCATGCCCAGCTTCTTGGCGATCACGCCCGTGCGCATCGGATCCCGCCTCTTTCTTCTTAAATCTTGATCTCGACGTCCACGCCGGCGGACAGGTCGAGCTTCATGAGCGCGTCCACGGTCTGCGGAGTGGGGTCGACGATGTCGAGGACACGCTTGTGCGTGCGGATTTCAAACTGCTCGCGCGACTTCTTGTCGACGTGCGGCGAGCGGTTCACGGTGAACTTTTCGATCAGGGTCGGCAGCGGGATCGGA